>ENA-OQBL01001072-OQBL01001072.1-human-gut-metagenome-genome-assembly--contig:-NODE-1072-length-11632-cov-2.300826_pt1 | contig 11632 bp, 12 predicted proteins | sample MGYA00242747_ERZ504553 | MGnify/ENA primary metagenome ERZ504553 (study PRJEB26092, sample SAMD00036240) | human gut metagenome | host: Homo sapiens | study: EMG produced TPA metagenomics assembly of...
GAAATACCGTACCCTGAAAACACAGGGAAACTTAACAATGAGTTAGGTCTTCCTCTCACCGTTTCCGCCTTCGTGACGAGGATGAGATTGCAGTTCTGGAAATGGGAATCATGCGATTTTGGTGAGATGACCCGACTTGCGAAGATTGCAAGACCCGATACCTGTGTGATCACGAATATTGGCACCTGCCATCTGGAGAACCTGGGTGAACAGAGACGGTGTGTTGAAAGCGAAAACCGAAATTTTTAAATATCTGGAAAAAAGATGGACATATTGTATTAACGGTGACGATGATAAGCTTTGCACTGTGAAAGAATATGAAGGAATTAAGCCTGTATTCTTCGGTATGGAGTCAGATAAGGATATTTATGCGGATGAGATCGTGAGCAGAGGGTTGAAAGGCATGACCTGCCGCATTCACGTAGGTGAGGAGTCTTTCACAACGGACATCCCAATGCCTGGCCGTCATATGGTATACAATGCCCTGGCAGCAACTGCAGTTGGTCGTATTTACGGACTGACGCTGGAGCAGATCCGTCATGGAATTGAGACCCTGGAAGCCATCAGCGGCAGATTCCACATGATCGAGACAGACCGTTTTCTTATCGTAGACGATTGTTATAATGCCAACCCAATGTCCATGAAAGCATCACTGGATGTGCTGAAAGATGGTGCTGGCAGAAGAGTGGCAATCTTAGGCGACATGGGAGAGCTTGGAGAGAATGAAGTTCAGCTTCACGCAGAGGTAGGCGAGCATGCAGCCCAGTGTGGAATTGACGTTTGCATCTGCACCGGCCCTCTTTCCGCAAACATTGCGAAGATGGCGAGAAAGAACCCGGAGCTTATCGTTATAGAAGAACCGGACCGTGACAGCCTTTTGTCCCATCTGTCTGATTATGTGCAGACCGGTGATACCATTTTGGTAAAGGCGTCTCACTTTATGCAATTTGAGAAAGTGGTAGCTGCATTGCAGGAAATGTAGGGAAGATAATGTATTGCCCTTTAAGCAGACTCTGTAGATATAATCAGAATCTGTTTAAGGGGCATTTACATTTATTTCCGCGATATATTTGACTTATAGCGCGAAAAATCAATGCTATTCCGCAATATATCATACTTATTCCGCAATAAATCAAAAACTATTGATATATTGCGGAAAGTCTTTATATAAGTGATCATAAAATAGGAAAATATGCAGAGAAACCACAGGATAAGCGGGATTCACCGAGAATTGACGAACGATTTATGTTTCATACAGAACAGGACAGCGGTATAATGTTCGTAAAAGGTTACTGATTTATTGGCAATGTTCCGCCAGGTAATTTTTGAAATCAGGTTCATACAAAAAAAGAGAACTGCGGTGCAAAGATATTGAACAGTTCCCAATTTGAAAGAAGCATGGGAGGACATTATGCTGGAGAAAATTATGGATCTGCAGATATTGCTCTACAGTATGGCGGACCCTTGGGACCCTTGGAGCAATTGGAATGCTGACGACAAACCTCACCTACAGAAGAATGCTGAAAAGTACCGGAAGCAAAAACACAGGCACGAAAAACACCCAAGGAGCAGGCAGCAGTCAGCGGATCAGCCTGAAGGAAAAATGGCTGAGACTTTGGAAAACACGGGACAGGCTTCTTCACAGAATGAATCGGCTGGTGTGGTATCCGGCACTTTTGTCCACTGTGATTCTTGGCTGTGCCATCTATTTTTCCAAGACGTTAAGGATAGAAGAGGGACTTCCTCTGACTTATCTGTATGTGGGCGCCACTGTACCGGTGGTGTTATTGCTCTTACGTCAGGCGTTGGATTTTTTCTTACAAAGAAGAGCTGGTGATGGATACGTTGGCAGATTATGTGGAGCAGATGAGAAGCTGGACAGAAGAGATTCCAGCCGCGAAAAAAGCGGACCCTGTTTTACAGGAAGAAATCGTGGATAAGATTACCAGTAGCATCAAGCAGACAGCTGCTTCCGGAAGTCATTTCAGTAAGATGCTGACTCCTGAGGAAGAGAAGATTATGAGGGAAATTATCCGGGAATTTATGGCTTGACAATTACAGAATGGTAGATGAGGGCGCAAGCACTATCAGCCTTGCGCTCTTGTTGATTTGGGATTATTCGATTTTCCCATTACAGCAACACGCTGCGACAACATTAATTCTCGAGGGGTTCTGTGAACTTTGTTCACAAAAAACACCTCGCAGAACATCACCAGTGAATAATAACAGGATAGTAACACTTATTGTACATTTTATAGTTTGGGATTGCATTTTCCCGGAGAAAACGGTATTTTATAAAACAGATGAGGAAACGCACGACTATATAAATGAGCACAGAAGAAAGCGAGGAGCACATTATGAAAATTGTAATTCTGGAAGCAGACAGCCTGGGACAGGATATGGTATTTACTCCATTTGAGGCACTGGGCGAAGTAGTAATATATCGAAGTACAACAGCAGATGAAATGGAAGAAAAGACAAAAGACGCAGATGTGATCGTGGCCAACAAGGTTCCAATCTGCGAGTCTACCATTGGAAAAGCACAGAACCTAAAGCTGGTCTGCCTGACCGCAACAGGCTTTAACAACCTGGATGGAGACTATCTGAAAAAGAGGGGAATTGCAGCTTACAATGTTGCCGGATACTCTACAAACGGAGTGGCACAGCATACCTTCGCTCTTCTTTTCTATATTCTGGAAAAACTGAATTATTACGACAATTACGTAAAATCCGGAGAATATGCAAGAGGAACCTGTTTCTCCCATTTCGGACAGAATTTCTTCGAGCTGGATGGAAAAACCTGGGGAATTATCGGTCTTGGCGCAATTGGAAACAGGGTGGCGCAGATTGCCAAGGCATTTGGCTGCCATATTATCTGCTATTCCGCTTCCGGGAAGAAATACAATACAGAATATGAACAGGTAAGCCTGGATGAGCTTCTTTCCCGCTCTGATATTCTTTCCGTCCATGCACCGCTGAACGGGTACACGGAGAATCTGATGACACTGGAAAAATTCCGCAAGATGAAGAAATCCGCTATTTTCCTGAATCTTGCGCGAGGCGCCATTGTAAATGAGCCAGATTTGTATACAGCTCTTACCGAAGGCTCCATTGCAGGTGCAGGCCTTGATGTTCTTTGCAAAGAGCCAATGAATCCGGAGAATCCGCTTCTTAAGATCCAGAACAGCAATAAACTGATCATTACTCCGCATATTGCATGGGCTGCGAAAGAGACCAGATTCCGCGTAGTGGATGAAGTGGTGAAAAACATTCAGCGGTTCCAACGTGACGACAGGACAAACAGGGTATATTAAAGTTTCGGGCCAGGGATAGATTAGAGTGTGTTGTGGACATGCTCTAATCTATTATTGAAGATAAGAAACAGTTTCGTTATAATTAAAGAAAAAGTGTTTGAGAATGTCTGATACAGAAGGGAGACTACATGGCAAAGAAATACTATGCAGTAAGAACAGGCAGAAAAACAGGTGTATTTATGACCTGGGCAGAGTGTCAGAAACAGGTCACGGGATTTTCGGGAGCAGAATTTAAGAGCTTTCCCACTATGGAAGAGGCACAGGCATTTGCCGGTGTGAATGCAGAGGGCATCCCGGATACACTTCCCAGGGCAGAAAAACCTGCGTCAGCCCAGGTGATTGCCTACGTAGATGGCAGTTACCGCTCTGACACCGGCGAATTTTCCTACGGAATGGTCATCCTGAAGGATGGAGAAGAGCACACATTCTGCGAAAAAATGACAGACAAAGAGCTGGCACTGATGCATAATGTAGCAGGAGAAATCAAAGGCTCCGAAGCGGCAATGCAGTATGCTGTGGATCATAATATTCCGGAAATCACCATTTACCATGATTATGAAGGCATTGCCAAATGGTGCACCGGTGCCTGGAAAGCTACCAAACCCGGAACAATTGCGTATCAGGCCTTTTACCGGGAAGCCATGAAGAAAGTAAAAGTCCATTTTGTAAAAGTAAAAGGACACTCCAACGACAAATACAACGATATGGCTGACCAGCTTGCCAAAAAAGCTCTCGGAATCCTGTAGCGGATCCGGGAGCTTTTGTAATCTGTGCGCCGCATATATTTTGTCTGAACTTAGTTACTGCAGCCAGTACAGCGAATATTAACTATTTATGAGATCTTATATTTCAAAACCGGGTAAAGTCCATAAGAGCCGTAAGTAGCACCGTAATACTTGCTGTAACTCTTTGCCTCTGCGAAAAGCGGGTCATAAACATACCCATTGATCTCGCACCATGCGTGGGCATTGTTGTTGCTCTGCACAGCGTCGGCACATACATAAACATTCTTGTATCCGATTGCCTTGGCGAGGTAAGCAAATGCGCCAGCGTCAGAAACGCAGTCTCCGTTGTGATGGAGAAAATGGTCATTTGCAAAAGTAGCCGGCCAGTCCTTGCCGCCCTGGTCAAAATCACGCCAGATATTATAATAGCCCTTGATCACCCAGTTGAAGCATGTCTGAAGCTTCTGGGATTTGGACATGCTGGAATTGGTGATCTCTGCTGCAATCTGCTTGGAGCGGAGGTTGGCAATCTGAACCTGAGTCATTCTCTTTCCGCTGGCAGTATAGTAGGTAGAACCCTTTTTTCTGCCGATTACATGACTTTTATTGTCGATGTAGTAAGTAAATCCCCTGTAACCTTTATTAACAGTAGTATTTTTTAATAGGGTTCCCTTGGCACTGAAATAGAAATAATTCTTGCCAATCTTCTGGAAACCGGTGAGGCGTTTTCCTTTTCGATAGTATCTTCTGATTCCGGATTTGGTCTTCACCCAGCCTTTTTTCTGTGGCTTTTGGGGCGTCGGAGAAGGGGCGGCAATAACAGTTTCCGTTACCTGAGAAGGTGCAGCTTCAGCTGCGTTTGCAGTTACCGGAGTAAGGGCAAGTACTGCGCTGGTGAGAACCAGCATAAACATTTTTGTCTTTTTCATCATTCTCCTCCATCTTCCTCTATTACCTGTATTTCCAGGTAATCAAAGTCAATCTGTTCAATAAAATTATCCTGATAAAAACGTGTTTTACTGTGCTTCTTAAAATCCCGTACCGTAGTATCCAGCCAGATCGGATTTCCCAGATCCAGCTCATAACAGATCTGCTCCAGACAGTGAAAAACCTTGTGCGTCCTGGTCTCCTGGCGGTCATCACAGATCACGGTATCCTTCAGCATATGGTTATCTTTCCAGATTCGTCCCCAAAGGCGAAACATCTTAGAACACCTCCCATTATTTCAGTGTTGGTAGATTCTACCTTATCACTGATTTGAAAAAGTTGCAACAGAAATGTGGAGCAAAATTACAGACCATTTTTGCAGAAAAAGCTTTTTAGCACGCTAAAGTGTTTTGCTTGACCCTTTCGGAGAAATCTACTATAATTAACGATAATGTTGCTGCTGTTCACAAAAAAGTACCTCTCAGAATGTTGCTGGTGAACAGCTGCATAATATTTGTTACTTATAAATCTCTCAAGATGAGGAGGAGCTTTATTATGAAATTATATGATACTGGCGTGTATCTGCAGAATGGAAAGGAAATCATTCCGGCAGCTGAAGCCCAGCTTCCTGTTTCCAGAGAAGATGCAGCAAGAAATACCATTGCCTATTCTATTTTAAAAGCCCATAATACTTCCGGTAATATGGACAAGCTTCAGATTAAATTTGATAAACTGACATCCCATGATATTACTTTTGTAGGAATTATCCAGACTGCACGTGCTTCCGGACTGGAGCGTTTTCCGGTACCGTATGTTCTGACCAACTGTCACAACTCCCTCTGTGCAGTTGGCGGTACTATTAATGAGGATGACCATATGTTTGGTCTTACCTGTGCGAAAAAAGTACGGCGGTGTCTATGTTCCGCCACATCAGGCAGTTATCCATCAGTTTGCCCGCGAAATGCTTGCTGAGTGCGGCAAGATGATTCTTGGCTCAGACAGCCATACCCGTTATGGCGCTCTTGGTACCATGGCTATGGGAGAGGGTGGACCGGAGCTTGTGAAGCAGCTCCTTTCCCAGGCATATGATATTAATATGCCAGGAGTTGTTGCTATTTATCTGAAAGGAAGCCCACGTCCGGGCGTAGGACCGCAGGACGTTGCTCTTGCTATCATTGGTAAAGTATTTGCAAATGGTTATGTGAAGAATAAAGTAATGGAGTTCGTAGGTCCTGGCGTAGCTAATTTAAGTGCTGATTTCCGTATTGGAATCGATGTTATGACTACTGAGACTACCTGCCTTTCCTCTATCTGGCAGACAGATGAGAAGATTCAGGAGTTTTACGAGATCCATGGAAGAGCCCAGAGCTATAAAGAGCTGAAACCGGGAGATGTGGCTTACTATGACGGCTGTGTGGAGATTGACCTTGGCGAGATCAAGCCAATGATCGCAATGCCGTTCCATCCAAGCAATACATATACAATTGATGAACTGAAAGCAAATCTGGATGATATTCTGGCAGATGTTGAGAAAAAAGCTCTGGTAAGTCTGGACGGCAAGGTTCCTTATACTCTCCGTAATAAGGTTGTAGACGGAAAGCTTTACGTTGACCAGGGAATCATTGCAGGATGTGCAGGCGGCGGATTTGAGAATATCTGTGCTGCAGCGGATATTCTCCGCGGAACCAGCATCGGTGCAGATGCCTTTACTTTAAGCGTATATCCGGCAAGTACTCCGATTTATATAGAGCTGGCTAAGAATGGAGTTCTGGCAGATCTTCTTGAGACAGGTGCTGTTGTGAAAACTGCATTCTGCGGTCCATGCTTCGGTGCTGGGGATACTCCGGCAAACAATGCTTTCAGTATCCGCCATACCACCAGAAACTTCCCGAACCGTGAAGGCTCCAAGATCCAGAATGGTCAGATTTCTTCTGTTGCACTTATGGATGCCCGTTCTATCGCTGCTACAGCTGCAAACAAGGGATTCCTTACCTCTGCTGAGAATTTCACAGGAGAGTACAGAGGACAGAAATATTTCTTTGACAAAACGATTTACGATAACCGTGTATTTGACAGCAAGGGCGTAGCAGATCCATCTGTTGAGATCCAGTTTGGCCCGAATATCAAGGACTGGCCGAAGATGCCGGCTCTTGCAGAGAATCTGGTTCTGAAGGTTGTTTCTGAGATCCATGATCCGGTAACTACTACCGACGAGCTGATCCCGTCCGGTGAGACCTCTTCCTACCGTTCCAATCCACTTGGTCTGGCTGAGTTTACTCTTTCCAGGAAGGATCCGGCTTATGTAGGACGCGCTAAAGAGATCCAGAAGGCTGAGCATGCTATTGAGAACGGAGAATGTCCGCTTGAAGTGGTTCCGGAGCTGAAGCCTGTTATGGAAGTTGTGCAGAAGGCTTATCCGGAAGTTGGAAAAGGAAATCTTGGTGTGGGAAGTACGATCTTTGCAGTGAAACCAGGTGATGGTTCTGCGCGTGAGCAGGCTGCTTCCTGTCAGAAAGTACTTGGCGGGTGGGCAAACATTGCCAACGAATACGCTACCAAACGTTACCGTTCCAACCTGATTAACTGGGGAATGCTTCCATTCCTGATCCCGGCCGGTGATCTTCCGTTTGTAAACGGTGATTACCTGTTCTTCCCGGAAATCCGCAAGGCAGTGGAAGAGAAAGCCGACAGCATTACCGGCTATGTGGTAAAAGAGAGCGGACTGGTTCCATTTACTGTAACACTTGGAGAGCTGACAGATGATGAGCGGGAAATCATCCTGAAAGGCTGTCTGATCAACTACAATAGAAAATAAAATGTTATGAGGCAGGTCATTCTTTTTGAGAGCGACCTGCCTTTTTATCAGAATTCCCTGTTACATAAAAAGTTCTACATGGTATGATCACACTGCAATGAAAAGGCAAATATCGCTCAATGTGTTTCTACATAGGCTAGAACGTGTTTAAAAAAAGCATTTCCGCAATCTGCACGTCCCACTTTGCGGTATATTTTTCCCGAATTCGGTTGTCGTAGCCCGCTATGATACCCTCAACCGGACAAAATCTCCCACAAATCATGACGTATATCTTGCAGAAAGCCTTTTTTAAACACCCATTTAGACTTTTGCAAAAAGGAGCCTTTCTTGTTATATAAACAAATATTCTGAATAATTATAATAATTAGTAAAAAAACACAGAAATACAACGCGAAGTACCAAAATAAAACAGAAATAAAACAAAAAATACACGAAAAAGTATTGACAAATAAGATCAGAGATGGTAATATAAGCTCATCAAAAGAAAAAACAACTTCATAAAGAAAGGAGCTTAGTGATTCCAATGGGAACATAAAATCTTTCTAATCAATATAAGAGAGACAGGAATCGCATTTCCTGCAAGAAGACCTGATACGAGAACCGTGTAAATAGAAAATAAAGTATCACTTGATTCAGCTGATACTTATAAACGTATCCAAGGTAAATAGAAGCGATTACTTATATTGAATAACTGTCCACCACTAATACAAAGATCTGGAACTTGTGTAAAGAAACATTTCTCCAGAGGATATAACCCCTTATCACAGATAAGCAGGATATCTTGAGATTCCTATTGAACCTTTAGAATATGAATCGAAACTTTGCATTAGAAGAATATCATAATTGATATTCCAGTCAGAAATAGATCAGGAACTTCCGCTCAAACTTTTTTGTATAATACATATAAGAGAGCATATGAACCAGTAAGTGGTTTTGGATTTAACCGAATTAAGTTTGAAATTGTTTATGATAATGATTCAGAGCCTGAGAAGTATATCCGATATTTCTGCAGAAGAAATTATAAAACGTGAATTATAATTTCAATCTATCAAACTTCTAAATAAACCGAATGATAAACATCATATCGTTTATGAGCAGGAAATAAGATAAGATATTTTAAATAAAAACTTAAAACTGAATATAGAACAACTGAATAAAGACCACGTAAATATTAAATTGTAAATCAATTTGAAAAACGAGGAAAAGACCATTGAATACTGAAGAATTTTAGGACGGTCATCATTTGAAATATAAGTAAAATGATGACCGTCCTTTTCCATGCTGTGAGAGACAAAAAAGCGGGATGATGTATTGGATACGAAGTGAACAGGAACCGATATGCAGCATAAAGCATACCGGAATAGAAAGTGTGAGCTTGTAAATCAGGCTTTAATCCGCTATAATGAGCGGAGAAAATTGGAAACTATGAGGGAAGCAGACGATGTTTAGTGGGAAAATAGAGGACTACATTCTTTTCGAAGATAAAGAAATTATAGTTTGCTGTAAGCCAGCGGGAATTGCGGTACAGAATGCAAGAATCGGTGCCATGGATCTGGAGAGCAGCTTGAAAAATTATCTGGCAATGCAAGCCGGTGGTGGGAGAAGGATTCCATATCTGGCAGTAATCCACAGGCTGGATCAGCCGGTAGAAGGTATTCTTGTATTTGGGAAGACACCTGAGGCTGCGAAATCGTTAAGTGCACAGATTACAGCTGGAAAGATGGAAAAAATTTATCTGGCAGTAACATATGGAAAGCAGGCCGAGGCTGGGAAAAAAGAAAAAGTTCTGGAGGATTACCTGAAAAAAGATGGAAAATCCAATACTTCTTCCGTGGTAAATGCGCACACTCCTGGTGCAAAGAAAGCCAGACTTTCCTATGAGGTTCTCGGTGAAGCTGTGGATGCAATTTCCGGAAAGAAAAAATGGCTGCTTCGAATTCATCTGGATACAGGCCGTCATCACCAGATCCGGGTTCAGATGGCTCATGCAGGAATGCCTTTGGCCGGTGACCGGAAATATGGTGCCGGAACGAATGTGACCATCGGGGCAGGCAGCCTGGCTCTGTGCGCCGCAAGCCTACCTTTTTTCCATCCGGTAACCGGAAAGATGATGAAATTCGTGACAAAGCCGGAAGGGACTGAGTTTAAGGGGATTTCTATCCCGCAAATGTGAAAAAACCATAAAAACTATAGACGTGGAACCGAAATTGTGTATAATGTAAAAAGCAAGATTAAACAAAGATGAAGACTGCGAAAAATAGTTATAAAAAGTTTCTATGAAAAACTTTAAACATTCAGATGAGGAGTGAATAAAATGAAAAAAGTAGCAGTGATACCTGCTGTTGTTCTGGCTGCATTATGCACCTTCACGGCTGTAAGAAAGAAGAAGTGGAGAAAGTGATCGCGCCACTGGTTTCTGACGGGCAGACTACGGAATCCACAGAAGAAGCCCAGGAAGAAAAGGATCCTCTTATTCCTGAAATTGATACATCTGTAGAACTCCAGGCAGGATCCCGGGTGGCAGTTGTAAGCAAGAGTACAAGCGGAGAGTTCTGGGGACTGGTTAAGAAAGGAATGGAGCAGGCAATTGCCGATGTAAACGAGGCATATGGCTTCAAGAAAGAAGATCAGGTGACCATGACCTTTGAAGGCGCCAGCGATGAGAAAGATGTGGAGAGCCAGGTAAATACCATAGATGCGGTAATTGCAGAGAATCCGGATGTACTTTGTGTTTCTGCCAGCGATATGGATTCCCTTCAGGCGCAGCTGGAAGCTGCCAAGGAGAATGGAATCCCGGTTGTGGCATTTGACTCTGGTGTTACAGACAGCAAGATGGTCCGTGCATTTCGTGGTACGGATAATACCAGGGTGGGCGAAATCGCTGCGTATAGATTAGCCACAGCCATCGGAAAAATGGGTAAGGTTGCAGTCTTTTCTGCGCAGGAAAAGACGCAGAGCATTCAGGAACGTGTAAGCGGTTTTACCAATTATATCACCAATTATCCGGATATTGAAGTTGTGGAGATTGTTTATCAGGATCAGGTAGATGATATGACAGCTGCCATGCAGGAGGTTCTTGACAAATATCCGCAGCTGGACGGTGTTTTCTGCGATAATGCAGATATTGCCGATCTGTATCTGGACATGAAAAAGGATGAGACAAAGGATTCCATTGTGATGGTTGGTGTGGATGCCACAGCGAAACAACAGGAGGCTATCCGGAATAGTAAAGAGGTCGGCGTGGTTTCCCAGCAGCCTTACGCGATGGGATATCAGACCATCTGGACAGCACTTTTGACTACAGCACCAAAGAAGAGTGTGGAAATCAAGCGGAATGTGCGTATCGACCCGGCATGGATTGATTCCTCAAACATTGATGATCCTACATACAGTTCTTATTTGTATGCAAATTGAAATAGCTTTCATAAGAGGCACGTCATAATTTTCAGGAATGATTTCACAAACACGCTCTACGAATTTGGGCAAAATATGTCGCAAAGCGGGGCGTGCAGATTGCGAGAATGATTTTATAAATACGCTCTAAAATAAGATAGTGCGGTTCATAAGAAACTATGAAAGAGAAACTGCTTTGTACAGCATGAATTTACCAGGAATGGGAATGCTGATACAAGGCAGTTTTTTGCATATCAAAGGATATTGCAGCCAGAGCCTGTTTCAAACACATTCTAGTACATCGAAAATTAAGTTTCTGCTATATTGACGCAGGATGATTTCTTCATATGCAAGGCGGAGGAAGGAGGCGTAGCGGTGGCTACGGCGACCGACGACAACGCAGCAGATGAAAAATCAGACAAGTCAATATGGCAGTTACTTAATATTCGATGTACTAG
>ENA-OQBL01001073-OQBL01001073.1-human-gut-metagenome-genome-assembly--contig:-NODE-1073-length-11625-cov-3.365281_pt1 | contig 11625 bp, 12 predicted proteins | sample MGYA00242747_ERZ504553 | MGnify/ENA primary metagenome ERZ504553 (study PRJEB26092, sample SAMD00036240) | human gut metagenome | host: Homo sapiens | study: EMG produced TPA metagenomics assembly of...
GTCACAGATGAATCTCAGAAATCTGCGAATGTTGTGATCAGCGCGGCAAACAAATATGAAGAGATTCTGAAGCAGGAGCTGCAGGATGTTGCCGGAGAGGCATTTGACGGAGGAAAAACAGAAACGGCGGGAATCAGCGAAGGAGGGGTCGGCCTGACCATGGACACTTCCCGGCTGCAGAATTTTACGGAAGATCAGTATCAGGAGATCCTCGGAAAAATAGAAGAAGGTCAGATCCGGTTCCGTGGAACAGAGGTTCTGGAACACACGGACGATCTGCAGCTGCTTCAGCTTCAGACCGATGGATAAAACGTTAAATTTTCAGGGAAATATCTTAAGCAAAAAAATCAGATTGATGGTTGCAACGTTCTTCAAAATTGTGCTATTATGTAGTGGAATTGAAAAAGTGTTTCAAAAATGTTACAGAAAAATAACGTTGATTAATAAGTATTAAACGGGAGTGGATAATAATAATGAGCAAAAAAAAATCCTTGCTCTGATGCTGACAGTGATGATCGGAAGTGCGCAGGTGATGACCGTCAGCGCAGCAAAGTCAACCGACGAGCTGGAGCAGCAGAAAGCACAGACAACCGCACAGTTAAACGAGACACAGGATTCCATCAATGATCTGGAGAGCAAGAAGGAAGCAATCACCAATCAGATCGGCGAGCTGGATGCACAGCTGGTTGTAACGATGGCGGCTGTGGAAACTCTGAAGACTGATATTGCAAACAAGCAGACGGAAATCGAGGAGACACAGCAGAAACTGGAAGCAGCACAGCAGGATCAGGCAGAGCAGTATGAGGCTCTGAAAAGCAGAATTCAGTATTTGTATGAGAACGGCGGAAATACCGCATGGGCGTCTCTGCTTCTCTCCGGAGAGGATTTATCAGAGATCCTGAACCAGGCGGAGTATACACAGAAGATGTACGACTATGACCGCGAGTGTCTGGAGAAATACATGGAGATCACTCAGCAGGTCAGCGATTACAGCGACCAGCTGGCAACTGAAAAGGCAGAGCTTGAGGCAAGCGAGGCGGAGCAGGAAGCGCAGCAGGCGCAGCTGCAGAATATGCTGGCAGAGAAGAAAGCAACTTCCGCGGATTACGATGCACAGCTCGCGGACATGCAGGCGAAGGCTGCAGAGTATGAGAGTCTGATCGAAGAGCAGAATGCTCAGATCCAGGCAATTCAGGAGCAGCAGGCGGCAGAGGCGGCTGCACAGGCAGCAGCAGAGGAAGCTGCGAGACAGCAGGAAGCGGAAGCACAGCAGGCGGCACAGGAAGCAGCGGCTGAATCCAATCGCCAGTCCAGCAGCAACAGCAACAGCAGCAACAGCAGCTCCAACACACAGAATTCCAGCAGCAATACAAATTCCAATACAAACAGCAACAAGAATAATTCTTCAACAACAGAAGATACTTCCGATAATGCAAGTTCTTCCAGCGGAACCGGACAGGATGTTGTAAATTATGCAGTACAGTTCGTCGGCAATCCGTATGTATGGGGAGGTACAAGCCTGACAAACGGAGCGGACTGTTCCGGATTTATCATGAGTGTATACGCTCACTTCGGCTACAGCCTGCCGCATTCTTCTTCCGCAATGAGATCTGTGGGAAGAGGAGTATCCTATGCGGAAGCTCAGCCGGGCGATATTATCTGCTACGACGGTCATGTGGCGATCTACATGGGCGGCGGACAGATTGTACATGCAAGTAACGCGAAAGACGGTATCAAAATCAGCAGCAATGCAGCGTACCGTACGATTCTTGCAGTACGCCGGATTGTCTGATCAGACCGGATTACATATCAGACGCAGAGAACCATTCAGAGATCCGAATGGCCGCGGTTGAAATTATATGATTCATAACGACAGCGGAGAGCTGTACAGTGAAACAGATTCACTGTACAGCTCTTTTTCACTTTATAGGAAATTCCAATTTTTATGAGAGCAAAAAGAAACACATGTTCATCGAACATATGTTAGATAAACATGTGTTTAGACATGAGAAAAAGACGGTGATCCGATCAGAAAATATAAAAACCTTCTTCTCCGAAATCATCATCGTCAAATGGGTCATCTTCATTTAAAAAATAATCCATGTCGAGAAGGTCATCCTCGCTCATACGGCGAATGTCCTCGGATGTCATTCCCTCCGGTGGATGTTCCATATAATTTTTTGCGTAGTCTCTCTGTGTTTGGGTTCATATGCGCAGCCTCCTTTGAAAGGAGTATACCATAGGAATAAGATCTATGGAAGTCATGCGGATGACCTTTTTCCACGAGAACGGGACATGGCTTTCTCGTACATTTCTTCCAGAGAGACACGTTTATGGTTAAAATAAAGTTCCAAAAACAGCATAGTTGTACCGCATTCGCATTTTAACGGGTCATAACCGAAAGAAGAGAGAATAGCAGTACGCCATTGGTGAAAGCTTCTGTAAATGTGGTGCTTTTCCTGGGAGATAGCCCTATGGAGTATTTTGTCGATCTCCCGGTGCCTGGCATAAATACCGCCGTAGCGGATCATTTTATAATGCTTTTCCGGTATATGGCGGATCAGACGTTGGATAAATTCCATCACCGGAATGGTTTCTTCCACATATTTGTCATCCTCATGACGGTTGTAATGGAATTTGACAAAATCGCCGTCATAGCTGTCAATGCGGGAAGTGGCGATGACGGGGCGACCAAGATAGCGGCCGATGTATTTCAAGACGGTGGCGGGATCACATTTATTTGGTTTTGCATAGACATAGAAGCCGTCTTTGTGTTCTTTGTAACAGCGCGCCTTTTGCTTTTTAAAGGATGGCCCGATCCTGTCTTCCAATTCGTTGAGTAGAGCGGTACGGAAGGAATTACGGAGGAAGGTGTAGTTAAAATGATGGACATTGCGCCAGAAACCGTTATCGCTGTAAGCGCCCTCAGAAATAAGGCAATGGATGTGAGGGTTCCATTTTAAATCCCTGCCAAAGGTATGGAGGACCATGATAAAACCGGGAGTGAAGTTCAAGGACTTATTGAGGTTAAAAAACATACGGGAGACGACGCTGTTGACAGCATGAAAAAGACAATCAAGGAGAGAGCGGTCGAGCAGGAAAAAGTCCCGGAGTTGAGCATCAATCGTAAAGACACAATGGCGATGGACGACGTTGATGAGCTTGAAAGACATAGAAGTTGTGCGCTGCATGGAATATTTATTGCCGCAGGTAGGGCAGAATCTGCTGTGGCAGCGAAAAGGAACAAACTTTAATTTTCCACAGGAAGGGCAGGCAAACATAGCGCCGCCAAAGGAAGGATCGCCGCAGTGGATCATTTTATCGATATTGTCTATCTCAGTTTTTCTGGGATGGAGAGTATATATAATTTCTTCATAATGGTCAGTGAAAATTCTTTGAAGGATATTCATAAGACTATTATGCAGGAAAACGGCACAAAAAGAAACCCCTAATTCCCCCATGAATGGGGGCTAGGGGGTTGAAGTGTCGGAGACACTTTTTTATATAACAGGAAACTGCGTTTCCTGTTATATGAAATGCTCCGCGGGATGCGCATGCGCGCGGAGCCGAAATCTTACAGAATTCGTAAGAAAAAAGGAGGAATTTCTTTCGAAAATATTTTGAAATCGTGAGAGATGAATTTAAGAAAAGGCATGTAAGATATAGTGTGCAGAAAAACAGAATGTCTGTGGGATCCGGTCTTCTGCGAAAGAATTTTTCATGACCGGATGCCGTGACTGTCGGAGTAAAAACGAAGGAACAGTTCCGTGGGCTGAACTGTTACAAACCGAACGGTCACGGAAGAAAAGGGAAAGGCCGGGAAAAATGTTGCAGGGATTGAAAAAACATAAGTATTATCTGATTTTGCTGACAGCCTTGTTTTTTGTATTGATTTATCTGTTTGTACCGGAGGGATCGGTGTTTGGATCCAATACGGACTGGATGAGCCAGCACGCTACGCTTGCGGAGACGATTCGTGACGCCTGTCTCTCTCAGGGGACACTCTTCCCTGACTTTCTGTGGCTTGGAGGCGGAAGCAGCGCCTACGAATTTTCCTATTATGGATATCTGCGGCCGGATGTGCTGCTGGGATGCCTGCTGCCGCAGGTTCCCATGATATATATTCTGATCGGATGTATGATGGCCTGTGTGCTTGCGTCGGGTTTGCTGTGCTATGCGCTGCTGATTCAGAATGACACAGAACCTTATCTGGCGTTTATCGGCAGTGTTCTGATGATGACGGCGGGCTGCTTTTTTCAGGCCCACCGGCAGGTTATGTTTATCAACTATATGCCCTGGGAAACTGCTGGCGCTTCTGCTGCTGCCCGGGCTGGTGAAAAAAGGCAGATATACCCTGTTTACGATCATGCTTGTGCTGGTAATCTATAACAGTTTTTACTATTCGGTCACTGTGCTGGCTGTTACAACCTGGAGAATGTCTGAACTGACCAGGGACAGGAAAAAGTGGTTTCTGTACCTGCGTTCTGCGGCAGCGGCCATCGGAATCGCCGGAGTGCTGCTTCTGCCCACGGCTCTGATTCTGCTGGAACACCGGAGACAGGGAGCGTCCCTGTCTCTGGCAGAACTGTTCCGGCCGGATCTGTCCATGGAGGGACTGCTGTACAGTCCCTATGGGATGGGGCTTACCCTGTTTGCACTGTATGCACTGCTGGCCGGTCTGACTGTGTAAAAAAACTCAGAATGCGCAGCATTCTTCTGCTTGCCGCAGTTCTGCTTCCGGCAGTCTCATGGATCCTGAACGGGACGCTCTATGCGAGAGCCAAAAAATTCTGATGCCGCTGCTTACCCCCTTGTGATCCTGCAGTCGGCAGAAATCCTGAAGATGCTTCTCCAAAGACAGCTGAAGATCAGGATCTGGCCGGAGCTGGTGTTTGGGGCGGTCGTTGTGGCGTATGCGGCACGGCTGGATTCCAGGTATCTGTCCGGAGTGCTTCTGGATGCCGTGCTTCTGGTGATGGTGCTGTGTCTGGCGCGGTTTTATAATCGAAGGCGGGTTTATGCTCTGCTTCTTATCGCCCCGGTGGTCTGTTCCGTGTACACGGCAAGGCAGGACAATTTTGTGGCGGAGGGGAAATGGGTAAGTCCCTTTTCCGTCGGGAAGACCGAGGCGGTAGCGTCGGATCCGTGGGGCAGGATGGATGGGATGGAGGAGCCGCTGATTTCTGCCAACCGGCTTCTGTATCCCGGGCAGAAAACGACGACTATGTACTCTTCGATTTCCAGTGAAGAATATCCAACTGGGTTTTTCAATATCATGCGGATGCCGATCCGGATCAACAACAGAGTCGCAATGCTGTGTGAGGTCAATCCGTTTCAGGAATATCTGATGGGGGTGAAGTATCTCCAGACGACGGCAGACAAGGTGCCGGTGGGATATGAGGTCAGGGCGCAGAACGGCGATTCGGTTCTGGCGGAAAACGACAATGTGCTTCCGATTGCCTATCTGAGCACAAAGACGATCAGCGAGGAAGCGTTTTCACAGCTGGAGTTTCCGCAGACGCTGGAAGCCCTGCTGAACAATACTGTGACAGAGACAGGCGCCGGAACGCAGACAGATCTTCCGGAATATGAGATAGAAATGGAGGAGAAAACTCCCCTGTTCTCAAAAGCAGAGGTTTCTGACGGCATAGAGCTCAGGCGGGAGGGCGATACCGTACAGGTGGATGCGAAAGAATACGGAACTGTGAAGATGACGCTGGATGAGCCGGTCACGGACCGGATCGTAATCCTGGAATTCCATGTGGAGAGCGAGAACGGAGGAAGGGTGACGATCGATATCAACGGAGTCAGAAACCGGCTGTCCTCGGCACATGCCTCTTATCCCAACGAAAATTCTACATTTACATATTATCTGACGGTGCCGGAAGGAGAGAGCCTCAGCGAGCTGGAAATTCAATGCTCCCGAGGAAACTATGAGCTGTCGGAATTCCGGTGGCATGAGTTCCCAACGGAAGCGCTGGTGAAAGAGGATGCAGTTCCGGTTACCTTTGAGGATACGCGTGAAGGAGCGATTCTGAACTGCCGGGCAGAGGCGGAGACAGACAGCTGGTTTGTGACTTCCATTCCGTGGCAGGACGGAATGGAGATTCTGGTGGACGGAGAGGAGGCAACCGTCGAGAAGGTAAATACCGCTTTTGTCGGCGCCAGAATTCCCGCCGGAACCCATGAGATTGAGGTGCGGTTCTGCCCTCCGGGGAAAAAATGGCCGGGCTGGTCATGTCGGCGGCGGGAATTGCAGTTCTGATCCTCTGCCCGGTCCGGGACCGACGGAAGAAAAAGCGTAACCGTTCCGCCGGCTGAAGAATTATAAAGATTGTAACCGTTCCTTTTGCTGAACTATAACGAAAGATTCCTGAAGATGCGCAACATTAGATTTGCAAATCGCAATATCCGGCAGTATAATAATACCAACAGTTGAGAGAACTTCACGGTTTTTTTGGAACAACAGGAGGAAGTTCAGTCGGAAAAAGTTGCACAAAACCGTTCCTGATTCCGCAGAACCGGCGTCGGGAGCGGTTCCTCTGACTGAATGGCCCGTTTTTCAGAAGGCTGCGGAGAAAGAAGGAGGAAGAAGAATGGAGGATGTATTTGCCGGGTATGAGCGCAGACATGATTATCTGATCTGTATTGACTCTGACGGATGTGCGATGAATACAATGGAGATCAAGCACAGAAAAGTCTGGCGCCCTGTATGGTTTATGAGTGGGATCTGGGCGAATACCGCGATGCGATCATGCGCAGATGGAGAGAGATCAGCCTGTACAGTATGGACCGGGGCATCAATCGCTTTGAAGCGCTGGCGAAGATACTGGTGGATGTCAATGAAAACTATAAGCGGGTGGAGGATCTGGACAGCCTGCTGAACTGGGTAAAGACGGCGAAGGAACTTTCCACAGACAGCCTGCGGGCGGAAGTGGAGCGGACGGGAAGTCCGGTGCTGAAAAAGGCTCTGGACTGGTCAGAGCTGGTGAACGGTTCGCTGAAAATGATCTCGGAGAAAAACAAGAAGCCTTTTGACGGTGTGCGGGAAGCGCTGGAGGACGCAAAGCAGTTTGCGGATATTGTGATCGTCACGGCTGCAAGCCGCACGGAGATCCTGGACGAGTGGGGGTATTATGATCTCCTGAAATATGTGAATCTGGTACTGACCCAGGAGAACGGAAGCAAGGAATTCTGTATCGGAAAGCTTCTGGAGTACGGATATCCGAAGGATCATGTGGTGATGATCGGGGATTCGCCCATCGATCAGAGAGCCGCGGAGGCCGAAGGCGTATTTTTCTATCCGATCATGGTATGGAAGGAAAAGGAATCCTGGGAGGAATTCCGGGAACAGGCGATGGACAGGCTGCAGCAGGGAACGTTTGCCGGAGCGTATCAGGAAGAAGTGGAGAAGGAGTTTGTACAGAATCTGACAAGATAGGACATGACGTTGCCGGACGGTGAAACAGGGCCGCCGCATTTGTTTGATGAAACGGTGCGGCGGCCCTGTTTTGCTGTAATGGCAATGGTAACCGGTAACAGTTCAGCCAGCTGAACTGTTACCGGCAATGTTTTGCGGGAGCAGGTTGGATATTGACGGGCGCATCATCGGTTGATAAAATATTGGCAGATGTCTGCGCAGCGCCGGATGCGCGGAAAACAAAAGGACAGACAAACGAAAGGGCAACCAAAACAGAAGAATAACCGAAACAGGAGAGAGGGTGAAAGGAAATGAAAACGCTTTATGAAAACGGCCGTATCTATACCGGAGGCCCGGAGGGCGTTCTGCCTTCCGGGGCTTTTGTGGTGGAAAACGGAAGGTTTCTGGTTGTGGGAAACAGGGAAGAGCTCCAAAATTATGTGGATAACGATACGAAAATTGTGAACCTCGGTGGAAAATTTGTCTGCGCGGGTTTCAATGATTCCCATATGCATCTGCTGAACTACGGGTACACACTGAGCATGGCGGGACTCTCGGAGCACACATCGTCTATGCGGGAAATGCTGGAATATCTCCGGAAGTTTGATGGGGAAGAGCGGATGAGACAGGCGGACAGTTCTGAGCAGGACTGGGGGCAGCGCTGGCTTCTGGGCCGGGGATGGAATCAGGACTATTTTACGGATGAGCAGCGGTTTCCCACCCGGTGGGATCTGGACAAGGTTTCGACGGTTCGGCCGGTCTGTGTGACCCGGGCCTGCGGTCATTGCTGCGTGGTCAATTCCCGTGGGCTGGAAATCATGGGAGTGACCGGGGATACGCCGCAGCCGGAAGGCGGATGTTTTGAACTGGATGCCGCGGGAGAACCCAATGGGATTTTCCGGGAAAATACGGTGGAATATGTTTCTTCTCATATTCCGGCGCCCTCCCTGGAACAGATCAAGGAGATGATGCGGCTGGCGATCCGTAAGCTGAACGCCTATGGGGTTACCTCTGTGCAGACGGACGATTTTGAGACGCTGCCGGTTCCTTACGAACTGGTGATCCGCGCGTATCAGGAACTGGAGCAGGAAGGGGATCTGACGGTGCGCGTGTATGAGCAGGCGCAGTTTACGTCCCGGGAAACGCTGGGGAAATTTCTGGAATCAGGGTGGAATACGGGCGTCGGAAGCCGCCGTTTCCGGATCGGTCCGCTGAAGATTGTTGCCGACGGGTCTCTCGGTTCCAGAACCGCATATCTGAGCCGGCCTTATCAGGATGATCCGGACACACAGGGCTTTATGCTTTATCCGCGGGAACATCTGGAACAGCTGATTCAGGAGGCGGAGGCTCACGGAATGCAGACAGCGGTTCATGCCATTGGTGACGGAACGTTGGACGTCCTTCTGGATATTTATGAAAGCGTGGCGGGGAAAGCTCCGGGAGAGAACAGGAGAAACGGCATTGTTCACTGTCAGATCACCCGGGCGGAGCAGCTGGAGCGGATGGCAAAGCTGGGTCTCCACGCATATGCGCAGACCATTTTTCTGGATTATGATCAGAGAATTGTCAGGCAGCGGGTGGGAACGGAAGCGGCGTCCTCCAGCTATGCCTTCCATACGATGAAACAGATGGGAATCCATGTGTCCAACGGAAGCGACTGCCCGGTGGAGGCGCCGGATGTGATGGCCGGAATTCAGTGCGCGGTGACCAGAAAGACGCTGGACGGCTCCGCCGGTCCGTACCGGCCGGAGGAGGCGATGAGCGTACAGGAGGCGCTGGATTCCTACACGGCGGAGGGGGCGTACGCATCCTTTGAGGAGAATGTGAAAGGAAAAATTCAGCCGGGAATGCTGGCGGATTTTGTCGTGCTGGGGGAGGATCCCTTTGCGGCGCCCGGACAGAGGCTGCGGGAGATTCCCGTGCTGGCGGTTTACATGGACGGGAAGTGTGTCTGCCGCAAGGAGTAACCGTTCCGCCGGATGACCGGTTACAGATAATCAGACAGTTCTGTTTGCAGAACTGCCATGGAATAATCGTAAGAGTTCCGCTGGCTGAACTGTTGCGAATAATCAGAGGGGGATACTGAAGATGAAAAAGACCAATGACTTCGGCAGGGATTCCGTGCCGCTGCTGGTGCTGAAGACTTCCGTTCCGTTTATGCTGGCACAGCTGGTCAATGTGCTGTACAGTATTGTGGACCGGATCTATGTGGGAAATATTCCGGTGATCGGGGCGGACTCCCTGGCGGGAGCAGGTGTATGCGCTCCGATCATCACATTGCTGTCCTCGTTCGGGACGCTGGTGGGCATCGGCGGTTCGGTGCTCTTTTCCGTGCGGCTCGGCGCGGGGGATGAGAAGAGTGCGCGCCGGATTCTCGCAAACAGCTTTTCTCTGCTGCTGATTCTTTCGGCAGCGCTGACGATTGTGTTTCTGCTGACCAAGGATACTCTGCTGAACTGGTTCGGCGCCAGCGAGGTGACGTTTCCCTACGCGAATACTTATCTGACGATCTACACGTTGGGTACCTTTTTTGCACTGCTGTCCATGGGCATGAATTATTTTATCACGGCCCAGGGATTTCCGGGGCTGGGGATGCTGACAACGCTGATCGGCGCGGTAATCAACATTGTGCTTGATCCGGTGTTTATTTTTCTTTTCCGTATGAATATCGCGGGAGCCGCGGTGGCGACGGTGATTGCTCAGATGGGATCCTGCATCTTTGTGCTCTGCACACTGCGGAGAAAGAAGATGAGGATTCCGCTGTCCATTGTGCGGCCGGAGGTGAAAACTGCAAAGCGGATTTTTCGCTCTGGGTTTTTCCCCGTTTCTGATTCTTGCGACGGACAGTGTGATTATCATAGCGATGAACGCGGTGCTGCAGTATTACGGAGGAAAAGAAAACGGAGATACGCTGATTACGGCGGCAACTATCGTCCAGAGCTATATGCTTCTGATTACTTCTCCGATGCTGGGAATTACCGGAGGTTCTCAGCCGCTGATCAGCTATAATTACGGGGCGAATCAGCCGGACAGAATCCGAAAGACCGTCTTCTGTGTCCTCATGCTGTGTCTCTGCTTTACGACGGTGATGTTTCTGGTATCCAGGACGATTCCGGAGGTGTTTGTGTGGATTTTTACCAGCGACGCGGAATACCGGGAGCTGGCAGTCTGGGGAATCCGGGTGTTTACGATGATGATTATCCCTCTCAGTTTCCAGTATGTCTTTGTGGACAGCCTGACGGCGCTGGGGATGACGGGAAAATCCCTGACGCTTTCCCTGTTCCGGAAGACACTGTATTTTGTGTCCACCTGCGTGCTGCCCATGTGTTTCGCCGCAAACGCGGCGTTCTATGCGGAGCCCATCGCCGACGGGGTTTCGTCCGTGCTCTCGACGGTTGTATTTTTCTTTGTCTACCGGAAATATCTGAAGGGCAGCGGACGGCTGATGGAAATTAAAGTATAAAGGGGAAAAGTGCCTTGATTGTTCAGCCGGTCGAACTGCCGCTGTATGGTACATAGATTTCCCTGTCGGTCTCCATACAGTATACCGCAAGGTTTCCGCCGAACACGCACCCGCAGTCGATGGCGATATGATTGTTCCGTTTGATTACAACGCCGGGATTTCCGGGTTCCTCAAACGTCGGGGTATGTCCGGTAATGGTATAGACGTCGCGGAAATAAACTTTGTTATAGTCGGCTCTTGAAAACAGAATCTGTGCGGCGGAAAAATCTTCCACCGTCATTCCTTCCCGGAAAGGTTCCAGGCCTCCGTGTACCAAAAGGAATCTCCGGCTGCCGACCTGCGTTTCCTCATACAGGGAGAAATCTCCCAGATAATCGAGCAGTTCCAGTTTATCGTCCATGGAGAGCGCCCGGAATTCCCGGACGGTTCCGGAGCCTCCGTTCTGCATCCACTCCATATATTTTTCCATAGACTCCACCGTCAGATATGTCCCGGCAATTTTTTTCTGTGATTTCCACACACAGTTCCTTCAGGACGCTGAGCGCCATAAATTCGTGGTTTCCCACAATGGGAATGACGTTTGGCCGGTACATCATATCCTGCAGCACGCGGACGGAGGCATATCCCCGATCAATGCAGTCTCCAAGAACATAGAGAATGTCGTCGTCGCTGAAGCTGATTTCTTCCAGCGCTCTTCTGTATTCGTCGTAACACCCGTGAATATCGCTGATTACATAGTGCA
>ENA-OQBL01001075-OQBL01001075.1-human-gut-metagenome-genome-assembly--contig:-NODE-1075-length-11611-cov-4.993295_pt1 | contig 11611 bp, 9 predicted proteins | sample MGYA00242747_ERZ504553 | MGnify/ENA primary metagenome ERZ504553 (study PRJEB26092, sample SAMD00036240) | human gut metagenome | host: Homo sapiens | study: EMG produced TPA metagenomics assembly of...
ATCGACATCACCGACAAGGTGCTGATTTTGGCCAAGCGCAAGGTCGAGGCCGCCTACGCCGCGCGCGGGATCCCCGCCGACAACGTGAAAATTGCCAGCCTTGACATTGAGCGCCTCGGCAATGCCTTCACGTCGGAGGACCGTGTTTCGCGCATCTACATCAACTTCTGCAACCCGTGGAGCAAGAATGCGGGCAGCAACAAGCACCGCCTGACCCACCCGCGCCAGCTTTTGCAGTACCGCCAACTGATGGACGAGGGTGCGGAGATCTGGTTCAAGACCGACGACGACGACCTGTTCCGCGACAGCCTTTCCTACTTCCCCGCCGCCGGGTTTGAGATCACCTGGCAGACCTTCGACCTGCACAAAAACGAGCCGGACTGGAACCTGCGCACCGAGCACGAGGGCATGTTCAGCGAGCAGGGCATCCCCATCAAGGCGCTGATCGCCCGCAAGGGACCCGACAGCACCGTGACCTGGGTGGAGCCGAAGGCGCTGGCCAAACAGCAGGAGGCCGAAGATGACGCCGACTGAATTTGCCGTTAAAACGCTGTATTGGTTCTTCCTGTATGGCTTCATCGGTTGGGGCGTCGAGGTCGTCTATGCCGCCATCAAGACGCACAAGCTCGTCAACCGCGGGTTCCTCTGCGGGCCGATCTGCCCGATCTACGGCTTTGGCATGGTGGGGCTGATCTACAGCGTCAGCCTGATCCCGATGCCGGACAGCGGCAGCACGAGCGCGGTTTCCATCTTTTTCATCGGTATGATCCTGACCACCGCCATCGAGCTGGTCGGCGGCTGGGCACTGTTTAAAATCTACCACATCCGCTGGTGGGACTACTCCAACATGAAGTTCAACCTCGGCGGGTACATCTGCCCGCAGTTCTCGCTGCTGTGGGGTCTGGGCAGCGTGCTGATGATCAAGGTCATCCACCCTCTCTTAGCCCGCGGCTCCAGCCCGATGCCGTTCAACATCATGCTGATCGTGGACGTTGTGCTGTTGGTTTTGTTTGTTGTGGACGTTGCGGCCTCCACCGCCGCGGCCATTGGCCTGAACAAGTACCTGCGCGAAATTGACGAGCTGCGCGCCAAGCTGCGCTTGACCAGCGACAAGCTGACCACCGTGCTGGGCACCGGCGCCATGACCGCCGACACGATTCTGGACGAGCAGAAGCTGCAGCTGGCCCTGGCCAAGCTGGAGGGCCGCGAGAACGCCGACGTGCTGCGCACCGAGCTGACGATCCGTGCGGCTGCCCTGCGCGAGAAGCTGACCGCCGCCGAGCACGACCACCTTGGTACCCGCCGTCTGCTGCGCGCCTTCCCTGACATGAAGAGCCTGAACTACGCGGACACGCTGGCCGCGACCCGCGCCGCCATGCTCCGCCTGCGGGAGCTGGCTGCTGCCGCGAAGGAGAAAATCAAGAAGGCGTAATATTTTATCAACAAAGCCGCCCGGGTTTGTGGAAAACCCGGGCGGCTGTTTTGTATGTATGTAGGGGCCGGGCATGCCCGCCCTGCCGTGTAAGGCTAACGGGCGCTTGCAGGAAGGCCGCGGGCCGCACATGTGCGGCCCCTATCCTCTGCCCCTCACGCCTTCTTCTTATCAAATGCGATCTGCAGCACCAGCCAGGCCGCGACGAGGCAGACCGCCGAGATCAGCCCCAACATCTGCCAGGAGTGGGTCAGGTTTTCCACCGTGGCGTCGTACATCGGGCCGTCCAGACCTGCCTGCAGCCAAGCCATACGGCTGTTCAGGTCGGTGGATGCGCCCAGCGCGCCCATACCCCAGCGGCAGACGATGATGTTGGAGATCGTCGCCGCCGCGCCCGTCACGGTGAACATGATGTTGCTGAAAACGACCTGCCCGATCATAAGCACCAGCACGGCCAGTATCGCGCTCTCGCCGCTGGTGAACAGCGCCGAGATCAGCAGGCCGATGCAGCTGGACGAGAACATCGTCAGCAAAACCGTGATAAAGATTTCCATATCCGTTTCCAGCAGCAGGTGGTTCTGCGGCACATGCACGATGGAAACAAAGCCGAGGGCCAGGATAGTCGCCTGCAAAACCTCGACCAGCAGCAGCACCGCCGCCTTGCTCAGCACGACTGCGGGCAGACTGACGCCGACGGATGCCTCGCGCAGGATGATCTCGCGTTCCCTGCAGATCTCGCGGTAGGAGTTCAGCGTGCCCATAAACGTCGCCATAGCGGCTAAAATAAAGAGCGCCGTCCGGCTGCCAATGTTGACAAGGTTCGAGGTAAAGCAGTTCGGGTCCGCCGTCAGCTTGACGACCAGCACCATGAACGGCGACTGCAGCGTCAGGCTGGCCAGCAGCAGCTTATCGTTCCAGATCAGCTGTAAATTGCGTTCAACCAGAACCACGAACTGGCGCAGGAATTTCAAAAATTTTACTGGCTGCATCGCTTGTCTGCCTCCTGCGCGGCCTCCGGGCAGACCGCCAGCAGGCGGTTGAACTCGGGGGTCGTAAAGTATTTTTCACGGTAGTGCTCGATCTGCGCGGGGTCGCGCAGCTTTTTCAAAAAAGTGTCGCTCGTCATTTCAACGTCAAAGTACTCGTTCAGCTTTTCGGGCGCACCGTAGTAGCACAGCACGCCGCCGACGCCCAAAAACGCGATTTTGTCGCAGAGGTTGATGTTGGACATATTGTGGGTGACCATCAGCACCGTGCAGTTCTGGTGGCTCAGGCGGCGGCACAGCTCCATCATGCTGCGGTCCAAATCGGGCGAAAGGCCGCTCGTCGGCTCGTCCAGGATCAGCAAACGCGGGTTCGCAAGCAGCTCCATGGCGATGGAAACACGCTTTTTCTGGCCGCCGGACAGCTTGGAGATAAACGTCTTTTCACGCCCCTGCAGATCGACAGCCTCAATGGCGTGGGCCACGGCGGCGGCGATCTCGGCGCGGGTCGCATCGTGGGCAATGCGCAGCTTGGCCGTGTAGGTCAGGCTCTGCTCCACGGTCAGGTTGTCGTGCATGATGTCCTTCTGCGGCACGTAACCGAGCGCGGCCTCAAAGGCGTTGCGGTTGGAGCGGGTGTCCAGCCCGTCAAACTTTACGCTGCCCGCCGTGCAGGGGGCCGTGCCCGTAATGCAGGTCAACAGGCTCGACTTGCCCGTGCCGGAGCCGCCCACCAGCACGACAAAGCTGTTGGGCTCGACCTGCAGGCTTGTGCCGTCCACGATGTTCAGAGGCTTGCCGGCGTTGGCATTTTTAACCGTTTTGTATACATTTACAAGCTGTATGCTTATGCCGCTCTGGTGGGCATGATAGTGGAGCATCCCGCCCGTGAAGGCAAAAACCTGCGCAGGCACGTTGATGACCGCGCCGTTGCGCAGCACCGTGCGGGTCACGCGGACGCCGTCCACATAGGTGCCGTTCGTCGAGCCGAGGTCATGCAGCTCGTAGTGGCCGTCCTTGTACAAAATCTCGCAGTGATGGCGGGAGACGCGGTCATTGACGAGCTTGATGTCGCAGTCGTCGCCGCGCCCGATGAGTACGCGGCGCTTGCGGCGGATGTCTGTCTCGCGCAGGACGGCGTCGGTGGTCTGCTCCTTTTTCGGGGCCATGCCGTCGCCCTGCACGCTGGTGATCTCCTCGACGCGGAAGGTGATCTCCTGCGTGTCCGCGTCGCCGTCGGTGTTCAGGCCGACGACGTCGCCGCTCTGCAAAATACTCGTCTCGCCGGGCTCAAGATAGCGGTTGTTGTACCAGGTGCGGTAGTCGCTGCCGCCGTCGGTGACGCCCCACTGACCGTTCGCAAAGCTGACGGTGAACTGGTGGTCGCCGACGTTGTTGCGGCGCAGCACGTACTCGCACTGAGCGCTGCGCCCAAAGCGGTAGCTGCCCGCGGGCAGCGTGATGCGCTGCTTATTGCGCAGCTCGGTGATCAAAATTACGATCTCGCTCGTCATGGCGCGCCCCCCTTACCAGTGGAACTCCGCGCCGCAGAACGGCACAAATTTCATCGCTGCACCGCCCATGCGCAGCGTCTCGCCGCCGGTGAGCGGCTGGGGCGTGAGCACCGCGTCCCCGCCCAGATAGCACAGCTCCTGCGACGAGCCGGGCAGCAGGGTGAAAGCAGACTTTTCCTCATCGTAGACCAGCACCGCCCGGCGGGCGCTCAGCGGGGCGTCGGCGCTCAGGGTCACAGGCGTGCCGTCGGCGTCCAGTCCCAGGAAGCTGCGGCCCACACCCAGACGCAGATCGCGCCCCTTCGCCGGGCCGTCCAGCACAACGAGCCACCCCGTAACCGGCCCTGCCGGGGCCGCTGTCTCCACCGCAGCGGGCTGCTCGGCCTCGCCCGTGCGGACGATGGAACGATCCCTGAGCAGGTCGGTGTTGCAGTAGGGGCATTCCGGGTATTTGTCACTGTCGTAGAAGTGACCGTTTTCGCATTTTGTCAGTTTCATGGTGAAGTGGCTCCTTTGGGAGGGGGTGAACGGGTGGTTGGTGTGAGGCGGCACGTTGGCGGCAGTTGGCCGGGAGGTGGCGGAGGGGTCAAGACCCCTCCCTACGGAATGGGCCATAAAAGGGATATGGTGGTAAGTGGCGGGCCGGGCATGCCCGGCCCCTACGGACTGACATGAACGGGTTGCGGACGGGAGGGGCGAGGAAGGGCGGCAGCCCACCCCCTCGCAGTGGGCGGGCGGTTGCCCGGAAACGGGTGGTAACGCAAGGCCCGTCGGAACCCTTCAGGCCTCGCAAGCTCGGCCAGCTCTTCGGGCCCGGACCCCTCTGTCGCTCCGCGACATCTCCCCGCGCAGCGGGGAGTCACCCCTGATGGGGAGCCTTTTTGCGGGCTGTCGCCCGAGATTATAGCAGCCGTTAAAAACAACGGGGGTTCGGGGGAACTCCCGAGTTTAAGGTGGAGGAAGGGGCGGGGGCGTTAAGAACGAAAAGTAATACTGCTTTCGTTTAGCCCCCGCCCCTTCCGACTTCCGCTTTGGGGGTCTTGGGGGCGTGCAGCCCCCAAGTCGCGGGTCCGCTGCGTCGAAACAGCGGCAGTTTTCTTTGGTTCTTTCTTTTGCTGCCAAAAGAAAGAACCACCTTCCGGGAGGCTGCCGTTCCTCTCACAGCACCAGCCTGACCGTAGTCTTGCCGATTCGCAGCGTATCATTGTTCTGCAAACGGTGCTCGCCGTCGATGCGCTCACCGTTGACGTAGACCTTGGCCCGGTCAGAGAGCGGCTGCACGAGCAGCGCGTCCCCCTGCGCGGCCAACACACAATGCTGCGGGGAGACCTTGCGGTCTGGCAGACAGAGGTCACACTGCGCGGCGTCGCTGCCGATAATCAAGCTGCTTTCCACCATGCCGGCCCAGCGGCTCTCGGCAATCGAGGAGCGCTGGCTCCAGAACAGCGTGACCCAGCGGCGGGGCAAGGCGTTCGGTTCCCCCGCACCGGCCAGCAGATGCTCGGCCTCGGCCTCCTGCTCGGCGGCGCGGTCCCGGCGTCGCACGCCCCACCAGCTGCCCAGCAGCACCAGCAGCAGCACCGCCGCAATCAGCAGCGGCCCCCGGAACCGGGCAAAATAAAAGGCTCTGTCCCGCGGCCAGACGAATACCTTGAACGTGGCCGTGTCGCGGCTGCTGCTGACGTTGGCCGCGCTCATCTTGCCGGACACCCGGTTCAGCGCTACCGTGTAGTCGCCTTTGTAGAGCGGCTCGATTTCCAGCTCCGCCGTGCGGGCATCCTCGCTGATCGTCACGGATTTGACCTGCACGCGCCAGTTCCATATATCTTTGCTCCGCACCTCATAAAGCTGCGGTTTGTTCGCGTTCTCGTTGATGGGCTGGTTGAAGGTCAGGCGCAGCTTGTCGCGGCGCAGCGTTTCGACCTTCGTCACCTGGGGCTTGGCCAGACGGTAGCCCATGTAGACGGTCTGGCTGCTCCTGATGGCGCTGCCCAGCTGCGGCATGGCCAGCGTCAGTGTCTCAAGGCGCTCACCGTAGAGGCTTTCGGGCACCTCGGTCTTTATTTCCAGCGCTGTGGCGAGGTATTCCTGCTTTTTCTTCAGCTCGTCGCCCAGTGTCGAAGCTTCGCACAAAACCAGCCTGCCGTCGGCGGCGCTTTCCAGCGTCTCAAACGCGCCCGGCCTGTCGGTCATCAGGTAGATGTACGCCGCCATACCGATCTGGTCGCTCACGTCGCTGGCCAGCGTTGCAAACAGGGCCATATTCGTCAGCACCTGCCCGGCGTCGGTCACGATCATGGCCGCCTTGCGGGGGGCCAGCGCCTGATAGTCGCTTTGCAGCTCACTGTAGACCGCCGAAATCAGCCGGGTCGTGTCCATGCTGCCCTCGACCTGCTTGATGCTGCCCAGCGTCTTGTACATCAGGTTCTTGTCCGACGTTGCCGGCAGCACGCACTCGGTACTGCCTGCCGTCGTGTACAGCATCAGCTGGTCATCGTCGCCCATCGCGTTGATGAGCTTGCTCACCCCGCCAAGCATCGTATAAAACTCCGATGGTGCGATGCTTTTGCTGTTGTCCAGCGCCAGAATGTAGCAGATCGGGTCGCTGGCCGCCGCCACAGAGCGGACCTCCAGCCTGCGGTCTCCAAGCGTCAGCTCCGGGCCTGCCGCCTGCACCTTGATGGGTGAGTAGGAGTTGCCGTCCCCGTCCAATGCGTAAAAGTAGACGTCCAGCTCCGGCACATTGACATAGACCTGCTCCATCTTGAAGCTGCCCGCGCCCGACATGCCGACGGTGGTTTCCGCCGCCGCGCCGAACGCGCCCAGCGCTGCCAGCAGCAGCACCAGCAGCGCGCAGAGCCAGAGTTTATGCTGTCTCATGGGGTCCTCCCCTCGTGTGGTCAATCACCGATTTTTCTGTGCAGGGCGCGCAGCGCCATGATGGCCTTGCGGCGGCGCTTCGTTTGGGCCTTTGCGGTTTTTTGCGGGGCGGGGGCCGCCGGGGCCGTCGGGCGGGTCATCGGCGCGGGGACCACACTGCCGCTCTCCTCGTCGTCCTCGTCGGCCAGCGTGATGCTGGGCATCAGGGGGCGGTGCGGGGTGGGCGGGGGCGGCGTGCCCTCGTCCAGAATCGGCTCTCCCTGCTGGCGCAGGATCGGGTAGGAGAAGATTGCGCCGGGAATCTCCACTTCCTCATGGGCGTCGCCGGGCTGGGGGTTTGGGGTGGTGTCAAAATAATCCGGCGACGGCGTGACGACCGTGTTCGTCCGCGGCTCCTCGTCGTCCAGGCCGGGCGCTACAACGCGGTTCGCGTCCGGGGCGGGCGGCTCCTCCGCGGGGGCTTCCTCGCTGCCGCGCAGCGCAGATGCCGCTGCATCGACCTTGTTGGCCGACAGATCCAGCCGCGGTTCGGCATCCGCCTCGGCCAGCTCCTCCTTATGGGGGACCAGCGGGGCGTTCTGGCTGGCGTACTCCTGCGTTTTTTGCAGTTCCTCGATCATTTTTGCCAGATAGTCCATCATCTCGCCGCGGGTCTTTTCCATCTCCGAGATACGGCTCTTTAGATCCTGCAGCCGCAGACGGTGGGCGTTCTGGATCTCGCGCGTTTCGTCGGTGGCGGACTGCACCATCTTGCGGGCCTGGGCAATGGCCTGCTCACGCGCAAGCTGGTCGATGGCTTCGGCCTTGAGGTTCGTGTCCTTCAAAATCTGGTCCGCGTCGTCCCGGGCCTGCTGGCGGATGCGCGCAGCCTCGGCCTCGGCGTCGGCAATGACCTTATCACGGTCCGCGATGACCTGCTGGCGGGCCTGGTCATGGGCGCGGCCCTTGACGCGCAGCGCGGAGTTTGCCTCCTCGCAGCGCTCGGTCAGCTCCTTATTTTCCCGCGTCAGGTCGCTGTTTTTCAGGCGCAGCATATCGACCTGGTTCGTCAGCGAATGGCTGCGCTCCTTCACGGTGGAGAACTGCGTTTCGAGATTGGCGCGGTAGCTTTGCAGCTTATCCACCTGCCCGGCCAGCGTGGCGTTCTGGGTCGAGAGGGTCTGGTTCTGCATGACCAGTCTCTGGGCGTGGCGGCGCAGGGCGTCGTTCTCCTGCCGGAGCGTGCGCAACTCCGACGTCATGGCGGTCAGGTGCTGCTCATAATCGGCGCAGAGGTCCTCCATGGCCTGATGCACGTCCTCCGGCTCATAGCCGCCAAAGCGCGCCTTGCGCATACCGCTCTGCTCTATGTAATTGTCGATGTCGATTTTGGGCATTGGTAACTTCTCCCAACTAAAATTTACATATACTCCATTTTATTATAGAGCAAGATGTGACGTAAAGCAAGGGAAAAGGCAAAAAAGGCGCTGCTTTGCCGCATACAAAAAAACCGCCCGCTCCATGGCGGAGCGGGCGGCGAAAAGCCTAATGATTCAGTTCAAATCAAGCGTTGACCTGGGAAGCAGCAACAGCGCAGGCGACAGTCATACCGACCATCGGGTTGTTGCCGGCACCGATCAGACCCATCATCTCGACGTGAGCCGGGACGGAGGAGGAGCCAGCGAACTGGGCATCACCGTGCATACGGCCCATGGAGTCGGTCAGGCCGTAGGAGGCAGGGCCGGCAGCGACGTTGTCGGGATGCAGGGTACGGCCCGTGCCGCCGCCGGAAGCGACGGAGAAGTACTTCTTGCCGTTCTCGATAGCCCACTTCTTGTAGGTACCGGCGACCAGATGCTGGAAGCGGGTGGGGTTGGTGGAGTTACCGGTGATGGAAACCTCAACGCCCTCAGCCTTCATGATGGCAACGCCCTCCAGAACGTCGTTGGCGCCGTAGCACTTGACAGCAGCGCGCTCGCCGTCGGAGTAGGGGATGGTCTCGACGACCTTGAGCTCGCCGGTGGCGAAGTCATAGTCGGTCTTGACGTAGGTGAAGCCGTTGATACGGCTGATGATCTGGGCAGCGTCCTTGCCCAGGCCGTTCAGGATGACGCGCAGGGGCTCCTTGCGGACCTTGTTGGCGGTACGGGCAATGCCGATAGCGCCCTCAGCGGCGGCGAAGGACTCGTGGCCGGCCAGGAAGGCGAAGCAATGGGTGTCCTCATGCAGCAGCATGGCACCCAGGTTGCCGTGGCCCAGACCGACCTTGCGCTGCTCAGCGACAGAGCCGGGGATGGTGAAGGCCTCGAGGCCCTCGCCGATGGCAGCTGCACAGTCGGCAGCGCTCTTCAGGCCGCGCTTAACGGCAATGGCGGTGCCCAGGGTGTATGCCCAGACAGCATTGTCGAAGCAGATGGGCTGGATGCCGCGGATGATCTTATCGCAGTCGATGCCCTTGGCCAGCAGCATCTCGTTGCAGGCGTCGAGGCTCTCAAGGCCGTTGGCCTTCAGGCAGGCCTCGATCTTGGGCATACGGCGATTCTGGGATTCAAAAGTTGCCATAATCTATGTTCCTCCCTCTCTTATTCTTCACGCGGGTCGATGTACTTGACAGCGCCCTGCTCGGCAGAGAAGCGGCCGTAGGTGCCGATGTTCTTCTCGTAGGCTTCCTTCGGGTCCTTGCCGTGACGGATGTCCTCCATCATCTTGCCCAGACGGACGAACTGATAGCCGATGACCTGATTGTCCTTGTCCAGAGCGGTCTTGAGGATGTAGCCCTCGGTCAACTCCAGATAACGGACGCCCTTGGCCTTGGTGGAGAAAATGGTACCGGTCATGGAACGCAGGCCCTTGCCCAGGTCATCCAGACCAGCGCCGACAGGCAGGCCGTTCTCAGAGAAAGCGGTCTGGCTGCGGCCGTAAACGATCTGCAGGAACAGCTCACGCATTGCAACGTTGATAGCGTCGCAGACGAGGTCGGTGTTCAGTGCTTCCAGGATGGTCTTGCCGGGCAGGATCTCGCCAGCCATAGCAGCAGAATGGGTCATGCCGGAGCAGCCGATGGTTTCAACCAAAGCTTCCTCAATGATGCCGTTCTTGATGTTCAGGCTCAGCTTGCAGGTACCCTGCTGAGGTGCGCACCAGCCCACACCGTGGGTATAGCCGCTGATGTCCTCAATTTTATAGGCCTTGACCCATTCGCCCTCTTCAGGGATGGGAGCGGGACCATGCTTCGGCCCCTTCGTGATCGGGCACATATTGTTGACCTGTGCGGAGTATTCGATCATAATATTCTCTCCTTTGCATTATTGTCGGAAGCCGGTGCCATTTGCACCGCACAAACATCAGCAAGCCTGCGCGGGGGCTGTGCGTTCCGGCCGTCCATTGTCAAGCTTTTCACAGCTAATTTTATTATACGAGGGTAGCGGCCTTTTTTCAAGATGTTAGTCTTTTCTAACCGTCTGTTTTTGATAAAATTTTTCTTGCTATTTTCTGCATATTCAGCAAAACGCCGCCCCGTTTTGCCTGCGGGGTGGCGTTTTCACCAGTCAAAAGAATTCTAAAATCTATTCCAATCGGCAGATTGGAAACGAAAGCGGGGTGCAGGAGCGCAGCACAGCCACAGTGCCCCCCTCCTTTGCTTTATCCCATCAGAAAGCCGAACAGCAGCGGCGCAATGCCGCTTGCCGCTGCCATGCACAACACAGCAGCCAGCACGGTTTTGGGCAAAATACCAGGCATTCTTAGGCGGCAGCGGTTCCGGCTTTTGCTGTTTTTTGCCGCGGGGCGCGGGGGCGGCGGGCTGCGGCAGCTCCGGGGCCGTCAGGGCCGCCAGCGCACCGAACAGCAGCATAACCAGCGGAAACACCATGGATACCCGGATGGATACCACCGCCTGTGCCAGATAGCTGCACAGCGCCAGCATGACTGGGGCCACGCCGGGAGTGTTCCAGCTCCGTTCCCCGCGCCGCAGGTGGGCCGCCACCAGCAGCAGCCAGGCGGCCAAGCCAAGGATGCCGGTCGTCAGCAGCTGTTCCAGATATTCGTTATGCGCGGCATAGAACGTCGCCATGCGGGCTGTCATGGCGTCGCCTGCCCAGGCGGCCACGGCGGTATGCATCATGCCGGGGCCAATGCCCACAATCTTGCGCAGCAGGCTGCCGTCCGCCCAGGTGCCAAACGCAGCGCGCCAGGCCACGCCGCGGTAGGTACCCCAGTCATCGTTGAACACCAGCAGGTTATGCAGGCTTTCCGGCAGGGGCAGGTTTGGCATTGCATTGGCCAGCACAAAGGCCAACGCCCCCACCGCCAGCACAGCAATGGTGATGACCCGCCCCGGCAGGTACAGTGGGGCCTGCGCTGCAATGCCTTTGCGGGCCAGCCCAAACAGCACCAGCCACAGCAGCAGGCTTGCCGCCATGCAGGGCAGTGCCACCTGCCACGCGCCCAGTTTGGCCAGCAGGGCGGTGCCGCCCTGGGTGTAAACGCTGGCACGCATGTAATGCATCCAGGCAGCCCAGCCGAAGAACGCCGCACTGATGAGCGCCGCACGGCGCAGGTGGCGGGTGGTAAAGTTTTTATGGCAGACCAGCACCATCACCGCCGCGCCGATGCCCAGGGCAAGCGCCTCTGAATCCACAACGGCCAGCGCCAACGCGCCAAACGCTGCCGGAATGCCGGTCCAGACAGCGTTTCTGGTATCTTTGGCGTTCAGGAACTGGTAAACACAATGGGCAGCGCTACCGAGAAAAAGCAGCCGTTAAAGTCCTTCTGCCCCAAGGTTGAGAAAAACCTGTGCGCGCTCCACCACGGCGGTGTCTGCA
>ENA-OQBL01001076-OQBL01001076.1-human-gut-metagenome-genome-assembly--contig:-NODE-1076-length-11591-cov-3.899948_pt1 | contig 11591 bp, 16 predicted proteins | sample MGYA00242747_ERZ504553 | MGnify/ENA primary metagenome ERZ504553 (study PRJEB26092, sample SAMD00036240) | human gut metagenome | host: Homo sapiens | study: EMG produced TPA metagenomics assembly of...
CACCATGCCCACATAGGCAAGGAGGATGTTTGCCGCAGGGCCAGCCAGCGCGGTGAGGGCCATGCCCCACTTGGGGTTTTTGAAATTGCGGGGGTCGGTGGAGACGGGCTTTGCCCAGCCCACGCCCGCAAACACCATGCACAGCGTGCCCAGCAGGTCAAAGTGGGCAAGGGGGTTCAGCGAAAGCCGCCCCTGCCGCTTTGCGGTGTCGTCGCCCAGCAGCCATGCTGCCAGCGCGTGGCCGCACTCGTGGAAGGGGATGGCCACCAGCGCCACCAGCGCGCGGATGAGATAATAGATGCCCTGAGAGGTCATTCGATATTCCTGGCCTTTTTTCAGTATACCATATATAATACTATTTTTTTGAGGTTTTTAGACAAAGGGGGGTAAACTCCTTCCACCGCTAACGCGGTCCCCCTCCCTCAAAGAGGGAGGCTTTGGCATACCGGAAAGCTTTTCCTCTTCGCCAGAGGCTCCCTCACTGAGACAGACTCCCCCGGCCGGGGGAGGTGGCACAAAGTGCCAGAAGGGGAACAGCTGGCATCGCGCAGCGATGACTGAAGGAGTTTGGGTTTTTCCAAAAAAAGCCCGCAATATTTTTTGAAAAAAAGGCTTGCATTTTGCCCGGTAATCTGCTACAATAGTCAAGCTGATTATTTTGATTCCTTACTTCACTGCAGGAGGTGCAAGTACCATGGCTAAGTGTGAATGCTGCGGCAAGGGTGTTGCCTTTGGTATCAAGGTTTCTCACTCTCATCGTCGTTCCAACCGTACCTGGAAGCCGAATGTCCGTCGTGTCAAGGCGGTCGTTGAGGGTTCTCCCAAGTACGTCTACGCATGCTCCCGTTGCCTGCGCGCTGGCAAAGTTACCCGCGCTGTCTAATTTGGTGTATGTGGCCGGTCACTTTGTCGAGTGGCCGGCTTTTTTTCGTTGCTGTAAGGAGGCAAAAGCACATGGCTCTGCCCAACGATCCCATCATGCTGCTGAGCGTGGTGAACCTGAAGCTGCGTGATTTTTACAAAAACCTCGATGCTCTGTGCGAAGACATGGATGCCGACAAGGCAGATCTGTGCGCAAAGCTCAAAGCCGTGGGCTACGAGTACGATGCCCAGCGCAACCAGTTCGTGTGATATTTCCAGAGAAAGCTTTCTTTTGATCGCTAACGACCGGCACCGACGTGCAGCGACTGCGCCCGGGCCGGTGAATATAGAAACAAGGAGTGCTTGATTTATGATCCAGGGTACCTATTACAAAGAGTGGAGCAGCGTGCTGAACCGCGAGATGGAGTTCAAGGTATACGGCAGCGCCGGTGTGCCGGTGCTGGCCCTGCCTGCCCGCGGCGGCCGCTTTTATGATTGGGAGAACAACGGTATGCCCGACGCCATTGCCCCGCTGCTGAACGAGGGCAAGGTGCAGCTGTTCTGCGCCGACAGCATTGACGGCGAGGCCGTACTGAACGGCGACATCCCGGTGCGCCGCCGCGCCGAGATGGAGGAAAAGTACTTCGTCTACCTTACCGCCGAGCTGGCTCCCCGGGTGCTGGCCCTGAACGGTGCCGCAAAGGATGCCAAGCTGTGGTGTGTGGGCATCGACCTTGGCGCTGTGCACGCCGTCAATTGCCGCCTGCGCCGTCCCAAGCTCTTTGCCGGTGCCATCGGCCTTTCCGGCATCTACGATCTGGCCCGCTTCTGGGGCAGTGAAGCCGACGATCTGGTGCTGCGCTGCTCTCCCCTGCAGTATCTGGCCGAGAACGGCATCGCCGACAAGCTGGCTCTGGCCAAGGCCAAGGAGAACAGCCTGATGCTCTGCGCCGGTCAGGGTGCCTACGAGGACGATGCCAAAGCCGACACGCAGGCGCTGGCCGATGTGCTGGCTGCACAGGGCCTGCCCTCCCACCTCGAGGTCTGGGGCGGCGATGTCTCCCACGAGTGGTACTGGTGGGGCAAGATGCTGGGCCTGTTTGTGCCGCGGATTCTGGAGAAGTAAAAGTGATTTGATAGAGGGAAGGCATTTGCAGTGCCTTCCCTCTTTTTGTTTGTATTTTTCAATTCCCTACTTGATTTATCGGGTTTGCTGTGCTATACTCATGCTGTAAGATGTATACCCCCTATGGGTAAAGGAGATATTTTATGGACAACGAGAAAAAGCCCTGCTGCTGTTGCGGCACGCCCGCCCAGCCCGAAGCTGCCACGGCTCCGGCCGTTGACGCATCCGCTGTGCCCACCGAAAGCGTCACCCCCTCCTGCTGCCGCCACAAGGACCGCACCCCTGAGGAACACAAGGCCCTGCTGAACCGGCTCAGCCGCATCGAGGGGCAGGTGCGCGGCATCCGCGGCATGCTGGAAAAGGATGCCTACTGCGTGGACATCCTTGTGCAGGTGGCGGCGGCGAACTCGGCGCTGAACAGCTTTTCCAAGGAGCTGCTGGCCCAGCACATCTCCACCTGCGTGGCGGACGACCTGCGCGCGGGCAGCGAGGCAAAGCTGGACGAGCTGGTGAATCTGCTGCCCAAGCTCATGAAATAAGAAGCCCTTTCCTGTGCATACTCAACGTAGGAGTGATATTTTATGGAACAATACAACGTTACCGGCATGAGCTGCGCAGCCTGCTCCGCCCGGGTGGAGAAGGCCGTGAGCAAGGTGCCCGGCGTTGCCAGCTGTTCGGTGAGCCTGCTGACCAACTCCATGGGCGTGGAGGGCACCGCCAGCTCTGCCGAGATCATCAAGGCCGTGCAGGATGCCGGTTACGGTGCCAGCCCCAAGCGTGCGGGCGCGGCGGCTGCCAGCTCCACCAGCGCCGACCTTGACGCGCTGGCCGACCACGAGACCCCCAAGCTCAAGCGGCGGCTCATTGCGTCGCTGGGCTTTCTGCTGGTGCTGATGTACTTCTCCATGGGGCACATGATGTGGGGCTGGCCCCTGCCCCGCTGGTTCGACGGCAACCACATCGCCATGGGCCTTGTGCAGCTGCTGCTGGCGGGCATCGTCATGGTCATCAACCAGAAGTTCTTCATCAACGGCTTCAAGGGGCTCCTCCACGGCTCGCCCAACATGGACACGCTGGTGGCCATGGGTTCCATGGCAAGCTTTGTGTGGAGCACCTACGCCCTGTTCGCCATGACCCGCGCGCAGGTGGACGGCAACAGTGAGCTGGTCATGCATTATATGATGGAGTTCTACTTCGAGTCCGCCGCCATGATCTTGACCCTCATCACGGTGGGCAAGATGCTGGAGGCCCGCTCCAAGGGCAAGACCACCGACGCGCTCAAGAGCCTGATGAAGCTTGGCCCCCAAGACCGCCACCTGCTGCGGGACGGTGCCGAAGTGACCGTGCCCATCGAGCAGGTGCAGAAGGGGGATATTTTTGTGGTGCGCCCGGGCGAGAACATCCCCGTGGACGGCATCGTGCTGGAAGGCACCAGCGCCGTGAACGAGAGCGCCCTGACCGGCGAGAGCATCCCCGTGGACAAGGCTGCGGGCGACAAGGTGAGCGCTGCCACCACCAACCAGTCCGGTTTCCTGCAGTGCCGGGCCACCCGCGTGGGCGAGGACACCACCCTTGCCCAGATCATCCGGATGGTCAGCGATGCCGCCGCCACCAAGGCCCCCATTGCAAAAATTGCCGATACGGTGTCCGGTTTCTTCGTGCCTGCGGTCATTACCATTGCGGTGATCACCACCATCGTGTGGCTGCTGCTGGGCCGGGAGCTGGGCTATGCGCTGGCCCGCGGCATCTCCGTTCTGGTCATCAGCTGCCCCTGTGCGCTGGGTCTGGCAACGCCGGTGGCCATCATGGTGGGCAACGGTCTGGGTGCAAAGAACGGCATCCTGTTCAAGACCGCCGCTTCGCTGGAAGCTGCAGGCCGCACCCAGATCGTGGCGCTGGACAAGACCGGCACCATCACCAGCGGTGAACCAAAAGTGACCGACATTCTGCCCGCCGAGGGCGTTTCCGAGGCGGAGCTGCTCACCCTTGCCGCCGCACTGGAGCGCAAGAGCGAGCACCCGCTGGCAAAGGCCGTGCTGGCCTGCACCGACGCGCAGCAGCTCACCGCCCCCGAGGTATCCGGCTTTGCCGCCCTGCCGGGCAACGGTCTGGCCGCAAAGCTGGACGGCGTGGAGATCTTTGGCGGCAATGCGTCCTTTATCGGAACCAAAGTCACCGTGCCCGCACAGCTGCAGGAGAAGGCCGCAGCCCTTTCCGCACAGGGCAAAACGCCCCTGTTCTTCGGCGGAGCAGGCCGTCTGCTGGGCATCATCGCGGTGGCCGATACCATCAAGGAGGACAGGCCCCCGCGCCATCCGGGAGCTGCAGGCCATGGGCATCCGCGTGGTCATGCTCACCGGTGACAACCAGCGCACCGCTGCTGCCATTGGCAGGCAGGCCGGTGTGGACGAGGTGATCGCAGGCGTGCTGCCCGACGGCAAGGAAGCGGTCATCCGCCAGCTGCAGGCATCCGGCAAGGTGGCCATGGTGGGCGACGGCATCAACGATGCCCCGGCCCTGACCCGTGCCGACACCGGCATCGCCATCGGCGCAGGCACCGACGTTGCCATCGACGCGGCGGACGTGGTGCTGATGAACTCCAAGCTGTCGGACGTGCCCGCCGCCATCCGCCTGAGCCGCGCTGCCCTGCGCAACATCCACGAAAACCTGTTCTGGGCGTTCATCTACAACATCATCGGCATCCCGCTGGCCGCAGGCGTGTTCATCCCCTTCGGCCTGACGCTGAACCCCATGTTCGGTGCTGCTGCCATGAGCCTTTCCAGCTTCTGCGTGGTAAGCAACGCCCTGCGCCTGAACCTGTTCGACGTGCACAGCACAAAGCACGATCGTGCGGCAAAAAATGCTGCTTCCCTGCCCGCTGTCTCCGCACAGCCCGCAGCGGTTGCAAATAAAGAGAGTACCAAGGAGGACACTGCTATGAAAAAGACCCTGAAGGTGGAAGGCATGATGTGCGGCCACTGCGAAGCCCGCGTGAAGAAGGCTCTGGAAGCCCTGCCCGAGGTGGACGAGGCCGTGGTGAGCCACGAGGCCGGCACCGCCATCGTCACCCTGAACGCCGAGGTCGCCGACGACGTACTGAAGAAGGCCGTTGAGGATCAGGACTACCCTGTGACCGGCATCCAGTAAACCGCCGCTGAATACTCCCCATCAAATGGAAAGGCCGCTGCATGTGAACCGTGCAGCGGCCTTTTGCATTGGGTTATGCTGTTTTCTTCACAGGAACGCTGTTTTCGTACAGCTCATGCGGGGCGATATCCTGCCCCTCTTCCCACTCGATGCCAATACCGCCCGGCAGCAGATGCACGGTAGCAAAGTAACGCTCATCCTGCAGCCTGCCGTACCACGAGCCGGTGGCATAAGGGGCTGCATCAAACAGCTTTACCTCGCCCGTCTCATAATAAAGGCAGAGCTTCAGCGGTTTTACGGGTTCCACCTTTGTCAGCTTCGGCTGTAACATCCAGAATCACTCCTTACTTCAGCGGGTCGATGCGGAAGAATTGTTCACCATTGCTCAGCAGTTTCCAGTTGGCTTCCAGATCCTCATGATGGATCACGATCCATGCCTCCAGCAGTTTCAGCTTGTTCTTCGGAAAGCTGCCTTCCAGAACCGTACCGTCCAGCGCAACCACGATCTCTTCACCGGAATATTCTGCGTGGATATGCGGCATATTATGCTTTCCACCCTGTTCGCGGTACATTCTGACAATGATGCCGTAAAAAATGCTCAGTACCGGCAATTGCACCACTTCCCTTCTCAGTGTCATTTTAACATACAGCAATCAGGTTTTCAAGGCGCATCAACGGCCTTTTTATCGTGTTTACAGGCTTTTAAAATTGATTCAGAATATCATGGTGTCCAATGTCCAACAGCAGAATGATCGTATCACCGTCGTACTGCCAGATGACCCGCACGTCCATGTTTACGCTGAACTCGAACAAGTCTACCGTGCCTTGAATACGCTTTGTGCGCAGCGACGGATACAGCGGGTCCATTTCCAGAATTTCCAGCTTCTTTTTCAGCTGCGCCCGCTCCGCTGCGTTCAAACGCTTCAGGTTCTTTATGAACCGTTTGGTGTAGGTGATCTTGTAATTCATTCGTCCGCACCGTCCAGCGCTTCAAACAGTGCGTCCACAGTGTCGAACACCGGCTGCTCCCCTGCCGCAATTTTGGCCTTTGCTTCGTTGATCTCGCTGCGCAGCTCGTCCAGATACTTTTTGGGGTAAACGGCTACCGGCATCAGCTCGATCACGCCATCCTTCTCCACGATCTCCAGCTTGTCGCCCTCCCGCAGGCCCATCTTCATTACAATATCCTTTGGAATGGTGATTTGGGATTTTGTCCTCAATTCCGTCAGCATCCTTCATTCTCCTTTGTGCGATTTTCTTACTTTCTCACTTTTATTATACTCTGCTTTTTTCAAAAAGCAACCATGCACCATAAAATTTTACAAAGCGTCGTTTCTGTGGGTTCTTATTGTATTTCGTCAGAAAGTATGTTAAACTAAAAATGCCGCCCCAAAGGGTGGCGTTAAGGTGCTATCTGCAAGCGCAGGTGGTCATGCTTCCTGCCCTGTATCGCTGCTCTTTCTACATGGAATGAAGCAGAGGTTCCGGGAGGAAACTTTTTTGGAAGTACCCTGCCCGGAGCCTTGAAGGCGAAGGGAGGGATATCAATGAGCCTGATGGAGCTTTTCACTCTGCTCACGGTCATTCTCATGCTGTTGAGTCTGATCCTTGATGCAGTTCGCCTGACCGTTGAGGTCTTGGAGAAGTTTTCTCAGCGCAAATGTGATGACAACAAAAAAGATTGACTGCCACAGCCTTCCAACTCCGTGCAGTCAATCTTGATTGTAAAGGTAGGAAGCTGACCATTGCGGACAGCACCTTTTCTATTTGTAGTATAGTTATTTTTTGCCGTTTTGTCAAGAGAAGGTGCCCGCCTTCTCTTTTTCTTTCCCCATTTTCCTGTGCATTTTCGCCCCGGAAGCTGTGGCTTTTTGCGCAAAAACTATTTGTTGACACGTTGTTTTTTCAGAGTTATACTTATAGCAACAACATTTGGTTTTGCTTCCAGTTATAAACCACAGCGAAAGGAGAAATGTATTTTGGGAGTATCCATTCAGGACCGCACAGACTTTCTGAACATGCTGGATGCCTGCAGGACCGAGCAGCAGCTGTTCAGCCGCCTGACCTTTGCGGTAATGTTCCACCAGACCGACCCGGCTGCACGGGAAGACCTGCTGGACGACGTGCGCGGCGCAGCCTGCAGCATGCAGCTGCCCGCCGTCAATTACAAGATCGACCAATGGCTCAACACCTGCAAGCAGGCGTGGCAGGCCGACCCCGCAGCCTTTATGGCAGCCGTGAACGCGGACGCAAAGCAGCGCAAGCTTGCGCTGGAGGGCAGCGCGGCGCAGCCCGGCCTGCTGGCCGATGTGCCCATGCAGAGCGTGGCGTGGCTGGTGCCGCAGCTGCTGCCGCTGGGCGAAGTGTCGCTGCTGGGTGCCGACGGCGGCACCGGCAAGGGCATCTGGCAGGCACAGCTCATTGCCTATGTGACGGCGGGCAAGACCTCCGGCTTTTTTCCGCTGCCGCCGCAGCAGACCGGCAAGGTGCTGCTGCTTGCGGGCGAGGACGACCCCGGCAAGGTGCTCAAGGCCCGTCTGCTGGCGGCCGGGGCCGACATGAACCGGGTGCTGGTGCTGACCGCCGACGACTACTTTGGCAAGACCGGCCAGCCCCTTACCCTCAAGGATCAGGCACTGGCGGATTTTGCCGCCAAGGCCGGGCCGCTGCTGCTCATCGTGGACCCGCTGCAGAGCTTTCTGCCCGCCGATGTGGAGATGGCAAGCCGCAACCAGATGCGCAGTGCCCTGCTGCCGCTGCGCGCCATTGCCGCAAAGCAGGGCTGCGCGGTGCTCATCGTGATGCACTCCAACAAAAAGCAGGGCGTTTCCGGCCGCGCACGTCTGGCCGACAGCTCGGATATCTGGGACATGGCCCGCAGCGTGCTGATGATGGGCCGCGCCAAGAACGACGGCAAAATTTATCTCAGCCACGAGAAAAACAGCTACGCCCGCCCCCAGCAGACGGTGCTGCTGCACATCGACGATGTGGAGGTGGAGGGCGTAAAGACTGCACGGGCCGTGTTTGACGGCTACACCGACAAGAAGGATGCCGACTTCATTGAGGAGCGGCGGGTGCGCACGGCGGAGACCCGGCAGGACACCCGCAGCGCCATCCTGAACGTTCTGTCCGAGAGCCGCCTTGGGTCGATGGCAAATCCTCAACTCAAAAGTGCCGTACTTCAGGAGATCAAATGCAGTGAAGCCACTTACAAACGCTCGTATGCTGAGCTTGTACGGGATGGCGACATTGCAAAATATCAGCTGTGCCAAAAGGACGGCGCGCGAGGGTGGTTTACCCGGCTGGCCTACCGTGGAGAAACACATGATACAGTGAGAAATATATAACTTACTTATGTTTCTTTTTGCCAGTGTATCAGGTTGATACACTGGCCTGCCCTGATACACTGACGCACTGTATCAATCAAAGGGGCACTGTATCAGCTTGATACACTGCATTTTTCATCGCATCAGCGTCAATAATTTGCCACTGTATCAGATAACGCTCCTACAGTAGCACCTGATAAAGTTCCCGGAAACCGCAGGCTGCGTGCTGGCAGCTTTCTCCGCGAACAGCCCGGAACCCACGGTTCCGCCCCTGTGCTTACGCACGGGGCCCCACTTCCCGGACATTCGCTGGAGAAACTCCCAGCACGCGGCCCGTACCTTAACTTCTCGCCAACTCCTCCACCGTGATGCAGCACACGGCAAAGGCCAGCAGGGCGCAGTCCAGCGGCACGCGGCGCAGCACCACCACCCGTTCGGTCAGGGTGGTAAAGGTCTGCACGGCCTGCACCGGCACGGTGCTGCCCAGCCAGAACAGCGCCACCGAAAGCGGCAGATGCACCGCCCGCGCTGCCAGCAAAGGCCGCAGCGAGATCTCGGCCGGGCAGATGGTGCGCACCTGCAAAAGCACCGACACCCCCTGCACACTGAGCGCCGCACAGCACAGCGTGCTGGCCCACAGCCCGGTGCGGGCGGCCTGATCGCAGCCGGAACACACTTCCAGCAGCATGGCGGGCAGCGCCGCCCACGGCTGTGGCAGCAATGCCCCGCACCCTGCCGCCAGCAGCCGGAAGTACAGCACAAAGCCGCAGAGCTTCAGGTAGGTCACTGCCGCCTGCGCGATCACCGCGTCCAGTGCGGGCAGCGGAATGGTTTCCCCCTGCGCGGGTGGAGCCTGCCCGGCCCCGCCCTGCATCCGGCACAGCAGCGCCGCCGTGAGGTATCCCGCCAGCAGCTGGGCCGCAAACAGCCGCACCCCCACCGCGCGGCTGCCCAGCATCTGCTGCCCTACCGTGAGGATGACAAAGGACGGCCCGCTGCACACACAGGCGGGCAGCAGCGCCGAGGCCTGCCGGGAGGTGAGCTGACCGGTACGCACGGCTTCGGACGCAGCCACCGCCGCCGGTGCAAAGCCCCCCAAGGCCCAATGAGCAGCACGCCGCCCGCACCCTTTGCCCGGATGCCCATGAGCCGCGCCGCAGGCCGGAACACAAAGCCCAGCCACTGCCCGGCCCCGCAGCCTGCCGCCAGCGCCGATACGATGAGGAACGGAAACAGCGATACCAGCAGCGGCCCGCCGCACAGCCGCAGCCCCGCCTGCAGGGCATCGGCACAGCGCTGCGGCGCGGCAAACACCAGAAACGCCGTGTACCCTGCCAGCGCCAGCAGCACGCCCCGCCGGAAATTCCAGCTTCGATTCATAACTCAGCCCTCCGGCATCCATATATATGTAGCAGCGCGCCGCGGGCAGAACTGCGGGATGGGAGGGAATGGGATGTGTGCCAAGCGCAAAAAGCGGCTTTTGCTGCAAAGCTGGCTGGCCCTGCTGTTCCGTCAGCCGCCGCAGGGCTTTTACCGCACCCCTGCCGTCTACCTGAGCGGGGGCCGCATGGAGGTGGAGCACTTTTGCCGTATCCTGGCCTACAGCCCCGACCGGCTGTGCCTGCAGATGCCCCATGGCCGGTTGACCATCTACGGCGACGGGCTGAAGATCGTCACCCTTACCGCCAGCCGCCTGACCCTGCGGGGGCGGTTCGTGCGCACGGACTTTGCGGATGACTAGGAGGTGCCCATGGAACCGGTAAGCCTTTGGGCCGCGGTGGAGTTCACCGCATGCAATGGCAGCACCGAAGCCCTGCTTACCGCTGCCGCCCGGGCCGGGCTGCATCCCTACGGGGTAACGGCCCTGCCGGGAGGGTTTGGCGGGCGGTGCGCCGCGTGGCAGTACCCGCGCCTTGCCGCGCTGGCCCGCAAGCACCGGGTGCGGCTGCGCATCCGCCGGAAGCTGGGGCTGTATTTCTGCCTGCGCCCCTTGCTGCGCCGGGCCGGGCTTTGGGCGGGGCTGGCGGTGTTTGTGCCGCTGCTGCTCTTTGCACAGCAGTTCGTCTGGTATGCGGACACCTCTTCCCTCACCACCGGACAGGCTGCGCGGGCCTGCGCCGTCCTGCGGGAAACGGGCCTGCAGCCCGGTGCGGCTGTGACCGAGGCAAAGCTCACCGCCGGGGAGTACGCCCTTTTGCACAGCGGCGAGTTCTCCTGGGCCAGCCTGAATTTTGCCAAAGGGCGGCTGGTGGTGGAAGCCGCCGCGGCCAGGCCCAAGCCGGACATTGCCGCCGGAACGCTGCATGGCATCCGGGCAAAATGCGGCGGCACTGTGGTTCGCACGAACCTTACCAGCGGCACCATGCTGGTGCAGCCGGGCCAGCAGGTGGAAGCCGGGCAGGGCCTCATTGGCACAGCCCGCGCCGAGCGGGACGGCACCCTGATCTTTGCGCCCGCCGCCGGAACGGTGGTTGCACAGTTTGAGTGGAGCGACACCCGCACCGTGCCCTTGGAAGAGACGGTGCAGCAGTACACCGGCGCGTGCACCCGCACATACCGGGTGACAGTGTTCGGGCACACCTTCTCTCTGCCCGCCGCGCCTGCGCCGGAACATGCGGCGGTGATCCTCCGGCACTTCCAGCCGGAGGTGCCGCTGCTGGGCCTTGCCCTGCCCTGCTCTGTGGAGGAGACCTGCCGCTATGTGCAGCAGCCGGAAACGCTGCACCGCACCGAAGCGCAGGCCGCCGCGCTGGCCCGGCTGCAGAGCCTGCAGGCGCTGTACGCCGCATGGCCGGACGCGGAGCGCATCGCCCGCAAAGAGGACTGCACCGTGAACGGCAATGTACTGGACTATACCGTCACCTACACCGTGGCAGCGGACATCTGCGGGTGAAAGGATTCCCGTTGTAATTCGTCAAAAAGGTATGCTAAACTAAAAATGCCACCCCCGAAGGGTGGCGTTAAGGTGCTATCTGCAAGCGCAGGTGGTCATGCTTCCCTCCGGCAAGCGTCCGGGGGACGTAAAAGCTTATTGTTTGTTCCCCCGGTTCGCAAACGCGGAAGGGGGATGCATCATGAAGTTGGAAGAGGTTCTGCAGCTGTTCGTCATTGTTGGCGGTACAGTTGGAATT
>ENA-OQBL01001077-OQBL01001077.1-human-gut-metagenome-genome-assembly--contig:-NODE-1077-length-11588-cov-2.909083_pt1 | contig 11588 bp, 14 predicted proteins | sample MGYA00242747_ERZ504553 | MGnify/ENA primary metagenome ERZ504553 (study PRJEB26092, sample SAMD00036240) | human gut metagenome | host: Homo sapiens | study: EMG produced TPA metagenomics assembly of...
TTTAATATGAGCGATAAAAACGGATCAGAGGGACGGATCCAGTGGTCTCGTTCTTCGAAAAAATTATCTCCTTACATGATCCAGAAGGGACTTTTGTATTTGAAGCATTATGGTCCCAGGGAGTTCTGGATACGGCTGCACGAGCGCCTTTGAGCCGGAGGAGATCCCTTATGGTCCCTGGTACGCGGCATATGTGCCGGACCAGACGGTCCTTGACAAACAAAGAAAGAAAAAATTTGCTTACGCACCTCTTATCAGCGTGGTAGTTCCAGCTTATCGTACTCCGGAATTATTCTTGCGGCAGATGATCGATTCATTGGAAGCACAGACCTATGAGAACTGGGAGCTTTGCATTGCCAATGGAAGTCCGGAAGATCAGTCTATGAGAAAAGTGCTGGAAGAATACAGCAGCAGGGACAGGAGAGTACGCTGGCAGGAGCTTACTGAGAATAAAGGGATTGCAGAGAACACCAATGCTGCATTTGCCATGGCAAAGGGAGAATTTGTAGGGCTTCTGGATCATGATGATCTTCTTGCGCCAAATGCTCTTTACGAGGTTGTGAATGCACTGAACCAGCATGAGCACGGGGATGCAGTATACACAGATGAGGATAAGGTGACTGCTGAACTGGACGAGCATTTTCAGCCGCACCTGAAGCCAGATTTTAATATTGATCTGCTTCGTTCCAATAACTATATCTGTCACTTTTTTGTTGTGCGGCGGCAGCTTGTAGAAGAAGTGGGCGGATTCCGCAGAGAATTTGACGGAGCACAGGACTATGATTTTATTTTCCGCTGTGTGGAAAAAGCCAGGGAAGTGGTGCATGTACCGGAGATTTTGTATCATTGGCGTACCCATAAGGCATCTACTGCTGATAATCCTGCAAGTAAGATGTACGCTTTTGAAGCAGGCAAACGCGCTATCGAGGCACATCTTGAGAGGACTGGAGTAAAAGGCACTGTAAGCCATACTCCAGATCTTGGATTTTACAGAGTGAAATATCCTGTACAGGGACATCCGCTTGTTTCCATTATCATTCCCAATAAAGACGAGAAGGAAACTCTGGAGAAATGCCTGGAATCTATTAAGAAGAACACACTCTACGACAATTATGAGATTATTATCGTGGAGAATAACAGCACTACAGATGAGATTTTTGATTATTACAGGAAGATTTCAGAGGATCCCAGGATCCATCTGATCTGCTGGAAAAAGGAATTCAACTATTCCGCGATCAACAACTTTGGGGTTAAAAAAGTGCCAGGGGTGAATATCTCCTTTTTCTGAATAATGATGTAACGGTCATTACAGAGGACTGGATGGGAGAAATTCTGGGTGTGTGTCAGCGAAGAGAAGTGGGAGCAGTAGGCGTGAAACTGATCTATCCGGACAATACCATCCAGCATGCTGGCTGTGTGATCGGAATTGGTGGAATTGCAGGTCATATGTTTGTGGATATGCCTGCGGATCGTACCGGATATCTCCATAAGGCGTCTGTTTTACAGGATATGAGTGCTGTAACTGCAGCCTGTATGATGATGAAGCGCAGTGCTTTTGATAAAGTGGGCGGCTTCACAGAAGAACTTGCAGTCGCCTTTAACGATGTGGATCTGTGCCTGAAGACTACGAAAGCAGGTTATCTGGTGGTTTATGATCCTTATGCAAGGCTTTACCATATGGAATCCAAGACCCGCGGAGCAGAGAACAATGAGGTGAAAGTCAGACGTTTCCAGCGGGAAATCGAATATATGAGATGTAACTGGATCGATATTCTGAAGAACGGTGATCCCAATTATAATAAGAATCTTTCCCTGACCAAGTGGAATTATTCTTTAAGACCACTTCCGGGCATGACCGGCAAAAAGGAGGAAGACTAAGAAGACATTATGCAGGAAGTATCAGTCATTATTCCCAATTATAATGGGATGGCATATCTGGAGGGTGTGCTTTCAAGCCTGGAGCAGCAGGCGTTTCAGAATTTTGAGACCATTCTGGTGGACAATGGATCCTCAGATGGAAGCGTTGCCTTTGTAATGGGGAACTTTCCCTGGGTACACATTGTGGAGCTGCCAGATAATTTCGGCTTTTCAAGAGCTGTAAATGAGGGGATTTATGCATCACGGACACCTTATGTGCTCCTTTTGAATAACGATACAGAAGTAGATAAGAATTTTGTAGGAGAAATGCTGGCAGCTATAAAGCGTCATAAGAAGGCCTTCTCCTGCAGTGCAAGGTTGATTTGTTATCATGACCGGGATAAACTGGATGATGCAGGGAATTATTATTCTGCTCTTGGCTGGGCATATGCCCGGGGCAAAGGGAAAGATATCCATTCCTTTGAGAAGGAGGGTCGGATATTTGCTTCATGCGCCGGTGCAGCTATTTACCGTAAGAAGGTTTTTGAGAAAATCGGATATTTTGATGAAGAGCATTTTGCATATCTGGAAGATATTGATGTGGGCTATCGTGCCAGAATCTTTGGATATGAGAACTGGTATGTGCCAGCTGCACTGGTCTATCATGTAGGCAGCGGAACAAGCGGATCCAGATACAATCAGTTTAAGACCAGATATTCTTCAAGAAATAATATTTATCTGATCTACAAAAATTATGCCGGTTCTTCAGATTATTTTGAATCTTCCTTTTCTGGTGCCGGGCTTTGGCATGAAGATCCTGTTTTTTTTTCCAGAAGGGAATGGGCAGGGAGTATGTGGCAGGAATTAAAAAATGGGTTCCAGATCAGTCACAGAAATAAAAAAGTGAAGTTCCACATGAGAAATACTTGGAAGATATGCACGAATCCAGCTGGAATTGTGGTGGAATATAATTTACAGATTTATGGTATAAAAAGTTTGTGCAGAAGTGATTCGTTAGTATTTCGTAACTATTTTTCACATTAATGTATGAAGAATTTATTGCAATTCTGTTTTATCTATTATAAGATAGAGAAAGTCACAGACCAGATAGTGCTTAAAGCGTGAGATGTGGATGAAACGCGCAGCAGGAACAGGTTTGTGAAGGTTGCTGTGAGTGACAGAACCAGCAACATGCGAAGAAGGGCAGAGGTGGCAGAGATTGATTAAAGATAATCAGAAGAACTTCAGTCGGCTCCATGTCGTTATAGATGCCTGTGTAATTACGTTATCTTATATGTTTGCCTGGGCGCTGAGATTTATCGGACCTTTTGCGGCAAATGCAGTCCGGGCCAGAAGCTTCCAGCAGTATATGTCTGCACTGGTATTTATCCTGCCGGCATATATTCTGCTGTATCATGCGTTTTCGCTGTATGAACCAATGCGGATGCAGGGAAGACGTCTTGTGCTGTCTAATATTGTAAAAGCCAATTCTCTTGGTATTCTGATCACTACATTTATTTTGTATACCATTGAAGAAGGCGATATTTCCCGTTCTGTACTGTATATGTTTTATGGAATCTGCATTGTGGCAAGCTGGGGAGCAAGAATGTTCATTTTCTACAGCCTGCGCAAAATGCGAAAGAAAGGACTGAACCAGAAACAGGTAGTGCTGGTTGGGTACAGCCGGGCAGCAGAAGAGTATATTGACCGCATTCAGCAGAACCCTCAGTGGGGATATGTGGTAAGAGGCATTCTGGATGACAATATTACTGCAGGTACCATGTATAAAGGCGTCAAGGTGATCGGAAGAATTGCCAATCTAAACGTGATCCTGCCGGAGAACAGGCTTGACGAGATTGCGATTACACTGGGATTAAGTGAATATTACCGACTGGAGGAGATTGTAGCGCTTTGTGAGAAATCAGGAGTGCATACAAAATTTATTCCGGATTATAATAAGATTATTCCTACGAAACCATATACAGAGGATATTCTGGGACTTCCGGTGATCAATATCCGGTATGTTCCTCTTAGTAATACTTTTAATGCCATGATAAAAAGAATAATGGATATCTGTGGCTCCATTATTGGAATCATTGTGGCGTCGCCGATCATGCTGGTACTATGTGCGCTGATAAAGCTCACTTCTCCTGGACCGCTGATCTACCGTCAGGAACGTGTGGGTCTCCATAATCAGACTTTCTGGATGTATAAATTCCGTTCTATGGAGATTCAGCCGGAGGCAGAGGAGAAGAAAGCCTGGACAGTAAAAAATGATCCCAGGGTTACAGCAATCGGCAGATTTATGCGAAGAACCAGCCTTGATGAACTTCCCCAGCTTTTTCAATATTTTAAAGGGGTAGATATGAGTCTGGTAGGGCCAAGACCTGAGAGACCATTTTTTGTGGAAAAGTTCCGTGAAGAGATTCCGAGATATATGGTGAAGCACCAGGTAAGACCCGGGCTGACCGGATGGGCACAGTAAACGGATACAGAGGTGACACTTCCATCCGCAAGAGGATTGAGTGTGATCTTTACTATATCGAGAACTGGACTGTAGGGCTTGATATCAAGATAATGTTTATGACGATCTTTAAAGGATTCATTAATAAGAATGCGTATTGAGAAAGGAAAGAAAAAATGGCAAGACCTGGTAGAAAAAAAGAGGACTGCTTTGTTTATTGTGGAAAATTATCTGTCTTTTGCTGTTTATTGGCGGATTGTATGTATATGGACAGATTGATTCCAGATTGAACAAGATTGAGACACCTCAGCTGGATGAGAGCAAGATTGTTACGAATGTGACAGCACCACAGATGTCTGGCTATACAACTTATGCACTTTTCGGAATCGACCAGCGTTCCAAGAATGCTGCGCTTGATGCACAGAACAGTGATACCATTATCATTGCAAGTATTAATAATGATACCAAAGAGGTGAAGCTTGCTTCCGTATATCGTGATACTCTTCTGGATATTGGAAATGATACTTATACCAAGGCAATGCGCTTACGCATATGGTGGTCCGGAACAGGCCATTTCCATGCTGAATACCATGCTTGACCTGAAAATTACGGATTACGTAACTGTTAATTTTAATGCAATGGTAGCTGCAATAGATGCACTTGGCGGTCTTGATATTCCTCTTTCCTATGCGGAAATGGTGTTTATGAATGACTATTGTATAGAAACTTCCCAGGAGACCGGCAAAAGCTACACGCCAGTAGAACTGCCGGATCCCAAGCCGGAGAACGAGGAGGAAATCCTTGGAACATACCATCTGAATGGTGTACAGTCAGTTTCTTACTGTCGTATCCGTTACACTGCAAGCATGGATATGGGACGTACTGAGCGTCAGCGCCGTGTGATCGGAATGATGGTTGACAAAGCAAAGGCAGCAGGAATTACCACCATTTTCAATATTATGGACGAGGTATTTCCTATGATTTCCACATCCATCACGAAGACTGAGATTCTGAACCTGATTCCGACGCTGATGGGGTATAACATTGCAGATACTACCGGTTTCCCAGCCAAGTACAAATTTGCGGATGTGAAGAAGGCCAGCATGGTTGTTGCAGACACGCTGGAGGATAATGTAAAGGAACTTCATAAGTTTCTGTATGGTGCTGATGAGAATTACCAGCCGTCACAGAACATCGTGGAGGCGAATGCCCGGATCATTGAGCTTGTAGGCGGTGCAGATACCTTGGTTGACCAGTCTCCGATTGCAAGTAATGAAGCAGGAAATTCTTCTGATATTGTATGGCAGGGTGACGGAAGCGGAAACTATGATTACAACGATTATGGTGGAAGCGATTACGACAATAGCTATGATAACAGCTACGACAACAGCTATGATAACAGCTACGACAATAGCTATGACAGCGGAAACGACTATAGTGGAGACGATAGCGGCGATTATAGCGATGGCAGTTATGACAGTGGAAGTGATTCTGGCAGCAGTTACGATAATGGAGGAGACTACAGCGGCGGAGATTATAGTGGAGACAGCTCCGGCGATGGCGGTTTCGAAGATGGAAGCGGATATTGATCAGTAGATAAATATTCCATGATTGAAAATTTAAAGGGACCATCCGAAAGGAAGTGGTCCCTTTTTCGCGAAAAGGATGTGCGCTCTGCCAGCAGTGTTACCATATTGCAAAAGTATATTTATTCGTGCAGAGCATGAAAGAGGAGAGATACTATGGAAACAGTTGACGTAATTATTCCTGCATACCGTCCGGGAAAAGAATTTGAGAAGTTGTTGGATTCTCTTTCCACACAGAATTATCCAGTGGAAAAAATTCTTGTTATGAATACAGAAGAGAAATTCTGGAACACGGCCTGGGAGAAAAAATTTCCAAAAGTGAACGTGGTACATTTAAAAAAGGCGGATTTTGACCACGGTGGAACCAGATGCCGGGGAGCAAGACTGTCTGATTCAGATATTATGGTATTTATGACTCAGGATGCAGTTCCGGCAGACAGAAATCTGATTGGAAATCTGATCCGTCCACTGCAGGAAAATTCCAAAGTTGGAGCTGCCTACGCAAGACAGCTGGCTCGGGAGGACTGTGCTTACCTGGAAAAATACACCAGAAGATTTAATTATCCGGAAACTTCTTCTATAAAATGGGAAAAAGATACTGGCATATATGGAATAAAAACTTATTTTTGCTCCAATGTGTGTGCAGCTTATAAGAAAAGTATTTATGAGGAAATTGGCGGTTTTGTAAAAAAAGCTATTTTTAATGAAGACATGATTTATGCAGGAACTATGGCAAAGCGGGGATATGGAATTGCCTATGCTGCAGATGCCTGTGTGATCCATTCACACAATTATTCATGCAGACAGCAGTTTCACCGGAATTTTGATCTGGGTGTTTCCCAGGCAGATCATCCGGAGATTTTTTGAGGGAGTACCATCAGAGGGAGAGGGACTTCGCCTTGTGAAAAAGAGCCTGGCTTATCTTATAAAAACAGGGCATATCTGGCTGGTTCCCAAGCTGGCAGGGCAAAGTGGCTTCAAATATATGGGATATTTTCTTGGAAAAAGATATAAAAAGCTGCCGAAAAAGGTGATTTTGTTTTGTACTATGAACCGTGAATATTGGAAAAACGAGTAACTGTTCAGTGTTTTTACAGTTATGCACTTCGTGAATAGGGACTGTGGCTATGAAAGGTGACACATTTTTTTCGTGTCACCCTTTTCTTAATGAATCTATCACATTTTCAACACAATTGCTTGCTAAACTTGTATCATAAATAAAAGAAAATGTTACAGAATGCTGCAGATTCCAACGTGAACAGCAGCACTGTTTATGAACATAGAAGGGAGCAGAAAATGAGTGATGAATGGAATTGGGGACAGGAGCCAGAGAAAACGGATGGCAGCTCCCAACAGCCAGAGAATACAGATGAATCCGGATCGGCTGCATCGGATCAGACAGCGGCCCCCGAAGATGAATTGAATGAAAATGTAACTTATCATTACAAATATACCAGCAGCAGAAATTCAGATGGTGCAGGAAGCACAGACAATGGAAATTATTACGCTTCCAGCAACAATTCAGATACTTCCGGAAATTCATCCAAAGACAGCGGTTTTGAGTCCCAATCTTCGGAACCCAGATATGCGCATATCAGGTTGATGAACAGGAGAAGAAGCCTGAGGAAAAAAAGAAAGGAAGACATCACAGACTTCATAATGATAAGGCAGCATCTTCCGGTTTTGGAAGGAAAGCAGGAAATACTATTACGCTGGCTGTGATTTTTGGTCTGGTGGCAGGTCTGGTATTTCAGGCAGTGAATATGGTGTCGGATAAATATTTTAAGAAAGAAACTCAGACTGCAGTAGGGTCTGCAGAGACACTTACTTCTTCAGCATCTGCCAGTACCACGGCAGAAGAAAGCACAGATGCAGGCGAAGGCATCAATGCAGAAATCGTAGCAAATGAAAAAGGTCCCGTTGCAGGGGTTGCCCAGGCTGCAATGCCCTCAGTCGTGGCAATCACTTCAGTAAGCATGCAGGAAATTCGCAGCTTTTTCGGCTATGGAATGGAATATCCCAGTACAGGAAGCGGTTCTGGTATTATTGTCGGAGAGAATGATGATGAACTTCTCATTGCTACCAACAATCATGTAGTGGAGGGCGCTACTACACTGAGTGTCTGCTTTATCGGAAGTGATGTGGTAAGTGCAGAACAGGAAACTGAGAATTATATAAATGGAAATGGAGACTTGAATATTGATGGTGCAGTTTCCGCAAAGATAAAAGGAACTGACGAGGATACAGACCTTGCGGTGATTGCAGTTGAAAAAAGTGACATTCCGGAAGAAACCATGAGCCAGATTAAAATTGCCCAGCTTGGCAATTCGGATGATCTTGCTGTTGGTGAGCAGGTGGTTGCCATTGGTAATGCACTTGGTTATGGTCAGACTGTAACATCTGGCTGGGTAAGTGCCCTGGATCGCACTGTTCAGTCCGATTCCAATACTTATGAGGAGCTGATCCAGACAGATGCAGCAATCAATCCTGGCAACAGTGGTGGTGCCCTTTTAAATATGCAGGGAGAATTGATTGGAATTAACTGTGCCAAAATTGCATCAAGCAGTATAGAGGGAACCGGATATGCCATTCCGATTTCCAAGGCACAGCCCATTCTGGAAGAACTTATGAATCGTAAGACAAGGGATAAAGTTTCAGATGAGTCACAGATTGGCTATCTGGGAGTTAAATTCGCCGATCTTTCCAGAGAAGCAATCCAGATGTATAATATGCCATCTGGTGCATTTGTTATGGATGTGTATCCGGGAGAGGCAGCAGATAATGCCGGAATCCAGAAAAGCGATATTATTACCAAGCTGGATGGCCAGAAGGTTTCAAGTAAGGCTGATATCAACGATAAGCTTCAGTATTATTCAGCTGGTGAAGAAATCGAAATTGAGGTGGCACGGTTAAATAACGGAGAGTATGAGGAATCGACAGTAACTGTTACATTGAGTGCAAGACCGGATGGTAATCAGTAATATGCAAGGGGAGCTGATAAGGCTCCCCTTTTCACATTTTATAAAAAGTAATTTCTAAATCAGAGAAAAGTATGGTACAATAAGAAAACAAAAATGATTTTTACATAAGATAGGGAAAGACTGCTGGTCAGCCTGATAACAGCAGCAGGAAAGGAAATAATTATATGACTGAACATTTTGACGATGAAAAAGACGAAATCATCGATGGCGATATAACAGAGAAGAACGATGATCACGAAGATGACAGCGATTATGAGAAATTCTGTTTTCTCTGTCATCGTCCGGAGAGCCAGGCAGGCAAAATGATCGAGCTTCCTAACAATATACATATCTGTAATGATTGTATGCAGAAAAGCTTTGACACCATGACCCAGCAGATGAATAACGGACTGAATCTGAACGATCTTCTTAATATGCCTAATGTGAGTATGATCAATCTTGGCAGTATTCAGGATGCAATTCCTCGTCCGAAGAAAGTAAAGAAGAAAAAAGAAGATGCCAGGCCAGAGATTGATCTTAAGAAGATCCCGGCACCACATAAGATCAAGGCAAGCCTTGACGAATATGTAATTGGTCAGGAGAGAGCCAAGAAAGTAATGTCTGTTGCTGTCTATAATCATTATAAGCGTGTGGCTACAGACACTATGGATGAGATTGAGATAGAGAAGTCCAATATGCTGATGATCGGACCTACCGGATGCGGAAAGACCTACCTGGTAAAAACTCTTGCCAGACTTCTGGACGTGCCGCTGGCTATTGCAGATGCTACTTCTCTTACAGAGGCAGGCTATATTGGTGACGATATTGAGAGTGTGATCTCCAAGCTTCTTGCTGCAGCAGATAATGATGTGGAGAAAGCAGAGCATGGGATTGTCTTTATTGATGAGATTGACAAGCTGGCCAAGAAAAAGAACACCAATCAGCGTGATGTAAGCGGTGAAGCGGTTCAGCAGGGACCTTTTGAAGCTTCTGGAGGGAAGCGAGGTAGAGGTGACCGGTCGGAGCCAACAGCAAAAATGCCATGGTTCCTATGGTAACGGTAAATACCAGAAATATTCTGTTTATCTGTGGAGGGGCATTCCCGGATCTGGAGAATATTATCAAGGAGAGACTGAATAAGCAGGCATCTATCGGCTTTTACGCAGACCTGAAGGACAAATATGACAATGATCCACATATTCTGGAGAAGGTAACAGTAGATGATATCCGTGCATTTGGCATGATTCCGGAATTTATAGGACGTCTGCCGATTATATATACACTGGACGGACTGAATGAGGATATGTTAGTGCAGATCCTGAAGGAACCGAAGAATGCAATTTTTGAAACAGTATCAGAAGCTCCTTGCCCTGGATGAGGTGAAGCTGGATTATGAGGAGGATGCGCTTCACGCGATTGCGGCCAAGGCACTGGAGAAGCATACTGGAGCCAGAGGTCTTCGCGCCATTCTGGAGGAATATATGCTGGATATCATGTATGAGATTCCGAAAGATGACAGTATTGGACAGGTGATCATTACCAGAGAATATATTGAAGGTACAGGCGGTCCGAGAATCCTGCTTCGCGGACAGGAAATTCCCCTGATCGGGATGGCACAGTAGACAGGGAAACAGGTGTTTCATCATTTTGCAGCTGTTCAGGAGACAGCTTTTAGCCGTAAAAGTACTGAATAGTTACAACACTTTTATATGAAAGGGAGATGGTATTATGGCACGCGAATTTTTTTGACGAGTTAGTGACACAATTACAAGGACAACCAAGGATCTTGGAAAAAAAGCCGGTCAGCTTTATGAGGCACAGAAGATCAGAAGCAAGATTTCCAGTGAAGAGCAGATGGTACAGAAACTGAAAGCAGACATTGGAAATGTGATCTTTGAGAAGTACAAAGAAGGTGCAGAAGTAGAAGAAGCTCTTAAAGGGTTCTGCGAAGAGATTGAGCAGCATCTGGATATTATTGATGGATATAAGGATGCAGCAGCGGAGATGAAGGGACGGAAAATTCTGTCCGGCATGTGGAAAATTCTGTAGACAGAAGTGTCTCCTTTTGTCCATATTGTGGCTCTGTATGCCCGACTCCGGAACCGGAGAAAGCTGAGGGTGATGTGGTGGACACTGAGACTGCAGAACCTGTAGAAGAGACAGAAGAGAAGCAGGCAGAGAATGAGGCAGGTACAGAGGAAGAAAAGGTCTCAACAGAAACTGAGGAAAGTGGTCAGGATTTTCCAGGTAAATAAGGAGGCTGCATTTATGCTTTCGCTAACAATTGCCGGCGGAATTTTTCTGTTGGATTATAAGATAAAAGAACATATTGACAGTACCCGCCTTCAGGGAAGCAAAGAAGAAGTACTGGGAGGCAGACTGCTCCTTCGGAACTGTCACAATAAAGATAAGATTCTTGGTAAGGTAAAAATCGGCAGGGAGAATTGCCAGGAGCTTGCAGCAGCTGGTATGGGCTGTGTGGCAGGAGAATACTGGCACCAGCTTCTCCACGGCGGAAATAAGCTTAGCAGAGCCGGTCTTGCCATGATCCTGGGTGGTGGAATGTCCAACTACACAGACCGTCGAAATAAAGGATATGTTACAGATTATGTGAGCCTGAATGTGAAGAACAAAGAAATTCGTAAGATCGTATTTAATCTGTCTGACGTATGTATTGCTGCAGGTACCATTCTGTGGGCAGCAGGAAATTTATTTTCATAT
>ENA-OQBL01001079-OQBL01001079.1-human-gut-metagenome-genome-assembly--contig:-NODE-1079-length-11569-cov-2.412166_pt1 | contig 11569 bp, 14 predicted proteins | sample MGYA00242747_ERZ504553 | MGnify/ENA primary metagenome ERZ504553 (study PRJEB26092, sample SAMD00036240) | human gut metagenome | host: Homo sapiens | study: EMG produced TPA metagenomics assembly of...
TTTACCGGAGGGGCGCCTTTTTGCGCAGCAGAAGTCTTCGTTTTTACAGACGGCCCAAAGCCGCCGCCGGGGCTTTTACGCCGAATTTTGCGCCCGCATGGTTTCGGGCCGGGTGGCTGCACAGGCTTTCTTGTGTTCACAGGTGGATGGTGAAGCCGCGGCCCAGCATCTGGGCCAGCAGCATAAGGGTCGAGACGCCGAAGCACCCGCCCATCATCAGCAGGCAGAGCACCACCGAGCCGAAGTCGCACCGGCATGCGCCGGGCCGGGCCGAGTAGTAGAGTACCTCGCACCCCAGCAGGATGAGCCCCGCCGCCGGTAGCACCTGCCAGATGACCAGCCATGGCAGGCCGGGCAGGAAGCGGGCCAGCAGGAAGAGCGTGCCCGCCGCGATGAGGCAGACGCCCAGCGTCAGGGTGCCCACCCGACGCAGGGGTTTATTCGTCGTGTTCTGTTCCATCATCCGTCACCTCGTTTTCATTCACCACAGGAGAGGAGAGCAGAGCGGCGTTGTCCGGCTCGTCGGCGTGATACTCGCAGAAATCGGCATCCTCGGGGACATCCTTGGAAGCATCCGGCTTTTTGGCCGGATGGGGGCCTTTCACCAGCCAGACGCCGCAGACGATGAGGACCACACAGACCACCACATCCGGCAGGCTGGCCATGACGAGATAGAGGGCGCGGAAAACGGGGGAGGAGTGGCCCCAGCGGTAGACGAGGTCGCCGAAAATGTTCATGATGAGGTTCTGGTAGGCGATGAGCGCACCGAAGGCGATGAGCAGCCAGCCCACCAGCTTGTGGCTGTCCAGCAGAGCCCGGGCCAGCCGTCTGTCGCGGGGTCGAAGTGGATGAGGTAGTCGTCCTCCGGTGCGGTGTCCGCGATGATCTGCGCCCGGAGGTTGAGGTGTCAAAAAAGCTGTACATCCACACCACCACCAGCAGGAGCATCACCGGGTCGAGCAGTGAGCTCACCATCCCGATGAGGCAGGCCGTGAGGATGAGGGAGAGGCCCCGCTTCATGTAACCCTGATACATCTGGCCTGCGCCGGGGATAAACGCGCAGCAGAAGGTCAAAAATCCGATTTTTCAGCATAACGATCTCCTTGTTTTATGATTTTATGTTTTCTGCCGCGTTCAGCAGGCTTTCCAGCACAGAGGAAACGCGGGTATAGATGTTCTCGCCGGGGCGGGAAGTCACGGGCCTGCCCAGCTTTTCGGGCAGAAGCTTCGGGGGCTGTTTTTCCGGCAGGGTGACCTGGACTGTGGGCAGGAGAGCCTGCAGGTCGCTGCCGTGGTCGGTGACAAAGGTCAGCGCTCCGGTACGCCACATGGTCAGCGCCAGCACGGCGGCGACGCCCGCCACCGCAGCCCGGCCATAGGTGCTCTGCATCAGCCGCACCCAGATGGTGCTCATCACGGTACGGCGGACATCCCGGGGCGGGTCGGCGAGGGCGTCGGCGGTCAGAAGTGCGGTGTAACGGTCGGTGCATTTGTCGCAGTAGGCAAGATGTTCGGCGGCTTCCAGCCGTCCCAGCTCATCCAGCTGCCCGGCGGTGAGGGCGTGCAGCCCTTCGTCGCTCAGACAGCCGTCTTCACGGAACAATTCCATCTCAAAAGCCCTCCTTTCCGGCGGCGCTCAGCTGCGCGGCCAGCATCTTTTTTGCCCGGAAGACCTGCGCCTCCACTGTTTTCTGGGGCCTGCCGCAGAGCCGGGCGGCTTCGGCGGCGGTGTGCTGTTCCAGCAGCATGAGGCGGCAGGGCGTCTTGTAGGGCTCCCGCAGAGCGAGGATGCGCTGTGTCAGCTCCTCTTCGCCCAGAGCTTCCAGCACCTGCTCTTCCGGCCCGCTGCCGGGCGGTGCGCCCTCAAGTGCAAGTACATCGTCGCCGGGGGCTGTTCACCCGGCGCGCCCTAGGCGCTGCGTAAGTAATCCTTGGCTTTGTTGGAGGCGATGCGGGCCAGCCATTGCTTTTCGTATCCGGCAGGACAGCGGTCCATGCTCCGCCATGCAGAGAGAAAAGTTTCCTGCGTCAGATCCTGCGCATAGCCTTCATCTGCCACCAGCTGACGGCAGATGGTGTAGACGAGGGACTGGTACTTCTGTACCAGCCTGTCAAATTCCAGTGCATTCAATGGCTGCGCTCCGCCTCCTTTCTGCCCGGCATTTCAAGTGCTCTGTCTATCTATACGAACCAGTGGGGCCAAAACCTGCAAAATCGTGGGAAAAATTTTGAAAATGTGGTAAAATGGCCTTATCAAACCTCACAAAGGAGAAAACACGATGGCCTCTGCCACAAAACAGGCACTTCTGGCGGCGCTCTCCGCCGCCCAGGGCGAATGCATCTCCGGCCAGCAGCTGGCCCGACAGCTGGGTGTGAGCCGCGCTGCTGTCCATAAGGCTGCGGCCGCGCTGGCGGCTCAGGGCTATGCGCTGGAAGCCGCCCCCCGGCGGGGCTATCGGCTGGCGGGCGGCGACCCCTTCTGCGCCGAGGCGGTGGGAGAGTACGACGCCCCCATCTACCTCTACGACAAGCTGGAAAGTTCCAACCGCACGGCCAAGACGCTGGCCCTCGAGGGTACGCCCCACGGCACGATGGTGCTGACAAGTCAGCAGACGGCGGGCCGGGGCCGGCTGGGGCGGCGGTTCGAGAGCCCGGCGGGGAAAGGCATTTATCTCTCGCTGGTGCTGCGGCCCGGCCTGCCCATGACCGAGGCGCAGGCCGTCACCGTCAGCGCGGCGGTGGCCGTCTGCCGGGCTGTGAAGCGGCTCTGCGGGCTGGACTTGGGCATCAAGTGGGTCAACGACCTCTATTATAACGGCAAGAAGGTCTGCGGTATCCTGACGGAAGCCGGGGCCGACATCGAGAGCGGCCAGCTGGAATGGCTGGTGGTGGGCATCGGCCTGAACCTGACCTCCCGCCCGGAGGACTGGCCCGAGGAGCTGCGGCCCATCGCGGGCAGTCTCTACCCCGGCGGGCCTGCACCGGTGAGCCGGGCGGCGCTGGCCGGGGCCATCGCCCGGGAACTGCTGGGTCTCTGCCCGGCCTTCGACTGTCTGGACGAGTACCGCGCCCGGTGCTTTGTGCCGGGCCACTGGGTCACGGTCTGCACCGGGACGGAGAGCTACGCCGCAAAGGCGGTGGCCATCGACGACGCCGGGCGGCTCATCGTGCAGCGGGAAGGGGGCCGCACCGAGGCGCTCTGCCACGGAGAAGTGAGCATCAGGCCGTCGCCGCTGGCGGTAAAATAATAAGAATAATATAGAAAGAAAGCATCGGCAGACACCCGGCGAGGGTGCTGCGGATGCTTTTGCTTTAAGCAGAGCGAATGCCTCTCCCTTTGGGAGAGGTGTCACCGAAGGTGACGGAGAGGGCAAGCCCGGAGAGAAAGTGGCACAGCATGGCGATAAACAGAGGCTTTGTCAGGGCGATGCTATCGCAAAGCGGACTGTCTTTTTGTCAGCGGCCTTGCCCTCTCAGGCGCTATGCGCCAGCTCTCCCAAAGGGAGAGCCTAAGAGCTGAAGGAAAGCTGGTCAAAACACCCCGAAGCACACCAGCCCCAGCACCGCCGCGATGCCGATGACCTTCGGCACACTGAGCTTGAACTTCTGGAGCAGCACAAAGCAGAGGATGCCGATGGTGATGCCCGGCAGGCTGATGCCGCCTGCCTCGGTGATGCAGGTCTGGCGGCAGAGGCCCACCAGAACACCCAGCACCATGCCGATGCAGACAGGCTTGACGATTTTCATGATGTAGCTCATGACCTTGCTGGTGCGGAACTTCTGGAAGAACGCCGCCGCCAGAAGCGTCAGCGTCAGGGTGGGGCTGAGGACGCCCAGGACCGCGAAGACGCCGCCCGGCATCCCGGCGTCTGGTGCTGCAAGGTGCGGCATGACGCCAGAGGAGCCAGGGTGTCATCTCGGGCGGATGGCGATGAGGTTCGTCAGATCGGCGTCCGTCATCCAGCCGTGGGAGGACATTTCATCCATGATGAGGGGGATCATGGAGGTGCCGCCGAAGCTGGTGAAGCCGATCTTCGCAAACGCGGCGAAGAGCTGAACGAGGGTCTCAAGCATGGCCATGTTCGCTCACCCCCATCCAGACCAGCGCGATGACCACACCGGCCGCCACCAGCGTCAGATTGCTGATGGACGTAAAGTAACAGAGCACAAAGGCGACGGCACAGATGATGATGGGCATCGCGCTGGTCAGAGCATCTTTGCCCAGGGAGATGGCCGCGCCGCCGATGATGGGGGCCACGGCGCACTGGACGCCCTTGAGGGCCGACCAGACCCAGTAGTTATCTTTAATGGCGTCGTAGATGGCCGTCACGATGGTAAGGGTGATGACGGCGGGAATGCACAGGCCGATGGCCGCGCAGATGCCGCCCAGCACCCCGGCCATCTGATAGCCGAAGAGCAGAGTGATGTTCACCACCATGATGCCGGGCAGGCTCTTGCCCACGGCGATGAGCTCCAGCAGATCGCTCCTGGTCATCCAGCCGCGCTCGTCCACGAACTCCCGCTCCATCTGGGCAATGATGCTCCATCCGCTGCCGAAGGTGAACGCGCCGATTTTGATAAAGTAAAGAAGCATCAGCAGGGCCATTCGTGCGCCGGTGGGGCGCTGCTGTGCGGTTTCGGGTTTTGTTGTCTGCATGAATCCTCCTGAGATACCGGGTTTGCTGTTCTTTTACCTATAAGATACCACAGACGTCCCCAAAAGGCGAATGGAAAAATGGAATGGTTCCCGGTTCCTGTCAGGAATGCTCGTAAGTCATCCAGCTGCCTTTCCATGCGTAGAGGGCCATCAGCACGGCACCCAGCGCCCACGACACCGGGTAGAGGACGAACACGCCCTCGATGCCCGCAAAGAAGGGGAGGACGAACTGGATCCACACCACACGGAAGAGGCAGAGCGAGATGAGCAGCACCACCATCGGCGGCACGCTGCGGCCGGTGCCGCGCACTGCGCCCGCCATGCCGTGGAGGATGGCCAGCAGAAAGTAGAAGGGGCAGAAGTAGTGCATGGCGCTGCACCCGAAGGCCACCACCGTCTCGTCGGAGGTGAACAGGTGCATGATGGGATTCTGGAACGCCAGCAGCAGAGCACCGGTGCAGAGGGTGTAGAGCACGCCCATGCCCAGCGTGACCCACATGCCATTCTTCACTCGTTTGAGGTTGCCTGCGCCATAGTTCTGGCCCACGAAGGTCGTCGCCGCCATGCTGAAACTGGTGACGGGCAGGATGTTGAAGCCGTCGATCTTCATATAGGCCGCAAAGCCTGCCATGGCGGCGGCACCGTAGCTGTTGACGCTGGACTGCACCAGCACGTTCGAGAAAGAGATGACCATGTTCTGGATGCCGGTGGGAAGGCCGATGCGGATGATGCGGGAGGTCATCCGCTGATCGGGCCGGATGGCGGAAAGCTCCACCTTGTAGTCGGCGTCCACCTTCATCAGAAAGCGGAGGCTGAGCACACAGGAGACCAGCTGGCTGATGTCGGTGGCGATGGCGGCGCCCGCCACGCCCATCTTCAGCCCGGCGATGAGCACCAGGTCGAGGATGATGTTGGTGATGGAAGCGCAGGCGAGGTAGATGACCGAGCGGCGGGAGTTGCCCGCCGCGTTGAGGATGCCGGCGGCCATGTTGTAGACGACGCTGAACAGCACACCGCCGAAGTAGAGCTTCATGTAAGTCACGGCGTCGCCGAGGACTTCTTCGGGGGTGTTCATCCAGACCAGCAGGCTGCGACTGACGGCGATGCCGCCCACCGTCAGGATGAGGCCGAGGATGACCGCGATGGCCAGCGAGGTGTGGACGGCGATGCGCGTTTCCTTTTTATCTTTTGCGCCGAGATACTGGCTCACGACGACGCCGGCGCCGACGGCCACGCCCTGACTGAAACCGATGAGCAGGTAGATGGGTGAGCCGCTGGAACCCACAGCGGCCAGCGCGTTGCTGCCCAGAAAGTTGCCGACGATGATGGAGTCGGCGGTGTTGTAAAGCTGCTGGAGCAGGTTGCCCAGGATGAGCGGCACCGAGAAGAGCAGGATGCTTTTCCAGATGCTGCCCTCGGTCATGAGCAGGGTCTTTTCCTGCTGCGGCTGTGCCGGTGCGGCCATAGTGTCTCCTCCCTCAAAAATGCAGGAATTTCATAGGTATTTCACAATAAACTTAACAATACATCGTTCTGTGCCGAATGTCAAGCAGAACGGAAAAAGAACGCCCTCCGACTTTCCACATCTTGTTTGCAGATTGTTCAAAACTAACTCAAAGAAACTCCATTTTTATCCGGTACAATAAAGGTGCAGTCGGGAAGACAAGAACGAGATCCCCCATCTCCGGCTTTTGACTTTCCATAAATGCCATGCAGGCAGGATTCATGCGCAGCCCCGCAGCGGGTGCCGCGCCCCTAAAAAATACTGTCCCCCACCTATGCGAGGCAATAGCCACGGCGGCGGACAGACTACCAACAACCTCCTAGCAGCCGCAAATGTTTAGGAGTTCTCATACACAGGCAGCGCCGCTTTCTCCTCCTTTCCACGGCGCTGCCTGTTTTTGTGTTTTGGAGTCAACCTCTCCGTCAGCGCTGACGCGCTGCCACCTCCCCTAACGAGGGGAGGCTTTGGCATTTCGTAAAGCCTTTCCTCTTCGCCAGAGGCTCCCCTCGGTAGGGGAGCTGTCGAGCGAATGCGAGACTGAGAGGTTGAAAAAAAGCCCATCGCACAGCTGCGCGATGGGCTTTTGACGTTCTTATCGCATATCATGCAGGCGCTCTGCCGGGAGGAAGGCTTGCAGCAGGCTCCATGCGGCGTCGAGGCTGTCGTTCAGCAGATAGGCCTGATTCTGCTGGACATAGAGATAAATGGCGTTGGGGGTGCGGTAGGCCAGATGCATATCGTGCCACGCATACTTGCGGCTCGCCTCAGGCTTGTCCTGCTCGCCGGCCATCCAGACCGACAGCCCGTCGTCGTCCAGCAGCAGCCGGTAGAAGGGGCGGGGCAGGCCCATCTTTTTGATTTGGAGGCTCAGGGAGTGGAAGAACGTCCAGAAATAGACGGCCGGAACGCCCAGCGCCACCACGGCCAGCACCACCGTGAGCAGGGCTGCGCCGTCTTTCTGGCCCACCTGCGACAGGCAGAAGCCGGCAGACACCAGCAAAATGGCCGTGAACGCCAGAGGCCGGTGCCACGCCTTGCGGTGGCGCAGCAGGTCGAAGGCGGCAAAATCGTGGAAGGATGCAGCATCCATCTGGACGGAAACGGAGATCGGCTGAGACATAAAAATACCCTCCTTTTTGGTCATAGTACCATATTATTTTCCAACAATCAAGGATGATATTGCGCAGATGCCCTAAAATGTGCTAAAATAGGACGAAAAAGAAAGTTTATGGAGCGTTCGCTCTGACGGCGGACAGGCCGGATAAGGCGGAAGCTGCGCGGCAGAATATCACAGAGAGGGAGGATGGGTGCGTGGGGCGCAGGATGACCCTGAAAGGGCAGATCAGTCTTTGCCTGGCGGCGATTTTTTCTGGCGCTGGCGGGGCAGATATTCTTGAGCTTTTACCAGTCCGGCACCGTGCTGCGGGAACTGGACGACCAGATGGGCAACTTCAACGCCATCAGCCGCTTCCAGAACGGCGTGGAGCGGAGCCTTTCGGCCATGGAAGATTACCGCTGGGAGTACGGCGACGCCAAAGCGCTGACAGAGGAGCTCCACAGCGCCTTTTCCGTCACCAACGCATGGCTCTGGCGCATCGAGAGCGACCTTGGCACTGTGAGTGAGGAGCAGTATCTGCTCTACAATGCCGTTTCCACTACCTACGACAGCTACACCGCACTGGTGGACCAGCTGGAAGAAGCGGTAGCCGCCGGTCAGGACACGAAAGCCGCCCAGCTCTACTATAATAAGATCGTACCCTGCGGCGGCTATCTGCGCCAGTACACCCAGCAGCTGCTGAACACGGCCATCACCGACGCCCAGGGGTCTTACACCACCGTGTCGGCCCTCAGCGACCGGGTCAAATGGGCGCAGACCGTCGTGGTGGCGCTCTGCCTTGCGCTGGGCTGCGTCATGGCCTTCTCGGTGCTGACGCTGCTGACCCCGGTGCAGCAGATGATCGGCGCCTCCCGGGAGGTCACTCGGGGCGAGTTCGACTCGCCCGACCTGCCTGCGTCCCGTCAGCCGGAAATGGCCCAGCTGACCGAAGCCTTCAACCACATGAAGCATTCGATGGCCGAGCAGGTGACCACCCTGCGGGAGAAAAACGAGATGGAGCGGGAGCTCCACCGCCAGAAGACGGAAGCTCTGGAATTACAGAACCGGATGGAGCGCAGCCGTTTGCAGCAGCTGCGCAGCCAGATCGACCCCCATTTCCTTTTCAACACCCTGAACGTCATTTTACAGACCGCCGGACAGGAAAAAGCCTACCGCACGCAGGCCCTCATCACGGCTCTGTCGCACCTGCTGCGCTACAGCCTGATGAGCAACGACGAGCAGGTGCCGCTGGCCCGGGAAGTGCGCATCGTGGACGAGTATTACTCCATTTATCACGTCCGCTTCGGCGACCGGGTGAAGATGGTGTGGCGCATCTCCGACTCCCTCGATTTGACGGAGACGATGGTGCCGTCCTTCATCTTACAGCCCATCGTGGAGAATGCCTTCAAGCACGGCATCTCGCCCAAGGAAGAGGGCGGCGTGGTGCGCATCCGCATCAACCCGCTGCGGGATAAGGGACTGCTCTATATCAGCGTCTGCGACAACGGCGTGGGCATCCGGCCCGAACAGCTGGCCCAGCTGAAAGCCGCGCTGGCCCAGCCCGGGGAGCGCTGGGAGCATATCGGCGTCTATAATGTGGCCGCACGGCTGCGGCTTCTGGATAAACGGGGGCGGCTGGTCATCCGCTCTCACCCGGGCCGGGGAACGGCCATCGGTATGTACCTGCCCCTTGTAGAACTTTTGGAGGAGGATTTGGACGATGATACGCCTGTTGATCGCGGATGACGAAAAGCTGGAGCGGGAGGCACTTGCAGAGCTGGTCCAGCGCCGTTTTGAGCGGGAAGTGGTCCTGGAGGTGGCGGAAAATGGCCGCAAGGCTGCCGACACGGCGGTGCTGTGGGGCGCAGACCTCATCCTGATGGATATTGAGATGCCGGGCATGAGCGGTCTCGACGCTGCCCGCGCCGTGCTGGCCCAGCGGCCTTCCTGCCGGGTCATCTTCGTCACAGCCTACAGTCTGTTCCAGTATGCCCATGAGGCGGTGCATCTGGGGGCCTGCGACTATCTGCTCAAGCCGGTGGACCCCGACGAGCTGGAAGCCTCGGTGCGCCGGGCTATGCGGCAGATCGAGACGGAGCGGAAGCTGGAAGAGCTGGCCGCCGCCCAGCCGGAGCAGACGGAGACCGAAGAAGAGGCAGAAGACGCCCCCGAGGAGGGCGAGAACAGCCAGACGGCCCTCGTCATGGCTCACGTCCGCCGCTACCTCGAGGATAACTATATGTTCGATCTGTCGCTGGACAGCGTGGGTGAGATCCTGCACATCAGCCCGGCCTACCTGTCGGCGCAGTTCAAGAAATACCAGAAGATGAACTTCCTCGACTGCCTCACCGAGCTGCGCATCAACGCGGCAAAGGAATTGCTGGCCGACCCCTTCCGCTCCGCAGCGGAGGTGGCCTCCATGGTGGGCTACGAGGACGCCAGCTACTTTGCCCGCGCCTTTAAAAAGCGCACCGGCATGACCCCCACCCAGTACCGGAAGGAAGCGGCAAAGGCAGCCCGGGAGGCGCGGCTGTGACCCGCCGTCAGCTGCTGCGTCTGCTTACGGCAGCCCCGGCACTGGCAGTTACAGGCTGCACGGTGCAGTCTGCTTCTTCGCAGCAGGAGAAGCCGCTTATCCTGCGCTATGCGGAGAATCAGCCGGAGGACTACCCCACCAGCAAGGCGGCAAAAGCCTTTGCCGAGCTTGTGGCGCAGCGCACGGGCGGCCGGGTAAAGGTGCTGGTTTACAGCGGGGCAGAGCTGGGCGCGGAGCAGAGCGTGATCCAGCAGATGCAGTTCGGCGGCATTGATTTCTCCCGCGTGTCCCTCAGCCAGCTGGCAGAGTACGAGCCGGAGCTCAGCGTGTTGCAGCTGCCTTACCTGTACAGCGATGCCCAGCAGATGTGGCGGGTGCTGGACGGCGGCATCGGCGATGAGTTTCTGGCCATGCTGGACGGGATGGACTTAGTAGGGCTTTCGTGGTTCGACGCCGGTGTGCGCAGCTTCTACACCCGGGAAAAGGTGACCGGGCTGGATGATTTGCAGGGGCTGACCATCCGGGTGCAGGAGTCGGACATGATGAGCGACATGATCACCGCACTGGGCGCAAAGCCGGCGCAGGTGGTGTACAGCAAGGTGTATGCCGCCCTGCATAACGCCGAGATCGACGGGGCAGAGAACAACTGGCCCAGCTACGAAGTGATGGGACACTACGAGGTGGCGCCCTTTTTCCTGAAGGACGAACACACCCGGGTGCCGGAGGTGCAGCTGGCCAGCCCGGCGGTGATGGAAAAGCTTGCCGCGCTGGACGAGAGCTTCCCGGAGGTGATCCGTGCCTGCGCCCGGGAGAGCGCACAGACAGAGCGGGAGCTCTGGGCACGGCGGGAGGCGAACGCAGAGCAGAATATGCGCAAGCGGGGCATCTGCGTCACCGAGCTGGACGAGGCCGAAAAAGCCCGCTTCCGCGCAGCGGTGCAGCCCATGTACGATGGCTTCTCTGCCCAGCAGGAACTGATCGACCGGATACAGAAAAGCTGAAAAAGGACACCCCGATGGATGCCCGGACGGACATTTGTCGGGGTGTTGTTTTGTGCTGTGAATACAGGAATGTATCCAACCGGTCGGCAGTGTTGCACAAACAAGACAGAAAACGGTTGTGCAATATGGCAAAATCTATCTTGACATTCTTTCGAAAAACAGGACATTTTTCGAAAGCTCTTGTTTCATTTCGGAAAATTTGCTAAAGTTGTGTACAGTCAATGAACGAAAGCTCCGGCACCTGTGCGCCCGGAGAAGTTCACAATTATTTAAGGAGGACGATTCCTATGAAAATGATCTCTCGTCGTAGCTTTATGGCTGTTGCCGGTGCAGCTACCGCTGCTGTTGCTCTGACCGCCTGCGGTGGTTCCAAGAGCGGCTCTACTTCTACCGCTGCTTCCACCTCTACCGCAGCTTCTGCTTCTGCTGCTGCCGGTGATGCAGCTGCTGCTGCCAGCGATCCCAAGGTGACTCTGGTCTACGCCGAGGTCAACCCGCTGGATACCATCGTTGGCCAGACCGGTTCTCACTTCAAGGAGAAGGTCGAGGAGCTGAGCGGCGGTTCTGTGGTCGTCGATGTGCAGGCTTCCGGTGTTCTGGGCTCTGAGAACGACGTTCTGGACGCTATTCTGGGCGGTTCTACCTCCATCGACATCAGCCGTATCTCTGCTTTCGCTCTGACCAGCTACGGCTGCAACAAGTCTAAGCTGCTGTCCGTCCCCTTTACCTTCAACAACCGCGCTCACTTCTGGAACTTTGCCAACAGCGATCTGGC
>ENA-OQBL01001080-OQBL01001080.1-human-gut-metagenome-genome-assembly--contig:-NODE-1080-length-11568-cov-2.702998_pt1 | contig 11568 bp, 10 predicted proteins | sample MGYA00242747_ERZ504553 | MGnify/ENA primary metagenome ERZ504553 (study PRJEB26092, sample SAMD00036240) | human gut metagenome | host: Homo sapiens | study: EMG produced TPA metagenomics assembly of...
CTGGCAGATCCTTCCGGTTTGCCCCACCAGCTATGGCGACAGCCCTTACCAGTCTTTTTCTACCTTTGCGGGCAATCCGTATTTTATTGACCTGGACCTGCTGGCCAAAGCGGGCCTCCTCCAGCCGGAAGAATATGAATCTATCGACTGGGAAAGCACCCCTGGCTGTGTCAATTACGGAGCGTTGTACCAAAAGCGTTATGCGGTGCTGCACAAAGCCTGTGCCCGCCTGTTGGCAGCGCCCCCGGCGGATTACGCCGATTTTTTGGCGAAAAACGCGTTCTGGCTGCCGGACTATGCCCTGTTCATGGCCCTGAAAGATGCCCATAACGGGGTCTGCTGGCAGCAGTGGGAAGAACCGCTGCGCCGCCGCGAACCGGAGACCTTGGCCGCGGCCCGCGCCAAATATGCGGCGGATATTGACTTCTGGCAGGCTGTGCAGTATCTGTTCTATACCCAGTGGCATGACCTGAAAGCCTATGCCAACGCGCAGGGCATTGAGATTATCGGCGACCTGCCGATCTATGTGGCGGAGGACAGCGTGGATGTCTGGTCCTGCCCGCAGGAGTTCCAGCTGGACGAAAACCTGGTCCCCACCGAAGTGGCCGGCTGCCCGCCGGATGGCTTCTCCGCCACCGGTCAGCTATGGGGCAACCCGCTGTTTGACTGGGACGCTATGGCTGCCAACGGCTATGCCTGGTGGGTGCGCCGCATCCGCCACCTGTGCGGAAATTTATGATGTGTTGCGCATTGACCATTTCCGCGGCTTTGCGGGGTATTATGCCATCCCCTATGGTGATAAGACCGCCGAAAACGGCCGCTGGCGCACTGGGCCGGGCTATGCCCTCTTTGCTACCGTCGAAAAAAGAGCTGGGCAGCCCCCGCATTATTGCTGAGGACTTGGGCTTTTTGACCGACGATGTGCGCGCTCTGCTGAAAGAATGCGCCTACCCCGGCATGAAAGTGCTGGAGTTTGCCTTTGACAGCCGTGACGGCGGTGACTACCGCCCCCACAGTACCCCACCAACTGCATTGCTTACACTGGCACCCATGATAATGAACCGGTGGACGGCTGGTTTGGAACCGCTCTGCCGGACGATATTGAGCGCGCCATCCGGTACCTGAATCTGACCAAAGAGGAAGGTATGAACTGGGGCATGATGCGCGGCATCTGGTCCAGCGTGGCGGATCTGGCCGTGGTGCAGGCCCAGGATGTGCTGGGCCTTGGGCATGAAGCCAGGATGAACACCCCCGCCACCTTGGGCGGTAACTGGTGCTGGCGCGCCCTGCCCGGCGCCTTTACCCCGGAGCTGGCCCAAAAGCTGCATGACGCTATGGAGCTGTATGGCCGCCTGCCGGAAGAACCCGCTGCAGAACCCGATGAAACAGAAAAACTCGGAAGACGCAGAAAAAGCGGCGGAACCCAAAACCTGATCTCTCCCTCTCCAACGCCCCCCTACCGGAGCAGCTTCCGGTGCGGGGGCTTTTTTCGCAAATTTTTGGGTTGTGCCTTGGCAACAGACGGCCCCGATGCGGGTTGGTATACTAAAGGCACTCTGCAGGGTATGCTGAACCAGCAACCCGGCAGAGCCGGTATGAAAACTCCGACTTTTGAAAGTGCTTTCTGTGTTAGCACAACCTAACCATGAAAGACAAAATTATACCTGCACCGTTCGCCATGGGAAGCCACCGACATGTGCGGCAAATGCCATGCACAAAAAGCAATGCAAAAGTTTCCAACACAATTTTTGGTGCAGTTGTTGCTTTTTGTAAGAACATATGGTAGAATGATTGTGGCCCGGATACGGGCTGGTCAATGGCGTCCTTTTGGGCTGGAACCGTGGGCAACGCAGAAAAGCTGCCCGCCCGCCAGCTGGAAAAGGACAAGATTTTCAATAGTTGGTTAGAATAACCTAACTAATAGAGCAGCGCATTTGGTTTACAACAGGAGGTAACCGATGACAGATTTTGTACAGTGGGAAGGCTTCCAGGGCCGCATCTGGAAAGAAGAAGTCAACACCCGCGATTTTATCCAGAAGAACTACCGCCCCTACTCCGGCGATGAAAGCTTCCTTGCCGGCCCCACCGAAGCAACCGATAAGCTTTGGGGTGCTCTGCAGGTTCTGCAGAAGGAAGAGCGCGCCAAGGGCGGCGTTCTGGATATGGAGACTGAAGTGGTTTCCGGCATGACCGCTTACGGCCCCGGCTATATCAGCGAGGACCTGAAGGATCTGGAAAAAGTCGTCGGCCTGCAGACCGATAAGCCCCTCAAGCGCGCCTTCATGCCCTATGGCGGCATCAAGATGGCAGAACAGGCCTGCACCACCTATGGCTATACTCCGTCCCCGAAGCTGCACGAAATCTTTACCAAGTATGCCCGCACCCACAACACCGCTGTGTTTGATGCCTACACCCCGGAGATGAAAAAGGCACGCCACAGCCACATTGTGACCGGCCTGCCCGATACCTATGGCCGCGGCCGCATCGTTGGCGACTACCGCCGCGTTGCCCTGTACGGCATTGACTACCTGATCAAAGAAAGCAGAACGACTTTGCCAACTGCGGCGACGGCACCATGACCGATGACGTCATCCGTCTGCGCGAAGAGATCGCCCTGCAGATCCGCGCCCTGAACGATATGAAGGCCATGGCCGCTGCTTACGGCTATGATATCTCCCTGCCCGCTGCCAACGCCAAGGAGGCTGTGCAGTGGCTGTACTTTGGCTATCTGGCTGCCATCAAGACCCAGAACGGCGCTGCCATGAGCGTTGGCCGTATCTCCACCTTCCTGGATATCTACATCCAGCGCGACCTGGATAAGGGCATCCTGACCGAGACCGAGGCCCAGGAACTGATCGACCACCTGACCATGAAGTTCCGCATGGTCAAGTTTGCCCGTATCCCCAGCTACAACCAGCTGTTCAGCGGCGACCCCGTGTGGGCTACCCTGGAAGTTGGCGGCATCGGCATGGATGGCCGCTCCATGGTCACCAAGACCGACTTCCGCTTCCTGCATACCTTGGAAAACATGGGCCCTGCACCGGAGCCGAACCTGACCGTTCTGTACTCCTCTGCTCTGCCCAAGACCTTTAAGGATTACGCCTCCAAGATCTCTATCAAGACTTCCTCCGTCCAGTACGAGAACGACGATGTGATGAAGCCTGTCTGGGGCGACGACTACTCCATCTGCTGCTGCGTCTCCGCCACCCAGACCGGCAAGGAGATGCAGTTCTTCGGCGCACGTGCCAACCTGGGCAAGTGCCTGCTGTATGCCATCAACGGCGGTATGGACGAAAAGCTGCATGAGCAGATTGGCCCTCACTATGCCCCCATCACTGCAGAGTACCTGGATTATGACGAAGTTATTGCCAGGTATGACGTTATGATGGATTGGCTGGCAGGCCTGTACGTCAATGTGCTGAACCTGATCCAGTACATGCACGACAAGTACTACTATGAGGCGGCTGAAATGGCCCTGATCGATACCGATGTGCGCCGCACCTTTGCCACCGGTATTGCCGGCTTCAGCCATGTAGTTGACTCCCTGAGCGCAATCAAGTACGCCAAGGTCAAGTGCGTGCGTGACGAGACCGGTCTGGTCACCGATTACGAGATCGAGGGCGAATTGCCCCCCGTTACGGCAACGATGACGACCGCGCCGATGATATCGCTGTCTGGCTGCTGCGCACCTTCCTGGAGAAGATCAAGCGCCGCCACACCTACCGCAACTCCGAGGCTACCACCTCTATCCTGACCATCACCTCCAATGTGGTATACGGTAAGGCAACCGGCGCAATGCCGGATGGCCGCGCAGCCTTTACCCCGTTTGCCCCCGGTGCAAACCCGGCTTACGGCGCAGAGCAGAACGGCCTGCTGGCCAGCCTGAACAGCGTTGCCAAGCTGCCCTACCACTGGGCACTGGACGGCATCTCCAACACCCAGACCATCAACCCCGACGCTCTGGGCCACAGCGAGGGCGAGCGCGTTGAGAACCTGGTCCAGGTTATGGACGGCTACTTTGACCAGGGCGCCCACCACCTGAACGTCAACGTCTTTGGCACTGAAAAGCTGATCGACGCCATGGAGCATCCGGAGAAGGAAGAGTACGCCAACTTCACCATCCGTGTTTCCGGCTATGCCGTCAAGTTCATTGACCTGACCCGCGAACAGCAGATGGACGTTATTGCTCGTACCTGCCACAAGAAGATGTAATTGCTGCGGCGTGACTGTCGACTAGCATACAAGGCCCGCGGCTGCGTTTTGCGGCCGCGGGCTTTTTTGGGCAAATGCGTGGTATAATAATGGAGGAAACGCAGGACTCCAGCCCAGTCACACGTTGAAAAATTGCGTATACCCAGTGGGCGGGGTCACCCGACCTGCCGTGAGAGGCTGCGAACCAAGAAAGCCGTTTGTAGGGGACGATGCTTGCATCGTCCCGTGGGCCTTTGCCTTGCTGCATATCATAAATTTGGGCAATACCGCATAATTCTAAGTGCCGATACGGCGAGCGAGGTGCGGCAGATGCCAAGCCAAAAGCGCAGATAATACTGGATGTCTTATCGAGCATTTTGGCAACGCAGATGCCGTGCCGCAGCTGCCGGAGCGGTGCTTAAGCCACAAGGCGGGAATTGTGCGGTGTTGCCTTGATGTGGAACCCAGCTCCGCAGTAGGGCGGCCAGCCCCCTGGCCACCGTTGGGCCTTGCGGCCAATCGCGTTATGGCACCCACCGTGCGGCCCCGGAACGGTCACTGCGCCCGCAGGCGCGTTTCGGAGGCCAACCGGGATTTTAATCCCGGCTCTTAGGCCGGAGATAGACCGTTCCCTACAGAGCATTTTATAATGTGCGACAATTATTTATTGTGCGCCCGCCGCCCCTGTCACATCCCAAACTCAACACCAACCGCAAAAGAGGTAACATTCCATGGAGCAAAACACCCCCATCACCGGCCGCATCCATTCGGTCGAAACGTTCGGCCTTGTCGATGGCCCCGGCGTGCGGTATGTCCTGTTTGTGCAGGGCTGTGCCATGCGCTGCCGCTATTGCCATAACCCCGAAACCTGGCCCTGCACCATTGGGGAGCAGCAAACCCCGGCCCAGGCCCTGCAAAAAGCCCTGCGCTATCGCACCTACTGGAAAAACAATGGTGGCCTGACCGTTAGCGGCGGTGAACCGCTGTTACAGATCGACTTTGTGTCGGAGCTGTTCCGCCTGGCCAAACTGCAGGGCGTGCATACCACCCTGGATACCGCCGGCCAGCCCTACACCACCGCGGAACCGTTCTATTCCAAGTTTGAGACCCTGATGCAGAACACCGACCTGGTGATGCTGGACCTGAAAGCCTTTTACCCGGACCGCCACAAGGCCCTGACTGGCTGCGATAACACCCCCATTCTGGATATGGCGCGCTGGATGGGCGAACATGGCAAAGCCATGTGGATCCGCCATGTTCTGGTGCCCGGGCTGACGGACGATGAAGCCGAGCTGCGGGAGATGAGCGATTTTATCAAATCCCTTGGCAGCGTGCGCCGCGTGGAGGTGCTGCCCTACCATACCCTTGGCCTGTTCAAGTGGGAAAAACTTGGCATCACCTACAGCCTGGATGGCGTTCAGCCGCCCAGCGAGGAAGCGGTTCAGCGCGCTGAAGAGCTGCTTTGCATCAAGGATTATCCGGATTTCAAAAAGTAAGGCAAGCTGTGCCGCTAAACGCGAAAATTTATTTCAAAAAACAGATAAAAAAGTGCTTGACGAACCACTTGAAACATGGTATAGTATACGCGTGGTTAGCGAGGACTAACCGGCAGGGCCGCTTTTGCTGACGGCGCATGGAATGCCTCCCATCGCCGTGGCCCAGAAAAGGAACAGGTTTGCTCCCTGCTCCTGTCAAAGTCAGGCAGTTCTCCGTTTCAGGTGTTTGCTCTGCACCTTTTTCATTGCCTGAATCAAAACAATATAGCCCTCTCCCCAGCTGCTCCTTGGGAAGAGGGCTTTATTGTTTTGTTTTTATGTGGAGGTTGGGGAAGAATGGGGGCGGGTGGAAGATATAAATTACGGATCCACGGTGTGGGCCGCGCCGGTACCTCTACCGTGTTTCCGCAGGCTGTATTTGCCCTGTGTGATTCCACAAAGACTCTACGCTGCCTAGTGCCGGCAAAGTCGGGCAGGAAGATTCAAAAAACGAAAAAAAACCGCAAAAAAAACGATGAAAAATAAGACGCGGACCCAAGATGCAATATATCCTGCTGTTCTTTGGGCAACACCGCACAATTCCCGCCTTGCGGCTTAAGCACCGCTCCGGTTCGCTGTTTCCGCCACTGGCGGCGCTCACCTTTGCAGCATCCAGTATTATCTGCGCTTTTGGCTTAGCAGCTGCCGCACCTCGCTCGCCGTATCGGCACTTAGAATTATGCGGTATTGCCTTTATTTTTGTTTGTTTATGGGTTCAGTGCGCGGTGGATCAACACGCGCAGGTTTTGTATGGGCGTTAGCGCGCCCGGGTGCTTGGAAACATAGCACAGCCCTATCAGCCCACCCGCCGCAGCGGAAAGCAGAGCCAGATCACAGTAATCATTCGGCAGGGCGGGGTGATCTCCCCCTTTTTGCCGCAGGGCTGCCATGGTTCTGTGCAGCACCCCACGCAGGGCTTGCACACACTCGTCCATACCGCGGAGGTTCTCCCGTGCGCCAATACTGGAAGCGATCACCTGATAGGTTCCCATCCGGTTGCCGGAAAGATCCTGCAGGTAGGCCATCACGGCGTCCTCCAGCTCTTGCAGGGTGGTGCATGGCTCCATCAATACGGCAATGCGGGCAATCTCAGTATCAAAGCAGTACAGGGCCATTCCCTGCAGGATCTCATCCTTGGAGGCAAAGTATTCATACACGGTGCCCTTGCCGATTCCGGCTTCGTCCGCGATCTGCTGCACCTTCATGGCGGCGGGGTTTACCCCCTTGGCAATCAGGCGCAAGGCGGCTTCGTACAGGGCAGTTTCGCGTTCTTTGCGGATATCTGGTGTCATTGTGGCGTCCCCTCCCCGTTTTCGATATCGGGTTTACCGGGCAGCTTTAAGTGGCGGTGCTCGGCGGTATCCGGTGTTTCGGATTCCGGCTGGTTCTTGCCCTCTGCTGCGCGGCGGGCGGCAAATTCTACGGCAAACTCGGCCGCATCATCGGGCAGGTCATCCATGCCGTCATCGCCCACATCAATGTTGACCGGCGGCTTGCGGTAGAAGAGGTCATACATCACCGGCACAATAAACAGGGTCATCAGCGTTGCATAGGAAAGGCCGCCCACAATAACAATGGCCATGCCTTTGCCCATCTCGCTGCCGGCATCCTTGCTGAAGATCATCGTTACCATGGCAAGCACGGTGGTCAGGGTCGTCATCAGGATGGGGCGCATACGGGTGCGGCCGGTTGCCACCAGGGCATCGGTGCGCTCCAGCCCGCCGATGCGCAGCTGGTTGGCGTAGTCCACAAACACAATGCCGTTGTTGACCACCACGCCCATCAGCACAAGGAAGCCCATGAGCGAAATGACCGAAAGCTGTTCGCCGCCAATCATCAGGCCGATCATGCCGCCGGTAAAGGCCAGCGGAATGGTGAACAGCACAATGAAGGGGGAAAGCAGGCTTTGGAACTGCGCCACCATGACAAAATAGACAAACAACAGTGCCAGGGCCATCATTTTGGCCATCTGCTGGATCATCTCGGTCACCTGGGTGGTTTCACCGGCAATTTCAGCGGTGCAGCCATCTGGCAGGTCCAGTGCTTCCAGCTGGGGGCTCAGATCACGGGAGATCAGGGTGGTGTTGTAGCCTTCGGCGGTATCGCTGGTCACGCTGATCTTGCGGGAGCCGTTTTCGCGCGCAATGGTCGCATAGGCGTTGCCGCTGGTGCGGGAGGCAAACTCGCCCAGGGTATGGGTCTCGTTCACGGTGTTGCCGTCATCATCGGTGGTCGTTGTGATGAACTCCATCTGGAACAGATCGTCCAGGTTCGGGGTATCGGTCTTATCCACAATCGTCACATCATAGGTATCGCGGCCCACTTTCAGGGTGGTTGCGGTGGTATCGGTGCTGAGCTTTGCGGCGATCTGCTGGTACACCTGCGCCACCGTCAGGCCAAGGCGCATGGCTTTGTCCTTATCAATGACGATATGCACCTCCTCGTCGCCGGTTTCCTGCCCGTTGGAGACATTCTCGATGCCGTCCACGCTGTTCAGCAGGTCCATCACCTGCTGGCTGGCGGTGGTCAGGCTGTCCAGGTTCTGGCCGTAGATGTCCACCTCCACGCCGCTGCCGGACAATGCGCTCATATCCATGCTGCTGGCGCCGATGTCCACTTCGCAGTTCAGGTCAGCGGTGTCATCGGCGATCTGCTGCTGGATGGCCTTGCTGTTGCTGGCGCCCTCGTCAGTCAGCAGAACATAATAGGTAAAGCTGGTGTTGTCCGTGGCGCCCTCAGTGCCGGTCATCATCAGCATGCTGCTGGTGCTGTCGCTGCCGCCGGACATGGCGCCCACCGTTTCCACGCCGTCAATGTTGGTAATGGCGTCCATCACGGCGTCTGCGGTGGCAAAGGCATCCTCTTTTTCGGTATCCGCAGGCACCGTTACCGTAATCGAAAGCTGGTTGGAGCCCATATCCGGGATGAGCACCACGCCCATGGTGGCAATGCGCCAGACCGATACGGCCAGCAGCACGATCGCCAGTGTGAGCGGGATGGCCTTGCGCTTTAAGCAGAAGCGCAAGAGCTTTTCGTACCCGTTCAGGAAACGGTCGAACCAGGGGTGCTTGATCTCTTTTTGCTTGCGCAGTACGGTGGAACCGGCGCAGGGCACCACGGTAAGGGCCACAATGAGGGATGCCAGCAGGCTGAACGTGATGGTCCATGCCATATCGGAAAGCAGCTCCAGCACCATGCCGGTGGTAAACACCATGGGCAGGAACACGCAGACCGTGGTCAGGGTGGAGGACACGATGGCCCCCGCCACCTGGCGTGCGCCCTGCACCGCAGCACGCGGGGCCGGAATGCCGCGCCCGCGCAGGCGGTAAATATTTTCGATGACAACGACCGAGTTATCCACCAGCATGCCAACGCCCAACCCCAAGCCGGACAGGCTGAGAATGTTCAGGGTAATGCCACTGAAATACATCATGACAATGGCAAACAGCACACTGAGCGGCATACTGATGGCCACCACCAGCGTGGGGCGGATATCCTTTAAGAACAGAGCCAGCACGATGATGGCCAGCACAGCGCCTTCGATCAGGTTGGACATGACGCTGTTCACAATCAGCTTGATGTAATCGCCCTGATCCATGATGGTGGTCAGGTGCAGGCCGTCGTTTTCTGCCATCAGTTCTTTCATAGCAGCGGTGCTTGCGTTGGAGACAGACGAGGTGGAAGCCGTGGAGCTTTTATAGATTGAAAGCAGCACGGCGCGGTTTTTGCCCACCTTGGCGTAGCTGTCGTCCGCGTTATCGGTCAGCTCAATGTCCGCCACATCGGAAAGCCGCACATCGCCGATGCCGTCAATGCTGCACAGGACCATACTTTTCAGCTCATCCACATTGTCAAACGCATCGCCGACTTTTAAGATGTACTGGTTATCGTCCCCTTCCCCGCCGTCAATGTAACCGGCGGGCATAGAGAAGTTCTGCGCGGCGATCAGCTGCTTTAAGGTGTTCATGTTCAGCAGCTGGTCCAGATTGGCGCTTTTCAGCGCTTCCTCGCGGGCCGATTCATACTCTTCGCGGGCGGAGTTCAACTGGGTCTGGCCCGCTTCCAGCTGGGTGCGGCCGCTGCTGATCTGGAACTCGCCCAAACTGAGCTGGGCTTCGGTGCCGCTGAGCAGCAGCTGCACGGCCATATCGGCCAGTTGGGGGTCTGTCGGGTTGGCAGAAAGGCTTTCCAGCATCGATTGCAGCTTGCTGCGCTGATCGTTCAAATTGGCCAGCATGGCTTCGGCTTTGTCGATCTGGGTGTTCAGGGTGGTAATCGTCTGCTGTAGGGTTTGGCGCAGTTCCTCGGTGCTCTCATTCAGGCTGGCTTCGGCTTCCTGCCGGGCTTTCAGCAGCACCGTTGCGTTCCGCAAGGCCGTCTGGGTGGTGGAAAGGGTGCTTTCATCACTCTTGTAACCATCCAGGGCTGCGCGCTGGCTGGTGGCAGTGTCCAGCTGGGTCTGTAAAGCCGCCTGTTCAGCCTTTTTTGCTTTCGATTTCCGCGCGGATGGCATCCTGCTCTTCCGGGGCGGTGGTATCCAGCTGCTGTTCCAGCTGAACGATCTCGTTATCCTTCTGCTGCACCTGCACGGTCAGCGTCAGGATCTGGGCGTCCAGCGCGGCGCAGGCATCGCTGACGCTCTGCCCGCCGGTCAGGGCGGCAGCTTCGGTCTCAATGGCCTGCTGGGCGCGCTCGATGGAAGCCAGCATCGCGGCCATCTTGGTCAGGTCGCTCTTGGCTTCCTCCAAATTAGCGGGCATGGCATTTGCATCGTACTGGGGGTCATATTTTGCCAGAATCTCTTTGCAGGAAGCAAACAGTGCATCATCGATCGGCAGCGTCACTTCCGGCAGGCTGCTGGGGTCCACTTTCAGCTGGTTCAGCTTGCTCTGGGCGGTGTCCAGCTGGGTTTTCAGCCCCGCAATCTGCTCTTCCAGCTTGGGGATCTCCTCGTTCAGCTGGTCGATGGCATCCCGCAGCTGCTGGGTCAGGCTCTGCTTTTGGGTATTCAGCTGGGCTTTGCCGGAATCCAGCTGGCTCTGGGCACTGTCCAGCTCCGCCAGGCCGTCCTTGATTTTGGCCTCGTTTTCGTCCAGCTGCTTTTTGGCTTCGGCCAGGCGGTCGCTCACCTTGACCAGCAGTTTGTCATTCACCTCGTCAATTTTGTCCTGGTCCAGCGTGATCTGCACTGATTTTTTGACAAGGCCGGTGGTGGAAACGCTGGCCACGCCGTCCACGCGCTCCAGCTGGGGTACGATCGTATCCTTCACATAGTCGGAAAGCTCGTAGATGTCCATCCCCTCATAGTCCACCGCAACATACTGGGTGGCCATCATATCGGGGCTCATCTCCATCAGCGTGGGGGTGCTGGCCATATCGGGCAGACTGTCCGAAAGCTGGTTCACGGCGGTGCTGGCCTTGACCATGGCGCTGTCCATGTCGGTGTCGTCCTGGTATTCCAGAATGACAAGGCTGTAGTTTTCGTTGCTCTGGCTGGTCACGTTCTTTACACCATTCAGGGTGGAAAGGCTGTTTTTCCCAGCGGCTGGGTCACATCGCTTTCCACCTGTTCCGGGCTGGCGCCGGGGTAGGTGGTAATGACCAGCAGGTAGGGCAGGTTCATATTGGGCAGCAGGTCTGTCTGCATGCCGGTCAGGCTTACAAAGCCCAGCACCATCACCAATATGACCGCCACAAGTACGGTAAATGGCTTTTTAACACTGTATTTTGGCATTTGTTTGTTCCCTTTGCCCGCACTTTGGGCGGGCCTATGTTGGCGGATGTGGCCGACCGGCCGGGTTCAGGCTGCCCCCAAAAGGAAGGAGCGCCGAAGCGCAGCGAG
>ENA-OQBL01001081-OQBL01001081.1-human-gut-metagenome-genome-assembly--contig:-NODE-1081-length-11564-cov-5.204599_pt1 | contig 11564 bp, 9 predicted proteins | sample MGYA00242747_ERZ504553 | MGnify/ENA primary metagenome ERZ504553 (study PRJEB26092, sample SAMD00036240) | human gut metagenome | host: Homo sapiens | study: EMG produced TPA metagenomics assembly of...
TTTGGCCGGTCCAGTGCGGGGGGCCTGCTGCCCAGGGACGGTCATTCGCCGGCGTCCGGGGGCGGGGCGTCCGTCGTTGCGGCGGTAGGGGCGCAGCGTCGGCGCAGGGCCGATGCCGCTCATATCGGCGATGGTGCGGCCATCGTCCTCGAAGTCGTCGCGCTTCCTCATTTTTCGTACAGATGGCAGACCACGTAATGGCCCGGCTCAACCTCACGCTGCTTCGGCGCTTCAGTCTTGCAGCGCTCCGTGGCATAGGGGCAGCGGGTGTGGAACTTACAGCCGGACGGCGGGTTGGCCGGGGACGGGATGGAGCCCTGCAGCACCACGCGCTCGCGCTTGACAGTCGGGTCCGGGATGGGAATGGCCGAGAACAGTGCCTTGGTGTAGGGGTGCAGCGGGTGGGCAAAAATGTCGTCGGTCTCGCCGTACTCCACCAGATTGCCCAGGTACATAACACCGACAGTGTCGGAGATATGCTCGACGACGGACAGATCGTGGGAGATGAAAAGATACGTCAGGTTGCGCTTTTCCTGCAAGGATTTCAGTAGGTTGATGATCTGCGCCTGAATGGAGACGTCCAGCGCGGAGACAGGCTCATCGCAGACGACGAACTCGGGGTTCAGGGCCAGCGCACGGGCAATGCAGATACGCTGGCGCTGGCCGCCGGAGAACTCGTGCGGGTAGCGGGTCTTGTGATAGGGCTGCAGGCCGCAGTCGTCCATGACCTGGTCAATATAGTCGTCGAACTCGTTCTTCGGCACAAGGTTGTGCTCGCGCACGGCCTCGCCGATGATCTCGCCGACGGGCAGACGCGGGGACAGGCTGGAGAACGGGTCCTGGAAGATGATCTGCATCTTGGTGCGCAGCTCACGCATCTCGGCGGGGGTCATGTCGTAGACCTCCTTGCCGTTGAACAGCACCTGGCCGCCGGTCTTTTCGCCGCCCAAGCGCAGGATCGTGCGGCCCGTGGTGGACTTGCCGCAGCCGGACTCGCCGACAAGGCCCATCGTGCAGCCGCGGCGCAGGTTGAACGTCACGCCGTCCACGGCCTTGACGTGGCCCACGGTCTGGGACAGCAGGCCGCCCTTGATGGGGAAATATTTCTTGAGGTGGTTGACCATCAGGATATACTGAGGGTCATAGGTGACGGGGGTGTAATCGTTTTCAATCAGGTGCTTACCCTTGTTTGCCATGCGTCACTCACCCGCCTTTCTGTTTTCTTCATAGTAGCGGTAGCAGCTGACCTTGTGCGTCGGGGACAGGCTGATCTCGCAGGGGTACTCGCCGCTGCAGCAGGGCAGCTGCAGCTCGCAGCGGTCCTTGAAGTAGCAGTAGTTCGGCATATCAACGGGGTTGGGGACCTTGCCGGGGATGGAGTACAGGCGGTCCACTTTTTTTGCCGACAACGGGCTTGGACGCCATCAGGCCGATGGTGTAGGGGTGGCTCGGGTGGGCAAAGATCTCCTCGACAGTGCCCTTCTCGACGACACGGCCCGCGTACATGACGACGACATAGTCGGCCATCTCGGCAATGACGCCCAGGTCATGCGTGATGAGCATGATGGACGAATTGATGCGGTCCTTCAGGCTGCGCAGCAGGTCGAGGATCTGTGCCTGGATCGTCACGTCCAGCGCGGTGGTCGGCTCGTCGGCAATGATGATCTTCGGGTTGCAGGCCAGCGCCATGGCGATCATGACGCGCTGGCGCATACCGCCGGACAGCTCATGGGGGTACATCGCGTAGACGCCCTCGCTGTTGGCGATGCCGACCATCTCGAGCATCTCGATGGTGCGCTTCTTGATGTCCTCCTTCGTCTTGCCCTCGCCCTCGTGCAGGGCGATGACCTCGTCGATCTGGGCACCGATGCGGAACACCGGGTTCAGGCTCGTCATGGGCTCCTGGAAGATCATCGAGATATAGTTGCCGCGCAGGCCCTGCATCTTGTCCGCCGGGGTCTTGGCAATGTCGTAGGCCTTGTCATTGCCGAGGTTCAGCCGAATGGCACCCTCGACGATCTGGCCCTGAGGGCGCTGCAAAAGCTGCATCAGGGACAGGCTGGTGACAGACTTGCCGCAGCCGGACTCGCCGACGACGCCGACGGTCTTGCCGATGGGCACTTCAAACGAGACGCCGTCGACGCTCTTGACGACGCCGGTGTCGGTGAAGAAGTAGGTGTGCAGGTTATCGAACTCCACCGCGTTGGCGGGGTCCTTCATCTGGGTGGTGTACTCGGACTCGGGCACGTTGCGGCGCTTGCGGCGCTTTTCGTACTGGTCCGTGATGCGGCGGTTTTCCTTGGAGATACGCCGCGACTCTTTGGCGGAAAGGTATCCGTCCTGATTTTTAGCCATCGTGTGTTTCTCCTTCCAATCAGCGTTTCATCTTGGGGTCAAACGCATCGCGCAGACCGTCGCCCACAAAGTTGAAGCCCAGAACGGTGAGCAGCAGGCAGACACCGGCAGGGATCCAGATGAACAGGTAGTTCGTCATGACGTAGGCGTTGTTGACGTCGTTGATGATGTTGCCCCAGGAGGCAAACGGGTACTTGACGCCCAGACCCAGGAAGGACAGCGTGGCTTCGGTCAGGATGGTGGAGCCGAGGCCCATCGTGCAGGTGACGATCAGCTGCGGGATGACGTTGGGGATCAGATGGCGGAAGATGCGGTGCCAGATCTTGATGCCGCAGGCCTCGGTGGCCAGCATGAACTCCTGCTCGCGCAGGGACAGGATCTGGCCGCGGACCAGACGGGCAATGCTCGGCCAGCCGAGGAAGCCCAGGATCAGCATCAGGTACATCATGCGCTTCCAGGAATCGACGCGCATCGCGTCCATGGCCGCACCGATGATGATGATGACGGGCATCGAGGGGATGCAGTAGAAAACATCGACGATACGCATAATAATGTTGTCGATCCAGCCGCCGAAGTAGCCGGAGATGCCGCCCATCAGGATGCCGAGGGACGCTTCAATGACAACAACGATGAAGCCGATGATCAGCGAGACACGTCCGCCGTACATCAGGCGGGTCAGCATGTCCATACCGTTCGTGTCGGTGCCGAGCCAGTGCTCTTTGCTGGGGGCGGCGTAGCGGTCATAAACGTAGGTCTCGGTCATCTGCTTGACGCTCCAGACCTTGGTGGAGGCGTCGTAGACAATGTCATACTCGGCCTCGTTGCCCTCGGCGTCTGTGTAATTGAACTTGGCGGCGTTGTCGTCGATGGCCTCCTCAAGGCGGTTCTTGAAGTCACGGGTGACGACGACGCTGGAATCGGCGGCGGAGACGACGAGGCGGCTGACGTAGCCCAGCTCCTCACCGCCTGCGAGGATGTTGCCGTCCGCGTCGAGGGTGTAGTCCACGCCGTCGGCGGCGAACTCCTTCTCCCCTGCCGTCATGGCGGTCAGGGCAGCCATCTTGACGTCAAAGCTGAACTTCGGCGCACCGTCGGCCTCGTTCACGAGGTCGCGGCTGGCGTAGCCCATGATGTCCCTGCCCTGATAGACAACGTAAAAGTCGTCGCTCTGGATGTCGACGGTGTAGTCAACATCCTTATAGTTGAATTCCGTATTGCCCTTCTTGACGGCCTCCAGTGCCTTGCTCTGGGCGATGGAGCCGAAGTTCTGCCCATCGGCCACAACAAAGCGCATCGTATCGTTGCGGGTAACGCCGACGAACTCCTTGGACATCTGGGTGTAGGTGAAGAACTGCTCGTCCTGGCCGTAAGGGCTGACAAGGCCGCCGACGAAGGAGAACAGGAACATGGCCACCAGAATGGACAGACCGACGACAGCCAGACGGTTGCGGAAGAACCGCTTGGCGACGAGGGCGCCCGGGGACAAAACCTTGACGCGGCGGTCATCGTTCAGGGAGTACTGCTCCTGCTTCGGGTTCTGGTTCTGCGTATTTTCGCTCATGGGTGTGCAGTCTCCTTTCTTTAAGAAATGCGCACGCGCGGGTCGACCACGCCGTACAGAATATCGGTCAGCAGGTTGCTGGCCAGCGTCAGCACCGCCATGAAGGACAGGTAGAACATCGTGAACGGGATGTCGCCCGCGACCATGGACTGGTAAGAGATGTAGCCGATGCCCGGGATGGAGAACAGTGTCTCGGTGATGAGGGCGCCGCTGAACAGGCCGGGCAGGCTGCCGCCGATGATCGTGACCAGCGGGATCAGCGTGTTGCGGAAGGCGTGCTTATAGATGACCGTGCGCTCCGACAGGCCCTTGGCGCGGGCCGTGCGGATGTAGTCGGCGTTCAGGACCTCGAGCATGTTCGTGCGGGTATAGCGCATGTAACCGCCGATGGAGACAATGACCAGCGTGACGATGGGCAGGACCAGATGGTTGGCCTTGTCCAGGAACTGGCCCATCGAATCCAGCTGGGCGTAATCGCGTCCGACGAGGCCGTACAGGTCGAACCAGCCGAGCTTGACCGAGAAGAACAGCTTGAGCAGCGTGGCAAAGAAGAAGGTGGGCAGCGAAATACCGACCAGCGCCACAGAGGTGATGACATAGTCCGCGCGGCTGTACTGCTTGGTAGCAGCCAGCACGCCGAGGGGCACGGCGATCACGATGGACAGCACAAAGGAGATGCCGCCCATGATGACAGACAGGCCGATGACCTCGGTGAATTTCTGGGTGGCAGGCACGTTCCACTTCCAGCTGTCGCCGAAGTTGCCGACAACGGCTTTGCTCAGCCAGGTGAAGAAGCCGGGGACGATGTCCAGGTCAAGGCCGTAGGAAGCGTTGAGCTGGGCAAGCCATTCCTCATAAGGCTTGGCGCCGGGGGCCTGAGCCAGCTGCATTGCCATTGTCTCGGCAAAGGAGCTGGGCAGGCTGCGGATCAGCGCATAGATAATGAACATGACACAGAACAGGATCAGTACCGACTGCGCGACACGCTTGATGATGTAGTTTCGCAAGAGTTTTCGTTCCTTCCTTGCACGGTTAAACCGCGTTTATTTTGCAGGGAAATGCCGTAATGTGGGCATCCCCATCCCACGCAGGGACGACGCCCTGCGTGGGAGTGGGACGACCATATTAGTGGTATAGGGGAAGAATGGCGATTACCGCCGGGCAGAGGGCCGGGCATGCCCGGCCCCTACAGGGCAGCGCATTCGTGAGGGCTGCATTCTATATGCCGCCCGCAGCAGGCCTGCCGCCTGCCCCCCCTTCCTCGGTTCGTCCAATACAGCAAGCAACCGCCCTTGGCGGGCGGTCACCTGCGTTTCACAACGGTAAGTTGAACTTAGTTCAGCTCGAGGTTGTTCAGCTCAGACTTGTAGGTCCAGTACGGGGTCTGATCCTTCGCGATGGTGTCGATGTTGACACGCTCGGTGGAGAAGATCGTAGCCTCGCTGCGCTGGTAGACGGGCAGCTCGACGCCCCAATCCAGGATGATCTCCATGGCCTCTTTGTACATGGCCTTGCGGGCCTCCTGGTCAGTGGTCGCGCGGGCAGCCATGATCAGCTCGTCCAGGTCAGTGTCGTTGATGGCGTAGTAGTTGGTAGCGCCCTGGCTGTGGTACAGCTGGTACATATCGGGGTCATTGGTGGACTGCCAGGCAGCGACCCAGCCCTCGGCAGCGCCGGACTGATAGGAAGCGAACAGGTCAGAAGCGTTGGCCATATCGTTGACAGTCAGGGTGAAGCCGATGGTCTTGAGAGCGGCGGCAGCGTTGGTCAGGGTCTGGAAGGAGGGGTGATCACCGTTGCCGGAAGCACCGATGTTGATCTGATACTCCATCTTGGCACCGGCAGGAGCGGCAGTGATCTGACCGTTCGCGACGGTGTAACCGGCAGCCTCGAAGTAGCCCAGGGCAGCCTGCAGAGCGGCGGCGTACTTGTCCTCGCTCTTCATGTCGGAGGTGTAGATCTCGTTGCCGTCCACGTCGGTGGAGTAGGCGATCTGGTAGCCGTCGTCGGTGACGGACGGGGCAGCCCAGGAGGTGTTGGAGATCGGGTAGTTGATAACGGTGGCGGTGTCGCCGTAGTAGGAGTCGATGCCCTCATCGCGGTAAGCGGCGATGACGGTCATGATGGCCTTGCGCAGGTCCTTGGAGGCCTCGGAGGCAGGGTCGCCGCCCACGTTGACGTTCTTGGCGCTCAGGGCGATGTAGCCGTAGCCGCGGTTGTCCTTCAGGCGGGTGGTGATGACGGGGCCATCCTCACCCTCGGCGCCGTTGATGTCGGCGATCTGGTCAGCAACCTCCAGAGAGTAGGAAGGATCTGAGATGTCGATGGTGCCGGCCTGAACGCCGGTGATCTTATCAGCCTCCTGGGTCTCCTTCATGTTGACGTGGGCGACCTTGGGTGCGCCGTCATAGTAGGAGGGGTTGGCATCCAGATAGACAACGCCGTCGCTGTACTTGGAGAAGGTAAACATACCGGCACCCAGGGGAGCGCTGGTCTTGGCGCGGACGCTGCTCAGGTCGCCCTTGGTAAAGCCGAAGGAGTTGTTGTCGTAGTCGTACAGGCTCTCATCGCCGTAGTAGTGCAGCGGGGCGATGGGCATCTGCAGCTGGTAGATCATGGTGGTGGACAGCTCGGTGGTGGTCAGCGTCATGCTGTAGTCACCGGTCTTGACGATACCGGCCACAGAAGCAACGGCGTCACCGACGTTGACACCGGTGGTGGAGTAGGCGTAGACGTCCTCGGGGATCAGGTCAGACAGGGCGGTACCGGCGGTCTCGGCCTCCATGGCAGAGAAGTTCCAGTCGTAGTTCGCGCCGATCAGCTCGAACATATCCTTCGCGGTTGCGCCTGCGGGCAGCTCGCCAAGGTTCCAGGCGGCGGCGGCACCGGCAGCATCGTTAGCGTCGGCGGCAGCGCCGCTCTCAACGCACTTGTCGATGATCTCCTGGGCAAACTTCACACCGCCGTCGTTGACAGCGTCCCAGAAAGCCTTCTGCTGCTCGGCAGTGAATTTCGTGTTGTCGGTGTTGTCCTCACCGGCCTCAGCGATCAGCTTGGACAGCGTGGTCATGGAGCTGCGGTACTCGTCCAGACCAACGATGGGGGTGGAGTACATGGTTGCAGAACCATCATACGTAGGATCGAGGAAAACATACATCGAGAAGATGACGTCGTCGATGGTGACAGGCTCGCCGTCGGAGAACTTCAGGTCCTCGCGCAGCTTGATGTCATAGGTGACGGTGCCGTCGGCGTTCTCGGTGACAACGCAGTCGGCAGGACCGTGGTAGGTGTAGTCAGTGCCGTTGTACTCGCGGGTCTCGCCCTCGATGCCGTTCAGGACCATCTCACCCTTACGGTCAGCGCCCAGCAGGGCGATCTGGGTCAGGTCGATGACATCCTGGTCAGAGGCAGAAGCAGCAAAGAAGGGGCTGAACTTGCTCTCAAAGCCGGTCTCGGCCAGAACGAGCGTACCGTCGGAAGCGGCAGTGGTGGATGCCTCGGCAGTGGCCGTGCTGTTGCTCTCACTGGACGCAGTCGCAGCGGAAGAAGCAGCACCGCCGCAGCCTGCCAGCATGCCGACGCTGAGAGCGGCAGCAGATGCCAGTGCAATGGCTTGCTTTGTGTTTTTCATGTGGTAAACCTCCTATAAATTTGCCCTCACCCACAAATCAATGTTGCGCTCCCCAAGAGCGCAACACGAGAAAGGGGGATCCCCCTCTCCGCACCCTGTATCTCTTTACAGCGTACACTTGTCGATAATGACTTTGCTTATAGGATACCTTAAAATTGACAAAAAGTCAACCATAAATCACACTTTTGTTGCTTTTTGTACCTTTTGCCGAATTTGAGAGGAAAATTTTGTAACCCCCCCAAAGTCTTTTCCCCTGTGGGAAGACTTTTCCTGCTCATCTAAAAAGCGTGCCCTGCGTTTTTCTGCGGAGCACGCTCTATCATAATAATGTATAATTATTCTTACTTTTTCCCACGGCATCCGCTTGAGGAGCCACGCAGCAGCGGCAAAGCAGCGCAGGAGAGCAGTTCAAAAAGTATCAAAAACACTTTGCATTTCCCAAAGCAGCTGTGCGTCCGCTGCAAACACAGCCACCCCCTGCCCCGCAGAGGCAGCAGCGCAGAGTACCGCTGTCGCCCTGCACAAAGAGGGCAATTTTGTGCGGTCTGTTCGTGGATATAAGCCCGCACGCGCGCGCCGCCCCGGGTCAGCCGCACCAGCAGCACCACCGCATACAGCGCCAGCACCAGTGCCGCCATGTAGGGCAGCAGCAGGTACACAGGTGCGTGGGCCGTGGCCCCGGGCAGTGCGCCCGCGCCGACGGTCAGCGCAGCCCCGCCGCCGCAAAACAGCCACAGCAAAGCCAGCACCCTGCTGTGAGGGTACTCGCCCGCATAGCGGTAATGCGCGCCGCGATACTGATAATTGCCGTTCAGGTCCTTTTCAAAGTCGTCGAGATAGGCGCGCTTCATTTTTCTTCTCGCGCTCGCGGTCCGCCATCAGACGATCCCCGTCAGATCGTAACTGTCCAACCACGCCTTGGCCGCCTCGCTGACGCCGCGCAGACAGCTTTCCTCAAACGGCGTGGTCAGGCCGGCGTTTTTCAGCAGTTCGGTGAAGGTGCGGCTGCCGCCCTGCTTCGTGTAGGCCATGTAGTGGCTCCACGCATCGGCGCGGTCCTTTTGCAGCATCGCCCAGAACTGCAGGCTGACGGTCTGGGCCAGACAGTAGTCGATGTAGTAGAACGGGCTCTGATAAATGTGCATCTGGCGCTGCCAGTACTCACCCGCGCCGTAGAACGGGATCTCGCCGTCCAGGCACATCCAGGGCTGATAGATGGCAGCCAGCTTTTTCCATTCCTCGTGGCGCTGGGCCGGGGTCAGCTCGGGATGCTCGTAGACGATGTGCTGGAAGTGATCCACCATTGTGCCGTAGGGGATGAAGGTCAGCGCACCCGCCAGATGGCTGTAGCGGAACTTGCGGGCATCCGCGCCGAAGAAGCCATCGGCCCACGGCCAGGCGAAGAACTCCATCGACATCGAGTGGACCTCGCAGGCCTCCATGCTGGGCCAGACGTAGGAGTACGGGATGCGGTCACGGTTCATGTAGGCGGCAAAGGCGTGGCCGGCCTCGTGGGTCACGACCTCGACGTCATGCTGGGTGCCGTTGAAGTTGGCAAAAATAAACGGCATTTCGTAATCACCCAGGCTCGTGCAGTAGCCACCGCCCGCCTTGCCGGGGGTGGACAGCACGTCCATGAGCTGGTCGTCCAGCATTTTGTTGAAGAACATGCCGGTCTCGGGGGAAAGCTCCTCATAGAACTTTTTGCCCTGCTTGAGGATGGCGTCGGCGTCGCCCGCCGGGCGGGGGTTGCCGCTGCGGAACATCAGGGCGTTGTCGGCTGCGTTCATCGGGTACTGCTTGCCCAGCCGTCCGGCCTGCTCGCGGTAGATGCTGTCGGCCAGCGGCACGATGTACTTGACAACGGCGGCGCGGAACTTTTCCACATCGGCCTTCGTGTAGCAGTTGCGGCCCATGCGGTAGTAGCCCAGCGTGGTGTAACCCTCATAGCCGAGCTTTTTGCCCATGGTGTCACGCAGGTGGACGAGCTGGTCGTAGAGGCCGTCAAACTCGGCCCCGTGCTCTTTGTACCATGCGCCCTCGGCCTTCCAGGCGGCCAGACGGCGGGCATCGTCGGGGTCGTTCTTGAACGGGGACAGCTGGCTCAGCGTGTAGACGCCGCCCTCAAACGGGATCTGCGCCGACGCGATCAGCTTGCCGTACTCGGTGGTCAGCTTGTTTTCCTGTGCCATCTCGTCGAGAATATCGGGCGAGAACGCCTTGTCCGCGATCTCGGCGTTGACAAACATCAGGTCGCCGTACTCGGCGGTGAAGTCAGCGCGGAACGGCGAGTCGAGCATCGCGCGGCTCCAGGCGTTCTGGCACTCCTGCAGCTGGGGAGTGGCCTCGTTCCAGAAGTTCATCTCCTCATCGTAGAATTTGTCGCGGGTGTCCACGGTATAGCGAATGTTGCAGATTGTGGAAGCGGTGAAGGTCTCAATCTCGATCTGTTCGAGTTCTTTCATGATAGAAAGCTGTTCCTTCGCGCTTGTTGCAGCTTTGAATTTTTCGGTGAGAGCAGTGATCTCGGACATGACCTTTTCATAATCCGGACGCTTGTAAGGGAATTCAGAGAATTTCATCAAAATTCACTCCTCTAAAATAAATTTGGCAAAGATATTTTGATCATGAACGTCGTTTATTTTCAACTAAATCAAGGTGGTTTTGTGGAAAAACAGTATAATATTTGCTTGCATAGGCTGATTTTCTTTGCAATTAAGGAAATTTTATTGTACAATACAGAAGGTGATTTTTCATAATGGCAGGGGGATGAAAATGGGAGCAAATACAGCTTCCCTGAACAAACGGGGAAAATTTGACAAGAGTTTGATTGCGGTAATTATGCCGCTTGCATGGCCGACTATTTTGGAACAGGCATTGCAGACAATCGTTCAGTTTATCGACTCGGCGATGGTTGGAAGAATCAGTGCCAATGCGTCCGCTGCAGTCGGTTTGACCCAGACAGTGACCTGGCTGCTTTCCCGGTTTTATTCTTTGCAGCAGGCGTTGGGTTTCTGGCGGTAATTTCCCCGCGCGATTGGAGCGGATGACCGCGACTATGCGCAGCGTACAGCAGGACAGGCGGTTGTGGTAGCGGTAATCATGGGATTGGTAATCGGGGCTGCGGGTATGGCTTTGAGCTTTGTATTGCCGACCTGGCTTGGCGGTGCTGAGGAAATCCGCAGGGACGCGACCATCTATTTCTTTATTATCAATGTACCGATGGTTTTCCGTTCGGCAATCATATTGTTTGGAGCGCTGCTTCGTGCAACCGGTGATATGCGCCATCCAATGCTGGTAAACGCCATGATGAATGCCATCAATGTGGTATTAAACTTTTTCCTGATTTATTCCACACGTTCGGTGTCCTTGTTTGGATTTGATGTTACCATTCCGGGAGCAGGAATGGGGGTAGCAGGAGCAGCGACTGCAACGGCAATTTCCTATGTAATCGGCGGTATTGCCATGACAGGGCTTTTAATTAAAAGTGACCGTGGCGTGGCGCCGAAAAAGAAATACCTCAAGCCTGATAAAGCGATTTTAAAAACGCTGTTTCTCGATTGCACTTCCAAAATGCAGCGGAGAGAACAGTGGTATGTCTGGGAAGTACGGTATTTACCGCTTTGGTAGCTAGTCTGGGCACCATTTCGCTGGCAGCTCATTCCATTGCGATTACCGCAGAAAGTGCGTTTTACGTGCCGGGATACGGCTTTCAGGCAGCAGCAACCACCCTTTCCGGTCTGACAGCCGGAGAAGGTGATGAGGACAAACTGGACCGCATGAGCGAAACGTTGATGCGCATTACTGTTTTTTGTATGTTCATTACAGGGCTGTTGCTGTTTATATTCCCACAGGCGATGATGAGCCTGTTTACCAGAGATCCGCAGGTTATTGCACAGGGAACGGTTGTACTGCGAATTGTTTCGGTAAGCGAACCGTTCTTTGCACTGACACTTTCGCTGGAGGGTGTATTTAACGGTGTGGGAGATACCAAAATGCCGTTTATTATTTCATTGT
>ENA-OQBL01001082-OQBL01001082.1-human-gut-metagenome-genome-assembly--contig:-NODE-1082-length-11533-cov-2.276346_pt1 | contig 11533 bp, 9 predicted proteins | sample MGYA00242747_ERZ504553 | MGnify/ENA primary metagenome ERZ504553 (study PRJEB26092, sample SAMD00036240) | human gut metagenome | host: Homo sapiens | study: EMG produced TPA metagenomics assembly of...
CCCCCAAGCCAAAAACTGAAACAGCTTCAGGTAAAAGTGAAAGGCTATAAATATTATCCGGATTCCGGCAAAACCATTTACACAACCGCTTCACCAATAAATCCAAAAGCACCATCACAAAAGTGAAGCTGAAATTTACCATGACCATTAATGAAGAAATGACCCGCACCAAAACCTTTAAGGTCAATATAAAACCGGGAAAGACAAAAACCATGAAGCTGAATATAGGAAACTAATAGCAGATCCTTCAAATATTACGGTGAAATGTCTGAAATTCTGGTATAAGAGTTGAGAAATGAAATTGTAGTAATAGGAGCATTTCGAATAAAGAGATAAAAGAATATTGTGTAAAGTAGAGGAACTACAATAATACAGGGCTAAGAACGAAAATGCGTAATGCAGTTTTCAATCTTAGCCCTTATTCTATAAAGTCGGTGTTGTCAGCAGACTGGTCATGATCGACCGTTCATATTGCATTCCCCATCCAACCATCTGACCATTGAAATAATACTTGCTCTTTAATCTCAATGGTCCTACAGCGTTGGAAAGAATCGCCTGTTTCTTGGTAAGAACACTGAGGTCTGTTCCTGTGGGGACGGTCACGTATACATTTTTGGTGTAGTAGAATGGATAAGTATTTCCGCAATTATTCAGCAGATACTGCTCACCTGGAAGATTTTTCTTCGGAACAGGATTCTTTCTGATTTTTACTTTTTTACATTCGAAATTGTCGAAACCGTAATCCAGGAGACTTTTTGTGTCAGCCCAGGCGCCATTTACGGAATTCATCACAACTGCAACCAGGGTCATATTTCCACGCTTGGCATAGGTGATCAGAGTAGCACCGGCAGCATCTGTGTAGCCTGTTTTTCCACCCAGAACACCATCATAGGCGTAATCCCTGCCAGCCATCATCTTGTGATGATTGAGCAGATAGCGGGTTTCTGTAAAAATATTGGTAGGCGGAATTTCATAAAGATCTGTGGTGAAAAATTTCCTGCAAAGTGGATTCTGCCATGCAGCCTTGGCTATTTTTGCCATGTCGCCTGCGGTGGTTACATGAGTCTCATCAGGAAGTCCGTTAGGGTTATTAAAATGGGTGTTTTTGCATCCAAGTTGCTGGGCTCTGGTGTTCATCAGCTCTACAAACTTCTTCACAGAACCGGAAACCTCTTCCCCAATACCAAGTGCCATTTCATTGGCTGATTCCAGCATCAGTGCCATAAGACATTGTTCAACTGTAAAAACCTCTCCGGCATCACCATAAATGGTGGAACTTCCCGCTTCAATTCCGTAAGCCGCCTGCTGAGAAAGGGTAAGCTGTGCGTTCACGTCCAGGTTCTCACATCCAAGAAGACAGGTGAGAAGCTTGGTAATACTGGCCGGGTAAAGCTGAGTATTGGCATTCTTGGAATACAGGATCGCTTCTGTATTTAAGTCCATGAGAACTGCTGACTGCGCCTCAATCTTAGGACCCTCCGGCCAACCCTCAATGGAATCGGTATCAGCTGCCTGTGCATAATATTCGGTATGCGGATCCGGAGTAGGAGTGGGAGATTCGCTGGCAGTGTCTGTAGCTTCTGCCCAGACAGCGCCCGTCTGCCCAAGCAGCATTGCTGCTGTCAGGATTCCACAGAAAATCCGCTTTATTTTCATATGAAGATTTTTCCTGATCATATAAAATCCTTTCTTAAAATAGTACATAAAATTCCCAATACGTAATTGCATTATACCACTTTTCTTTATGTAAAACTATTAAAAGAGTGTGAATTGTTCACAGCACCCCGGAAAATCCACAAATTCAGCATTATTTTCCCCTATTCTCCCCATTTTTCAGCGGAAAAACACTTGACATATAGAAATTCAGACCATTATAATAGACGGGAAACAGAATAGTTAAAGACTGTGATGGAGACAGTAAGCTGATTTTGAACGTTTAAGGTTGTGCAGACACAGACAGCAGCAATCTTTTCAGCGAGACGGGGATGGTGTAAGCCCGCCGCAAGTAGATTCAGCCGAAGATCACTCCGGAGTTTTATCTCTGAAGGAACAAGTAGGAGATAACGGAATTCCCCCGTTACAGGGAGCGTGTATCGGCTGCGTGTGCAAGCCCGTACAATGTAACAGGTGGTATAACGAGTGCTGACAGCTTTCGTCCTTTTGCAGGATGAGAGCTTTTTTTATGCTATAGGAAATTCCGTTGGAATTCCCTATAGCATAAAAAGCCCTGCCGGGCAGGATCGCACTGCGGCGGAAAGGTAGATGTCGCTTATAGCGACCCGCCGCAGGCGGAGAATCCTGCAAAGCAGGATTCTTTTTATGCAGGCGGAGAATCCTGCAGGCAGGATTCTTTATGTAACAGGAAATCCCAACAGCAATCGACTGATAATTTTAAAGGAGGAAAAAGCTTTGTACCAGAAAGTAGACACGAATCTGAATTTCGTAGATCGCGAGAAAAAAGTAGAAGAATTCTGGAAAGAAAACCATATTTTCGAAAAAAGTATGGAAAACCGTAAAGAAGGCCCGACTTACACATTCTATGACGGACCGCCAACAGCAAACGGCAAGCCGCATATCGGCCATGTGCTGACACGTGTTATCAAGGATATGATTCCAAGATACCGCGCAATGAAGGGTTACATGGTTCCGCGTAAGGCTGGATGGGATACCCATGGTCTTCCGGTAGAGCTTGAAGTAGAGAAGAAGCTTGGTCTGGATGGAAAAGAGCAGATCGAGGAATACGGTATGGAGCCGTTCATCCAGCAGTGTAAAGAGAGTGTTTGGAAATACAAAGGAATGTGGGAGGATTTCTCCTCAACAGTTGGTTTCTGGGCTGATATGGAGCATCCATATGTAACTTACGAGGACAATTATATTGAGTCCGAGTGGTGGGCACTGAAAGAAATCTGGAACAAAGGCCTCTTATACAAAGGCTTCAAGATCGTTCCTTACTGTCCACGCTGCGGAACCCCGCTTTCATCCCAGGAGGTTTCCCAGGGCTATAAATTAGTAAAAGAGCGTTCTGCAATCGCACGTTTCAAAGTGGGTTGGAGAGGATGCATACTTCCTCGCATGGACAACTACACCATGGACACTTCCATCTAACGTTGCACTCTGCGTAAACCCGGATGAGACTTACTGCAAAGTAAAGGCAGCAGACGGATATACCTATTATATGGCAGAAGCACTTCTTGACAAAGTACTTGGCAAGCTTGCAAAGGAAGAAGAGCCTGCATATGAGGTCCTGGAAACCTATAAAGGAAAAGACCTGGAATACAAGGAATATGAGCCACTGTTTAAATGCACAGGTGACTATGTAGCATCCAAGGGCAAGAAAGCGCATTATCTCGTATGTGATAACTACGTTACCATGAGTGATGGTACCGGTATCGTTCATATCGCTCCTGCATTTGGTGAAGACGACAGCCGTGTAGGACGTGAATATGACCTTCCGTTTGTACAGTTTGTAGATGGCAAGGGTGATCTCACTGCTGAGACACCATATGCCGGTGTATTTGTTAAGAAAGCAGACCCCAATGGTACTGGCTGATCTTGAAAAAGAAGGCAAGCTCTTCGATGCTCCGAAATTTGAGCATGATTACCCACATTGCTGGCGTTGTGATACACCACTGATCTACTATGCAAGAGAATCCTGGTTTATTAAAATGACAGCTGTTAAAGACGACCTGATCCGCAACAACAACACCATTAACTGGATCCCGGAGAGTATCGGTAAAGGACGTTTCGGCGACTGGCTTGAGAACGTTCAGGACTGGGGTATCAGCCGTAACCGTTACTGGGGAACTCCACTGAATATCTGGGAGTGCAGCTGCGGTCATATGGAATCTGTTGGAAGCCGTCAGGATCTCTATGAGAAAACTGGTGACGAGCGCGCCAAGACAGTAGAGCTTCACCGCCCATACATTGACGAGCTTACCATGAAGTGTCCGGAGTGCGGCGGCACTATGCACCGTGTACCGGAGGTTATTGACTGCTGGTTCGACTCAGGAGCAATGCCTTTCGCACAGCATCATTATCCATTTGAGAATCAGGAATTGTTCAAACAGCAGTTCCCGGCAAACTTTATTTCTGAGGCTGTTGACCAGACAAGAGGATGGTTCTACTCCCTTCTTGCTGAGTCTACTCTTCTGTTTAATCAGGCTCCATATAAGAACGTTATCGTTCTTGGACATGTTCAGGATGAGAATGGCCAGAAGATGAGTAAGTCCAAGGGAAATGCAGTTGATCCGTTTGATGCACTTCAGACATACGGTGCAGATGCCATCCGCTGGTACTTCTACATCAACAGTGCACCATGGCTGCCGAACCGTTTCCATGGCAAGGCTGTTCAGGAAGGTCAGCGTAAATTCATGGGTACTCTGTGGAATACTTATGCATTCTTTGTACTTTACGCAAATATTGATAACTTTGATGCTACCAAATATACGCTTGACTATGACAAGCTTCCGATTATGGATAAATGGCTCCTCAGCAAGCTGAATACACTTGTAAAGACTGTTGACGAAGATCTGAATGACTATAAGATTCCGGAGACTGCAAGAGCACTTCAGGGCTTTGTAGACGAGATGAGTAACTGGTATGTAAGACGCTGCCGTGAGCGTTTCTGGGCAAAGGGCATGGAGCAGGATAAGATCAATGCTTACATGACTCTTTACACAGCACTGGTAACAGTTGCCAAGGCTGCAGCTCCGATGATCCCGTTCATGACAGAGGATATCTACCAGAACCATTGTAGATCTCTGGACAAAACAGCTCCGGAGAGTATCCATCTCTGCGACTTCCCGGAAGTAAAGGAAGAGTGGATCAATAAAGATCTGGAAGAAACATGGAAGAAGTTCTGGATGTTGTTGTTCTTGGCCGTGCATGCCGTAACACAGCAAACATCAAGAACCGTCAGCCGATCGGAACCATGTATGTAAAAGCTCCGAAGGTTATGGATAAATATTTCACAGACATTATTGCAGACGAGCTGAATGTAAAAGAAGTGAAATTTGCAGATGACGTGGAATCCTTCATTTCCTACAGCTTCAAACCACAGCTTCGTACAGTTGGACCAAATACGGCAAGCTTCTTGGCGGAATCCGTACTGCACTTGCAGAAATCAACGGCAGCAAGGCCATGAGCGACCTGAAAACAAACGGTGTACTTGTACTTGATATTGATGGAAACAAGGTAGAGCTTACAGAGGAAGACCTGCTCATCGAGACTGCGCAGACAGAAGGTTATGTAACAGAGTCTGAAGGCGAGACTGCAGTTGTTCTGGATACCAACCTGACACCTGAGCTGATCGAAGAGGGATTTGTCCGCGAGATCATCAGTAAAGTACAGACCATGCGTAAAGAGGCTGGCTTTGAGGTTATGGATAAGATCCGTGTATCTGTAAAAGATAATGACAAGATTATCGAGACCATGAAGGCAAACGAGGCTGAGATCAAATCTGAAGTTCTGGCTGAGGAAGTCGTTTATGGCGAGACAGATGGTTATGTAAAAGAGTGGAATATTAATAAAGAGCATGTAACTCTTGGTGTTACAAAGCTTTGATTTAACATACAACAGGAGGATCAAAATGATTGACAAACAGTTTGACAAAGAAACCTTCAAGAAAAGTGTAAAAGACAACGTTAAGTTTCTTTACCGCAGAAAGCTTGAAGAGGCAACTCAGGAGCAGCTTTTCCAGGCAGTAAGCTACACAGTGAAGGATGTGATCATCGATAACTGGCTTGATACACAGAACGCTTATGAAAAGCAGGATCCGAAGATCGTATATTATATGTCCATGGAGTTTCTTATGGGACGTGCCCTTGGAAACAACCTTTTAAACCTTGGTGCATACGGTGAAGTGAAAGAAGCTCTTGAAGAGCTTGGAATCGACATCAATGCACTTGAGGATCAGGAGCCGGATCCGGCACTTGGAAACGGTGGTCTGGGAAGACTTGCAGCATGCTTCCTTGATTCCCTTGCAACACTTGGATACAGTGCATATGGCTGCGGAATCCGTTACCGTTATGGTATGTTCAAACAGGAAATCAGAGACGGATACCAGGTTGAGGTTCCGGATGCATGGCTTGAAGAAGGCTATCCATTTGAGCTTCGTCGTCCGGAGTACGCAAAAGAGGTACATTTCGGGGGATATGTAAGAGTTGAATATGACCAGGCAACCGGCCAGAACAAATTTGTCCATGAAGGATATCAGGCAGTAAAGGCAATCCCATACGATATGCCGATCGTTGGTTATGAGAACAATGTAGTAAATACACTTCGTATCTGGGATGCAGCTGCTATCGAGGAATTTGGATTTGATTCCTTTGACAAAGGTGATTACAAGAAAGCCGTTGAGCAGGAGAACCTTGCGAAGGATATCGTAAATGTTCTCTATCCAAACGACAATAAAATGTCCGGTAAAGAGCTTCGTCTGAAACAGCAGTACTTCTTTGTATCTGCAAGTATTCAGGCTGCAATTGAGAAATATAAGAAAACACATGATGATATTAAGAAGCTCCACGAGAAAGTCGTATTCCAGATGAACGATACTCATCCGACTATGGCTGTTGCAGAGCTTATGCGTCTTCTTATGGATCAGGAAGGTCTTGGCTGGGACGATGCCTGGGCTGTAACTACCAAATGTGTTGCTTACACCAACCATACCATTATGGCTGAGGCTCTTGAGAAATGGCCGATCGAGCTGTTCTCCAGACTTCTTCCACGTGTATATCAGATCATCGAAGAGATCAACCGTCGTTTCATCATCGAAGTACAGAATAAATATCCTGGAAACTATGAGAAGATCAAAAAGATGGCAATCATCTATGACGGACAGGTTAAGATGGCACACCTTGCAATCGTTGCAGGCTTCTCTGTAAATGGTGTTGCAAGACTTCATACTGAGATTCTGGAAAAGCAGGAGTTAAAAGATTTCTATGAGATGATGCCTGAGAAATTCCAACAACAAGACAAACGGTATCACTCAGAGACGTTTCCTTCTTCATGGAAACCAGAACCTTGCTGCATGGATCACAGACCATATTGGACCAGACTGGATCACAGATCTTTCCCAGATCAGCAAGCTGAAAGTATACGCTGATGATGAGAAAGCACTTCAGGAGTTTATGAACATTAAATTCCAGAACAAACAGCGTCTTGCAAAATATATCCTGGAGCACAATGGTGTTGAAGTTGATCCTCACTCCATTTTCGATGTACAGGTTAAGAGACTTCATGAGTATAAGAGACAGCTTCTCAATATCCTTCATGTAATCTATCTGTACAACCAGATTAAATTACATCCGGAGATGGATTTCTATCCAAGAACCTTCATCTTTGGTGCAAAAGCATCCGCAGCATATGAGCGCGCGAAAAAGATTATCAAACTGATCAACTGCGTAGCAGATGTTGTAAACAACGATCCATCAATTGGCGGCAAGATCAAGGTTGTATTTATCGAGAACTACAGAGTATCTAATGCTGAGATGATCTTTGCAGCAGCAGATGTTTCCGAGCAGATTTCTACTGCAAGTAAAGAGGCTTCCGGTACAGGTAACATGAAGTTCATGCTGAACGGTGCTCCTACACTTGGAACCATGGACGGTGCAAACGTAGAGATCGTTGAGGAAGTTGGTCAGGAGAACGCATTCATCTTCGGTATGAGCGCTGACCAGATCATTAACTATGAGAACCATGGTGGATACGATCCAGACTTTATCTACAACACAGATGCTGAGATCCGTCAGGTACTGATGCAGCTGATCAATGGAACCTTCTCCAGCGATACAGAGCTGTTCAGAGATATCTATGATTCTCTTCTGAATACTAAGAACTGCTCCAGAGCAGACCAGTATTTCATTCTCGGAGATTTCAGATCCTATGCTGAGGCTCAGAAGAGAGTGGAGGCAGCTTACAAGGATGAGAAGAAGTGGGCGAAGATGGCACTTCTGAACACTGCATGCAGTGGTAAATTCTCCTCTGACAGAACCATCCAGGAGTATGTAGATGATATCTGGCATCTGGATAAGGTTACTGTAACCAAGAGCGAGGCTGCTGAGAAATAAATAAGGCAAATTTATTTTGCGAAAAAGATTATAAGAAATAATAAAAGCTGTGTTCATGCCAGAACAAATAAATTCCGGCATGGACACAGCTTTTTATATAAGATTAGTAATTTTCTTTCTGCCAGTACTCATAGGGCAGCATATGATACATTTTCCTTACGGTAGTCCGCTGACTGACATAGAGCTTTGCCAGCTTGCGCTTCTGTATATAAAGATCTTTGGGCATTTCTTCAAGGTCGTAGGGAACCTTGTCATTTACATAATACTTTCCAAAAGGAATAGAAAGCAGCATCGCAGTCTGTCTCTCTATAGGCTTCTTCTACAAGCTGGTGAGTCATCTGGTGGTGGTGATGGCCGTACTCGCCGTCTGCGTTGTGAGTGGCAACCTGTTTCCAGTCTTTGTAGTTCAGGACTGTGGCAATATCTGCCTCCATATCTTTTTTCCAGTAGTTCCAGCTGCTGCGATCCTTTCCGATTTTGTCCGGGTAGGAAAGAATCAGATATTTGTCTCCGGTGGCTTCCATTACAGATTTAAATTCTGCGCTTCGAACCGGATCATTTCCACGGGTCATACACACTACCAGATAATCGTCCTCAATCAAATGCCGTCCGCCCCAGAGCAGATCATCATCTGGGTGTGCCACAAACATCACTTTGTCGTAACCCTCCAGATTAAGGGCGTCCAGGTCGGCTACAGTTACATGGGGCAGATTCAGGTAAGGATAAAAAGATAAAGCTTATGGCCGGCAAAGACAATCGCGCTTAGTATTACAATTGCCGCCAGTAATTGTTTCCAGTGCCGCACTGACCAGGAAAAAAGGACCGACAATGCTGGAACTGGCAGAAAAATTATTTTTCATATCAGGTACTCCAGTCTGAGTTTATTAGTATAAACGAAATGGTTATCTCAATTATACTATATTTTTCATAAGTTACAAGCCAGAGCATGTTTGGTCCGTGTGTTGGTTTATATGCTTGCGGTGCCTCTTGCCTGGTATCTGGGAACCTTTAACTTTAATGGATATTTAGATGAAATTTTATGGATGGAATGACTGCCGCCAGGAAAATCAGGGAAATGTTGATAGATTGCAACGTTTCTCTGCGGCTTTCTGCCTGGTCTGATTGCGTTTGCAAGGAAAGCGGATATAGGTCTAAATAATTTAATGTACATAAAACGTGATTTTTGTGTTAAAATAGTAATGAAAAACGTGAGAAAATTGCAAATAAAAGCTTATAAAACGTGATGGCTTTTTTAGAAGGGGTGAGGCTATGTATTTTAGGAGAAAGGTAGATAGTTATTTAAGACAGTGGAAGGATAAAGAAAACAGGCTTCCGCTAATCATTAAAGGTGCAAGACAGATTGGGAAAACGGAATCTATTGTTCATTTTGCAAGTGAAAATTATGAGAATATAGTTTTTATAAATTTTGTGCTGGAGGGGCAGTATAAAATCTATATTAAGTGACGGATATAGCGTGGAAAATATTATAAAAAACCATATCTCTCATAGATCCCTCTAAAAAATTTTATTGCAGGAAAAACTTTGATCGTTTTTGATGGACTACAGGAATTTCCGGATATTGCCACTTCTTTGAAGGCTTTTAAGCTGGATGGAAGATTTGATGTAATTTGCAGTGGATCTCTGCTTGGAATTAACTATAAAAATGATCCACAGCAATAGCGTTGGCTATAAAACAGATTACGAAATGTTTTCCATGGATTTTGAGGAGTTGCTCTGGGCAAATGGGTTACTCAGATTTACACATCGAACAGATCCTGGAACATATGTGTTCTGGGAAAGCATTTTCTGATACGGAGCTGTCTGTTTACAAAAAAGCTGTTTCTTGAATATTGCGTGCTTGGGGGCATGCCAGCAGTGATCAGACAATATATAGAAACGAATACATTTTCTGATACTTTGGAAATTCAGCATCAGATTCAATTAGATTATGAAGAAGATATCAGAAAATATGCAGAAGGGTTAGACCAAACGAAGATTGCCAGTGTATATCGAAGCGTTCCGGTACAGCTGGCAAAAGAGAATAAAAACTTCCAGTTAAGTAAAATTGAGAAAAACGCAAGAAGCAGAGAGTATTCGGGCTGTATTGACTGGCTTAAGGATGCGGGAGTTGTTTCTGTCTGCTACTGTCTGGAATATCCGGAATTGCCGTTAAAAGGAAATTATGATGAATTGAGTTTAAGCTGTACTATCCAGACACAGGCCTGCTAATTGCCTCTTTAGATGAAGAAGCGCAGGAAGATTTACGTGCAAATAAAAATTATGGGTGTTTATAAGGGGGCTTTATATGAAAATTTCGTTGCAGAGGCGTTTCTGAAACAAGGATTAGGATTATATTATTACAAAAAAGGAAAATGCAACTTTGGAAGAAGATTTTTTTCGTCAGGACAAAAGATGAACTGGTTCCGGTTGAAGTAAAGGCAAATAAAAATCGCTCAAAATTCTTTAAGAAAACCTGATTGATAATGAAAGTTACAGCGATATTAAGTGGGGAATAAAACTGGCTGACAGCAATGTGGGAATAGAAAATGGCATTTATACATTTCCATATTTCTGCTCCTTTTTGATTAAAAGGTATCTGGCAAAAAAAGGGTTTAAAGTTAAACGGCTGCCGCAATTGTTCAAAGTGTTTTGATAATGTGGCAGCTGTTTATTAATTAAATTCTCTTCAGTTCATAGCTTCTTGTTCCAAGTCCAATCTTCTGTCCATGATCCAGAGTTGCTTCCCACTCAACATTCGGATTAGAATCCATAAAGTGATTGTGGTGGCAATGCCATTCCGGTTTTGCAAGGTTGTCACCAAGCTGACTGTTGCGGATTGGCTCAGCTGCAAGACATGCGTCTACACAGGCCTGGTCAAGGGCAATGGGGTCAAAGCTTGCGAACATTCCGATATCCGGAAGAATCGGAGCATCGTTTTCACCGTGGCAGTCACAGTTCGGGCTGATGTCCTGAACCAGGGCAATATGGAAGCATGGACGTCCGTGACAGACTGCCTGTGCATACTCTGTCATCTTGCGGCAAAGAAGCTCATTGGAATTGCTGTGTGGATTGTGGATAGCATCAAAGCTGCAGGCACCGATGCAGCGGCCGCAGCCCTTACATTTATCATAATCGATAACAGCCTTTTTCTCAGGATATGTAATTGCGTCACTTCCGCATTCCTTGGCACAGCGTTTACAGCCACGGCACAGCTCTTCATTGATGACTGGCTTACCGCTGGCGTGCTGAGCCAATTTTTCCTGCACGGCTTCCGCAGCCCATTCCGATGTTCTTAATTGCGCCGCCAAAACCGGTTGCCTCATGTCCCTTGAAATGGGTAAGACTGATGAATACATCAGCGTCCATAACAGCACGGCCGAATTTTTGCAGTAGGACAATATTCTGCATTTTCTACGGGAACCTCCACATCATCAGTTCCTCGAAGTCCATCACCGATAATGATCTGA
>ENA-OQBL01001083-OQBL01001083.1-human-gut-metagenome-genome-assembly--contig:-NODE-1083-length-11529-cov-3.284336_pt1 | contig 11529 bp, 12 predicted proteins | sample MGYA00242747_ERZ504553 | MGnify/ENA primary metagenome ERZ504553 (study PRJEB26092, sample SAMD00036240) | human gut metagenome | host: Homo sapiens | study: EMG produced TPA metagenomics assembly of...
CTTCACATCTACTCCGTTGTCAAGTAACTCGTGTGCTTCCTGAAGCATACGATAAGATTTACCTACACCGGCAATCATGCCGATGTAGACCTTGAACTTGCCACGCCGCGACTTTTTAATCAAATCAAGAAAATGTTGTACGCTTTCTTCCCTACTCATTTCTTCTGTTTCTTGCTTGTTTTATATATACCATATAACCCGCAACGATCATCACGACCGCCACGGGCATCCAACACTAATTCATGAGTTCTAAAGTTATATCTAAATAAATCATGGCCTTAAAGTAACGCCGAATACCAGATGTGCATCTTCCATACGAGGATTCCAAATGGCTTGTGCAAATACAGGTATTGAGAAACTGTCAGTAATCTTGACTTCCGTAATACCTTTCAGTGCCACATTGGTTACAGCAAATCCACTGTTAGGAACACCATATACTCCTACCCCAGCTTCATAAGGCAGAAATCCGCAAGTAAGGTTCAAATCTACAGACTTGACACTGAACGGATAGTTGAGTTCAACATACGAAGAATAATTCTGCCTGCCTTTGTCATCTTTGTCAGCTCCGGCAAACATAGTGTACCAAGCGATTGACAAAGGAAACTTTTCAACCGGCAATGTATAGGCTAATCCTGCTTCAAAGTGATGCGCCGTTTCGTGGCTCTTAAAATTGAAATACTTTCTTGCTCCTTGTCCGCCCCACCACAAGCTGGCAACAGAAAAAGTCAGACCTGATTCTCCAAAAACATAGGCAGCGGTCAAATCAATCTCCTTAGCCGCAGCCCCTTCTCCTGAAGAAGCTCCGTCAAAATCGGTAGAGCCCCATGCTGTCAAAGAAAAATCACCGACCCCAAAACCCAAAGTAGGCTGAAAACTTACTCCCGTCTGGTAAAAGCCGCGCCAAACATAAGAACTGACCAAATCACCTTGTATTGTAAATTCCTGAGCTTGCACTTTGCCGGTTCCCATAAAACAAGCAGCCACCATACTCGCAAAAACTAGAATTGATAGTTTTTAAACTTTTCATATCCAACTATTTATTTACCATTACTAATCAATCGTTGAAAGGCAGGAAGGAAGTTTCGGCTCCCCCTGTAAAATGACAGTCTTTCGCTGCCTGAACAGAAATACTTCCGCTCCTGCCCATAACACATGACAAACACAACTAAAAAATTATTTATTCTGATCGGCTTCTTCTAATGCAATGTTCAGTTCCAGCACATTGACAGTTTCCGTATCCAAACACCCCCAAAAAGGGTTTGCCTGAATGTTTCTTGTCTACATGGCTTTCACTTTCAGCCTCCGTTCATGCCACGTGCCTGAGCCACACGCTTCACTTGTACATAAGCACAAGCAGGTGTGATATGTGGGTCTAGACCGGAACCACTGGCGGTTACCATTTCAGCAGGCACATCCTTGCGGCTCAGATAAGGATGATGTACCAGAAAAGTATCAATACGGGCTTCCACTTCTGCCAGGTATTCATCGTTCGTAGGACCTTTGTTACTACCACCTGAAGCATCGGCTGTATAATCACCCGCAGATGGGCGTCCCCAGAAATAAATATCTTGCGTAAACATCTGGCCTACATTGGCAGCACCTACCACTTTACCATTGAGGGTTGCCACCTCTGCATTTCCCTTGTTGGGACCGGCGAACTGTGCAAATATCCACAAGACAAGGATATAGAACAGAGAGAAAAATATGCAAAATGCAATTGTTATTTTAAATGATTTCCAAAGAGTTTTCATTTTATCCAAGTTTTAAAAAAACAGACTAACTATCATATCTATCAGTTTGATGCCGACAAACGGAGCAATGACGCCACCCACACCATAAATCAACAGATTGCGACGAAGTAGCGCACTGGCACCGATCGGCTTATACTGAACACCTTTCAAAGCCAACGGAATCAAGATAGGAATGATGATAGCGTTGAATATGACAGCCGAGAGAATAGCCGTTTCAGGGCTATGCAGTCCCATAATGTTCAGAGGAGCCAACTGAGGGATGGCTACCATAAACAAAGCAGGGATAATGGCAAAGTACTTGGCAACGTCGTTCGCAATGGAGAAGGTAGTCAACGTACCGCGTGTCATCAACAACTGTTTGCCAATCTCCACAATTTCAATCAGCTTCGTCGGGTCGTTGTCAAGGTCCACCATATTACCGGCTTCTTTGGCTGCCTGCGTACCGCTGTTCATCGCCACCCCCACATTAGCTTGTGCAAGGGCGGGAGCGTCGTTTGTACCGTCACCCATCATAGCCACCAGCTTACCGGCCTGCTGTTCTTTTTTTAATATATTCCATCTTGTCTTCCGGCTTGGCTTCAGCAATGAAATCATCCACTCCAGCTTTCTCTGCGATGTATTTGGCTGTCAAAGGGTTGTCACCGGTCACCATCACAGTTTTCACACCCATCTTGCGAAGACGCTCAAAACGTTCCTGAATACCCGGTTTGATAATATCCTGCAACTCAATTACCCCGGTAACCTTCTGATTGACACATACCACCAGCGGAGTTCCACCGTTGCTGGTAATTACAGCAATCACCTCTTCAATCTCTTTCGGGAACTTGTTTCCGGCATTTTCCACAATCTTGCGAATAGCGTCGAATGCACCTTTACGTATCTGAGTACCATCCTGCAAATCCACACCCGAACATTTTGTTTCGGCTGTAAACTTAATCATATGAGCACCGGTAGTATTCAAATCACGCATACGATGACCGTTTTCACGTCCCAGTTCAATGATGGACTTACCCTCCGGAGTCTCGTCAGAAAGTGAGGACAACAAGCAAGCCTCTACGAACAAATTCTCGTCAACACCCGAAGCCGGATGAAACTTGGTGGCTTTACGGTTACCGATTGTAATGGTACCGGTCTTGTCAAGCAACAAGGTATCGATATCACCGGCTGTTTCTACTGCCTTACCGGATTTTGTGATTACATTAGCGCGCAAAGCACGGTCCATCCCCGCAATACCGATGGCAGAAAGCAGTCCGCCGATAGTAGTCGGTATCAAGCAGACAAACAAAGAAATGATGGCTGCAATGGAGATATAAGTTCCCGGATGGTCGATATTCGTATAGTCGGCCATAGGAATCAACGTCACACATACAATGACGAATACCAAGGTGAAACCGGCCAGAAGAATAGTCAATGCTATCTCGTTCGGAGTCTTCTGGCGAGTAGCGCCTTCTACCAAAGCAATCATCTTGTCAAGAAAGCTCTCACCCGGTTGCTGCGTCACCAGTACCTTGATTTTATCAGAAAGAACTTTTGTACCACCAGTTACGGAACTCTTGTCACCACCGGCCTCACGGATTACCGGAGCAGATTCACCGGTAATGGCACTTTCATCAATGGAAGCCAAACCTTCCACAATCTCACCGTCAGCAGGAATCGTATCTCCCGCTTCACAAATAAAATAGTCGCCTTTCTTCAAACGTGAACTGCTAACGGTATGGATCTTACCGTCAACCAGCACTTTAGCCGGAGTCTCTTCACGGGTTTTACGCAAGCTGTCAGCTTGGGCCTTACCACGCGCTTCAGCAATGGCTTCAGCAAAATTAGCAAACAGCAACGTCACAAACAAGATGATGAATACCAAGAAATTATATCCGAACGCTCCATATTCCGAAGTACCTAATGAAAGGAAACAGACAATCAGCATGACAACCGTTACGACTTCCACCGTAAACATAATCGGATTCTTTATCATCACCCGTGGATTCAGCTTCACGAATGATTGCTTCAAACTTTCCATTACTTGCTCCTTCTGAAACAGAGAAGCTGATTTATTATCTTTCATACCTATGAAATTACTTTTTACAAACTACTATTACAAACTGAAATGTTCAGCAATCGTACTCAATGCATGTGCCGGGAAGAATGACAAGGCAGCCACAATAAAGATAACGGCAAAAGTCATCACACCGAAAGTTACTGTATCCGTCTTCAGCGTACCGGCACTCTCCGGAACATATTTCTTTCCGGCCAACAGACCAGCAATGGCTACCTGACCTACGATAGGCAAGAAACGTCCTAAAATCAGCGTCCAGCCGGTAGTATAGTTCCAGAAGTAAGTATTGTCGCCCAATCCTTCGAAGCCAGAACCATTATTGGCCGCAGCCGAAGTATATTCATAAAGCTGCTCACTTAGTCCGTGGAAACTGGGATTATTCAACCAGCCGCCTTCACCTGCCACAAATTCAGGATAATGAGCGAACAAAAAGCAAGAAAGTGCCACACCGCCCAAGATGATAAGCGGATGAAGCAGTGCCACAATGGTAGCAATCTTCATTTCACGCGCCTCTACCTTCTTACCGAGGAATTCCGGAGTACGTCCCACCATCAGTCCACTGATGAATACGGCGATAATGATGAATGTATAATAGTTCATGAAACCTACACCCACACCTCCAAACCACGTATTAATCTGCATGTTCAGCATTTTCCATCATACCGGAAAGAGGCATCGTTGAATCATGCATACCATTTACAGAGCCATTGGAAGTAACTGTAGTCACAATACTCCAAAGAGCAGTAGCAGCAGACCCTAAACGGACTTCCTTACCTTCCATTGCTCCATTGTCTTGGGCAATTCCCATCTCATCAATGCGCGGATTACCTCCCATCTCCTGCGAAACGTTGATGCAACACCGACAAGAAAGCAAAAAGCATTACGCCGTAGATAGAGTAGGCCATCTTTCTGCGTCTGGTGTAAAAACCAAGTGCAAGGACCATTGCCATAGGGATAATCAGGATAGACCAGCATTCTGCAATGTCCGTCAGGTAAGTAGGATTTTCCAACGGATGTGAAGAGTTACATCCAAAGTAACCGCCACCGTTCGTACCCAATTGCTTGATAGGAACAATCGCTGCCGTAGGACCTTGTGAAACCAACTGGGTTTGTCCTTCCATCGTCTGAACTTCCAGCTTACCATCAAATCCCATCGGAGTACCTTGTAGAATGAGGATGAAGCCCACAATCAACGAAAGCGGTAATAATACACGTGTACAGCTCAAAACCAAGAACTTCCAAAAGTTACCGATAGTCTTCGTCGATTTAGCAGCCATACCCTTCATGATACCTGCCATAGCTGCCATACCGGTAGCGGCGGTAATGAATTGGAACAACATAATAACGAACAACTGTGTAAAATATGTCAGTCCGCTTTCACCAGAATAATGCTGCAAATTACAGTTCACCATAAAACTGATACATGTATTGAATGCCAGATCCGGTGTCTGGTTAGCGTTTCCATCCGGATTTAACGGCAACCACTGCTGTGTACAGAGTAGCACCATGCCCCATACAAACCAAAAGGCATTCAGAATCAGCAGGGCTTTCAAGAACTGTTTCCAGTTCATCTCTTCCTCCGGATTGACTCCGGCCACTTTATAAATCAATCTCTCGACCGGCTTCATGAAATCCGACCATGTCTTTTCGCCTTTGTAAACCTTGGCAATATACTTTCCCAGAGGATAGGATATCACAATCAGCAGATCAATGCGGGGTTGTTAACGCTTTCACAGTCCATAGGTGTCATAATGGGTGCTAATATCGGTACGACTGTTACGGCATGGATTATTTCAGCTTTAGGTTTCAAGGTGGACATTGCCGCCTTTGCTCTTCCTCTTCTTGCTTTCGGCATTCCTCTCCTCTTCTCTCAAAAAAGGTAACCGCAAGTCTGTCGGTGAATTTATTTTCGGTTTCTCATTCTTGTTCATGGGGCTTTCCTATTTGAAAAACAATGCTCCTGACTTGAGCCAAAATCCTGATATGCTGTCTTTGTGCAGGACTATACCGACATGGGCTTTATCTCCATACTCCTTTTTGTGGGTATCGGTACGGTGTTGACCATGATTGTGCAGGCATCTGCGGCAACTATGGCCATTACGCTTATTATGTGCGCCAACGGCTGGATTAGTTTCGAATTGGGGGGCAGCACTGGTTTTGGGGAGAGAATATCGGTACAACCATCACGGCAAACCTTGCGGCGCTGACCGGTAATACGCAGGCGAGGAGGGCTGCTTTGGCTCATTTGGTATTCAATGTGTTTGGTGTGATATGGGTGTTGTGTCTTTTTACCCCCTTTACCGAGGCTGTGTCATGGTTCGTAGAGAACGTGATGGGTACTAAAGATCCGGCTGTGGCCGTATCCTTCAAGCTTTCGGCATTCCATACTTGCTTCAATATCTGCAACGTGCTGATATTGATATGGTTCGTGAAGTTTATCGAACGTACGGTCTGTGCCATTATTCCAATGAAGGAGCAGGACGAGGAATATCGCTTGCGTTTTATCTCGGGCGGTATGCTTTCTACGGCAGAGCTGTCCATCTTGCAGGCAAGCAAGGAAATACATCTCTTTGCCGAACGTACCCGCCGTATGTTCGGAATGGTGCAGGACTTGCTGCATACGGAGAAGGATGATGATTTCAACAAAGTGTTCAGCCGTGTGGAGAAGTACGAGAATATCAGTGACAGCATGGAGCTGGAGATTGCCAATTATCTGAATCAAGTGTCCGAAGGGCGCCTGAGTTCGGAAAGTAAGTTGCAGATACGTGCCATGCTGCGTGAAGTGACGGAGATAGAGAGCATCGGCGACAGCTGCTATAATCTGGCACGTACCATCAACCGCAAGCGCCAGACCAACCAGGATTTCACCGAGAAGCAGTACGAGCATATCCATTTCATGATGAAGCTGACGGATGATGCCTTGGAGCAGATGATTGTCGTGGTGGAACATCCGGAGCATGCAGGCGCGGATGTGAACAAGTCCTTTAATTTGGAGAACGAAATCAATAATTACCGCAATCAGCTGAAGAACCAGAATATTTGGATGTGAACAACAAGGAATATGATTACCAGATGGGTGTTTACTATATGGACATCATTGCAGAATGTGAAAAGCTGGGCGACTATGTGGTGAATGTAGTGGAGGCCAGCAGCGATATAAAAGAAAAGAAAGCGTCTTAGGACGCTTTCTCAAATTCTTCTTTGCCTACTCCGCACAAGGGGCAAACCCAATCTTCGGGAAGGTCTTCGAAAGATGTTCCTGGTTCTATTCCATTTTCAGGGTCGCCTAATTCAGGGTCATAGACATAATCGCATACAGTGCAAATGTACTTTTCCATAAATTTCTTTTTAGGTTTATTCTTCTATAATAACGTTTAAAAGCCCTTTTTGTTTTATTGTTGAACAAAATAGTCTATTTTTGTTTCTTATTAAAACAACATTTATGAAAATGGCCGACAAGCTGTTCTGTGCGATTATGCGGGATGCCATAGAGAATGCCGGCTGTTCCAAATCGGTGTTTCTGGCGAATATGAGCCATGAAGTCTGTACTCCGTTGAACGTAATTGTCGGATTCTCGGAATTGCTGGCCTCTGCATCGACGGGCGAGGAGGAGATACTGTTACTGGAAATTGTGCAAAGTTATTTCTACGTAAAAGACACGGGAACCGATATTCCTTAGGAGAAGTTGCCACATGTTTTTGAACGTTTCGTCAAGCTGAAGCAGGGAAAGGAAGGTACCGGACTGGGGCTCTCCATTTGCCAGACCATTGTCCGCAAATTGAGGGAGGCGAAATAGGCGTGGAATCGGAAGAAGGGGCAGGTTCGACTTTCTGGTTCACATTGCCGTGGGAGCCTGCAACCGGACCGAAACTGGTAAGGGAAAAAGAGAATCGATGACAGTCAATTAATCACTAATCATTATATAGGTATTGTTTTCCCGGATTATTATTGTATTTTTGCGTTCCAAAATTAAACCTAAAGACTTGCATGACTGCAATAAAGGATGATTATTATCATGTCGGGCTGACCGACGAACAAGTGCGGAAGAGCCGCGAGGAACATGGAGTAAATTTATTGACGCCTCCTAAACGGCCTTCTTTATGGAAATTGTATCTGGAGAAGTTTGAGGACCCCGTAGTAAGGGTATTGCTGGTTGCCGCTCTGTTTTCTTTGATTATTTCCATTGTAGAGAATGAATATGCCGAGACTATCGGCATTATAGTAGCCATTCTGCTGGCTACCGGTATCGGTTTCTTCTTTGAATATGATGCCGGAAAGAAGTTTGACCTGCTGAATGCAGTGAACGAAGAAACTTTGGTGAAAGTAATTCGTAACGGACATGTGCAGGAGATTCCCCGTAAAGATGTAGTGGTGGGTGATATCGTGGTGCTGGAAACCGGTGAAGAGGTTCCGGCGGACGGTGAATTGCTGGAAGCCATTTCCCTGCAAGTGAACGAATCGAATCTGACCGGTGAGCCGGTAGTGACGAAAACTACCGTAGAAGCCGACTTTGACGAAGAGGCTACGTATGCTTCCAACCGCATTTTACGCGGTACAACGGTGGTGGATGGACATGGCGCCATGCGTGTGGAGGCTGTGGGCGATGCTACGGAAATCGGTAAAGTGGCACGTCAAAGTACCGAACAGAATACGGAACCTACTCCACTGAATATTCAGTTGACCAAATTGGCCAATCTAATTGGAAAGATTGGCTTTTCCGTAGCGGGTCTGGCTTTTCTCATTTTCTTTGTAAAGGATGTGGTACTGGTCTATGACTTTTCTTCATTCCACACCTTCCGTGATTGGCTGCCGGCCTTGCAGGCTACTTTGCAATACTTTATGATGGCAGTTACCCTGATTGTGGTGGCTGTGCCCGAAGGATTGCCGATGAGCGTAACACTCAGTCTGGCGTTGAACATGCGCCGTATGCTCTCCACCAACAATCTGGTGCGCAAGATGCATGCATGCGAGACGATGGGAGCCATTACAGTGATTTGTACCGACAAGACCGGTACATTGACCCAAAATCTGATGCAGGTGCATGAACCCAATTTCTATGGTTTGAAGAATAACGGGCAGTTGGGGAATGATGACCTCAGCAAGCTGGTAATGGAAGGTATCAGTGCTAACTCCACTGCTTTCCTGGAAGAAGAGGTGCCTGGCGAGAAGCCGAAAGGGGTGGGTAACCCACGGAGGTGGCACTGCTGCTTTGGCTGAACAGCCAAGGATGCGACTATCTGGCGCTGCGTGAGAAAGCTACGGTTATCGACCAGCTGACTTTCTCTACGGAAAGGAAATTCATGGCTACCCTGGTGCAATCCCCCCTGATTGGGAAGAAGGTGCTGTATGTGAAGGGAGCTCCCGAGATTGTTTTGGGTAAATGCAAGGATGTCATGTTGGACGGCAAGCGTGTGGATGCGGTGGAATACCGTTCTACAGTGGAGGCTCAGTTGCTCAACTACCAGAATATGGCTATGCGTACACTTGGCTTTGCATTCAAGATTGTGGATGATGCGGAAGCGTCTGATTGTGTGTCATTGGTTGCTGAAAATGACTTGTCGTTCCTCGGTGTGGTTGCCATCAGTGATCCTATCCGTCCGGATGTGCCTGCGGCCGTTGCCAAATGCCAGTCGGCAGGTATCGGAGTGAAGATTGTGACGGGAGATACACCGGGTACGGCTACCGAGATAGCACGCCAGATTGGTCTGTGGAAACCGGAGGATACGGAAAAGAACCGCATTACGGGAGCTGCATTTGCCGAATTGACGGATGAGGAGGCATTGGACCGTGTGATGGACTTGAAGATAATGTCGCGTGCACGCCCCACAGACAAACAGCGTCTGGTGCAACTGTTGCAGCAGAAAGGTGCGGTAGTGGCTGTGACGGGTGACGGCACGAATGATGCTCCTGCGTTGAACCATGCGCAAGTGGGACTTTCGATGGGTACCGGGACTTCCGTTGCCAAGGAGGCCAGCGACATCACGTTGCTGGATGACTCCTTCAACAGTATAGGTACGGCCGTGATGTGGGGACGTTCTCTATATAAGAATATACAGCGTTTCATTGTTTTTCAACTGACTATCAATTTTGTGGCTTTGTTTATCGTTCTCCTGGGTTCACTGGTGGGTACGACGCTTCCTTTGACCGTCACGCAGATGTTGTGGGTGAACCTGATTATGGATACGTTTGCGGCCCTGGCCTTGGCGTCCATTCCACCCAGTGAGAGCGTGATGAAGGAAAAGCCGCGTAAGAGTACGGATTTCATTATAACCAAGTCCATGAGGTATTACATTTTGGGAATGGGTTTTGCCTTTCTGGTATTGCTTATGGGAATGCTCTTCTGGTTTAACAGTGAAGAGGGGGGATGACTACCTATCGGTTGACTGTGTTCTTCACGTTCTTTGTTATGCTTCAGTTCTGGAACTTGTTCAATGCACGTGTGTTCGGCACTTCGGACTCGGCGTTCAAGGGTATTCCAAATCTTATGGCATGGAGCTGATTATACTTGCCATTTTGGGCGGACAGATACTTGATTGTACAGTTTGGTGGAGCTGTATTCCGCACAGTGCCGCTCGATTTTATGACTTGGATGACGATTGTCGTTTCTACCTCGTTTGTTTTGTGGATAGGTGAACTGGTTCGCCTTATCCGACGTTTAACACAGGAAATAGTGATGAAAAGAAGAGGAATCAAGAACCTTATTATTGATTTTGGCGGAGTTCTGATTGATTTGGACCGCCAGCGCTGTTTAGAGAATTTCAGAAAGCTGGGATTGCCGGACGTGGAAGTCATGTTGGACCTCTATCACCAGCAGGATTTCTTCCAGAAATATGAAAAAGGGTTGATTACCAGTGCGGAGTTCCGGGAAGTGATTCGTGGAAAGATAGGGAAACCGGTGACTGATGCCCAGATAGATGACGCCTGGAACAGTTTCCTAGTGAGTATTCCTACTTTTAAATTGGATTTACTGTTGGAACTGCGCAAAAAATATGTGGTCTATCTGCTGAGCAACACCAATGAAATCCATTGGCAATGGTCGTGTCTGCACGCGTTTCGCTACAAGGCTTTCCGTGCGGAGGACTTTTTTGAGCATATCTATCTCTCTTATGAGATGAAGATGGCAAAACCGGATGCCGATATATTTCAGAAAGTACTGGATGAGACCGGTATTCTTCCCAACGAGACTCTTTTCATTGACGATTCTGAGGCCAATTGCCGGACAGCGGAGGCGTTGGGTATTTCTACCTATACGCCAAAGGCCCACGAGGATTGGAGACATGCAGTTGTTTTGTGAAACATCGGACATTGGTTCCCGTCCAAGTGTAGCCACTATCGGTTTCTTTGACGGAGTACATCGGGGACACCGCTACCTGATAGAGCAAGTGTGTGCGGTAGCTGCCGGGCGTGGGCTTGCTTCGTCGGTCGTGACTTTTCCGGTACATCCGCGTAAAGTGATGCAGGCCGATTATCATCCGAAGTTATTGACCACTTGTGATGAGAAAGTTTCCCTGCTTGCCAAGACTGGGGTGGATTATTGCATGATGCTTGATTTTACTCCTGAAATAGCCCGGCTTTCGGCACGGGAATTCATGTCCATACTGAAGGATCGCTATCAGATACAAGCTTTGGTAGTGGGGTACGACCATCGTTTCGGGCATAACCGCAGCGAGGGTTTTGAAGACTATGTGCACTATGGTCGCGAATTGGGTATGGAGGTGCTTCTTG
>ENA-OQBL01001084-OQBL01001084.1-human-gut-metagenome-genome-assembly--contig:-NODE-1084-length-11529-cov-2.708998_pt1 | contig 11529 bp, 13 predicted proteins | sample MGYA00242747_ERZ504553 | MGnify/ENA primary metagenome ERZ504553 (study PRJEB26092, sample SAMD00036240) | human gut metagenome | host: Homo sapiens | study: EMG produced TPA metagenomics assembly of...
ACGATAAGCTCCAGCACACCCAGAAGCCTCTGCCAAAGGCGGCGGGCCTCGGCGCTGGCAGATTTCAGCCGCTTGCCCAGTATGCCGGGCAGCTCGAGGCGGAGGATGTCCGCCGCGCCCCATACCAGAAAAAGGATGCCGAGAATGATATGGTCCATAAGCCACGCTCCTTTCTGCGTCACGCGCTGAACAGGAAAACTTTTACAGTGCAAGTATATCATATTGGTGAGACCCCGGCAAGGACGGGATCTGAAATGTCAGAAACAGAAAGTTTACACGGAACTGCCCGGCAGCTCTTGTGGAAGTTTGAAAAATATGCTATACTATTTTCTACTGATGCGCCATCGCCAAGCGGTAAGGCAGGGGACTTTGACTCCCCCATCGTAGGTTCGACTCCTGCTGGCGCAACTGTATAAAAAAAGCCCCGATCGCATTGCTTCATCGCACTCCGGGGGCTTTTTATCTTATCTTACAGGATGTCGATGTACTCACCGGCCAGAGCCTTGTTCATGCTGCGGACGGCGCAGAACTTGCCGCACATGGAGCAGGTGTCGCTGTGGTCGTCTTCGGGCAGGCGGGCGTCACGGATGGCCTTTGCCGTCTCGGGGTCGAGGGCGCAGGCGAACTGTGCATCCCAGTCGAGGACGCGGCGGGCGTCGCCCATCTTGTCGTCGATGTCCCGGGCGTGAGGGATGCCCTTGGCGATGTCGGCGGCGTGGGCGGCGATCTTAGAAGCCACGATGCCCTGCTTGACGTCGTCCACATTGGGCAGAGCCAGATGCTCGGCGGGGGTGACATAGCACAGGAAGGCTGCACCGCTCATGGCCGCGACAGCGCCGCCGATGGCAGCGGTGATGTGGTCATAGCCGGGGGCGATGTCGGTGACGATGGGGCCGAGGACGTAGAAAGGTGCGCCCATGCAGATGGTCTTCTGGATCTCCATGTTGGCGGCGACCTGGTTCAGAGGCACATGGCCAGGGCCTTCCACCATGACCTGGACGTTGTGCGCCCAGGCCCGCTTGGTCAGCTCACCCAGACGCACCAGCTCTTCGATCTGGCAGACGTCGGTGGCGTCGGCGAGGCAGCCGGGGCGGCAGGCATCGCCCAGAGAGATGGTGACGTCGTGCTCTTCGCAGATGTCCAGAATCTCGTCAAAGTGCTCATAGAAGGGGTTCTCGTTGCCGGTCATGCACATCCATGCAAACACCAGCGAGCCGCCGCGGCTGACGATGTTCATCTTCCGCTTATGCTTGCGGATCTGCTCGATGGTCTTACGGGTGATGCCGCAGTGGAGGGTGACGAAGTCCACGCCGTCCTCTGCGTGCAGACGCACCACATCGATGAAGTCCTGTGCCGTCAGGGTGGCGAGGTCGCGCTGATAGTGGATGACCGAGTCATACACCGGCACAGTGCCGATCATGACGGGGCATTCGTGGGTCAGCTTCTGACGGAAGGGCTGGGTATTGCCGTGGCTCGAGAGGTCCATGATGGCCTCTGCGCCCATGTTGACGGCGCTCATCACCTTCTGCATCTCCACGTTGTAGTCCTTGCAGTCGCGGGAGACGCCGAGGTTGACGTTGATCTTGGTGCGGAGCATGGAGCCGATGCCCTCGGGGTTCAGGCACTCGTGGTGCTTGTTGGCCGGGATGGCGACCTTGCCCTCAGCGACCAGCTGACGGATCTCTTCGACGGTGCGGTACTCCTTCCTGGCCACCGTTTCCATCTGGGGCGTGACGATGCCCTTGCGGGCGGCATCCATCTGTGTGGTGTAAGTCTGCATTTAAAAATCCTCCGAAAATACGCTCTCTTTATTTATGAACAGCGTCCGGGACGCCGTGCATCCAATTTTTCGACCCCCGACGCCGCCCAGGGTGTGGTCCAGCGGGCCGGAGCCGCGGCCCAGATCGAGCTGCGCGTTCAGCGCGTCGGTCAGGTAAGCCTTGGCCCGGGCGATCGCTTCTTTCAGCGCAAACCCTTTGGCAAGGTTGGCCGCAATGGCACTGGACAAAGTGCAGCCGGTGCCGTGGGTGTTGGGGTTGGCGATACGTTTACCCGGAAACCAGATTTCCGTGCCCATCCGGGAAGGTGAGCAGATCGTCGGCGTCGGTGTCACTGTGGCCGCCCTTGAGCAGGACAGCACAGCCGCAGTCGGCGGCGATGGCCCGGGCGGCGGCGCTCATGTCGGCACGGCCCGAGATGTGCAGGCCGGACAGCACTTCGGCCTCGTGCCGGTTGGGCGTGATGACCTCGGCCAGAGGGAACAGCTCCCGGCGCAGGGTGCGCACGGCATCCGATGCAATCAAATCAGAGCCGGAGGTGGCTACCATCACGGGGTCCACGACGATGTGTTCCGCCTTGTAAAAGCGGAGACGCTCGGCGATCGTCTCAATGAGCGGGGCAGAGGACACCATGCCGATCTTGACGGCGCAGGGGCGGATGTCGGTGAAGACGGCGTCTATCTGCTGGGCCAGAAATTCGGGGCTGACCTCGAAGATGCCGGATACGCCGGTGGTGTTCTGGGCCGTCAGGGCGGTGATGGCGCTCATGGCGAAGACGCCGTTCATGGTCATGGCTTTGAGGTCGGCCTGAATGCCGGCGCCGCCGCTGGAATCGCTGCCCGCGATGGTAAGTGCAGTTTTCATGGGTTTGCTCCTTTAGATGATCTGTTCTGTCAGTGCCTTCAGCTCTTTGCACTCAGCCTCAATGTCCTCGGCGCTGAAGATCGCGCTCACGAGGGCCACGCCGTCCGCGCCGGAGCCTTTGAGTTTGAGGATATTGTCTTTATGGATGCCGCCGATGGCCACGACCGGCACATCCACGGAGTCGCAGATCTCTTTCAGTCTGCCCTCCGGCAGGACATCCACATCGGTTTTGGTGTGGGTGGAAAATGCCGCGCCGACGCCCAGATAGTCCGCGCCGTGGGCCACGGCCAGCTGTGCTTCCTCGACGGAATGGGCCGACACACCGATGATCATGTCAGGGCCGACCTTGGCGCGGACGTCTGCGGCAGCCATATCTTCCTGCCCGACATGGATGCCGTCGGCATGGCATTTTATAGCGATCTCGACGTTATCGTTGATGATGAAGGGTACGCCATAGCTGCGGCAGAGGGCGGAAAGCTCCATGGCTTCCTGCAAAAATGCCGCGTCGTCCAGCTCCTTTTCCCGCAGCTGGACGCAGGTGACGCCGCCTTTCAGCGCGTCTTCCACCTGCTGGCGGAGGGTCTCGCGGCCCGTCCACGCCCGGTCTGTGACGGCGTAGAGAAGCATGGTATGTTTATCGCATTTCATAGCGTGCTCCTTCCTCGAGCTGTTCGGGGGTCATGTTGTAGATCGCGTCGATGATGTAATTGCGGTAGGTGGCGTTGCCGTCCAGCCTGGACAGGCGGTTGTGAGCTGCTTCGCCCGCAAGGCCCATGGCGCAGACCGCTGCAGCAGCGGCTTCCAGAGGCTTGTCCGGGTTGGCCGCACAGAATGCCGCCGTCAGGGCCGAAAGCTGACAGCCGGTGCCGGTGACAGCGCTCATCATGGGGTGGCCGTTGCGGATGCAGAAAGCCCGCTCTCCGTCGGCCACGATGTCGATGGCACCGGTGACGGCGACGACCGCCCCTGTGCGGGCCGCAAACGCTTTGGCGAATGCCACGGTCTTGTCCAGCGTCTCATCCGTCACTTTGTCGGCGGCGTCGGCGTCCACGCCTTTTGTGGTGCCGCTGCCTGCCGCCAGCGTCCGGATCTCGGAGATGTTGCCCCGGATGACTGTGAACTTCACTTCCCGCAGGAGGCGCAGGGCCGTTTCGGTGCGCAGATGGGAAGCGCCTGCGCCCACGGGGTCCAGCACGACAGGACGGCCCAGCCGGTTGGCGGTGTGTCCCGCCAGCAGCATGGACGGGGATGGTGCGGCTGTTCAACGTGCCGATGTTGAGGTTCAGCCCGGCACACAGCGAGGTGATGTCCTCGACCTCGGCGGCATCATCCGCCATGATCGGGGGACGCCCCGCAGGCGAGGACGATGTTGGCACAGTCGTTGACGGTGACGTAATTGGTGATGTTATGGACAAGCGGGCTTTTGGCCCGGACATTGGCAAAGAGGTTCCGAAACATGGCTTCTCCTTCGAATCAGCTCAGGCTGGCCTGCATGGCGCGGAGTGCGCCTGCGCGGGAAAGTGCGGCCAGCAGTGCGCCTGCAATGATGGCACCGCCGGCGGTGGAGACGAGGAAGGGGACGATGTAGGCGTAGAACGCGATGTCACCGGCGCTCTTGCCCATCAGCAGGATGGCGACGGGGTAGGCGCACAGACCGCCGAGGATGGAGGTGCCGAACACCTCGCCCACGAGGGTGGGCAGCAGCTTATTGGTCTTGTGGAAGACGATGCCGCAGAGCAGTGCGCCGAACATGCTGCCGGGGAAAGCCATCAGACTGCCCAGACCCAGCAGGTTGCGCAGCAGGGAGGCGACGAAAGCCACGCCCACGCCGTAGTAAGGCCCCAGCAGGACAGCGCAGAGGATGTTGACCATGTGCTGCACAGGGGCGCATTTGCTGCCGAAGACCGGGAAGGAGAAGACGCTGCCCACGACAGCGACAGCGCAGAACATACCGGCGAGAGCCAGCTTTTTGGCAGAATAGTGTTTCATAGTGAGTGCTCCTTTTCAATAAAAAATAAGTGCAGGGGCAGACCGCCGCTCCCGCACACGAACAGACCCGGCACCCGCGCAGAGATGCCGGAAACGGAAGAAGCGGTCGAGGCTCACTGGCCTCCTCTCACGCCGGAACACGGCTTCCCATCGCATACAAAACCCCCGACTCAGGGCGCTCCCCCTCAGTCTGTGACGAGAAGCCGTTTTCTAAGCGTTGCACACCGCCTGAGCGGTCTTTTTGCTCGCATACGGCGTTGCTTCCCCTTGCAATCCACCAAGGATTGCTGCGAGAAACCGCCTTGTCTGCGGGCAAAAATCCTCGCCATTCGGCGCACCCCGCTTACGAAAACAGCTTCTAAACAAAAAAGCAGGAGACGCCTCGAGCGGTGTCTCCTGTAAAAAATCCATAAACAGTGTTATGACTTCCTACGGCGGCATTATCCGCATCAGGTGCAGAAACTGTCCGAAAACATTTCTAAGGGTCGAAGTTCGAGTAACTCCCTCTCAGCCTGCTTCTACAAGCTCCCCTGTATTTGTTTGTCGGGAGTATTTTACACCCATCGGGGATAAAATGCAAGGGTTTTCTTTTTTCGCGGCGCGTTTTGTGGTATACTGAAAAAAGCCGCATTTGCGAAAAAACGGGCAGATAAAGGAGATATGGCTTATGGGTCTTGTCAAAGCGGCATTGGGCGCAGCATCCGGCGTGATGGGCGACCAGTGGAAAGAATACTTTTACTGCAGTGCTCTCCCGGCGGAAGTGCTGGCTGTCAAGGGACAGAAGAAAGTCTCCGGGCGCTCTTCCAACCGCCACGGCGCCGAGAACATCATCACCGACGGCTCCATCGTGGCGGTGGCCGAGGGCCAGTGCGCCCTCATCGTGGAGCAGGGCAAGGTGGTGGACCTCTGCGCCGAGGCCGGCGAGTACACCTACAACACCGGCACCCAGCCCTCTTTGTTGAGCGAGGGTCTGGCCAAGAATATCGACGAAGTGTTTGCTGAGATCGGCAAGCGGTTCAGCTTCGGCGGTCAGGCTGCCACCGATCAGCGCATCTATTACATCAACACCAAGGAGCTGATGGGTAACAAGTACGGCACCCCCAGCCCCGTGCCGTTCCGCGTCGTGGACCAGCGTGCCGGCATCGACATCGACGTCAGCATCCGCTGCTTCGGCGAGTACAGCTACCGCATCGTCAACCCCATCCTGTTTTACACCAATGTCTGCGGAAATGTGGAAAACGAGTACACCCGTGACGCGCTGGAAGGCCAGATGCGCACCGAGATGATGACCGCATTGCAGCCCGCCTTCGCCCGCATCAGCGAGATGGGCATCCGCTACTCGGCTCTGCCCGGCCATACCACCGAGCTGGCCGAGGCTCTGAATCAGGAGCTGTCCGGCAAGTGGAGCAAGCTGCGCGGCATCGAGATCGTCTCCCTCGGCGTGTCCGGCGTCAAAGCCAGCGAAGAAGACGAGCAGATGATCAAGGAGCTGCAGCGCAGCGCCGCCTTTATGGACCCGACCCGCGCCGCCGCCCACATGGTGGGCGCACAGGCTTCGGCTATGCAGGCAGCGGCTTCCAATACCTCCGCCGGTCCGGCCATGGCCTTTATGGGCATGAATCAGGCCGCTGCTGCCGGCGGCATCAACGCCCAGGCCCTCTACCAGATGGGCGCACAGCAGCAGCCTGCCGCTGCTCCTGCCCCCGCAGCCGCCCCGGCGGCTGGCAGCTGGAGCTGCTCCTGCGGCCAGACCGGCAACACCGGCAAGTTCTGCACCGCCTGCGGCAAGCCCCGCCCCGAAGCAGGCTGGGTGTGCAGCTGCGGCGCACACAATACCGGCAAATTCTGCTCGGAGTGCGGTAAGCCCCGCCCGGCGGCCAAGTGCCCGAACTGCGGCTGGACCCTGCCGACCCGTCCAACCCGCCTAAGTTCTGCCCCGAATGCGGCAAGCCTTTCGGAGCCTGAAACGGGGAGCCGAGATATGGCAGAAAAACACCACGAATTACCAATGCCCGGCCTGTACCGGCCCGCTGCGGTTCGACAGCGCCAGCGGAAAGCTCTGCTGTGATTACTGCGGCTCTACTTATGATGTAGCACAGGTCGAGGCTCTTTACGGCGAGAAGCAGGCTCAGGCCGATAAGGCCGCCGAAGCCGCCGAAAAGGCAGCGTCCAGCGGCCCTGTCTTGGGGGGAGATGGAGACGGGAGATCTCAGCAGCCGCACCTGTACTTCCTGCGGTGCAGAGCTGGTCTGCGGCCCCGAAACAGCTGCCACCACCTGCCCCTACTGCGGCAACCCCCACCGTGCTGGGCGGACAGCTTTCCGGCAAGCTCAAGCCGGAGTACATCATCCCCTTCCGGATGGACAAAAAGACCGCCATCGAGAACCTGAAGAAGTATTATAAGGGCAAAGCCTTCCTCCCCAAAGCCTTCAAAGAGTCCAACCACATCGAGGAGATCCAGGGCGTGTATGTGCCGTTCTGGCTCTACGATGGCCGGATGGAGGCCCGGGGCGCTTACAAGGCCGAGATCAGCGAGAGCCACCGTGAGGGCGACTACATTGTCACCACCACCAGGCACTTCGACGTGGCCCGCGTGGGCGACGCCGACTTTGTCCGGGTGCCGGTGGACGGCTCCAGCAAGATGCCGGACGCCCATATGGACGCCATCGAGCCCTTCGACTACAGCGACCTCAAGCCCTTCTCCACGGCCTACCTGCCCGGCTTTCTGGCAGACCGGTACGACGAGGACGACAAGAAGTGTGCTGCCCGCGTCCTGACCCGGATGAAGAACAGCACCGCTGCGGCCCTCCACGATACGCTGGGCGGCTACACCGGCGTTCAGACTCTCTCGGAGCAGATCGACTCGCGGACGCTGGAACCCCACTACGCCCTGCTGCCGGTCTGGATGCTCCACACCCGCTGGAAGGAGCAGGACTTCCTCTTTGCGATGAACGGCCAGACCGGCAAGCTCATCGGTGACCTGCCCGTGGATAAGGGCAGAGTAGCTGCATGGTTTGCCGGCATCAGCATCCCGCTGATGATACTGACGGCTCTCATTATGCTGCTGTGAGAGGGGGAGACGGGAATATGAAACATTGTAAAAAACTGTTTGCTCTTCTGGCTGCGGCCCTGCTCTGATGGCCCTGACCCTGCTGGCCGGGGCAGCGGCCCCGCTGGTGCGGGATGAGTGCGGCGTCTTTGACGCCGACACGCTGGCCGACCTCGAGGAGCAGGCCGAAAGCGCCTCTGACGGCCACGACGTGGATGTCTACTTCCTCGTGGTGGACGACATCGGCGATGCCGACCAGCGCGACTACGCGAAAATTATTATATCTTCCAACGGCCTCGGCTACGGCGACGAGCAGAGCGGCATCCTCTTCCTGCTGGCGGTCGGCTCCCGCAAGTACGTCACCATCACCTACGGCGAGGGCGTCACGGCTTTCACCGACTACCGCATCGAGCAGCAGGAGGATGAGATCGTCCCGGAGCTCTCCGATGAGGAATGGGCGGATGCCGCCTATACCTACATCGATATGTGCGACGATGCACTGGACTACTATGCCGACTATGGTGAGCCCATCGATGTGGATAACGACATCGGCCTGGAAGACCTGCTCATTGCCATGATCTTCCCTCTCGGCATTTCGGCGTTCATCTGCCTCATCCTCTACCACCGGATGAAGACGGCCCGGCAGAAGACGGAGGCCGACGAGTATATGCCCGGCTTCACCCTGCGGGTCAAGCGTGACCGCTATACCCACACCACCCGGGAGCGCACCTATGACCCGCCTCAGAAGGAGTCTCACTCCTCCGGCGGTTCGTCCGTCGATTCCGACGGCTTCGGAGGTTCGTCGGGCGGCTCGTTCTGAAGCATAAAAATCAAAAAGCACCTCGCTGCATGACACAGCGAGGTGTTTTGGCTTTTACAGTCTCAGCCGAGGCTCACGCCCATCCGGCGGGCGACGGTGAGCAGCTCACAGCCCTCGGGGATGTTGCGGGTCTTACCGGCGATGTCCTCGAGGCGGTTGGCGACGACGCGGTTGTTGACCATGGCGACGGTGACGCCGTAGCGCTCCACTTCCACCAGCTTCGCGGCGTAGCTGCCGAACTCGGTGGCCAGCACACGGTCATAGGCGCTGGGGCTGCCGCCGCGCTGCATGTGGCCCGGGATGCAGACGCGGGTCTCCATGCCGGTCTTTTTCTGGACGGCGGCGGCGATGCGGTTGGTAGCGGTGACGCCGTAACCGGCTTCGGCGCGCTTTGCCATCCACTCTTTCCGCTTCATCCTGGCCTCTTCGGTGTTGATGGCACCCTCGGCCACGGCGATGATGGAGAAGTTGGAGCCTTTGCGGGCGCGGCGCTCCACAGCGGCGCAGACGCGGTCGATGTCGTAGGGCTGCTCGGGCAGCAGGATGATGTCAGCACCGCCGGCGATGCCGGAGTAGAGGGTCAGCCAGCCGGCCTTGTTGCCCATGATCTCGATGCACATGACGCGGCTGTGGCTGCCGGCGGTGGTGTGGATGCGGTCGATGACCTCAGTGGCGATGTCCACGGCGGTGTGGAAGCCGAAGGTAACGTCGGTGCCGTAGATGTCGTTGTCGATGGTCTTGGGCAGGCCGATGATGTTCAGACCCTCCTGGGAGAGGAGGTTGGCTGTCTTGTGGGTGCCGTTGCCGCCGAGGCAGAGCAGGCAGTCGAGCTTGGCGTCCTTGTAGGTCTTTTTCATGGCCGCGACCTTGTCGATCTTGTCCTCTTCCACCACGCGCATCAGCTTGAAGGGGGTGCGCTTGGTGCCGAGGATGGTGCCGCCCAGCGTCAGGATGCCGCGGAAATCGTCCTCGCACATCTCCTTGTATTCGCCGGTGATGAGGCCGTGGTAGCCGTTCAGGATGCCCACGATCTCGACATTCTCGCCGAACCGTGCATACAGGGCTTTGGCCACGCCGCGGATGGTGGCGTTCAGGCCGGGACAGTCGCCGCCGGAGGTCAGGATACCAACACGTTTTTTCATATCGAACAACCCTCGTTTCTTCCGTTCTCCCTCAGAAGGGGCAGGTGAATGATACTATAAGAGTATTCCCAAAGGGAGCGGGTGTCAAGAGCCGGAGACGAAAAAAGACGTGAAAACGCGGTGGTGGAGAAAGCAGAAAAACATGGACGGAAAAATCAAAAAAGTGGTTGACAAATGGAGGCGGAGGCATGTATAATATTCTTCGTCAGCGGCGCTTCTGTGCTGAGGACGAAACCGAATAGTGGGGATTTGCATAGTGGTAGTGCGGTAGACTCTGACTCTACTTGTGGGAGTTCGATTCTCTCATCCCCAACCAGACCGCAACCCATTGGGTTGCGGTATTTTCGGGGCATAGCGCAGTTGGTAGCGCGCCTCGTTCGGGACGAGGAGGCCGTGGGTTCAAATCCCGCTGCTCCGACCAAAAAGAACCAGTACACATTCGTGTACTGGTTCTTTTTTTGTGTCTCCGCGCGGGATTTGAACAGGGCGGCGGTGCGAAGCACCGCAAACAAAGCCATAGTATGGCTTTGTTTAGCCCGCGGGTTCCACCGGCTAGGAATGTCTAACAAGGTGCATGCTGCTAGGAGCAGCGGGATCTGCAACCCGAAAAGTTTTGACTTGTGTTCTAAATATGATATACTGGAAAAGCAAAGCCATATTTGGCTGCAGAACGGACAAAAAAGCGAGGAAAAACAGAAACTATGCAGGAAATAAAAAAGAAAAAACGGGCGGTCGCGCTTTTTGTGATCGTTCTGATCTGCCTTTGCGGCTGGTGGGCTGTGCGGAAAGAGGGTTTCTTTCTGGATGAGATCTACTCCTACGGCCTTGCAAACAGCAGCTATGCGCCGTTTTTGAATTGGTATTATAATGGTGAGCATTCGTTTGATGGAAATCTCCCGGAAGCAGTTTTTGAACAACAGGATTTTGTGAATTATATTTCGGTTCAGAAAAATGATCGCTTCAACTATGCGTCGGTCTACTATAATCAGACGCAGGACATTCATCCGCCGCTGTTTTATTTTCTGTTGAATACAGTATGCTCGCTGTTCCCGGGCAGCTTTACAAAATGGACGGGTCTGGGGATGAATTTTGTGCTGCTGGGCGGCACGCTGGCAGCGCTGTATGCGCTGGGCATGGAGCTGTTTGCAGACTGGAAAAAAGCATTGTTCGTCTGTGCATTGTATGCGTTCAACCGTGAAATGATCTCAAATGTGACGATGGTGCGCATGTATATGCTCATGACCTTGCTGACGATCCTGCTTGCGCTGCTGGTGGCAAAGTCTCTTCGCAGGCCGTCTGTGCCCAAATATCTTCTGATCGGTGTAACCATCTATCTTGGCATGATGACCCAGTATTTCTTTGTGGTCTATGCCTTCCTGCTGTGCGCAGCATATGACCTTTACCTGATGTTCCGGCGCGAATGGAAAAATGCTGCTGCATTTTCGCTTCCGGCACTTGCGGGTGTTGGCGGAATGCTGCTCACCTTTCCGTGCTGGTATGCACAGCTGCACTCGCAGAATACGAACTCACTGGATGCTACAACGCGCAATCTTTTTGATCTGGCGCAGTACCCCAAAGGCCCGCTGGAGCTGATCGGCTGGAGCATCGTCGGCTTTGCTGTAGGCGCAGGCATTATGGCCGTGCTGATCCTGACGAAGCTGGGGCAGCGCTGGCTGCCGGGCAAGTTGCGCGGCACTACGCTGATCCCCGAGGATGTCAAGCTGATCACGGTCCCGGCGCTTGCCTGCATTTCTGGTTATCGCGGTGATCTCGCCGTATAAGTCGCTGCGGTATGTGTACCATCTGCAGCCGCTGGAAGCGCTGTTTTGTGGCTGCGGCCTTTTCTCCATTCTGGATACGCTGCGTGCAGGCACCAGAAAGCGCATT
>ENA-OQBL01001085-OQBL01001085.1-human-gut-metagenome-genome-assembly--contig:-NODE-1085-length-11527-cov-2.739123_pt1 | contig 11527 bp, 12 predicted proteins | sample MGYA00242747_ERZ504553 | MGnify/ENA primary metagenome ERZ504553 (study PRJEB26092, sample SAMD00036240) | human gut metagenome | host: Homo sapiens | study: EMG produced TPA metagenomics assembly of...
GTGCATCAGGGTAGCGTGGAAGAGCCCGTCTATACCATTTTCTCTTTGTGGGACACGTTCCGTGCCTACCACCCGTTGATGACGATTATCAATCCGGATTTGAACCAAGGCTTTCATCCGCTCGCTCATCCAGAAGGAGCGCGAAGGCGGTGTATTTCCCATGTGGGAATTGGCGGGCAACTATACGGGCACGATGATAGGCTATCATGCTGCCTCCCTTGTGGCAGATGCCTATATGAAGGGCTATCGCGACTTTGATGTACAGAAGGCATACCGCGCTTGCCTGCGTGTGGCGGAGTATGACACTACTGGTATTATCACCCATCCTTTGGTATTGCCTCATTTGATGCCGCAGGCCAAATATTGGAAGAACAAGGTCGGTTACGTGCCTTGCGACAAGGATAATGAAGCAGTAGCTAAGGCCTTGGAGTATGCCTACGATGACTGGTGCATCTCTGTGCTGGCCGGTGAGTTGGGCGACACGCTGAACCAACGGAAGTATGCTGATTTCAGCAAGGGCTATCAGAACTATTTCGATCCAGTTACCCGTTTTATGCGTGGACTGGATAGCAAAGGCAATTGGCGTACGCCGTTCAATCCCCGCTCTTCCAACCATCGCAGTGATGACTATTGTGAGGGGACTGCCTGGCAATGGACCTGGTTTGTTCCTCACGATGTGGAGGGACTGGTGGAACTGATGGGAGGCCGTGAAGCTTTTATCGGTAAGTTGGACTCGCTGTTCGTGGCCGATTCTTCACTGGAAGGTGAACTAGTGTCTGCCGACATTTCCGGCCTGATAGGGCAGTATGCCCATGGTAATGAGCCGAGTCACCATATCATTCACTTCTACAACTATGTGGGCCAACCCTGGCGCACGCAGGAGTTGGTGGACGAGGTACTGCAGACGCTTTATTTCAACAATCCGAACGGGCTTTCGGGTAATGAAGACTGTGGGCAGATGTCGGCATGGTATGTACTGAATGCCATGGGCTTCTACCAAGTTTGCCCAGGCCGTCCGCTCTATTCCATCGGTCGCCCGTTGTTCGACAAGGCGACAGTGAACCTTAAGGATGGAAAGAAATTCACGGTGGTGGCCACGGACAACAGTCGTACGAACAAGTATGTTCAGAAGATGTTGTTGAACGGCGAGGAATTGGTACGCCCGTTCTTTACGCATCAGGACATAACGGACGGTGGCACTTTGGAGTTGATAATGGGCGACAAGCCGGTAAAGACAAACAATTGATAACGTGCGATTAGTTATGAATCACAATAATTACCGTAACCCGGTTTCCTGGGTGCCTTCCGTTTATTTTGCCATGGGGCTGCCTTTCATTGCAGTCAACCTGGTCTCTACGTTCATGTTTAAGGATTTGGGCATATCCGACACGCAGATTGCCTTCTGGACTTCTATCATCATGATGCCCTGGACGTTGAAGTTCCTTTGGAGTCCGTTCCTGGAGATGTACCGCACAAAGAAGTTCTTTGTGGTTATCACCCAGTTGTTGAGCGGATTGCTGTTCGGACTGGTGGCTTTTTCGTTGAAGTTCGATTACTTTTTTTGCCATTAGTATTTCGACAATGGCAGTCATCGCTTTCAGCGGAGCCACGCACGATATAGCCTGCGATGGCGTGTATATGGCGGAACTGTCACCTGCCGACCAAGCCAAGTACATCGGTGTGCAGGGGGCTTTCTACAACATCGCCAAATTGGTGGCGAACGGCGGACTGGTGGCGATGGCGGGTATGCTGGCCCAGAGTTTCGGGGCGATGGAAGGCCGTTCTATGCAGGAGAACATGTCTGCTTATAAGGAAGCGTGGATGATTATCTTTATCGTCATTGCCGTGTTGCTGTTGCTGTTGGGGGGGTATCATTCACGGATGTTGCCGTGCACGCAGAAGCGGCAGGACGCCAAGCGTTCGGGCGCGGAGGTGATGCGGGAACTGTGGGCGGTGATAAGGAATTTCTTCACAAAGCGCCACATCTTCTATTACATTTGCTTCATTATCCTCTACCGCTTTGCTGAAGGGCTTGTGATGAAGATTGCACCGCTCTTCTTGCGCTCCTCGCGTGAGGTGGGGGGATTGGGGCTTTCGCTTACTGAAATCGGTACGTTGAACGGTGTCTTCGGTTCAGCGGCTTTTGTGCTGGGATCCTTGTTGGCAGGCATCTACGTGTCGAAGCGCGGGCTGAAGAAGACGCTGTTTTCGCTCTGCATCGTGTTCAACTTTCCGTTCGTGGCCTACACGCTACTCGCCATTTATCAACCGGGAGAACCTTTATCTGATAGGTGCGGGCATCGTGGCGGAGTATTTCGGTTACGGCTTCGGCTTCGTGGGGCTGACGTTGTTCATGATGCAGCAGATTGCTCCCGGCAAGCATCAGATGTCACACTACGCCTTTGCTTCCGGCATCATGAATTTGGGAGTGATGCTTCCGGGGATGATGAGTGGTTTCTTTAGTGATTTGTTGGGGTACGAGAAGTTCTTCACTTACGTGCTGTTGGCCGCCGTACCGTCGTTGCTGATAACATACTTCATTCCCTTTACGCATGACGATGAGGTGAAGTAAGCTTTGCAGCATGAATGAGACTTGTTGCATAAAAAACTATTGAATAAAAGAATATAATCTGTGCCCATCTGTGTAATCTGTGGTGCAAAGATAAAAATCCAAAATATTATGAACAATAAATTTACTTCAATCCCTTGGGAAGAGCGTCCGGCAGATTGTGCGGACGTGATGTGGCGTTATTCGCAGAATCCCGTTATCGGACGTTACCATATTCCGACGTCCAACAGTATCTTCAATAGTGCAGTGGTGCCTTTTGGCGACGGATTTGCCGGTGTGTTCCGTTGTGACAACCGGGCGGTGCAGATGAATATTTTTGCCGGTTTCAGCAAGGACGGCATCCACTGGGAAATAGAGCATGAGCCAATCAAGTTCAAGGCCGGGAATACGGACATGATAGAGTCCGAATATAAATACGACCCGCGCGTGACATGGATTGAGGATCGCTACTGGATTACGTGGTGCAACGGCTACTACGGTCCCACCATCGGTATCGGCTATACTTTCGATTTCAAGGAGTTCTTCCAGTGCGAGAATGCTTTCTTGCCTTTCAATCGCAACGGTGTATTGTTGCCTCAGAGGTTCGATGGCAAATATGCACTCTTGAGCCGTCCCAGCGACAGTGGCCATACACCTTTTGGCGACATCTACATCAGCTTCAGCCCCGACATGAAGTTCTGGGGCGAACACCGCCATGTGATGGCTCCCACACCTTTCCCCGAAAGTGCCTGGCAATGCACCAAGATAGGGGCGGGTTCGGTACCGTTCCTCACGGACGAAGGTTGGCTGATGTTCTATCACGGCGTGATAACCACTTGCAACGGTTTCCGTTACTCCATGGGGGCGGCTATTCTGGATAAGGACAATCCTGCCAAGTTGCTCTACCGCACCCGTGAGTATCTGCTTGCGCCTGCTGCTCCATACGAACTGGCAGGCGATGTACCCAATGTGGTGTTCCCTTGCGCAGCATTGCAGGATGGAGAACGTGTAGCTGTATACTACGGTGCAGCCGATACGGTAGTGGGGCTTGCCTTTGGCTATATCCGCGAGATTCTGGAGTTCACGAAGCGCACAAGTATTTTGTAAGCACCAAGCAGTTGGCAGGCGCTTGGTATTGCTGAAAAAAAACGTCTGCCGTAACTGTCTTATACTTAGTGAAATATCACTGCAAAGATACTGCATGCTTTTTGCAGTGATACTGCAGAGCCGTTGCAGCGCCACTGCAAAGCCGTTGCAGCGCCACTGCAAAGCTGATGCAGCGTTACTGCAAAGCTGTTGCAGCGCTACTGCAAAGTAGTTTGCAGTGTCACTGCAGACCGTTTGCAGTAACGCTGCAGAGTGCATGCAATGACACCGGCATGGGTAGCGTGCTCACTAACTAATAAAGAACAAATCCCTACTATATTATGAAACGACTGATTACTTTCTGTATCATCTCCTTTGGAATGCTCACGGCATCTATGGCTGCGGAGAAGCAACCGACGGACTATGTGAATCCTTTTATTGGTACCACCAACTTCGGCACTACAAATCCGGGAGCCGTCTGTCCCAATGGAATGATGTCCGTAGTGCCCTTCAACGTGATGGGCTCGGAGGACAACAAATACGATAAAGATGCCCGCTGGTGGTCCACTCCCTATGAGTATCACAATTGTTTCTTCACCGGATATTCGCATGTCAATTTGAGCGGTGTGGGCTGTCCGGAATTGGGTTCTTTGCTGCTGATGCCCACTACGGGAGAGTTGTCCGTGGATTATAAGGAGTATGGAAGCCGCTATAAGGACGAGCAGGCATCCCCCGGATATTACAGCAACTTCCTGACCCGCTACAATGTGAAGACGGAAGTGACGGCAACTCCCCGCACGGGTGTGGCGCGTTTCACCTTTCCTGCTGGGCAAAGCCATGTACTGCTGAATCTGGGCGAAGGTCTGACCAATGAATCGGGAGCTTTTCTGCGTCGGACGGGTGAGTGCGAGTTTGAAGGTATGAAGCTGCTGGGTACTTTCTGCTATAATCCGCAGGCCGTTTTCCCCATCTACTTTGTGATGCGTGTCAACAAGCAGCCTGCTGCTTCGGGCTACTGGAAGAAGCAGCGCCCCATGACCGGTGTAGAGGCCGAATGGGACCCCGATAACGGACGCTACAAACTTTACACCCGCTACCAGAAGGAACTGGCGGGAGATGATATCGGCGCCTATCTTACATTCGATACCGAAGAAGGCGAGCAGGTGGAAGTACAGATGGGAGTCTCTTTTGTGAGCATGGAGAATGCCCGCCTCAATCTGGATACCGAGCAGCAGGGAAAGAACTTCGGTCAAGTGCTGGAGGAAGCCCGTCGCCGCTGGAACGATGACCTTTCGCGCATCCTTGTAGAAGGAGGTACGGAGGAACAGAAAACCGCTTTTTTATACGGCACTCTATCATACGCTGATACATCCCAATATCCTGCAAGATGTGAACGGGGAATATCCCGCTATGGAGAGTGATAAGATTTTGACTACCCAAGGCGACCGTTATACCGTCTTTTCTTTGTGGGACACTTACCGCAATGTGCACCAGCTTCTTACGCTGGTATATCCCGAACGACAATTGCAGATGGTGCGTTCCATGCTCGACATGTACCGCGAACACGGCTGGCTTCCCAAATGGGAACTCTACGGACGTGAGACGCTGACCATGGAAGGTGACCCTTCCATTCCCGTCATCGTCGACACCTGGCTGAAAGGTCTGCGCGACTTTGATATAGAACTGGCCTACGAGGCCATGTGCAAGGGAGCCACCCTGCCGGGAGCGGAGAATCTGCTCCGTCCGGACAATGACGACTACGTATCATTGGGATATGTGCCCCTGCGGGAGCAGTATGACAATTCCGTTTCGCATGCCCTGGAATACTATATTGCCGACAATGCCTTGTCGCGCATAGCCGCTGCGCTTGGCAAGAAGGAGGATGCCCGTCTGTTCCACGAACGTTCGCTGGGCTACAAGCATTATTACTGTAAGGAGTACGGTACTTTCCGTCCTATCCTGCCTAACGGTGAATTCTATGCTCCTTTCGACCCGAGGCAGGGAGAGAACTTTGAGCCGAACCCCGGATTTCACGAAGGTTGTGCCTGGAACTATACTTTCTATGTTCCCCACGATGTGAAAGGGCTTGCCCGGCTCATGGGTGGAAAGAAGCCGTTCGTAGACAAGCTTCAGCGTGTGTTCGACGAAGGACTGTACGACCCTGCCAACGAACCGGACATTGCATACGCCCATCTTTTTTCTTATTTCAAGGGTGAGGAGTGGCGCACGCAGAAAGAGCTGCACCGCCTTTTGCAGAAGTATTTCAAGAATGCCCCCGACGGAATTCCCGGCAATGATGATACCGGAACGATGTCCGCTTGGGCTATCTTCAATATGATGGGCTTTTGATCCGGATTGTCCCGGAGAACCGGCTTATACGCTGTCTACTCCGGTATTTGATAAGGTGACCATAAAGCTCGACCCTAATATTGGGGACGCGACCAACTGGTGATAGAGACGGAACGCCCGTCGGCAGAGTCGCTTTATATCCGTGAAATGGAACTGGGAGGAAAAAACTGTCCCGATATCGTATCACTCATGAAGAACTGGTGCAGAGTTGGAAAACTGCGATTTAGTCTTCGATAGGTATTGTGAGTCAGGATAGCATCGGTGATGGTTTAGGTTGCCCGTCGTTGACAGAGTTCATGTCAGTGGCGGGCTTTTCTATGCAGGTTGGCTTCCGGTAGGTTGATAGGGTATTTTCGAACCAGAATTCGGAACCTTTCCCCGGGAATAGAGCTGACGCCCACTTTTCCGTTCATTTTCTCGGCAATCATGGTGCAGATGGAGAGTCCGAGACCCGTGCCTTGTTTAAAACTGTTTAGCTTGACAAAGCGTTCGAATACATCCTTTTGCTTTTCAGGAGGAATGCCGCAACCGGTATCACGGACAAAGAAGCGAATCCTGTCTTCTTGCGGCAGGTGATAACCAATGTCGATGAAACCTTCTTCCGTATGCTTGAGGGCGTTTGACAGATAGTTGTTCAGTACTTGTCTTACCCGTTTGGGGACTGTGTGAATAATACAGTAATCCGCACCGGGCAGGAGACGTATACTGACTTCGGACGGAAGTTTCAGTTTTGCCATCGTCTGCATTTCATCAAGCGTCTTGTTTACATCCATATCTCCTTCTGTGAATTCGAGAATGCCAGCTTCGATGCGTGACAGGTCGAGAATATCATTAATCAGTTGCAGCAGCAGTTGGGTGTTTTCTTCGATGATATGTATGTATTCCTTTGTATCTTCGTCTTGTATATAATCGGAAAGTATGGAGGAGAATCCGACGATGGCGTTTAGCGGAGTACGTATCTCGTGGCTCATGTTGGCGAGAAAAGCCGATTTCAGGCGGTTGGCTTCTTCTGCTTTCTCTTTGGCTGCCAGCAGTTCGGTGATGTCCAGTGCAGAACTGACAATCCACCTCTCTTTCCCTTTGTTGTAGGACACCAGCGTTTTGTGAAACGACAGAATATACTCTCTGCCTTTGGGATTGACAAAGTGTTTGATGTAGGACTGGGGAGTTTCCGACTCTTCAACTTCTTTGTCTGTCTCTTGGATGAAATTATCTTGCATTAGGGGTTTGAACTCCTCTTCATAGTGTCCCACAATATCCTCAGCGGGGACTTCCATCATCTCTGCCGCTTTTTTGTTCCATATCAGGTAACGTCCTTCATCGTTTTTATCTTTTACTGTAGTGGCGATGGGAAGGTTCTCCAGAATACTTTCAAGGAAGAAACGGTATTTTTCGTTTTCCCGGCGTTGGACTTCATCTTCCGTAATGTCGCGTATGAAGGCTATGACATAATTTCTGTTGAGGTAGACCATGCGCACTGCGATATATAGTTTCTCACCACTTTCTATTCTTATCTTTAGGGTCAGGCTGTCCGAAGTGCGGGTATTCAGTACGCGTAACAGCGACGTCATGTATTTCCGGCATTCATCGGCGTCTGTCACTAAATTATTGATATTTAGAACTCCCGGATTCAGGAACGGAAGTCTGTTTGCCTTTTCGGTAGGTGTATTAAGTAGTTTTACGACAAAACCTTGTCTGTTCAGCAGATATACCGGAATGTCTATTGCCCGGATAATCTGCCTGTTCAGACTTTTGTATTTATAATTTATCCAGTATAGAAAGCTTGCAGATGTAGCGGCAATCAACAGAAATAACTGTATTTCTCCAAATAATGTAAGATGCATACGCGGTGTCTTTCATTTCGTCTGTCCCCGTTGACGAAGGTTATTATATAAAAAGCGCGAGGACTGTTATTGCCTATCTGCATTCGAGGCTCTGGAAAATGCCCACGTCATAAATAGACAACAGTCCCCACGCCTAAGTATATAATAACATAGACGTGAAGAAACTGTTGCTATCATCCCATGACGTTTATTGAATTTTCCAGATTCCGAATAGGCAGGGATAATAACTTTCGCTTCTTGCGTTCTTATCGAATCAGTCAAAAATGGCCGTTATCACTATAACTGCCAAGACTTTGGTGCAAAAGTAGTATATTTTTTGGGATGTACGGTATGATGAGGAGAATAAAGTGTATATGCAAACAAAGCGTGATGGTATTTGACCGTCACGCTTTGTATAGCTTGCCATTAAAAATTGTTAGAGAGAATTGTTAGAGGATTTATTTCATGGCTTCTATAGTGTATCCTTGTTGCTTCAGAAGGTTCAACACTCCATTGTCTCCGGGCAGGTGTCCGGCGCCGACTACGAAAAGGGTAGGGGCTTCTGTCATGATAGCAGGCATCTTTTCAACCCATGCCTTGTTGCGGTTGTCCAGCATGGCTTCCATCTCTCCGGGCAGCGGGTCGCATGAATTGCCGTCGCGCTCTTCCATCAGTTGCAGCATGGCATCCAGGTCCTGCTTTTCATAAGCGGCAATCAGGCGCTTGCTTTGCTCGATACCTTTCTCGATGTCACTGATAGCGCAGTAGAGGAGGTTTGCCTGGCGTTGCAGCGTCTGGCTGTTGAACAGAATGTCTATTTGTGACTGGGCTGTTTCCAGACCGCCAACTTTCTTGCCTTGCTGTCCGGCCTGCTGCTGGAAGTAAGTGTCGAGCTGTTCTTGCGGGTTGAAGCCCGGAGTATGTTTCATGTAGAGCAGGACGACAAGCTGCTGGTTGATGGCAGCCGGTTTCAGTTGAGCAAGCATGGCGATGTCTACCATCATATTCTCTTTTACAACTTTACCCACTTCTTCGTATTGCTCGGGAGTAAAGAGGTTTTGCAGCGTGGTGTCTTTGGGCATCATCATCTGCTGTTGCATGCTTTGCATGAAGGCGGGAGTCGCCATTTCGCTCATCACGACCTCACCGTAGACTTGGGTGGTTTCGTTCATGGCCTGCGGCATGGCGGCGATGCTGTCCTTGATGCTGAGTGGAGAGAGATGGTAAGTACCGAAAATATAGGATGGTTTCTCTAATCCTTTACCGGATACTTTCCATAAAAGTTGTGCATTGGCACTCAGCGCAATGCTGATGAATAAGAGGATGCCTAAAAGTTTCTTCATTGCTTTCTTCTTTTAATTGTTTCTGGACTATCAGTCGGGAAAGAGTAAAGAAAATCACAAGAAGGGGAAAAATTAGTATCATTTTATTCTTCCTCCGCAGAGCCAGTGTTGGGTGTAATATTTTTCCCGGAGGTTGCTGACTATGACTCCCTGGCTGGTACTGGCATGGATAAACTTGCCGTCCTTGAGGTAAATACCCACATGGGCTACTTTTTTGCGGGAAGCACGGCTGGTGAAGAACACCAAATCTCCCTCACGCAAGTTGCGGCGGGAGATTTTGCTGCTCTCTTTCAGTTGCCCGTCTGTGCTTCTCGACAGACGGGTGTGATAAACTTTCTTATACAGTTGCGATACCAGTCCGGAGCAGTCCGTTCCACGCTTGCTGTCACCGCCTGCACGATAGGGGGTTGCCTATCCATTCGGAGGCATGGATGTACAGCTTGTGGTTGTCCTGCAGTTCAATATCCACTCCCAAACGGACGGATGCCTGTGCCAGGGCTTTGTAGTCCAGGCGTGGCGCGGAGGTATGGCAGGAACTTAGACCTATCAATATGATGGTAAGAGCTACTATATAAGAAAGATATTTTTTCATGCTTCCGCGTTTTTTTCTTCTACCGTTTTTCTTCTTTTCCGTTATTTCTTCTACGGCTTCTTCTTCTACCGTTTCTTCTACTACGGCTTCTTCCTCCACGCCGACGTTGAAGTAAGCTTCCAGTTCCTGCTCGGCAGAGTTGTTCTCATTTCGTATATCGCGGATAATAACACCGTTTTCCAGCAATGCAATACGCGGGCAAACGTCCACTGTATGATTTAGGTTATGGCTGGAAATGATGACGGTGGCTCCGTGTTCTTCATTGTATCTTTTCAGCAAGTGTTTGATTACGGACTGTGAACTGGGGTCAAGGAAGTTGAACGGTTCATCCAGAATCAACAGTTGCGGGTGATGTAGCATAGCGGAGATGATGCCGATTTTCTGCTTGTTTCCGGCAGAATAGTTGCGGATGAATTTCTTCTGGCCCATTACCTCGCCGTTCATGAAGCGTTCGAAGGGAAGCAGGCGTTCGTCTACTTCCTCTTTCTTCAGACCATACATCTTACCGATGAAGTAGAAGTATTCTTCGGGGGATGAGGTAGTCTATCAGGAAACCGTCGTCTATAAAGGCTCCCGTGAAGTTCTTCCAGTCCTCACTTTTGCTGACGTCAATGTCATTGATGGTTACATTGCCCCGGTCTGCCTGCAGCAAGTCAAGAATCAGACGGAAGAGGGTGGTCTTGCCTGCACCGTTGTTGCCTACCAGTCCCAGCATATCGCCTTGCCCGATGGTGTAGTTCTCTATATCTACGGCTTTTTTTGTGCCGAAATTCTTTTGTAAATTGTTGATGCGTATCATGTTAGTGATTGATGTTTAATGATTTCTATTTCTGTCTACTGTCCCTGAAGCCTTCCATATTCTTGTAGCGGCGTTTCATGAGCCGGTGATATACATTCATCAGCCAGAATTTGGAAGTGGCGATAAATGCCACGCCGATGCCGATAAGTATCCAGGGGGTGACCTCTTTGCCAAAGATGGCATTCAGTGCAAAAAGCAGCAGTAAAGGTATGCCGAAAGCACCTCCTGAAATCAGATTCTGCAGACCGGTGCCTATATTCTGCCGGCTGGTCATCTTTGAATTTCAGGTCGGTAGTCTTGTTGTTGTAGACTGCCAGTTGGAACAGACAGCAGTATACGGCTCCCGGAATGAATATCAGCCATGCAATGCAACCGAGTACGGATACCTTCCCGGTAACCATACCGGGAATCATCAGAATCGTAGGAATGAGCAATGCAATGCTGTACAGTATGTATTTGGCACGCAGCAGCGAGTAGATAGATTCCTTGCGGCTCATCAGTCCGGGAAGTTTTGTGACAATCTCATCCCCGAACACATTCTGTCCTGACATTACAGCCCGCAGAGCCGGGGCCACCGTCTCCGTATTCTGTTTGATCAGATAACCCTTGGCACCCATGGACAACGCTTCCACAATATACTCTTTATCCGAAAAAGTCGTCAGGAACAGGATCTTCATATCGGGAAATTCCTGAAGGATCTGCCGGCCGGCTTCCAGCCCGCTCATTTCCGGCATCTGGATATCCATCAGCATAATATCCGGCCTCAGTTTTCTGCAAAGCTGTACCGCTTCCTCCCCTTCTGTTCCTGTAGCCTCCACCTGAATATCTTCTTCCGCTTCCAGGATAATCTTCAGAGACGTACAGACAAATCTGTCATCATCAATTACCACCACTCGCATTCTTATTTTTTCCCTCCCTGGGCACCGAGATAAATATGGAAAATCCCCCTCTGGTCTGAAGGTTAAAATTTCCATTCAAAGCCTCCAC
>ENA-OQBL01001086-OQBL01001086.1-human-gut-metagenome-genome-assembly--contig:-NODE-1086-length-11516-cov-2.512336_pt1 | contig 11516 bp, 17 predicted proteins | sample MGYA00242747_ERZ504553 | MGnify/ENA primary metagenome ERZ504553 (study PRJEB26092, sample SAMD00036240) | human gut metagenome | host: Homo sapiens | study: EMG produced TPA metagenomics assembly of...
GATTGTTTATTATATATCTGAAAAAAGATATATTTGATTTTTTTCATCCCTATACTCCTAATATATTTACATAACTATAACCAAGTGACACATATTATAGTTCTAGTAAATCCATCATATTGGATATTCTCGTTTATTTCTACTTAAAATCTATACTTTTTCAAAGATAAACTAAAACTTAATTTAATGAAAAATATTAATTTAACGTTTACACCATGCCTTCATTTACTATACTCAAGTGTAAGTAACACTTCATCACTATAAGATTTACTTAAACAATTTCTCAACATTTTATCAAATAATCATACCTCATTCAAAAATTGCACAAATCAAGTCCACTTTTCTATATAGAATCCAAATTAAAAATTCACCTTACCAAATACCTAACTTTTTATTTCCTTTCTCCTAAAAGTTCTAAATGTTCTTCATATTGCTGCATGATACACTCTTTCAACTCGGCTGAAAACTCTAAAGTAATTAGAAAACATATATTCTGGATTTCTTTTGTATCCTTTCTGATTTGTGTGGCATACTGACAAACCTTTGCCCCTTTCTAATACCGATAAACTGCCACCTGATTTACTACGATCGTTCCATTCTGAAATCTTAATCAAACCTCTGCTAAAAGCCCCGCTCATTTTCGGATTATAATAACTTTTGGTACCGAGGTAGCTCCAAAATAAACTTTCCCGCCGTTAAACTCTTTTAAATTCCAAAATCCGTTTACTACAAATTGTTTTTGCTAAAACCATATTTTACAAATCCTAGCAGATTTTCTTTTCCCTCTACTTAATATACTGGTACTTTATATTCCTATAATTTCGATCTCTTTTCCATAAAAAAGAACGCTCTTTGCGTTCGTCTATCGTACTGTCACATCTAGCTGTGGTGTTACTTATAAAATTTCTTTCGTTTTTTCTACCAAAATAGTCACGCGTCAAATTATAGTTCCCCATCTACGGCAAATATACCGCAGAATAAATTCGGTATCCCCTTCATACCGTCTGTCTTAACGTGCTGTTTTCTACGACACGTTTTTATCTGCCCTTGACCATTCCTTTTCATTTCACTATAGTTTTTTCGTAAACATAAAAAAGAGAAAGAACACCCCGATCAAAGTTCGTTCTTTCTCTCATACACCACAGGAGTTGCACTACAGGTCCGGTGCAGGATCAAGTCCTAATTAATGGTTGCCTGTATTATGAGCAGTCATCCTGATGACATTTACCATGATAAGAAAAAACTTACTTTTTTGCAAGATAACTCGTATAAAAACTTCATCAAAATCTCTTTTTGACTCTTACATGTCTCGTTTAAGCCCGGTCAGGAAACCTGTCCCATCTGTGGCAGCTTTGGGAACTGCCGCATCCATGCTTATTATGGCAGACACCTCATGGACTTTATATCCAGCCAACCTGTGAAACCGGATATTTGTGTCCTCCGGGTTTGCTGCGGGCATACCCATGCCATCCTTCCGGATATCGTTGTCCCTTACTCCGGTTACAGCCTGTTCTTTCTCCTCCGTCTGCTCGGTGAATACTTCTCGGGTCTTTTTCATGTCGAAAAACTGTGTGAAGATTTGGGGTATCACAAAACCAGCTCTATCAATGGATTTCTCTCTGGCGCATCCATAAGCCGGAATGGCTCGGAGTGCTTGCCGATATAGAAGTCTCTGACTGGCTTTTCCTTAAGGACCTTTTGTCATACAACAGGTATTCCTCTTTCTCTATGGGGTATGCCATTCAGTGTAATAACTCATTTATGCAGTTCCCATGCCAATCCGCCACCTGCCGGCTCGGAAAACCGCACAATACCATCAGCTTATTTATTCCCCGGATATCTCTGTATTCTGACCACACAACCATGGGATGGCTGTGGAATTCCCCCTGTTTTATGATGGATAAAACGCCATAAGGAGGACTTTTTCATGAGCAAAGAAACTGAAACAATGAAACATAACGCTGAAGTGGCACAGTTCCGCTTCGCCCTGATCCTCTGCGGGGGAATCCCATCTGAATGATACGCTCCGCAAGCCGGTCCATGAAGCCCTGCGCCAGAGGATCACCGTCCACTACAACTACAGCGGTCTTTCTGATGGGGGAAAGTATCAAAAATACATCCTTCATAAAATCCAGCTTGCCGGTGCTTCCGGCACCATCATTGATCCGTCCGCACTTGCGGCTGCCCACAGTTTTACCCAGGGCAATCCACGTCTCATCGACAATCTCATGACCGATGCACTGACCATAGGTGCCCAGCAGGATAAAAAGGTCATTGATGCTGAGGTGATCCGTGCTGCCGTCGATAACCAGGGGCTTTATTAATGAAGTTTTCAATGTCCTTTTCAAGACCATGGCATGTGTCATAGTCTTATTTCAAAAGCAGAGGATTTGCCTCTGAAATAAGACTACAACAGTGTGCTGTCATTCCGCTTAGAATCCGCGGTAAGTTCCGATATGGCACAATCGGGTAGGCGAATATACCTAAAATAAAGTGCGGTTAGCACCTACCACAATGCGCCGTCGGACAAATAAATAAGCTTTTCATTTTACCTTCTTTATACACCGTAATGTATTTTATATTTTCTCGCCATTATATAACTTAAACGCTATAAAATCTGCATTACGCTTTGCATCATCTATAGTTAAGAACTTCTTCCCGTTATATTGCCATAAACACTTACCATTGCCATATACCAAACCATAGTTTTCTCCAAACTTGCTTTTTACAATTGTAAAACTATGTTCCCCAATCCTTGCTGTCCAATTTCCTTTTTGACTTTTCTTCCAATATGCAAGACTTTCTTGTCTTGTTTTACTGATCAAGCAACCATATACGCCATTTTTTCTGTATTTCTCCGCAATAAAAAGTTTTCGCTTTTCATATCCCTCTAACGAAATATTATTAACAAAATTAAAGAAGTTCGGTACTTTATACTCAAATAAAGTCTCATTCGCAATAGCAAAATCTTCTGCTTGCTTTGAATCAACTTTACATGTATGAAAAACTTCAAACCAAAGCTTTCCATTCCATTGATCATAGTACACTGTTGGTTCAGTTCTTTCCAGTTCAAAGAATAAATCAATTTCGTATATTGTTCCATTACAAACAATTTCTTTTTCCACTTCAACACTCTTAATAAAGAGTTTCACCTTTTCATCATTAAACATAATTATTAATTCATCAACTGTAGCCAATGCTTCTTTGTTTCCTTGATGTGTTAAGCTTTCACACTCACCTCTAGACTTACTAGTATGATTACCTGTACTATTCCCTTTTCTACGAAAACCTTGATTAATTCCTTTTCTTACTAATATCATAGGAACACTCTTATTTTGACTCCGATACAGTCTTTCTTTTATATAAAGAAATTCCTCTTTGTTACCATATTCCAGTCGTTTTAATTCCTTTAAACTTGTTTTCTTAAATTCCTGACTTCTTTCATCATAATACCAACTTGTAATCAACATGTAATCGCTCCTTCGTAATGCTTCCTTGCTATATAAAAATTTATCGTTTCGTTGCAGCCTTTGATTACAGATATGAAAGCACAATCTCATACACATCTATCAATCTCTGCTGATACGCACTTGGCCGTCCTCCAAAATCCGTATATTCATTTGGATCTGTAAAGATAGTAGTTATTTCAGGAACTCTATTCACGCAAAATATTTTATGTACTGTACCTTCCTCCCCCACATGAACTGCCTCAACCTCTTTTGCTGTTACCAGTCTTCCTATAAATTGATCTCCAGTAATATCTATTACAATTCCATTCTCTGTTTCCAACCACACATGATGCCACTGACTATCTTTCCTGCATGTTCCATTTACCTGCCTCGTTTCTATTCCGTGTTCCAGCAAATATTGACTTAACAAATCACAGGTATGCCCACAACAATCATTTGGGAAGTTATTAAACGGATATAAGTTTCTAAACATATCATCTTCCCATGCCGCATCTAATGCATTTCGAAATTGTCTTGCAATTCTTTCTATCTTTTTCATCCTTAATCTCCAATGTAGCATTTTTAGATTTCCACAATATACTCTCTAACTATATCCATTATAAAATCAGTACTTGCTGGTGTATAATTGGGAGATTGCGCCATTACAGCAAAGTCAAAATCCCCATCATACTTTACATCTTGAATAGACGGAATAATTAATAGCGGAACCTCTGGCTCTTTTACAGCATTCTTTAAATATGCTTGCTTTTCTTGTTTATCTGCATCATATGAAGGAAATTCCATATCTGGATTACACACAAGCTGTATTGTATTCTCAACCGGTTTGTCCCAAATGAACTTCTCTTCAAAATCTTTCAGTGTCTCCCACACATAATCATTTTTTGTCGCTATTGGGATTAGCACAATAGGTTAAACTATTTATCCAGCGAAAGGCAATGGCATACAACAGGTAATCTCCTATTCCAACATCATTCAACTGTCCAAAGCAATCCAAATATTTTGTATGCATACGTCGTTCTTCAACCGGATATTGAAGCAAATCATCTAAAATATATGTCCATGAAAGATAACCCCAAACCTAAATCCGCATGTGAATCTATATGCACAACTTCAAATGGCGTTTCCAAACTTTCTTTTGTTATCAACTCCTGCCAAAAGAATAGTGCTTCGTTGTGTCCGGTCACAATTCTTCCCTTGATTTTTCTATCTTTTGAAAGTCCAAGGTTATCTTCCAAAAAACTTCTTATTCGCTGCTCACTCCAAACACAATCTCCATACTCATCCTCTGCCTAACGCTCTTCTCTACTTTCAGCAATTCCTGTAGCTATATCCTCCATAAAATAGTCCATATCTAAATCAAGAATCTTCATTTGCCTCCTTTTGATACAAAATTTTCACATCTTTGTACTTGTCAAAGGAAAGGGAATAAACCTTCGCAAGCTATTCTGTCAGGAGTTCCGACGCATCCAACGATGCCCTGGCAGTGCTGATCGTAAAATTGACGGTATATACTACGTCATACCCATATGATATATCGAACATCCGTTCTTGTCAATCCTAATTTGTTTTCTTCCCCTTCTTTCCGAAACGGGTAGTTTCGTACTCGTGACAAAGATTAGGCTCTATAAAAAGCTACCTCAAGGTTACATTCATATTTAATGCTCTCTGAGCTGCCTCATAGACTACATGATACATAGCATCTACATATGCTTGCTCGTCCAGATTTCCACTATCAAAAAATCGCTGACAATTCTTCAGAAACTTTTGGAATCGCGCCATAAATCCTACTGCTTCTTGCTCTGCACTTAGCATTGCTTTATGATATAACATCTGTCCCACAAACATCTTCGGAAATATTCTGCCTTCTACAATATAATAGAATTCTTCTTCATCCTTATCCTTTGTGAAATATCCACCAGATAATTTCATGGTTTCCTTCACAATTTTTTTAACCATATCTGTAGAAACAAAGTTTCGTAAATTGGCTGTAAAATTTATGGAAAAAGACCTGCAATTATAATAATATGACTCGTCAATATTGCATGTATAACCATCTCCATATTTCAATCTCCTACGCAATGCATTATAGGAGTTTCCATGCGGCGTTTTCCCAATACTCAATGCCAAATCGGCAAGCCCCGGTGCAAACACTTTCTTATTCGTAACATCCTTCAACAGATACTCATGAACAATCTCAGCTAATCTTTCTTTATCAATTCTTACAACCACTTCACTTTCCGGTCTATCTGTTTTTACCGGAATTTTAACTGCTGATTTTTCAAGATAGTCAGCTGTATCTGCAAATATGGTCATAATGACATTTGATATGTTATATCTTTTGACAATTTCTTCCTGCATAGAACCATCTCTTTTTAAATAACAGGATAATGACTTAATCTTCAAATTTTGTCTGGATTTTGTCTGAGCATTTTGTATTTCTTCCCGTAACTCCTGTTCTCTTGCCGATATAGCACTTATAATTTCCTTACTTGACAACTCTTGTCCCAAATCCATATCCATTGAAAGAGGATCATCCATATAGCTATCTTTCCGAATAGAGTCTACAAACAGATCCACCTTATTATGTATCATAAAAGCAGGTATCTGTTTACTGTAAGTAGCAAAAGCTGCTTTATACATTTCCTGTATTTTTTTCTCGTTAGAATCTCCAAATAAAGGAACTACCATTAATAATGCATCCGCATCTCCCTGATATAGCAAATCACTTAGATAATCGGCATTATCGTCTTCTGTATTTTCTGCATGGAAAAGTCCCCTCGTATCAAAAATGCCAAATGTAACTTTGTCCCTGTTATCTTTAAAAACAGCATTTGTTTTCCCATTTGACCTGATTATTTTAGTTATCGCCTGACTTACCGGAATATAAATAACTATATCACTACAAAACACTTCCAACGAAAGTCTCTGACCATTTTGAATATCGTTAGCAGTGAACATAGCATCGATAAATGCCTCATCCGGGTCGTCTAAATAGATTTCCCTATAATAATAGCCATCTTCTGAAATATCACTTTTACTGAAATACTCAAAAAACACTTCATGGAGCCATTGATTTATTTCTGCAAGAACATCCCACAGGCTTTCACGCACTTTTTCTCCCTGCATATCAATCATTCGCTCCACTTCATTTTTTAGAGCAGATAAAAATTTCGTAGAATTATCCTTTGCTTCGCCTTCCGGTAGATTATTTCTAACACTATTATATATTTCATAATTGTACTCTGACATATGATAACTATGGTATATATCTACCAAGTCACTCACAATCTTTGTTTTCTGTTCCTCTGTCAAAAAAGATAGCACAGCTTTTGCATTATTTTTTGCCTGCATTTCTTGAATTAAATATTTTTCCAATTCTTCTTCGTCTCTTCCAATAATGGAATCCACTACTTTCCCCTGACTTCTAACTACCTTTGCCACAGACGAAACAAACAAATCACTCAAACTTAGCTTATCATATGGTTCCATATTTAACTTTACAGCAACTAAAAGTTTATCTGTATACTCCTCAGAATACACCAACAACCGTTCCTTTAAAGTTGAATTTGTCCGTCCTACACCTCGTAATAATACGGTTCTGGCTTCTTTGGATGCAAACACCGTTGCAATCTCTGTCTTACCATCTCCCGTACCACCAGTCAATTTTAATACATGTACATGTGGCTGCAAATTCTTATATATGCTCATAAACTTCACCTCCGTATTTTTTGCAATAAAAAATGTCCATAAACGACCAAACTGGACGCTATGGACATATATAACTCAAATAAATGGGTACACTGCCCCATTATCAGCTTTACATCTCATCGCACAGAACTCGGTCATTTCAGTAGTGAGCAACTACCTATTTTGAAATCTGTTGTTCTATTGCATATTATAATAATATTTCTCTATTCACTTGTCAATACCTTTTGTAATCAAAACAAAATTACCCACTCTACACATCTATCTTATTTCAGATCTGGATGCGGACGTATCATTCTTCTTTTCTTAAGCAAAGGTAGCCGTTTACGGTGTTTAACTACTTTAGCTAACAGGAGGAGCAGCTTATGCGTAATAAGAGAAGAACAGACGAAGAATGGCTGTCATTGATTCAGCAATGTCGCAGCAGTGGATTTTCTGACCGTGTCTGGTGTGAGCAGAATGATATCTCTATCAATACGTTTTATAATACTGTCACAAAGCTGAGAAAGAAATCATGTATGATTCCGGAGACAGACAGGCTAATCGTGGATGCCACACATGAAATCGTACCACTTTCCATTACAGAAGAATCGCATATACCGATATCGAATCCAGCCAGACTGCTGTCAACAGATGCAACATCAGAAGGCGAAGCACTGACAGTTATCATAAACGGCTGTAAAGTTGCAATCAATAATCATGCAGGCAGGGATGTGATCTATCATACGATATCTGCCCTGCGGAAACTTTGATCGGTGATCTGTCCAGAGTACAGAAAATCTATCTGGTTACAGGAAGGACTGATATGAGAAAATCCTTTGACGGACTCATGGCAGTCATCCGTGACAATTTCCAGATGTATCCGTTCTCCAATGCGGTCTTTCTGTTCTGTGGACGCAAAAAGAATACGATGAAAGCCCTCTATTTTGACCGGGATGGATTTGTACTCCTGCAGAAGCGCCTGGACAATGGAAAATTCCAATGGCCACGCAATGCTTCAGAAGTCAGACCCCTGACAAGGCAGGAATTCCGCTGGCTGATGGAAGGACTTTCCATTGACCAGCCGAAAGCGATACAGCCTGCGAAAGACAGGGATTACTGATTTGTGCAATATGTAGATTTTGAAAAAATTTTTCTACAGCCGCAGCAGGCTGTTGACGGAAGATATCCACAGATGTGAAATCATGGGGTGCGTTGTCCCGGGGATAGTTGAGCATGACATCATCATGATGTGCATAACTTTACGGAAATCCCGGAAACTGCCTGATTTTGAGGAAAAAAAGGAACTATCTGGCTTTCGGCATAATGCCAGTCTGATTTTGGACGGCATTTGCAACCATGCTCCCACGAAGGGAGCGACTGATCCCGACGACGGTGACGACAATAAAGACAAATTTCAATCCACGCTCCCACGAAGGGAGCGACAGGATTCACAAAAGGATTCGCAAAAAAGATTCACAATTTCAATCCACGCTCCCGCGAAGGGAGCGACTGCAATATTTCACAAATCCTCAAATTTATATTGTGAAACATTGACAAATACTACTCAAATTAATTCTTTAACCATTAATGCATAATATATTAATAAACTTAAAGCTAAAGTTTTAAGTTATTTTTCTGGTGCGAATCACCTTATAGATTTATGTGTGCTTCACATTCGCACCAGTAATTTACAAGATCAGTGGCTGATCTACCGCAATTCCATGTTCAACTCCAACATGTTCTACTTTTGTCTGGTATTTATTGCCTAAATAATAAAAGCGTAAACTATCTACATTCTCATCAATAATATCAATTAAACTTTGTTTTAACACTACACTTTGCGCCTGGTCTAAAATGCATTCAAACACCGAATTCTGAACACGTCTGCCATAGTTTTCACATTGTTTCGCCACTTTTCTTAACCGTTTTTTTCCTGATACAGTTTCTGTATTAACATCATATGTGATAAGTACGAGCATAGCAATTCACCTCATTTCCAAAGGGAATACCGGATATCCGTCTAAATCACCGCGCAAATATCTGGCAAGTAGCATAGCTTGTACATACGGCAGCATTCCCCATTCAACCTTTTCTTTTAAAAATGGATGTGTAATAACTTCTTTCTTTTTATTTTCGCCATTCTACTAATACCTTTTTGCGCAAATCATCTATCCATCAAAACTGCCCCATTTTCTTTGCGTGAAAAATTTTTGCCATTTACAATCTTCTTATTAATCAATGGATAATACAAATGCGATTCTGCATAAACGGCTCGAAATTCTTCTATCAAATCAAGAGCCCAGTGACACTCTGCCCGGTCGGTCTGTATGAAGAAAACCAACATAAGCATCTAAACCGACTGCAGTTAAAGCTGCGGCACATTCATTTGCCAATAATGTGTATGCAAATGATACATGGCATTGACATTATCTAATGGCGGACGTCGATTTCTGTTTTCAAAGAAAAATTCTTCTTTATTTTGTAGAATCAATTGGTCGAATGCAGAAAAATACTGACTTGCCGCATTGCCCTCAATTCCTCGAATGCTATCCATTGAATCACATTCTAATAACTGCCGAATGTGCTCATCCAGATTGGCGGTCACATTTTTTGATGGCATCCACATCAACCTGCAGGGCATGGTCTCTTGTTGCTCTTTCTAATACCCATTTACTGTTGTATATTTTACCAATAATCATATTTCTGGCAATAGGGATACTATCTTCTAGCGAATCTGAAATTCTACACTGCTGTTTTCTTAAAATAACATTTCCCCTGTTCTCTCCGCTTACGGATGCTAAAAACTGTCCATTTTGATTCATAAAGCTTAGGGAAATTCCTCTTTTCGCACAGGCTCCCATTAATGCAGGACTTGCTCCAGTGTAGCCAAAGGTCACAATTCCTTCGAGATTATGTAGTGGAAGCCGGATAAGTATCTTCTTTTCCTCCAGAACCAGCACATTTTCTCCATCTAATGCAAGATAACGTTCTGGAGTTGTTACATATAGTGTATTTAATAATTTTCTCATAACTCCCCGTCTTTTATCGTTTTTAAAATGTAAGTGTGTACTGACTTTTTCTTTGAAAGCTGTGGCAGACATATATTTTTCAGTGAACAGGCATTGCAGGACTTTGTTCTTTTAATGTTTGGTGTATACTGCCTGTCAAAATACTGATGCATCTGTAGACATATATTTTCCACTTCCTGACGAAGAAAATCTGTTATTTCCACATGCTCTCTTCGTTTTGTTGTCCCGTAATATAAGTCACCTTCTTCTATTCTTGTACACATCATTTCTTCAAGGCATATTGCCTGCGCCACAAGTTGTAAACGGTCAGCATTATTTTCTTTTGGCTCTCCCTTTTTGTATTCTACCGGATATACTTTATAGAGTCCTTCTCTCCCATATAGACGTACGCCTTCTTCTACCCTTTTTTGCCAATTTTTTAAATTCTACCACATCACAGATTCCACTAATCCCAAGATATTTAGAATATACTCTCATCTGACGAGAAACAACCAGATTCTTTCTCGTTTCTATCTGCGGGCCATCATGTGCCCGCTTGTGCATAATGTTTCCCTCTACTGTCCGTACATTCTCTTCCCATTGATTTTCGATATGAATTAATGCCCACTGTCTTGTACAAAATACAAAATGCTGGATTCCAGAAAGCATCAAATAATCTTCTTCATTATAAACCTTCATATTCTTCCACCGCCAGTCCAGGTAACTCGTGGCAGATAATCTCATAATCTTCTATCTTTCTTGGATTACGAACTCCTTCTTTCTTCTTAATCTCAATACTATTATGCACTTTGTGAGAAGAATACTGTCCAATCTTGCAGTTGTGCTTCCACCAGTATAACTTATGCATTACCATACTTCCGTCTGGTCTTGCAGAGGAACTGTCGTTTACAAACAGTAGTGCGGATAGCTTCATTTAAATTTTTTCCGCATCTTCTTCGGTCAAAAACCTGTCTTTTCAGAAAGCTGTACATTAATACTTCCCTTTAATATGTAAACACCAAAGTCTACTCGATGCTTCATTCCCATTGTATCAGAGGATTTTCCTTCTTTATCTTCACTATTTACACCTTTTTGTAATCTGCATGCTTGTGATATCTATTGGATCTACACTGAAAGCTGGCTGAACAGATACTGGACCACGAATACCTAAAGATAAGTCAGAACCTTTAAATGCAAATACCTGTCCAAAACTTCTAACATCCATCCACTCTTTACAGGCAATTTCATATCCTCTTTGTGCATCTGCTTTCTTTCCGTTTTTTAAGTTCTGCTCCAAAAGCTTCATTCGCTTCTGCTCTTGCTTTTAAGCTCTTGTATCCATCTGTATTTT
>ENA-OQBL01001088-OQBL01001088.1-human-gut-metagenome-genome-assembly--contig:-NODE-1088-length-11500-cov-3.477007_pt1 | contig 11500 bp, 8 predicted proteins | sample MGYA00242747_ERZ504553 | MGnify/ENA primary metagenome ERZ504553 (study PRJEB26092, sample SAMD00036240) | human gut metagenome | host: Homo sapiens | study: EMG produced TPA metagenomics assembly of...
CTACAACGCACTGCGTGAGCGCAACGGCAACAACGAGCCCGCCCGTATTGTTATTGGCAAGGATACCCGTCGTAGCTCTTATATGTTCGAGTACAGCCTGGTCGCAGGTCTGACCGCTTCCGGCGCAGATGCCTACCTGCTGCACGTTACTACCACGCCTTCCGTGGCTTACATTGCTCGCGTGGATGACTTTGATTGCGGCATCATGATCTCTGCCAGTCACAACCCCTACTACGATAACGGCATCAAGCTGATTGACTGTTACGGTGAGAAAATGCCGGAGGAGATCTTGCTGTTAGTCGAGGATTACATCGACGGCAAACTCAATGTTTTCGATAAGGAGTGGCCGGAGCTGCCTTTCGCTCACTGGGAACACATTGGCTGCACGGTGGACTATGTGTCCGGCCGCAACCGCTATATGGGCTACCTGATCAGCCTCGGTATCTACTCTTTCAAGGGTGTCAAGGTTGGCCTGGACTGCGCCAACGGCAGTTCCTGGAACATCGCTAAATCTGTGTTCGATGCTCTGGGAGCTGATACCTATGTCATCAATGCACAGCCCAACGGTCTGAACATCAACAACAATGCTGGTTCTACCCACATTGAGGGTCTGCAGAAGTTCGTGGTTGAAAAGGGCCTGGACATCGGTTTTGCCTATGACGGCGATGCTGACCGTTGCCTGTGTGTGGATGAGAAGGGTAATGTCATCACTGGCGACCACATCCTGTACATCTACGGCTGCTACATGAAGGAGCGTGGCAAGCTACTGACCAACACAGTGGTTACCACGGTCATGTCCAACTTCGGTCTGTACAAGGCCTTTGACGAGCAGGGCATCGGCTACGCCAAGACTGCAGTGGGTGACAAGTACGTCTATGAGTATATGGCTAAGAACGGCTGCCGTATCGGCGGTGAGCAGAGTGGTCATATTATCTTCAGCAAGTACGCCAGCACGGGTGATGGTATCCTGACCAGTCTGAAAATGATGGAAGTTATGCTGGCAAAGAAACTGCCCATGAGCAAGCTGGCTGAGCCCCTGAAAATCTACCCGCAGGTGTTGGAGAATGTTCGTGTGACCGACAAGAAGGCCGCACAGGATGACGAAGCAGTGCAGGCAGCAGTCAAGGCCGTAGCCGAGGCACTGGGCGACACTGGCCGTATCCTTGTCCGTGAGTCCGGCACTGAACCGGTCGTGCGTGTGATGGTGGAGGCTCCCGACCACGATACCTGCCAGAAGTATGTGTCTCAGGTTGTGGAGACTATCAAGAGCAGAGGCTACGGAGTTTGAGTGCAAACCTGAAACGAGGATGCGGAATCCTGCTGATTGCATCTGTGGTTCTTCTGTCTATCTTGGCGTTGTTGCCTGATGCGGATGTTGACCACGATGCAGGATACACTTCCTCAGAGCTGAGTATCCGAGAAACCGTAGATGGAAGCGTGACCAGCACAAGTTATGTGAATTTTGATGGAGTAATCACAGAAGCTATTGATATGGGCTATGCGACCGTGTGTAGAATGCAGGATGATAACGGCCGAGTTGTAGAAGAACGTTATCTTGATGCAAACGGAGACCCAGTGGCAAGATATGGAAATTATTACGGATTATCATATGAATACGATGAAACCGGTACTGTGATAACATATCTTGATGCCGAAGGTAATCCGATAATACGCAGTGACGGATATTCTACTATTGTTAGAACGCAGGTTGATGGCAGGGCTTCCGATGATTTTTACTACGATTTGAACGGACAGCAGGTACAGTGCTCCGGTGGATACTATGGGCTTCATCGTGAGTATAACTCTGAGGGTCAGAGCACTAGTTCGACCTTTCTCGATAAAGACGGTCATGCAGTGAGTACATCATCTGGATATGCGATTAAGACATATCAGCGTGATATGGATGGAACCATTGTCGGTGAGCAGTATTTTGACACAGAAGGAAATCCTGTGAGGTCTTTGCTTGGTCAGTACGGTGAGTTATACCAGCGCAACGAGCAAGGATACATCGGTCAGATCACCTATCTTGATGCAGATGGCAACCCTGCCCCTACCAATGCAGGCTATACTATCCTCAAACGTACCTATCATAGAGATGGTACAGCAGATACGGATATGTATTTTGATGCGAATGGCAATCCAAAAGCATTATCTAAAGGGCAGTACGGCATCAAACGTAGTGGCAAGGTGAACCTTCTGCTTGACAGAAACGGCAACGCTATGCCGTGTGTGGACAACCTTCTGAATGGCTTCCCATGCATGGTGGTTGTTTTTGGCTGTGTGATCTGCTTGCTGATGATTGTTCTTCCGAAGAGTTTGAGCGTAGTACTGACGATTGTTTATGTAGCGTTCATTCTTTATGAAACACTGATGTTTCGGGAGTCAGGGGATGCAAGAACGAACTTTGTTCTATTTTCCTACGCTGGGAAGTTCCTGAAAGAGCAATCTGTGAGAGTGGGGGTTATCAATAACATCTGGCTGTTCATTCCACTTGGAACGGGACTGTATAGGTGGTTTCAGAAGAAGTGGGCGTTACTGTTCCCCTTCGGGATGTCTGTGGCAATCGAAACGACCCAGTATATTACGGGACTTGGCATCGCAGAGTTCGATGATGTGTTCGGTAATACGATGGGCGGATGGATTGGCATCTTGGTGGCATACATCAAAATGATGTGGCATAGCGAGACGGTTAGTCGTCCTCAACGCCACTCCATCCGATGAAAATTTCCTCTGCATCCTCCAGTTTTGACCAGTCGAGATACTGTCCACAGTTGCCGCAATAAGATTGATACTCGTATTTGATGACCATCTTGCACCGAGGGCAAATTGGGAAACAGTTCCGGTCTCTATAGATTCGAATTGCGCTCACTGTTCTGGACGATTGGTATGTAGGGGAGAGCAGCAGATCAAGGATGACGTGGGCAAGAGATGGCTTTGTTGGATGGTTCATCCATTCTTCGTCGTCAAAAATCCAAATCATCTTCTTGTGAATCAGCATCGATCTCATGCAGATAAGTGCTGATTTTCGAGGAAATGGTTCTAAGAACAGCAGTTTTTTGAGTAGCGTTTTCATTATAATCACCTCTGTATTTAAGCATAGATGATTATTTGACTGCGGTGTTGTATATTTGCTTGCAATCCTTGAAAAACACTGGTTTTTAGTATACTATAAGGCTGTGGGAGATTTCTCACAGCATTTGTCGCTCGAAAACTTTTGCACACCTCTACGTGGTGGGCGGCAGGCAACGTCTACTCCATAGATGGCTGAGATGCAGAGTGGATTTGATTGTTAGAGGAAAAGAATATGGCTACTATTCCGCAACCCAAGAAACACGATGAGGCGGCAAAAAATCAGCATTTGATACCACGCTGTTATGTGAAACCGTGGTATATAGGTAGTAGTGAAAGTGTATGGGCGTACATAAAAAACGAAAAATTATCATTCGGGAGTAAATTCTGAGTGGGATATTGAACGCAGAAATATCGAGAGAATTCTGCAAATAAATGGTTTCCATGATATTAAAGCGGGTTCTCTCTGTATGCCGGAAGATGCAGAGCACGAGATTTTTGATGACATCTTGCAATTTGATGTGACCTGCAATGGGAAAAAGCTAAAAAGCGGCTTTGGAGTGGAGTCTGGCATATAGTGATTTCAATCAGTGGATAATAAAAGATACAAATGGTGTTACTTTCACGCCTGATGAAAAAGCAGCGTTAAAAGAATATCTTGATAATACTCGGTGGGTATATATAGAGACGGAATGGAGTAAGGCCTATGAAAATCAATGGCATGACTTTATAAATCAAATTGAGAGCCAGGCAAAAGCTCTGTCCTTCGGAAAACGGCAGATAGGGAAAACGCCTCAGGATATTTCTCAGGATGAATTTAAAAAAACTGATTAAATATAGCGTAGTATTCGACTGGAGAAGCTTGGAAGGTAATGAGATTTTTAATGAAATTCAGGAAGTCTTTTATAGGCTGATGCCATTAGGAACAATAAATATTCCAGAAGGAGAAAGAATACACAAAGAGGATAAAACAGCAGAAGACGAGATTAGGCATAATCTTATCTTGCAAGCATTTACAAGATATCTTCAAAATGATTCCGGCTGGATGAAAACGATTGAGACTTTTTGTGTAAGTAATTGCTCCCTGTCAATTTGGCTAACAGATTTAAATCATCCGTTTATCACTTCTGATAACCCGTCATTTTCCGAAAAAAATGAGTGATGGCAAACAAAGAAACTATTTTGTAGCCCTGCCGACTATGCTTATTTCTTATGAATCGGGAAATCCAAATGAGTACACCATAAATTGTGCAGCGCCAGATCAGGTATTAGACTTAAATAAAAAAATAGCGCAAAATGGCCAATTGCTAATCGTACAATCAGATGCATATAATATTAAGTGCCTTTTTTGATAAAAACAGATTAAAGAATAGCAAGTCTGTAGTAGAGGATTATTTTGTCACTAGATAACCCACAATGTGACAAGAATTTTTATGGCTCAAATTGAAATTTACTGGTCAGTGGTATGAGCGCAGATGAGATTCTTGCCAAGCTGAAGTAAGCAAACTAGCTGTGTGTACACTGAACTCCAGAAGATCACATGTATCGGAGGTATCATTTTATGCCCAGAACGAAAGGCAGCAAAAACCGTCCTAAGCACACCACCAACTCAGTTCCTGAGACTGATTTTGCTTCCCAGATTGCAGAGAAGCAGGAGACTATTGCATCTCTGAATACTGAGATTGCATCCATCACCACCAAGATTGACACTTTGAAGGCTGACCTAAAGGAGAAGAAGTCGGTTCTGAAGAAGACCGAAAAAGAAATCGCAAAGTTGGAGGCCAAGAAGGCTGCCGCTGAGGCGAAAGCTGCCGAAGCTGCTAAGAAGGTTGAGGTCGAAGCAGTGCTGAAGAAGCTGCTGGCATCCGGTATGACGGCAGATGAGATTCTCGAAAAGCTGAAATAAAACCATACGCCGTGTGGACTGAATTCCAGAAGTTCGCACGGCGTATTTAGAGTGTACCATATAGTTCGTGATGGAAATAAAAGAAATGGAGTGTACGGAAATGAATTTATCAAAAATACATCATATTGCAATTATTGTATCTGACTACGAAGCCGCAAAGGATTTCTATGTAAACAAGCTGGGCTTCTCTGTCGTTAGAGAAAACTACCGCCCGGAGCGTAAGGATTGGAAGTTGGATCTTCGTGTTAATGAACACACGGAGCTGGAAATTTTCGCTGAAGAGAATCCGCCAAAGCGTGTGAACCGTCCGGAGACCTGTGGTCTACGCCATCTTGCGTTCTGCGTTGATAACATAGAACAGACAGTGAATGAGCTGGCAGAAGCTGGAATTGAATGTGAGCCGATTCGTGTGGATAGTTACACCAGCAAGAAGATGACTTTCTTCCACGATCCGGATGGTCTGCCGTTGGAGTTGCATGAATAATCATGGGCGAGAAAAGACCATATAAAGCCAGAAATCCGGGTGGTGGTCGGAAAAAGCGGAAGCCGGAGCACAATGCCGGAAAAAAGCTGAAAGAACAGTTGGACGCTGCTGTTGTGCTTTACAATTCCGAGATGTCATTGCAAGCCATCGCAGACGCATTGTCCCTCACCCCCATCAAGGTTCGGAAGCTGCTCATCACAGCCGGGGTCTATGAGTCGGACACGGCAAAGCTCGTCCAGCAGACCTTCAATGCCTTCAGAGAAACACAGAACTACTCCACTGCCGTCACCTCCACTATGGCTGCCTTGCGGCTGTCCCGTCCCTCTGTGACCTCTTATCTGCCGTATGAAAAAGGCGTGTACTTCCCGGAGGACGCTGACGCAGCCAATATCAGCAACGGGGCAGAGCGGCAACGCCACTACCGAGCTGTGGTTGCGCTGAAGAAAAATCCATGCGAGGAGAATCTCTGGAAGTGTGTGGTGGCTTTTCGGGGATACAAGTTCAAGACGATGTCCGGCTTGCTCTTTACCTATAAGCTGAAGAAGGGCAGGGGAGATGAGTTCACCAAGGAACTGTGGATCGACCGTAGAGAGGACAGCAAGAGCCTTGCTTGGAGTTCCGTGATGCTGGCGTATCACAATATCGGTAAAATCGGAGAGGTAGTGGTCAGACCCAAGGTTCTGGGAGACATCCGGGGAGTGTCGTACATTTATGGGATGTTCTACCGATTTGGCTTGATTGACGTGCCAGGCAAGGTCAGAGAACAGATGTCGAAGTGATAAGGGAGTGAGAGTATAGTTTGTGATAGAAATAAAACTGCCCTCCGTGGATACCACAGAAGGCAGTCAGTTGGCTTATTCCCAGTCTTCATCCCTAGCCCACAGAAGATTCTGCACTTCTTTTTCGGTAGCTGGGCGGATGGCAGGTCTGTTCTGATAGTCCGTTTTGCCGCAGTCTGGGCAACGGTCGGGCAGCGATTCCGCCTCAAAGCAGTAATGGCAGACATCGCAAAATAGTAGTTCACAGTGGGGTACTTTTAGCTGGTCTTTAGTTCAAATTGCTTGCGCTACACCAAATCTCGAGATTTGAATCCCACAATGAGGTAGTGTTTCAGGCATAGTAGTGGCAGGGATCATGGTTCCAACTGGTCGTCAAGAGAAGTCGGCTATGAGAAAAATGTTTATACGGATGACTTGTTTGTTGGCTTGTGATATACTGAAACGAGAAAAACGACGACGGGTGCTTTATAAATTTAAGGAAAAATTTGACAACATCGAAGGATGGTTTATCTATGCAAATTGAAAATGAAATAGAGCATGCAGCCAGAAAAATTATATCCTCTAATTACCAAATAGGACTTGCACAAGAGGATCTGGACGATGCTGTGAATCGAGCGAAAGAAGCATTGAAAACTGGTGAGTTGGATTTCTCAAGGGTAGAATCATTAGTTCTTACGCAGGATGGACATACTCGCCACGTCTATCGGTATTCTGATATGTTGGCACCGGAGAATGTAATTTGCCAATGCCTGAAACAGCTTCTGGATAAAGTGTTTAGTGTTCGCTATCCGAATCGTAATAAAATGGTTAAGACACTGTTTAATACACTTCCAGCGGTTGTCCAAATGTCTGCATTTACGATCGTGAAGTTTGATTTTAAAAACTATTTCAACTCACTCTCGGCAACTTATGTCTACGAGAAATTTCTGAAGAATCGTTTGTCTTTCCGGAAAGATGCAGATTTGATGAAAAAATTCGTGGAAGAAACACAGTACACATACGCAGGACTGAGTACTTCAAATGCGATGGCAGAAATAGCGGCTTCTGCATTTGATTGTGCGGTTCGCCAGAGATTTTCTCAATCAGGGCTGATCTATTATGAGCGATATATCGACGATAGCATATTGATTCTAAATCGAAATTGGGAAAGCCCAAAAATTCAATCGATATTGGAACAAGTGCTGCAGGAAATATTCCATGATGCGCAGATCAAATATGGAAAGCCGTGTAAAACTTCTTTTAATATGAAAAAGTTTTGCTGTGTCTCTGAAAAAAAATCTATCGCAAAAGCATATAAAAATAAATTACCTGGGGTACGAATTTGATTTTTCCATACAAGATCTGGAAAAGCGTAAAGTTGAATTGACGTATGGGATTACAGAGGAAAAGCGAAAAAAATATTGTCGTCGAGTAGGGAAACTGATCAAGTTATATAATGATCCAGCTAGTCCGGATTATCGTGACGTGGAATTGCTCCGACAGAGACTTAGAGCTTTTACTTCTCGTGTAGTGTATGTGTCAAAATATTCAAGTGGAAATGTCTGGAAAGTGAAGGGCTTTATTTCAAATTATTCAGAACTTCGCTATTTCGAGGATAACAAGACACTTGAAAAAAATTACGGTGGATTTTTTGAAGAATATGGTTATAAGGGAGTTTCAGAGTCAAAGAACTCCCATTCCGTATTTTTTGACAATGTATACTACAAGTGATCGTGAAAAAAGAAATGCGGCTAGCGGATATGATTTGTATAAGAATATGAAAAGCAATCGGACGCTTCTATTTGTGGAGGGAATAGGTTATGATTATGATGCTCTTCAAAAGCTCTGTCAAAAAGTACATATTCGACCGGTTGATTCAAATGGTATTCGGAAATCCTATAATGAGCTGGCAAAGGAATATCTTATCAGAATGAAAGTAGGCTTTTAGAAAAACAAAACGGCAAGGTTTCCCTTACCGTCTCGGAACATTTGCCGTAGCTATGTTCTAAACACGATATTGGCTAAAGCTGTTTACCGTGCCGATGATGTGTGTGTCTACACGTATGTAAACACTGCAAAACATGTGTTTGCCCATTAAGCATATACTATTAGGGAGGAAAAGTCAATGGGATGGAAGGGATTAGAAAGAAATAAGCTGGATTTCATCCTTACAGATTTGTTGCCGGTGGAGGTTTCGGAGTTATTTTCTTTTACAAACTTTTATGATTTTTTGACAGAAGGTTCTCAGCAGAAAGTAATTAACAGCTTACTGAAGGAATTCTATAGAATGAAGGCCGCTGGAGGATTGTTATTTGAGAACGGTTGGGGAACAAGACCGCTAAAATATAGGATTCTTAAGGGCACTACTTCAACAAGGGAAATGAGCATTATTCAGCCATGCTCAGCATTGAATTTGTTTTTCTTTATTGACTGTTATCAAAAAGAAATCTTAGACTATTTTGAACAGCACCATGAGTTTTCTATCCGATACCATCAAAAAAATACAGACCTGGTATACCAATCTCGTTCAAAAAAAGAAACACTCTACTTTCAAGATAGTGCCTGTTTTACAGATCGTTCGATAATTCAGCAAAGTGGAAACTTCTTTAAGATTGGCCCGTATAAATCAATTAATAGCTTTACGGGTTCGCATATTTGGCGAGTAAACAATTTTAAATTTCCTGTATATGCGAAAGTGGACTATAAGGCTTGCTTTGATAGTATTTATACCCATGCTTTTGCATGGTGCATAGAGCAGAATACAGTTGACGCCAAAAACGCCAAAAACTCTAATTTGTTCGTGGAAATCGATCGGATTATGCAAAATATTAATGGCCGGTTTTCGAATGGGATTGTGGTGGGGCCTGAGTTCTCTCGAATGATGGCGGAAATACTGTTGCAATGGATTGATTGCGAGGTTGAAAGGTCGTTAGAAATTCAAGATATTATTTGCGGATCGGATTATAAAATATATCGATATGTTGATGATGTTTTCGTTTTTGCAGCAAACGACGTAGTTATCGAGCATATTGTTGAGCAGTATCGTTTGCATGCGGGGCGATATTTGCTAAGATTAAATGATTTGAAATTTAAAAAAGAAGCTACACCCTGTTTGCCGAAAGACTGGCTAGAAAGTACGAGGTTGATGGCGGACGCTATTGGCGATTTTTTCTATCAAGGAAAACGAAAGGACTTCTATGATCTTCCAGATGAGAAACAGATTTTGGTGAAAGACAATTTTATTCCTATTGACAGAATTAAAGATGAAATAGCCGTTTTAATGAAGAAGCATTCAGAAGATAGACACACAATTGTTTCGTTCTTGCTCTCAACAATGCTAAACAATATCGGAAAGAAAAAGAATGGATATAAACTCTTTCACCCAAATCATTGTGGAAAGGCCATGCTTCTAATCGATCTAACCATGTATATCTACGCATATTGTCCCTCGTTTGAATCGACGCGAAAAGTGATATCAATTCTATCATATATCAATGATGAGCTTGATTTTAAAACCAATGAAATCGTCAGGGGAAAAACTGAGAAGATGTCTGTGGAGGTATGCATTTATTTTTTGAAAAGGGTAACCTCTTTGATCTCTGCGATTGGTTTCCAGTGCTTTTGGAGTATGGCTTGACGTTGCCAACTAGGGTAGAGGAAAATATCATCGAGAAAATTCGAAAATTAGACAATCCAATATTGTGGGGAGTTATATTGTGTTATTCAAGATATTACGAAAATTTCTTTAAAAAATTACTTGAAGAGGTGGAATTGGTGATTGACGATAAAATTGACAGGATTTCAAAAAAGGAGGCAATGATGTATGAGGAATTTTGGTATGTTCTTAATTTTTCATAACTGCCCTTTTTATCAAAATCATTAAAGCAAAAAAATCACCCAATTTGTGGAAGATATAACGCCGAGAGCACCAAAATTACCAAATACAATGAGTCCTTCCGATAAGGTGAAAAAACTCTTATGCGATTTTCTCCAACGTTCAAACCAAGGAAATAAACCTGAGAAGAGCTTTTTTAACTGGGGAAGAGTGCGAGCTTTTGATAACCGAATTACTTACAGAACTTATCAACGAACTGTTTTTAAAAATTACAAGAAATACCAAACGGGAATTATAACTAGCCTGGACTAAAAAACACAGGAAGGCGTATACGTTCGGAAATTTCCTGGTGTGAATTTCTGGAGTGGAAATATAACAATAGGCGTATTGAAACATTGGTCGCTGCGGAGCTGCAACTCCCGGCGACTTTCTATTTTGTAGACTTTATCACAAGATGGATGGTGCTCAACATTAGATTGACTGTTTGGCTTGTTCCAGTCTTGTGGGCAACGATGCTTCTGCTATGCAGATTCCAGAGCATGAACGGATAAGGGGACACCTTTTTGGTGAGGATATAGGAAATATCTTCTGTGTTCTGTGTCGAACAAATATCTCCCTTCTCCCACCGCCCCCTTCAAAAAACACGTCCGGTGAAATTTCAATCAGAAAAACCGCCGGGAAAGCGCAGGAAGGGACACGAACAACCTGCTACACAGCGGTCTGGTATCTGCTCACCTCCATAAAATCCACCCCGATATCACCCCTCAAAGCCGCAAGGTCACGGACTGAGGAGAGTACCTGGGCAGGGCAGACGCCCCGGCGGAGGCCCATGGGCCCCAGGCTCTCCGAAGACTAGCGAATGAGAATATATGTTATCGCTCGCATAGATATACCGGCGAAAAAAGAAACGGGGAAAACTTGAAAACAACGCTAAAACGTGGTATAATAGTGGTACGAACAAGCCGGGTTTAGTACGACAACTGTGCGCTGTGGTACTGTAACTGTTGTTTCAAAAATTAGGAACGACTACAAAAAGTGTGCGAAAAAACTAGCGTAGCTACGACGACACCTACCAGGTCCAGGTCGTGTCTTGGTACGACAACGAGAACTCCTACACCTCTCAGATGGTCCGTACCATCAAGTACTTCGCTGAGAACTGCTGATCGTAGCTTCTCACTGGAAAAGTGCCTGAGGTGAACGTACCGGGCTGTGCCGGTTCTGGCATGGCCATGCGAATGCGTTGACTTGCACCCTTTCTCTGCATTCCGTGGAGAAAAGGGTGCTTTTGTTTGTCCGGGTGTATTTTTGATCGGGACGTATACAGCAGGGGGAAGCGTCTGTTCCTGCCAGTAAAAAATGGTCGGCAGGAGAGAGATGACGCCCGCAAAAAGCAGGGATGCATCGTGGTTTGTGCCCGGTTCGGTCAAAATAGACACATTTTGGAACAA
>ENA-OQBL01001090-OQBL01001090.1-human-gut-metagenome-genome-assembly--contig:-NODE-1090-length-11487-cov-1.930018_pt1 | contig 11487 bp, 15 predicted proteins | sample MGYA00242747_ERZ504553 | MGnify/ENA primary metagenome ERZ504553 (study PRJEB26092, sample SAMD00036240) | human gut metagenome | host: Homo sapiens | study: EMG produced TPA metagenomics assembly of...
TATCAAGCACAACAATCACTTCCCTTATCAATGTGATTTTTGCATCTTTCTTCTGCAATTTTTTGAATTATTTTTCATCAACAGATATTTTTAATTCCGTTAGTGGAATTATAGTTTTTATTAATCAATCTGCCGTTATCGCCGTCAAGCACTCTGCCGAGAGCGTCGACATTATAATTTACCGACAAGGTGCCGATTTTTTTATCCGTATATTTTTCAAGGCCTGCACAGGATTTATCTATAAAATGGCGGCAAAGCATATTTTCATCGTTTTCTTTAACTGTTTCAACAAGCCGAATATATTTTGTTTTAGAATATTTTTGAACAGGCATAATAACAGGATACCCTTTTTTCAACTCATCGGTAATTGCTTTAATTTGTTCATTTGAATAAAGGAGTTTCAGTTCACTCATTGCCTTTTCATTTGGTTTAATTACAGCATAAACGGATTTTGAATTGTTATTTAGCAGTTCACCGTTTCGTGAATAAATATTAGTAAAAAGAGTTGAAATATCAATAGTAACGCTATTGTATGAATTATCAACTTTATAAGAATTACTGAAATTAATATAGCCGCATCTACCGAGTGCCACACTGAGAAGTATCGCAAATGCAACTCCCAATGAAATAACTCTTTTTCGCATAAAAATACCCCCTGTGTAAAGTTTTCACAAGGGGGTTGAATTTTATTCAGTTCTTTGACGTCGGAATATGGCATCTGACGATACAGGTTTATCACATTTAAACGAATAGGTATCGGTGGCCTTATTTGCAACATCAACCTTTTCGTCATCATCGAGGTTATACAAATCCTCAACAACTAATTTATACGGCTTTTTACCCGGCTCAACAACCTCAAGTTCATCACCCTCGAAAAATCTGTTGCGCTGACTTACAATAAGCCTACCGTTTGAATAATCTTTAAAAAGAGCACATACGTCCCAATTTCTGATATATCCTCCCGTATCTGTAACCTGACCGTTTTCAATCGGGCCGAAATTAAATCCCGTTGTATATTCACGATGGCTCATTTTTTCCATTTCGTCAAGAATCCACTGAGACGGCTTGAAATCATCGGTAGGATTTTTAAGATATTCATCAATAGCGTTGCGATAAGCGTAAGTTACAATTGCAGTATAATACTCGCTTTTTGCCCTTCCCTCGATTTTAAATGAATCAACGCCTGCATCAACAAGTTCAGGAATATGCTCAATCATACAAAGGTCACGAGAATTAAAGATATATGTGCCGTTCTTTTCCTCATTAATCGGGAAATATTGACCCGGACGAGTTTCCTCAACAAGATGATATTTCCATCGGCAAGGCTGAGCGCAGTCGCCACGGTTAGCATCTCTGTGAGTCATATAATCAGACAAAATGCATCTGCCTGAAAAACTCATACACATAGCGCCGTGAACAAATACCTCGATTTCTAAATCACTTGGAGTTTTATCACGAATTGTTTTAATTTCATCAAGCGAAAGTTCACGAGCGGTAACAATTCTGCTTGCGCCCATTTCATAAAGTGTATTAGCCGTTTGATAATTAACAATTCCAACCTGAGTTGACATATGAATATCAACATTTGGAGCATATTTTTTTGCCAACGCCATTACGCCGATATCAGCAATAATAAATGCGTCAATACCGATATCCTGAGCATATTTCAAAAAATCGGGAAGCTTCTCGATTTCCTCATTTCTCGGCAAGGTATTGCAGGTTAAATAAACTTTTTTACCGAGTGAGTGAGCAAGTTCAACAGCTTTTTTAATTCATCTGCACTAAAATTCGACGGATTTGTGCGCATACCAAACATTTCACCTGCAAGGTATACTGCATCAGCGCCAAATTTAAGTGCAAGTTTTAATCTTTCAAAATCACCGCAAGGTGAAAGTAATTCAATATTTCTCATTAGTTCACATTAAGATAAGGAGCATAGGTTGCTGCCTTTTGTTTAAATTCAGAATAAGTTTTTGCCGTATACATATTGCCCTTAGTATCGTGGAAGAAATAGTAATAATCTACATTTGCAGGATAAAGAGCTGCTACTATTGCATCAATTCCCGGATTGCAAATCGGGCTTGGAGGTAAACCTACAACGGTTGATGAGCCAGTGGTGCTATAGTATGTTTTATAATAATCCGCAGTATGCGCAGAAGTTGACGTAAGCGCAGGAGCAACTTTATTAGTAATATAATCCCCTGTTGAATCAACACCCAAAAGCGGGAAATTAGCCTGGTCCTTTAAACGATTATGAATAACGGCAGAAATGGTTTTCATTTGTTCCTTATTACCTGCCTCACACTGAATAATCGAAGCAATTTTCATAATATCGTTCATAGAATATCCAAGTTCTTGAGCACGTGTTCTGTATTTTTCTTTAATCTTGGTATCCCCGTTTGCAAGGAATTTTTTGATAACAGAGTTTGCAGTTTCACCAACATAAAATTCATACGTATCAGGGAAAAGATAGCCTTCAAGCCTATACGGAACCTGCTCGCTTGCCTTTAAATCTGATACAAGAGAATATGAAAAATCAGCTGATTGAATAACTGAAAGCAAAGCAGTCTTATCGCAAACCTCGTTATCTGCTAATTTTTGAACAATTTCAGGAACGGTTGTACCTTCCGGAAACATAAGGCTTACTGTTTCGGCAGTAGCATTATTGCCCTGAAAAGCAACAAGCATACCCTCAACGCCCATTTTTCCGTTAAGATAGTAAATTCCTGCATCGTATTTATAGTCTTTATTATAATATCCGTTTTTAATATTAGGACCGATATTACGCTCTCTGTATTTAGCGAAAAGCTTGCAGAAATTTTTGCATTTAATTAAACCGTTGTCAGAAAGAACATCAATTGCATCATCAACATTATCGATTGATTTATCAAGGTTGACAGTAACAGTTGAAGTCGTTTTTGTGATACCAAACACATCATTCATACAAAAAATTGCATAAACTGAAATTAGCATAGAAAGCGCAATAACAATAATAAAAAAGACATACGTCGAGGTTACACCTTTACCTTTTTTTACCGGAACACGCTTTTTAGGAATATCGCTTCCGTTATTTTGCGCAGTATGGGCGATATTTTCACGTCTGTTTATATCTGCCTTTTGTGTTTTAACATTAGTAAAATAGACATCATTATTTTCGCTCGCCGTATTAACAGGATTTATGCCTGTTTCGTTAAGCTTAAATTCATTATTATCCATTTTTACCTCCTTGTGCGGTAGAAAATACACCGCTTTGAGTAACTATATAGTCAACAGGAATATCAAAACTGTCAACACAAAGTTTTTGAGTTATACATTCATCATAGGAAATACCGATTGATATTCCGTCAAAATTACATAAAAATCTGTCATAGTATCCCTTGCCGTAGCCAAGGCGATATCCCGATTTATCAAATGCAATCGCAGGAACAATACAGATTGCGTCAGTATAATCATCAACCAAGGTGCAAAAATTAACATCAGGCTCACGAACACCGAAAGCACCGATTTTAACATCGTCAAGTGACCTTATGTAATAATATTGCATTTTACCGTTATTGTCAATACAAACAGGCAACGCTACTTTTTTACCGTAATCGAGTGAAGCTTTAATTGATAAATCCAAATTAACCTCATCATCAAGTGCGGCATAAAAAAGACCGTGTCACAGCTTTTATAACACTCCATATTGCAAAGAAATTCGTTAATCAAATTTGTCCTTGCTTCTTTTTTCTGAAATATTTTTGCGTGCTTGTTTATATTTTTTGCGAAGTTCATTTTTTATTGACATTGGATAGTTTCCCTGATTTTATTTGAAAAGTTCACTGCCGCCGAGCGCCTTGACAATTTTCAAGACCGAAATCAACGGCAACGCCTGCACCACGTGCGGTAATGAAATTGCCATCTGAAACAACATATTTTTCAGAAATTATTGCGCCGCATAAATCTTCCTCAAAACCCGGAAAACATATCGCATTCCTGCCCTTCAATAAACCCTTATGACCGAGAATTGAAGGTGCGGCACAAATAGCACAAATATATTTTTTGTTTTCAACGCAGTAATCAATAGAAGATTGAACAACACCGTTTGCTTCAAGATTTAAAGTACCCGGCATACCGCCCGGTAAAACAATTGCATCTGCATTACTAATATTTAATTCATCAATTGTAATATCAGCAACAACTTCAATATTATGTGATGATTTAACAGTTTTACCTGTTACTCCGACAGTTTCGTTATCAATCTTTGCTCGCCTTAGCATATCAACAACGGCAAGCGCTTCGATAGTTTCAAAGCCGTCTGCTAAAAATACGTAAACCATTATTAAATCTCCATTTTTTTATAAATTGATAAAAGCGGCTTCGTAAGTTCATAGCCTTCAAAAAGGTATTCTTTTATATCGTCGCTTTCATTAAAAATAATATTTTTAATTTCACTCCTACCCTTAAAACCACGCTTATCATAATAAGCAACAAGCTTATCATTTGCGGGAATTAATGACAGCAAATCATATTTTCTTTTGCAAAAGGATAAAAGATTGGTCATCTGACCGTTTTTCTGTTTATTTTGATACGTACAAGCGGCATAAATATATTTTGCATTATTGCCGTTAAACTTACAATCAACAAGAAAAAGCATAGAACAAAGCTCATCGTCCTCAAAGTAGCCTAAACATTTTTTATGCTTGCAATTTTTCAAAAAGAAAACGATGTCCTCATCGCTGTCGCCAAAAGCTTCATGCCATAAGCGAATAATCAAATTTTCATCATCAAAATATTTAATCATATTATCAGTCTTTGTAAACAGCTATGCATTTTTTAAGAAAAATTTCAGGACAATAGGATTGCTTAGCCTTTCTGAGGCCTTCAAGTCCCAAATCCTCTTCCCTGTTTACATATTTATAATTCATCAAACAATTTTTAGTAAACTCCTGATTAATAATTGGATAGGCGCCCTGAATATCCGGCGGAGCATTTTTCAAAATGAGTTACAAATGTTTCATCGCTGATAGGCTCACCGAAAGTATAGGCAACAGCTTCACCGTCTATTCTTATGATTCCGCCGACAAATCCCAATTTGTCATAATTCTCAAACGCTTTTAAAACAGCTTCAAATTCAAAAGAAATATCACTGTCATCAACGTGAGTGTTTATCCATTTAGCGTGAAGATTAATACAATCATCAATATTATCTTTGTTAATCGTTTCAAAAGACCAATTCGGATTGTTTTTCTTAAAGTTTGTTATATGGTTGCGCTTGCCGTGGTATTTTTTGCCTTTAAGCGAAGCCATTTTTTCAACCTCGTAAATATAATCTCCATAGCCTTCATCATATGAAAATTGAAAAGCATCGGGAAAATTTTCGTTTAGCATCTCAACATAAGCTTCGGTAACACCGTAAAGCGTGGCATAATATCATTAGCCTTAGCATATTTGATAACTTCCTCAACGGCTTCTTTAAAATCACCTTTACCGACAGGGATGCCAAAATTGGTTTCCTTGCCCATACCCCAACTGCAAATAAAAAAGTCTTTAAACCTACAATCTTGGTGCTGTACTCGGTGCTCCACACGAACATATTGCCAAATGTGTAATCGCAATTCATTGTTTTTAAATGCTTTAAAGCATTGGTCAACCCATGCCTTATCCTCAATTTTGCGGTGTTTTTAAACTCTAACATTTTATTTTTCCTTCAATTCTTTTTTTACAAAATCAAGAATAGTATTATGTATTTCTTCAATAGGAAGCGGTTTCTCGCCGTCAGAACAAGGTATAACCGCCCAGCCTTGCTTAGAAGCGGTATAAAGTGCTGATTTTCTGCATTTATTAAGAAAATCGACATTAGCCTCGTGAACGTCTTTTTTGCTTTCATCACCGTCATAGCGAGCAGTCATAAGCCTTTGTGACACTTCAACGGGCATATCGAGAAAAATTACCAAATCAGGCTTAGGAATACCTATTTTGTTATATTCAAAATCAGCCGACCAATTCAAGATATTCATCCCATTTAGATTCATCAATCTTTTCCATTTGATAAATTGAATTAGAAGTGGCATATCTGTCAGCTAAAATCAATGTTCCGTTATTATAATCGTTGCTCCAATCAAGCTTATAAGACGCAAACCTGTCAACTGCATAAAAAGCGCCGGCAGCGTAAGCATTTACATCAGCAGCATCTTTGCCAAATTCACCGGCGAGATACATTTTAACAAGCGTGCTCGACTTACTGTCATTAATCCGGAAGCTTGATTTTTTTAAAATTAATTGAATTTTTTTCAAAATATTCTTCAAGTAATTGCGTTTGCGTTGATTTGCCGCACCCGTCAAGACCTTCAATAATTATAAGCTTTCCCATTATTTCTTTTTTACCTTTTTCTTATTGCCTTTTTCGTCAACTATATATGTATTTTCAAGTTGACCTACAAGGCTTGCTCTGACTGAAGCGATATACTCCTGCCTAAGCTTTGATTGTTCTTCCTTTTCTTCATCGGTAAGACCGACCGCCTGCTGCTTATGAGCAAGCGCATTTATTCTGTCAATTTTTTGCTTCTGTCATAATCAGTCTAAAAAGTCCTTTAATTTTTTCACTTCTGCTCGGATGGCGAAGTTTTCTGAGAGCTTCGCCTCAATCTGTCTGATTCTCTCTCGTGTAACATTAAACACCTTGCCTACTTCTTCAAGTGTTTTTGGATTTCCGTCATCAAGGCCAAATCTTAGTGAAAGAACTTTTGCCTCTCTCGGAGTAAGAGTTTTTAAAACATCTGCAAGTTGCTCTTTAAGAAGGCTCATTGAAGCCGCATCGGCAGGTGCAAGTGCATCGTCGTCAGGAATAAAATCACCAAGGTGTGAATCTTCCTCCTCGCCGATTGGTGTTTCAAGTGATACAGGCTCCTGCGCTACTCTTAAAATTTCTCTTACCTTATCAACAGGCATTTCAAGAAATTCTGCAATTTCGTCAGGTGTGGCTTCTCTGCCGTTTTGGTGGAGAAGCTGACTGTTAGCTTTTTTAACCTTATTGATGGTTTCAACCATATGAACAGGAATTCTTATAGTTCTTGCCTGGTCCGCAATAGCACGAGTGATAGCCTGCCTAATCCACCAGGTAGCATATGTTGAAAACTTAAAACCCTTTGTGTAATCAAATTTATCAACAGCCTTAATAAGACCGAGATTGCCCTCTTGAATAAGGTCAAGAAATTGCATACCTCTACCGACGTACCTTTTTGCAATACTTACTACAAGGCGAAGATTGGCCTCTGCAAGTCGCTTCTTGGCCTCTTGGTCATCCTCAGAAATTCTGATAGCAAGTTCAATTTCTTCCTCCGGTGTAAGAAGCGGCACACGGCCTATTTCCTTAAGATACACCTTTACAGGATCATCCATTGCGGCATTATCATTAACAGCAACAGTTTCAGCTGCATCTGTTTCCTTAGGCAAATCAACTTCAAGGCTGATTCCGTCAAGTGCCTCTGCCGAAAAATCATCAATAATGCTGATGTTTGCCGCATCAATTTGCTCGTTGAGCTTTTCAAGTTCGTCAACATCAAGGTCAAGGTCAACAATAAGTGTATCAATATCCTGAGTTGAGAGATGACCGACTTGCTTTCCTTTTTCGATAAGCTTTTTAAAAGCCGCACTTTTCTTATCATCGCTTGGCGATGCATTCGGTGTAAGACTCATTTCTTTCATAAATTAATATCCTCCGCTTTATGTATTCCTATATCATTTGTTTAAATGGCTAAACAAATTTCTAAACTCATCCTCACTCATATTTGATGGTGACGAGGAATTTTTTTTAATTATATTCTTCTTCAATGATTTTTAAGCAATCATTAAATTCTGCCTAGAATCATTGCTTTCACAATCGTTATTGATAAGACGTGCCAGACGTGAATATTCATTGTCGGTAAACGTGTCACCAAAAGACATCAAGTTTAACTCAAGTCCGTCATTGATTCTGTTAAGTATAGCACTGTAAGCATTTTTTTGACAAAACCGTCAGACAACATATTTGAATCAAAATCATTCAAAAGCTTAGAGCAATCAGGATAAACCATTAATAAAGTTAAAAGGCGATTTTCAGCCTTCGTCTGCTTGTGCGGTACTCCCGTGTCATATGCTTCTCTTGTAACATTTCTTGTGTAATCGTTAACTATAGTTTTGAAATGATTTTTAGATTCTCTTCTGTGATTGCTTTTTTATCAGCGATTGAAGTTGAAGTTTAAGACTTGATTTTTCAATCGACAATTCACTCGATATACGTGTTAAATATAAATCCTGCTCAACAGGCTGAAGCGTTGCAATGATTTTAAGTGCATCACGTACAAAATCTATTTTACCTTGCGTTGTTTCAAGGTCATAATTTTTCCCTAATTTCAAGAAGTGAAAATTCAGTATCATTGCTTGCACCTTCAAGCATACCCTTAAACTTGTCACGCCCGAGATTTTTTAATAATTTCATCAGGGTCTTTTCCTCCCGTAAAACGAGGAACACAAATTTTAACATCGGTGCTTTTAAAAAGCCCCATTGCCTTGTGGACAGCCTTTTGACCGGCTTCGTCGGCATCGTATGCAAGTATAACTTCCTTTGCATACCTGTTAATCAAGCGTACCTGCTCACTTGTCAGCGCCGTGCCGCATCCTGCAACAGCATTATTAAATCCGGCTTGATGCATTGAAATTACATCCATATAGCCTTCGCAAAGAATAAGCGAATCCTTACCGCTGTCTTTTGCAAAATTAAGAGCAAAAAGTTCATTTGTCTTTTTATAAACAAGCGTATCCGACGTGTTAACATATTTTGGCTTGCTGTCATCAAGGACACGTCCGCCAAAGGCAATAACATTGCCCCTAACGTCAATTATCGGAGTCATAACCCGGTTTTTAAACGTATCATAGTAATTATTATTTCTGCCGACCTTAACTACACCCGCATCAACCATTTCGCCTATACCGTAGCCTAATGACTTTAAATGCTTCAAAAGCGAGTCCCAACTGTCAGGAGCGTACCCTAAGCCGAATTTAACAATAGTTTTTGGGGGTTAAACCACGATTGATAAAATAATCGTAACCGTTCTTTCCCTGCGGCGACATTAAATAAGAATGTAAAAAATTTTGCCGCTTCCCTATTAATCTGCAAAATTCGTCTTCTCTTTTTTGATATACTGTCATCAAAGCCATCCTGCGGCATTTGCATACCTGCACGTTCGGCAAGGAGCTTAACGGCATCAATATAATCAAGATTTTCAAATTTTTTTGATAAAACCTATTGCATCTCCGCCTGCACCGCAACCAAAACAATAAAAAGATTGCGTATCATTATAAACGGTAAATGACGGTGTTTTTTCGTTATGAAACGGGCAAAGACCTACAGAAGTATTTCCTCTTTTTCTTAATGAAACATAAGTTGAAACAATATCTTCAATATCTGTTTTATATTTAAGTTCTTGCAGAAAGCTCTCGTTAAGCGGCATATTGTTCAACTCCTTTCAAAAATTAATCAGTCATACCAAAACATAGGCACAAAAAGCTTATTAAATATTTTCAATGCATAAGTATCGCTCATACCGGCAATATAATCGCAGACCGCACGTTCAATACCGTCCTCATTTGCAATATTTATGTATTCTTCGGGCATTTCGTCAACATGATTAATAAAATAATTGTATATTTGCAAAAGCATATTGACAGCCCTTTTTTTCCTCACCCTTGCACACCGGGTTGGTATATACAGCAGTAAACATAAATTCGTGCAAATCCATAAAGCCCGAATAGCAGTCATCGCTCATACGTATTTTATCATCGCTGTTTTTATAACGTCAATAACCATATTATTATTCTCTCAGATTTCGTCATACCAAGCTGCATCCTAAGACTCAGCGGAATATCTTCCTCTGCGAGAACGCCTGCACGTTCGGCGTCGTCAATATCATGATTAATATAAGCAATCTTGTCGGCAATCTTAATAATCTGCCCTTCAAGAGTGTATGCTTCCTCGCCCCTTGTGTGGCAAAAGAATACCGTTTTTAACTTCGTCGGTAAGGTTTAAACCTTTTCCGCCCTTTTCAATCTTTTCAACAACACGAAACGCTTTGTTCATAATGGCGAAAACCATTTTCAAAAAACCTGATTAAGAGCACGCTCACCGGCATGGCCGAAAGGTGTATGACCTAAATCGTGACCGAGAGCAACTGCTTCCGTTAAATCTTCATTAAGCCTTAACGCTCTTGCAATAGTACGCGCAATTTGTGCAACCTCAAGAGTGTGGGTAAGTCTTGTCCTGTAATGGTCGCCGCTCGGAGCTAAAAACCACCTGTGTTTTATGCTTAAGCCGACGAAAGGCTTGGCAATGAATTATTCTGTCACGGTCACGTTGAAAGCAGGTTCTGACATTACATTCCTCTTCTTCTCTTACTCTGCCACGTGAATTAACAGCCAAACAAGCCTTATCACAAAGAATTTTTTTGCTCATTTTCTTCTGCTAAAATGCGAATTGAAGCGTCCAAAAATCTCACCCTTTCAATATTATATACGTATTATACATTAAAATCCCTTTTAATTTGCTAATAAATTTTAAACATTGACTAAAATCAAAATAAATTATATTATTATAGTGGTGATTATATGATATATTTAGTAATTTTTTTAGCAATCGTGTTATTTCTGCTCTTTTGCTACTATGAAAACAATAAAATTGACACTACATATTATAATATAAAAATGTAAGGATGCAGGCAAAAGTTTTAAAATAGCACATCTTTCCGATTTTCACTCAAAGCCGTTTAAATCAATTTTAGAAAAGTCTTGTAAACGAAAAACCGGACATAATTTGCATAACGGGAGATTATATTAACGACAGATGCAAAAATAAGGATAAAATGCTCGATTATGCTAAAGAGCTAATAAAAATTGCGCCTGTTTATTACATAACAGGCAACCACGAAAGACGTCTTGATAATTTTAACGAATTAATGATTGAACTTGAAAAAACAGGTTTTAACGTTTTACTCAACAAATGTGCAGATAATGATTACTGCACAATATTAGGGCTTGATGAAAATCAAGCTGATTTTGACGATTATAAAGCACGCAAAAAAGGAACATTCGAATATAAAGATATGAGTCCTTATTTTAAGGAGCTTGAAAAAAGCAACAAATTCAAGCTTGTGTTAAGCCATTTTCCTGAAAATTTTGAAGGAATAAAGGAATTAAATTATTCTCAATATGATTTTGATTTGCAATTATCAGGACATGCGCACGGCGGTCAATGGATAATGCCGTTTATAGGACCCCTTTTTTCCCCGGGACAAGGTGTATTGCCAAAGTATGCACGTGGCGAATTCGGAGAAAGACCAAAATTGATTGTCAGCAGAGGGCTTGGTAATTCCGAGTTTCCATTAAGGCTTTTCAATCATCCTGAAATGATAATCATTAATGTAAAAACAAAATAAACTAAACGTTAGAAAGACAAGTCGGCAACGGCTTGCCTTT
>ENA-OQBL01001092-OQBL01001092.1-human-gut-metagenome-genome-assembly--contig:-NODE-1092-length-11440-cov-2.318660_pt1 | contig 11440 bp, 15 predicted proteins | sample MGYA00242747_ERZ504553 | MGnify/ENA primary metagenome ERZ504553 (study PRJEB26092, sample SAMD00036240) | human gut metagenome | host: Homo sapiens | study: EMG produced TPA metagenomics assembly of...
AAAATTCATACTCACCGTTGGAAATGGCATCGTAAAGACCACACTCCTTTACTGAAGCGGCCCCGCCCATGTTGATACTGCTGCCCTTTGGAATCAGTTCTGAGTTGCTTTCTTTATCCGGCTTCCTCTTTGGTCTCTATCATAGTATGCTTCCATGTTTCGGGATTCCAGTGCCGCCACAACACGCGCTCCCAGTTTTTCATTTCTCATTTTCTTACGTCCATTGTGTAAACCTCTTTTCTAAATAGCTACGCTATGATTTCATACTGCATCAGCTCATATTTGAGTCTGCTTCCCTCCATAATCTCCGGTGGAAGCAATGCCCGCGCCACAAGTTTTAAATCATCACTTTCAATATCTGTCCGCTTTAAATTTGCATAATCTCCATCAATGCTGACCACTTCATAATACCATGTTTCCATATGCTACCTCCATTTTTTATTTCATATAAATCTCACAGACTGCTTAAAGGCGCTACATGAATGTATTTTTTCGCATAGCTATTGATTCCCCGCAGTAATCCGTCTGCTAATTTTTCCATTTTTTTGTCACTGTGATCCGAGCACTGGTTGCCCAGTTCAATATCAACAGAAGGAATTGTACTGTATGAAGTCTGCGTCAAGTCAATCTCCGCAGCTCCTGTCCCGCTTATTTTCACTTTCTTAGAACGCAATCCCTTAATCAAAGCTTTTCCCAGAGCATCATGTTCTTTCCAATAAGAAGCAACCGGTTTTCGGTTTTTCAGCTGTTTCGGAACAGAAGCATAAAAACATCCTTTGTCATAGGAAAGTCCGTCACTGTCCCAATGCAGTGCAATATGACAATCTGCTACATTATTACATATAACCGTGCGCGCCACATTATCCAATTGCACATCCTTTCCATCCCGAACCATGAGCACATCATACCCCTCTGCCAGCAGTTTCTTTTTCAGAATCCGTGCCATACGAAGCGTCACATCACGTTCTGCCGTTCCGTCCCGAAATGCCATTCCATCTGAAACCGCCACTGCTTTCACAGAGCCTGCCGCTGTCGTTCCTCCGGTCACCTTTGCAGAGCCATCCGGATGACACAGCGTTTTGACCGATGAACCGCCTTTCCGTCCCATGTCCCGCATTGACTGCAATCACAATGTCCTTCCGGTTCTTTTCGCCTTGTACATAACGGCATAGCCCGATATAATTCTGGCATGATCCGCATATTTCCAGGAAGAGTCCAGATAATTTTCTCCTTCCCCTTCGCATATCCGCATATCGGGAAACTGATGACCATCAAAAATACAATTAGAAATACTATCCCCTTTTTCATATACACTCCTCTTTCTAAACATTCGACAGTTTTTATCCCCCTGTAGGAGCAAAATATCTTTTTCACTGTCTTTACTCTACCTCATTTTTTATGGTAACACAAGATAAAATCCCCGTGTCGTTGCATTTTCGGTGCCTTTAAGAGTATCATTACCATGATACGAATTTTAGGAGGATAAATTTATGAAATTAAAAACAAGACAAATCACTGTTTACAGCAATTTTACTCGCAATCTGCATTGTAAGCCAGTTTTTTCAAAAACCTGAATGTATACATCACAGGCCCGATCATCAATGCCGCTCTGATTTTTTAACCACGGTATACGCTGGTCTGGCCTGTGGCATCATTTTAAGCGTGATCACTCCAATCACTTCCTTTTTTCATCACCGGAAGCCCGATTATGGCAGCCATTCCTGCAATGTTCCCCATGTATTATGATTGGAAATATCATTCTCGTTCTGGCAGTTGCCCTGCTCCGCAGTAATTCGGTAAAAAAGCCGGTTTGCCCGTATCCATTGTAATTGGGCGCTGTATTAAAGGCTCTGTTTATGGGAATTTTGATTTCTCTTATCATTCTGCCGAATATGCTCCCGGCAAAAATGCAGCCTATGTTACATGTCCTGCAGCTTCAATTTTCTGTCACACAGTTAATTACCGCTCTGATCGGCGGGGTATATGCTATCATCATTCTTGCGGTACTGCGTAATACCTCTCTTGGTGAGCAGGCGTAATCCCACATTACATAAATTAACGCCCCGGCAACTACAACTACCGGGGCGTTTTATGTACCTCTCCAAAGTACCAGTTCTTTTTCATTTTCTTTGTTTACTCTACATTTTTCAAAGCCTGATCCATCGGAATCTTCTTGATTCTCTGGAAATCAAATACCATAACAATCAGATATCCGATCAGCACAAATCCAAACATTTTTACATAACCAGGCGGTGTTACGCGAAAAGTGAACCAGCCGCTGTAGGAAAAGAGCATCATCCGCCATGCCGCGGCCATAACAAGTGTTCCAAGAATCACACTGATGAGATCCGCGATTACAACCACAATACTCGTCGAGAGCAGATACAGACTCGCGATCTCTTTGTTTTCGTATCCAAGGATTTTTGTCATGGAAATCGCATTTTCATTCTTCTCAATAATCAGTTTCGTCAGAAGATAGATCATAACCGCAGCCAGAAGAATACAAAGAATCTGGAAATAATTCATGTACGATCCCATCGAATGGTCAAGCTGATCTGCCATCTTTGTAATATCTCTTATCGTGATGGTCGTTGCAATATTTTCCTCATCAATATCTGTAATCCTGCTGTCGGATAAAAATCCACTGAATTCATTTTCCTTTAAGTCAAATACTTTTCCGTAATTGTCAATCGACATAAAAAGCGCAAGACTTTGGGACTTGTCATAAAATCCCGCAACTTTAAACTTGTAAGATTTGTTTTCATACTTTTCATCCAGCGATACGGTATCGCCAACGGTAAGTCCATACTTGTCAGCAAACGAAGTGGAAATATAAACTTCATTTTTCTTGAGCGAACTTAACTTTTTGATCTTTACATAGTTGCTGTTGTCCGCGATTCCATATACCGAGATCTCCTTCATCAAGCACATCACTCTTTTTTACGAGTGAGGTCATGTCAAACTTCTCCGCATCTTTATTTTCTGTCGTAATCAGTTTATTATCGTCATCCTCATAGGATTTGAGCACATACTGGTATTTTGCAAATCATCATGCCATCCGTATTGCTCTTGTAATAATCGAGCGTATCCGGCATACCGACCGCCATCGCAAGCATGATCATGATAAAGAAAATACCGACAAACAAGATCAGATAGTTTGCAACATTCTGGAACATGATACGCAGACGGAAACGGCTTAAAAAGCTCCATCTCGGCAGACGCATGGCTTTTTTGTTCTTTGCCTTTTTTTAAATCATGACGTAAAAACTGCAGTGGTGTATGCTGCATCATGCGCACGATCACAATCAGGTTGACAACCAGCATCAGGATCACCGGAACCACCGTGGTCTTGATAAATGCATCCGGATTCCAGATCGTGTAATACGTTGGCAGACTGTAACTGTTGTAATACATCGACACAACAATATTTTTAAACACCGTATAGCCGAGTATATTTCCGACAATCGCAGCCAGCAGTGTTACAATAACCGGCATGGACAGATAGTGCCGCACCAGCTCTCCCTTCGTGTAACCGGACGCGCGCAGCGTTCCGATCGCGGAGGACTCTTTTGCAATCGTATTGCTGATCGTCACGGCAAAGATAAATGCGATGATTACCACAAGGATATCCAGCAGCACACCTCCCATGGCTTTGTCCGATCCCATATCATCGGTTGCAAAATTGATCGCCGGATTTCCGTATTTCGGTGTGTAATCTTCGAGCTCATTGTCCGCAACAACCACCTGTGTGAGCAATGCACGCATAAAATTATCAGAGCGTGTTTTTTCCCCGGCCTCATCCGCAGGCTCCGTTTCATATTTCCATGCATAAGTATAGTGGATACTCTTGTGCAGCCGGTCGAAACCGTCCTGTGTCACCATTGCCACATCAAATTTCAGTGCATCAAACATCAGATCTGTGGTCTTTTCATGTAAGGTGGAGTAATTGGCATACGCAAGCAGTCCCACAACTTTATAAGTCTCTCCGGAAACTGTGACGGTATCTCCCACCTTTATTCCGACGTTGTCGGCGTGCATACGGTCAATGGCAATTTCATCCGCCTTCTGTGGAAAACTTCCCTGCAGCATACATGCCAGGTTGATATCCTTTGTCTTTGCAAATACGCGGATCGTTCCATCCTTTTTCCCATCGTTATTATAATCTTCTTCCTCATTTCGGAAAAAGTTTTCATACAATGTTGTCTTTGTTGCCTTAAAATCCGGATCGTTTAATTTATATTTTTCTTCCGCATCCGCATATTTGTCTTCGATCTTGTCCTGTGCCTTTTTTCCAGGCTTTGTCGTAGGCTTTTTTGTAGGCCTTATCATACGCCTTTTTGTAGGCTTTTTTATATGCTTTGTCGTAAGCTTTTTTATATGCCTTGTCGTAGGCCTCATCATACGCCTTGTCATACGCTTCGCTGTAGGCTTTGTCATGTGCCTCGTTATATGCACTGCTGTATGCACTGTCATACGCTTTTTTATATGCCGGAGCATAAGCCTTACTGTATGCACTGTCGTAAGCTTTTTTGTAGCTTCCGTCTTTTTTTTGCCTGTGCTACCGCAGTATCCAGCATCTGCCCCGCTGTCTGTGCATCCATCCCCTGTGCCAGCAGGGATTGTTTTACCTGCGCTGCAAACTGTGCATCAAACTGTTTGACAAATGTTGCATCGAAACTCTGTTTAAATTCCGGATCAAACTCCTTCTTAAAAGATGACGCAAATTTTGCCGGAAACGATTGCTCAAACTGCTTTTTAAATTCTTTGTCAAAGGATTTCTTAAACTGTTCCGGAAATTTTTTATCAAATTCTTTCTTAAATTTATCCGGAAACTTTTCGTCAAATTTTTCCTTAAATTTTTTCGGCAGTTTTTTATCCAGTTTCTTTTTTGCTTCATCCAGATAATACTGTTTGACATCCGCTTTTTCACCGGTCTCAATTGCCGAAAGCAAGGTGGCATCTGCCTGTTTTTTTAACTCAAAATGACCGTCTTCCTGTTTTGTATTTTGTCACGCCTTCGTTTGCCGAAGTAATCATACTCTCGTTTGCCACATACATACCGGACACAAAGCCGATCGTGAGCACAAGAAACAGGAATACAACCAGATATTTTTTCCAGTCCCCGATCAGTTCTTTCGGTATTCTCCTGATCAGGGGATTTTTGATTTTTTTCATAGCAGCCCCCTTACCATTCCAGATCTTCCGCGGATACCTTGTTTGTATTGATGTCGTTGTGGCGCACCGCACCGTCACGGAGCTTGATCACATGGTCTGCCATATTTTTGATCGCCTCGTTATGTGTAACCATAATGATGGTATTTCCGTATTTTTTGTTGACCTCCTCAATCAGCTTTAAGATCTCCTTGGAGGTATTGTAGTCAAGTGCTCCCGTTGGCTCATCGCAGAGCAGGATATCCGGATTTTTTTACAATCGCACGGCCGATGGAAACACGCTGCTGCTGGCCTCCGGACAACTGGTTCGGCAGTTTGTAGCGGTGCTCGTAAAGTCCGAGCGTATGTAACAGATCGTCAATATCAAGCGCATTGTCTGACAGATACGCTCCCACTTCGATGTTTTCCTTCACGTTTAGATTTCCAATCAGATTGTACATCTGGAATACATAGCCGAGATGTTTTCTGCGGTACTGTGTCAGCTTTTTCTCACTCATATCCTCTAACTTATCGCCGTTGATATTGATGTAACCGGAATCGGCGTTATCAATGCCTCCGATGATATTGAGCAGTGTGGATTTTCCGGAACCGGATGGTCCTAACAGCACACAGAACTCCCCTTTTGCAACGGAAAAATTCATGCCGCGCAGGACTTCCTGACGCGTCTGTCCGCTTCCGAATCCTTTCTTTAAATGTACAATTTCCAAAAACTTCTTTTCTTCTTCTGACATAGAAACTCCCTTTCTTTTTTAGTTTTACTTTTCATACTAATATTAGTTTCCTCTAACCTTTGGTTCTTTTTTTAGGTCTCCCGCAAAAAGCGAAAGACCTGTGCTTCTTTTCTGAACCTTTTGTCCAAACGCGGACGATCTGTGCTTCTTTTCCCGACCTTCCGTCAAAACATGCGGACAGCCTACGGTCTGACGAGTCCGTACCAGCCTGCCAGCAGATATTTTACACCTTTTTCCGCAAACCGCAGTGCTTCTTCCTCGTCATCCATGTGCGTTACCATAAATATAAACATATCGATCTGTGAATGGGACATCCAGTGTACAACGCTTTGTTCCACCATCGGCACATGGTAAGCTTTGCACATCGCTTCACAGATAAATGCATTGTGCTCATCCATCTGATCGACCAACCGGTCCGGCATACGTTCCATGCTTGATCCCTGCGCTTTTGTCAGCACTAGAAGCACTTCATCCCGGTAGGTGTACAGTTCATGAACAACCTGTGCGACTGCTTCAAAATCGCTGCTGTCATCATGCTCTTTTGCTTTGCCGCTCTCCATCTCCCTGACTTCAAAAGAAAAATGCTCTCGCAGAATCTCATTGAGCCGATCCATAAAATTTCCCACTACTTCACAGAACAGATCGTCCTTATCCTGAAAGCAAAAAAATACAGTGCTCCTGTGGTCACACCCGCCTTCTGGCAGATTCCGCGGAGGGATGCCCCCGCAAACCCTTTCTCCATAAATTCCTTTTTTGGCACATTGGATCAGGTGTATCTTCGTCTCGCTGTCATGTATCTTCTTTCCTGCCATGGTACGCTCCCTGTAAATAAAAATACAACATAACGTTGTTATGTTAGATAACACCGTTATGTTACATCATTCCCATGTCTATGTCAATAGAAAAACTTATGCATTTTTCTGTTTGTGTTTATCATAAGCTGCAAACATGCCGGCAAGCAGTGTTCCGGAAATAGAATGCCAGGTGCAGGAAACTGCGCAGATGATCGCAGACTCCGGTGTTGCGGAAAACTGTGCGGTCGTTGTGGCAAGGTTTGTTGCCAGTCCCGCATTCTGCATGCCAACTTCGATGGCAATGGTTCTCTTTTTGGCGGTATTCATGCCAACAAGTTTTCCTGCTCCATAACCAAGCAGATAACCAAGTCCATTGTGAAGAAAAACAGCTACAAAGATTACAGCTCCGGACTGGAAGAACTTCGCGCCCTGGGAAGATACCACACCACCAACAACACACGCCAGCCCCAGTACTGCCACACCCGGCATAATTTTCTGTAACTCACTGAACATTTTCTTTTTCCCCCAAGCAGATAGTTTAAAAGGAAGCCCAGTGCTACCGGAAGAATAACCGTTTCCACAATGGAAACAAGCATTGGCAGTGCCTTGATGGAAATATTGGTTCCGCTTGCCAGAAGAGAAACCATAAGTGGTGTCATGATCGGGGAAAGAATCGTGGATACGGTTGTCATTCCTACGGAAAATGCCACATCTCCACCACAGAGATACGACATGATGTTGGATGACACACCACCCGGACAACAACCTACCAGAATGAGTCCCAGTGCAATGCCTGCTGGAAGATGCAGCACTTTCGTCAGTGCGAATGCCAGAAACGGCATAATCAGATACTGTGCCAGTGCACCAACACAGATATCGAATGGTCTCTGTGCCAGAATCTTAAAATCCTGCGTTGTCAGTGTCAGACCCATACTGAACATAATAATACCGATGATGATCGACTGACTTGTAAACTTATTGGAAACCGGATCGGTAAATAACTGATGGTTTACCCATCCCATCATTCCCGGAACGATAAATGTTACTACCGCAATTGCAATTACCACAATTGATGTGTAGTCCGATAACCATTTGCTGAGTTTTTGTAGTGCTTTCATAAACTTTTCCTCCTTGGTCTGTTCACTGAAAAACGAATTCAGACATTAAAAAAGTCCCTTCCCAGATACTACTCTGGAAAGGGACGAATAAAATCCGCGTTACCACCCTGATTCCACAGAAAAACTCTGTGACACTTCACATACCAACATATGCTATCCCATAACGGAGGAAACCGGCAAAGTTTACTCACAGTTGTCTGCTTTCAGCCCGCTTCTTAGAGAGGATCATCCATATCCGGCTACTACCTGTTCGCACCACCCACAGGCTCTCTGAAAATAACGATAAGATACGATGCTGTTCTCGTCAACGAATTTCGGTGAACAATATTTTCTTTTCGATGATTATTATATTCCCCTGTACAGATATGTCAAGGAAAAATTTTTCCACCAACGCTTTTCTGATTGACCTCTCCGTTTGCTCTTATGGGACATACATTACATCTTTTTCTCTATATGTCCCCACAACTTTTCATCAGTCTTTTTCAAAATGCTGATAATCCTTCGAATGTGTCCAGTCCCCACCCCAGGTAAATCCATATCGGGTAAAAAGCTTGTAACACAGATCATCGTGATCGATCTTATGCGGAAAATCCCCACTCCGGTCAACATATGCTTCTGCGTTTGCAGGCTCAATCGACAGCTTTCCGTTGACGGTTTTTACATAGGGGTTATAAAGCGTATTGATGTCGACTGCCATGCCCAGACCGTGTTTTGAGATTGTTGTCGTATGGGAAATGAAACGGAAATTAAACGCAGAGGAATTGTTATCGCTCATGGATGCCTCATCATCCGCATCGTATTCATCCACCAGCCGGACTTTTTCAATGGGATATTCTGCCTCATACAACTGCCTGAAAAATGGCAAGGACATCCTCTGCAATGGCTTTATTTACCACAAGTTCTCCCTCTTTTGTCTGACCGTCAAAACCCCATGTGGAGCACATGAAGATAGCGGAGATCTTCCCGCGGTACGGTACAATCTGCCTTGTATGATTTTTCCCTGCATCTTCTCAAAAAGTTATCGTCCGGGATTTTGGAAATATAGAACGCTTCCTCTGCGATACTTTTCCCGGTACGGTCCGCATTTTCAACACTTTGTTCTTTCTGCGTATGATCCGGTTCGTTCATGTTTTGTTTTTTCTCACTCAGTTCTGTCCCTGAAGTCCTGTGATCCTGTTCTTTTTCACTGTTCTCCTGATCCGCAACCTCAGACTTTTTTTGTGTTTGATTTTTTCCGGATGCCGGATCAGACGGCTTCCGGTTACGACTGCGGCGGCTGCAAGTAACACGGCCGCAGTGATGATCATTCCCTTTTTTGTTTTTTCACCAGTTTCTCCTTAATCCCTAATTAATTGATTTCACTGTCATGACGCCCTGTGCTTTCCGGTTACATCATTACACTGCTTAACAGTCAAAACCACCTGTTACTTTACGTCATCCCATGTTTCAATAAATGCGCTAATCTCTTCCAGATCATCCGAAAACAGTACATGGCGCATAGATTCTTTCCACCAGAATCCCGCCTGCTCCATCTGTGTAAACATCGTTTTCAGAGGCTCATAAAAGCTGTTTCGGTTAAACAGAATACATGGTTTTTGAAATACCCCGATCTTTGTGAGTGTGATTACCTCGGAGATTTCATCCAATGTTCCGATACCGCCGGGAAGCGCAAGAAACACATCCGCCAGTTCCATCATCTGTTGCTTTCGCTCACTCATATTTTCCGCGGTAATGAGTTTCGTTACATACGGCTGCGGGCGCGCCTTGATAAACTCCACATTGCCCGGAATTACCCCGATAACTGTACTGCCCGCTTCATGTACTTCTTTTGCAACAGCACCCATCAACCCGGATTCTCCTCCGCCATACACCAGTGTATGATTGTTTTTTCCCGATCCATTTCCCAAGCTCGGTAGCTGCTCTTTTATATACATCCTGATTTCCAAAATCAGATCCACAGTAACTGCTATGTTCATGTTCTGCTCCTTACTGACACATTTCTGTAAACATAAAAAAGTTCATCCGCTTCAACATGATAACACCGCTAAGCCTACGCTATCGAAAAAAGTGTCATGTGAAAGCCCGAAGGCCGCATTTCTGCACGGATGAACTGTGTATATTTTAGCACTGATTTTTGGAATTTTTCTATATATAGTACCATATTTTTATATTTTTCTTATGAATAATCAGGTTTTATGATGATATTCCTGATACAAATCATTCTCCATTGCCATCACTTTTTCCAGTGGCACATATTTGAAAAATGCCTGTTTTTTTAGCTTTAACCACGGAATTGCATAACACGCCAGTACGACAAACATAATCAGACATAAACGGTATATGCCAAACCTTGTAGCATTGTCCTCTGCAATATGCCATACCATCCATCCCGTACCAATCATACCAATTACCGGAATTACCGGACCACCAGGCACCTTAAAATTACGAGGTGCTTTCGGCAAGCGTTTGCGCAGAATTAACACATCAATCTGTACCAGAATATAAGCAATCATCAGGATCACACTTGCACTTAAAATCATAAAGGATAATTTACCCGTTGTTGAAAGTCCGGTTGCATTAATCACCAGCATCGCTCCACCAATAATCAATACAGAAATGTAAGGTACATCTTTTTTATTACGTTTCATAAAAAAATTCCGGCAATAGACCTATCTTCGCCATACCCGCAGCAATATGGGAAAGACCTGCAATATTTGAGTTAACAGTACTGATTACTGCCAGAATAGCTACAATGGACATCCATACTTTTCCAACATTGCCAAGCAATAATGTCCCATACAGTATATGCGGCGATGTAGAAGCTGCAAGTTTGCTCCACGGTGTATAATGCCAAAATTCCCAAAACAAGAAGTGACTGCATTCCTAAAATAATTAAAGACTCAAGATCATTCCAAGAGGAACATTCCTCTTTGCATTCTTTACATCGCGAGAAATGGGGATTACAAATTCACTGGCAATAAACAGGAAAAGGCAAGCCCACACATACTGATCACACTGTTAAAATCTCCTTTTACAACTGCTGGCTGATCGACTACCTTTCCGGTTCCTGCTCCTACTGCACCGATGACTCCCAGTATTACAAGTGAACCAATCAACCCATATGCCACAACATTCTGCACTTTTGCAAACAGATCCACGCCTTTCAAATTAACGACAATCAAAACAAGCAGGACTACAATGCAATAGGCAACTGACGGAATCGGAGAATGTGGGAAAATCTCCAGGAGAGTATTTCCAAACATAGCACATTCCACACTGGCCACAATAGTATTTCCGAACAAATAGCCGCCCACCATAAATCAATATTGTAATAAATGGTCCCACACATGCCAATGTATACTGCGCAAGTCCGCCCGTCAGATTCGGCATAAGTGCATTAAGTTCTGCCATACCAAAAGCTGCAAAACAATTCAACATACAAGCCAACACCATTGAAAGAATAAATGGTGTTCCAATAGTGCCTGCTCCCTGCCCAAGTGATGTAGGACGGATTTTGCGGACATTCAAAATAAAAAAGAATGTGGAGGTAACAGACAATGGCAAAATCATTATTTGAGGAACTGGGCGGCAAATACGAAAGGCAAGGGGATTATTTGATACCGTG
>ENA-OQBL01001093-OQBL01001093.1-human-gut-metagenome-genome-assembly--contig:-NODE-1093-length-11431-cov-4.865180_pt1 | contig 11431 bp, 13 predicted proteins | sample MGYA00242747_ERZ504553 | MGnify/ENA primary metagenome ERZ504553 (study PRJEB26092, sample SAMD00036240) | human gut metagenome | host: Homo sapiens | study: EMG produced TPA metagenomics assembly of...
GTGGTGGGGAAGGCCATGATGTTCAGTGCAAACTTGCCGGCCTCACTGCCGGAGGCAAAGTAGATGTTGCGGTAGCTTGCGCCCGTTGTCTCCAGCAGTTTTTTGGCGGCATCAATGCCCTGCTGGTTGCCGTCCAGCGTCTCGGTGTTGATGCCGATGACCTCACCGCCCTGTGCCTTGACCTTCTCGTTCAGGGCGTTCAGGTCGTCCAACTCCTCCACGCAGGGCTTGCAGCCGTTGAACCAGAAATTCACCACCGTAAAGGCGTTGCCCGCAAACAGGCTGTTGTCCACCGGGTTGCCCTCTAAATCGCTGCCCTCAAACTTGGGGAAGGCGGTGCCCTGTGCGGCGGCACTGGAAGCGGCATCCTCTGCGGGGGCAAGAGCGGCGATCTGCTCCTCGATGGCACGAATCTTTTCGGCATCTGCGGTCAGGGTCTTGTACTCCTCGTCCGAGAACTGGTCTTTTGCCTTTTCCACAGCGTGAGCAGAAAATCGCCGTAGTTGGCGCTGATCGTGGTTTCGGTCACGTTCTTGTCCATGGAAGCGAACACCTTCTCCCACAGGGCATCGTTTGCGGAAAGGATCTCGTTTTCCTCGGCCAGCAGCTGCTCCTCGGTTTTGCTTTCTGCTGCCGCAGAGGAAGCGGAAGAAGAGGATGCAGAAGATGCAGAGGATGCGCCCTGCCCGCAGGCGGCAAGGCTGAAAGCCAGCACAAGGCTGAGCGAAAGTGCGGCGATACGATGGATCTTCATGGTTTTACTCCTTTGTTGTTTCGGTATTTGATTGGTCCCCCAGCCCGAACTTGTACTGAATGGCGTCCGTGGGGCAGGCTTTCATGCACATCCCGCAGCGGATGCATTCGGCGTGGTTGGGGGTCTTGGTAATGTCTACGTCCATCTTGCAAGCCTTTGCACAGGCTCCGCAGGAGACGCATTTGTGGGTGTCTACGCGCATCTGGAACAGCGAGACCTTGTTCAGCAGCGCATAGAACGCGCCCAGCGGGCACAGCCACTTGCAGAAGGGGCGGTAGAACACCACGCTGCCCACGATGACCGCCAGCAGGATGCAGGCCTTCCATGTGAACAGCTTGCCCAGCGCAGCGCGGATGCCCGCATTGGTCAGGGAGAGGGGAATGGCACCCTCCAGCACGCCCTGCGGGCAGAGATACTTGCAGAAGAAGGGGTCGCCCATGCCCAGCTCATTGACCGCCAGCAAAGGCAGCAACACCACCATGACCAGCAGCACCGCATACTTTAAATAGCGCAGCGGCTTTAGCTTTTTGGTGGAAAGCTTGGGGGATGGGATCTTGTGCAAAAGCTCCTGAAACCACCCGAATGGGCAGAGGAAACCGCAGATGAACCGCCCCAGCAGCACCCCAAAGAGGATGAGGATGCCGGTAATGTAGTAGGAAAAGCGGAACTTGGAAGAGCCCACCACCGCCTGGAATGCTCCCACCGGACAGGCACCGGCCGCGCCCGGGCAGGAATAGCAGTTCAGCCCCGGCACGCAGACGTATTTTCCGCCGCCCTGATACAGCGCTCCTTTTGCAAAATTGGGTAGGTGGAGATTGGTCAGCAGGGTAGCCCCGGCTTGTATAAAGCCCCGGAAGCGGGCAAGGGGAGAAAGCTTTTTCTTTTTCTTATCCAATGCCCACACACTCCATACACAGCCGGATGGCTTTTGAAAATACGGTGTCTGCCTCGCCCCGCCATAAGCCGAACAGCAGCATCAGAACCCCGGCGGCAAGCAAAAGCAGCTGCGCCTGATTTTTTTGTCATGAACATCATAGCCTCCTGTTGTTTGATGGCATCAGTATACACCATGCGTGATAAAATCTCTGCTAAGAAAATCTTAACACGAATCTTAACACCGTCTGCTATAATCTGTTATAATGAAGAAAAAACGCAATTTTTATGGGAAAGGTGGAAAACAAAGATGCGCCTTTTGGTGGTAGAGGACGAGCACTCCCTGCGGGAGGATATTGCCCGAAAGCTGCGGCTGTCCGGGTACGAGGTGGATGCCTGTGCAGACGGCGAGGCCGCGCTGGAGGCACTGGCAGCAGAGCGGTACGACCTTGTACTGCTGGACCTCAACCTGCCCAAGGTGGACGGAATGCAGGTGCTGCGCACCCTGCGCCGGCACGACCTTGAGACCTGTGTGCTGATCTTGTCGGCACGCAGTGAAATCGCAGATAAAGTGGAGGGGCTGGATGCCGGGGCGAACGATTACCTTTCCAAGCCCTTTCACCTTGCAGAGCTGGAAGCCCGGGTGCGCAGCCTGACCCGGCGCAAATTTATTCAGCAAGACGTCTGTCTGTGCTGCGGACGGCTGAGCTTCAACACCCGTAGCCGCGTTGCTGCTGTGGACGGTCAGACCCTTGCTTTGACGCGGAAGGAGAGCGGCGTACTGGAATATCTGCTGCTGCATCAGGGACGCCCGGTCAGTCAGGAAGAACTCATCGAGCACGTCTGGGATGGCAGTGTAGACAGCTTCAGCAACTCCATCCGGGTGCATATCTCTGCCCTGCGCAAAAAGCTGCGGGCGGCGCTGGGCTACGACCCCATCCGCAACCGCATCGGGGAAGGCTACGAGATCGGAGGCGAGGTACAATGAAACATTTGTCCCTGCAATGGCGCATCACCCTGCTGACCGCGCTGCTCATCGCCTGCGCCTGCGTGTGCATGAACCTGCTTTTATACCGCACCGGCGTTACCGGCATGGATGCCCTCAACGGCTTTATGATGCAGTACCAGCCCGGCAGTGCGGATCCGTTGACCATCGAGATCCCGCAGGAGGAAATGTCCAGTCTGCTGGCGCATTTTTCGCAGGAAGTCTACGATGCAAAGGTGGTCTTTGGCCGCAAGGGCTGGTGCATCACCGTCGTGGTCACCATCGTCAGCGCTGCCATTGCTTATTTTGTCAGCGGCAGAGCGCTGAAACCGTTACAGCAGCTTGCGCAGCAGGCGCAGCAGGTCGATCAGGACAGCATCGCCACCACCCGTCTGGACGAAAACACTGTGCAGGAATTCGGGCAGTTGAGCCGGTCGGTGAACCGGATGCTGGATGGTCTGGCGCAGTCCTTTGAGTTGCAGCGGCAGTTTGCGGGCAATGCCGCCCACGAGCTACGCACCCCGCTGGCTATTTTGCAGACGAAGCTGGAACTGTTTGCAGAGGAGCACCCGGCCATGGACGCCGAAACTGCCGGGCTGATCCGCTCTCTGCGGGAGCAGCTGGACCGCCTGACCGCTCTTGTGCGCACTTTATTAGAGATGAGCAATCTGCAATCAGTCTCCCGCACCGACCAGATCGCCCTTGCGCCGCTGGTGGAGGAGATCCTGACCGACCTGACCCCCCTTGCCCAGAAAAACAATATCTCTTTGCAGCAGGACTGCGAGGAACTTGGCATGGTGGGCAGCGATGCGCTGATCTACCGGCTGGTGTTCAATCTGGTGGAAAACGGCATCAAGTATAACCGCCCCGGCGGTGCGGTGCGCGTCACCCTGCAACAGGAAAAGCAGACCGCTGTACTGCGCGTTGCAGATACCGGCCCGGGTATCCCCGCAGACTGCCGGGAGAGCATCTTCCAGCCCTTTTTCCGGGTGGATAAGTCCCGCAGCCGGGAGATGGGCGGCGTTGGGCTTGGCCTTGCCCTTGTGCGGGAGATCGCCGTGCTGCATGGCGGCAGTGTGACCGTGGAACGCAGCAGCGAAAACGGCACTACCTTTGCAGTCACCCTGCCGCTGGCACAGCCCTGCTGAAACTGGGCGGGACTTTATTTTTGGCACACGGGGGAGTATACTGGAAGCAGAAGACCCCGGAAAATAAGAAGGACAAAGGAGATACTGAAAATGCAGGCAACCATTCACAACGAATTTCTGACCCTGACCGTGGACACCCACGGTGCCGAAGCCGTCAGCCTGAAAAATGCGGCGGGGGAAGAGCTGCTCTGGCAGGCCGACCCGGCTGTGTGGAAGCGCCACGCTCCCATTCTGTTCCCGTGGACGGGCAAGCTGCCCGGCGGTACCTTTGAGGTGGACGGCAAAACGTACAAGGGCGGTCAGCACGGCTTTGCCCGCGACATGGAGCACACCCTGCTCAAGGCCGAGGGCGATACCATCCAGTTGGAGCTGCGCTCGGATGATGCCATCAAAGCCGAACGCTTCCCCTTCGACTTTGTGCTCACCAGCACCTTCCGTCTGGACGGCAAGACCGTGCACCATACACTGACGGTGCGCAACCCCGGCACCGAAGAGCTGCGCTTTGGCATCGGCTATCACCCGGCGTTCAACATCCCCTTTGATGCACAGCACACCACCACGGATTACGAGTTCCGGTTCGACCAGCCGGAAAGCCCGGTCATTCTGGATGCCCGTCCGAACGGCCTGCTGTCTGGCAAGTGCTATTATCAGTGGAAGAACCAGCAGGCCATCCAGCTGACGGATGATCTGTTCGCAAACGACAGCTTCTGCATGGCGGGCCTGCGCACCAAGACCATTGGCATCTATGAGAAGGGCACCGGCCGCAAGATCACCTGCAATGTGGAAGGCTACCCCTACGCGCTCATCTGGTCGGCCCCTGCAAAGCCGGTGCGGTTTGTGTGCATTGAGCCGTGGCACAGTCTGCCCGCCGCCGAGACTGACCCGCAGCAGTGGAGCCAGCGTGCCGCTGCCGCCTGCCTTGCCCCGGGTGAAAGCTGGGAGACCACCCTGAGCACCACGTTTGAACGATAAAAAAGCACGCAGAAACGAAGCTGCGTGCACTTGACAGAACCTTTAAAAATGAGTATACTGTAAACAGAAAAGGCACTGCGACAAGCGGTCAGCCTTTTTGATGAACAGTCTTAAAAACTAAGAACCGTCACCGGCCAGGGTGGCGGTTCTCGCTTTTTACCTTGATAGTAAATACCAATCCGAAGATATGGAATGTCAAAGTAATTGGCATGAGCTTCACCTCCTTTCGGAAGTGGGGCCGAACCGCCTGCCGTTGTATGCAGTGCCTTGCCGCCTGAAAGCGACAAATTCATAATAAACACGAAAAATTGTCAAATACAAGCAAAAAACGGAGCACCGAAGTGTTCCGCTTTTTCTTGTATTGTCAGTAAAAGGAAAGCTTAGTACGCCACGCCCCAGTAGACCATGGTCTTGGCGGGCTTGCCGCAGCAGGGGCACACATCGCTCAGGTGTTCCTGCTCAAACGGCATGCAGCGGCTGGACAGGCCGACTTCTTCCTTCATCTTCATCTCGCAGGCCAGGTCGCCGCACCACATGGTCTTGATGTAGCCGGTGTTTGCCTTGGCCAGCTCCTTCACCTCGTCCATGGTGGTGGCAGCCCAGGTGCGCTTCTCGCGGTTGGCAAGAGCACGCTCGTACAGGTCCTTGCGCAGGGCCTCCAGCTGTGCGGGGATCGCAGTCTCCAGCTCGTCCAGAGAGACGAAGACTTTTTGCGCGGGTATCGCGGCGCACCAGCACGCACTGGTTCTTCTCCAGATCCTTGGGGCCGATCTCCAGGCGCAGAGGCACGCCCTTCATTTCCCACTGGGAGAACTTCCAGCCCGGGGCATTGTCGCTGTCGTCCAGCTTCACGCGGGCATACTTGCTGATCTTCTCGGCCAGCTCGGCAGCCTTCTCGGAAACGCCGGGCTTGTGGGCTGCGATGGGGCACTACGACCACCTGAATGGGGGCCACTGCCGGGGGCAGGATCAGGCCGTCGTCGTCGCCGTGGGTCATGATGATAGCGCCCACCAGACGGGTGGAAACGCCCCAGCTGGTCTGGAACGGATGATGCAGCTGGTTGTCGCGGCCGGTAAAGGTCACGTCATAAGCCTTGCTGAACTTATCGCCAAAGTAGTGGCTGGTGCCGCTCTGCAGGGCCTTGCCGTCCTTCATCATGGCCTCGATGGTATAGGTGGCCTCGGCACCGGCAAACTTTTCCTTGTCGGTCTTGCGGCCCTTCACCACGGGGATGGCCAGATCCTGCTCGCAGACATCTGCGTAGCAGTTCAGCTGCTGCTGAGTCTCAGCCTCAGCCTCGGCGGCAGTCTCGTGGATGGTGTGGCCTTCCTGCCACCAGAACTCGCGGCTGCGCAGGAAGGGGCGGGTGGTCTTTTCCCAGCGGACAACGCTGCACCACTGGTTGTACTTCATGGGAAGCTCACGGTAGCTGTGCAGCACGCGGGACCAGTGGTCGCAGAACATGGTCTCGCTGGTGGGACGCACGGCCAGACGCTCTTCCAGCTTGTCGGAACCGCCCATCGTGACCCACGCCACCTCCGGCGCGAAGCCATTGACCAGTTCGCCTTCCTTCTGCAGCAGGCTTTCCGGGATCAGCACGGGCATTGCCACGTTCTCATGGCCGGTGGCCTTGAAGCGGGCATCCATGTCCTTCTGGATCAGCTCCCAGATGGCCTGACCGTAGGGGCGCAGGATGATGAAACCCTTCACGCTGGAGTACTCCACCAGCTCTGCCTTCACGCAGATATCGGTGTACCACTGTGCGAAGTTCTCTTCCTGGCTGGTGATCGCCTGTACGAGCTTCTTTGAATCTTTTGCCATTTTTGCTTTTCCTCCTAAGGCCGTGCGCCAAACGGCTTGCGTTCCGCACGAACCATATTAAAAGCCCCGTCCATGCAGTGCGGCCGGGTGCCGCACCAGAAGGCAGGGCTTTTTGACTGAATCAGTTCTGCGCGTGGCTGTCCACAAAGTTTACCACATCGCCCACGGTGCGCAGGGACTCGATGGCATCGTCCGGCACCTCAATGCCAAACTCATCCTCCAGCGTCATCACCATATCCACGATATCCAGACTGTCGGCCTCAAAATCGCTCATGATGTCACTATCCATCGTGATCTTTGCCGGGTCAACATCCAGCTGCTCCGCCAGCAATGCACGGATTTTTTCAAAAGTATCCATTCCTGTGGTCTCCTTTTTGCAGTTGTTTTGCCTGTCCTGTACACCGGTGCCGTGCGTGCGGCTGTCGTGACGGATGCACCCGCAGATGCTGTGCGGCCCCGGACTGTACAAAACTCTCTCTTTTTTTATATCCCATGCCATGCGTATTGTCAAGCCCTGTTTTCCATTCTGGCAGATTCCTTTGCGAAAAATTGCCGGAAAGGTGCATTTTCGCTTGACAGGAGCGCCCCGGTTTCTTATCATTATAGAGTAGCGAGTTTATAGGGACTGACCACAAGTCCCATGAAGGAGTTTTGAGCATGAAGCTTTCATTTACCAAAATGCAGGGCTGCGCCAACGATTATATCTATCTGGACTGCCGCAAAAGCGGTGTGCCGGAGAACATTGCAGCCCTTTCCGAAAAATTGTCCCGGCGGCATTTTTCCATTGGTGCAGACGGCATCATCTGCATCTGCGCTGCGCAGACGGCGGGTGCGGACGGCATGATGCGCATCTTCAACGCAGACGGCAGCGAGGGCAGAATGTGTGGCAACGGCATCCGCTGCGTGGCTGAATGGCTGTACACCCACGGCATTGCCAAAGAGACCCTTGCCATTGATACCCTCAGCGGCCTGAAGACCGTCACCCACAAGGGTGCGGGCCTGTGGCAGGTGGAGATGGGCGCTTACAGTGCCATGCCTGCCAGCCTGCCTGCTGTGAACATGGGCGAAGAACCGCTTGTGGACAAAGAACTGACCGTGGACGGCAAAACGTGGCATGTGACCTGCATCAGTGTGGGCAACCCCCACTGTGTGACCGTGGTGGAGGATGTGGACAGCCTGAAGCTGGAAGAGATCGGCCCGGCCTTTGAGCACCACGCAAACTTCCCGGAGCGCATCAACACCGAGTTCGTGCAGGTGGTGGATGCCACCCACCTGAAGATGCGGGTGTGGGAGCGCGGCAGCGGCGAGACATGGGCCTGCGGCACCGGCACCTGTGCCACCGTGGCGGCCCTGACCGAGCTTGGCATCTGCCCGGCAGGCGAGGACATCCATGTGCAGCTGCGCGGCGGTGTGCTGACCATCCGGGTATTGCCCGGCAGACAGCTGCTGATGACCGGCGCCGCCGAGACCGTGTGCGAAGGCACGACAGAAGTGTAAGGAAAACGAAAACCCTCTCAGTCGCCTGACGGCGACAGCTCTCCCGAAGGGCGAGCTTTTCCACATCAAGAGGAAAAGTTTTTCTTCACAACAAAAAGCTCCCCCACTCGGGGGAGCTGGCATCGAGCGGACGCGAGATGACTGAGAGGGTCATACCAAAACAGAAGCGAGGGAAAGTAACCATGAAGATGAACAAACACTATAACGAGCTGAAGGCAAGCTACCTGTTTGTGGACATTGCCCACAAGGTGGCCGCTTATCAGGAGGCACACCCGGAGAAGGAGATCATCCGTCTGGGCATTGGCGATGTGACCCAGCCGCTGGCAAAGTGTGTGGTCAAGGCCATGCACGATGCAGCCGATGAGATGGGCACCAAGGAAGGCTTCCACGGCTATGGCCCGGAGCAGGGCTATCCCTTCCTCAAGCAGGCCATTCAGGGCTACTATGCAGGCCGCGGCACCCAGCTGGCAGAGGATGAAATTTTCATCTCTGATGGTGCAAAGAGCGATCTGGCCAACGTACTGGGCCTGTTCGATGTGGACAACACCGTGCTGGTGCCGGACCCCGTTTATCCCACCTACGTGGACGATAACGTGACCGATGGCCGCAAGATCATCTACAGCCGCACCAGTCAGGAGAACGGCTTCCTGGGGATGCCGGATGAGAATGTGAAGGCTGACATCATCTATATCTGCAGCCCCAATAACCCCACCGGTGCCGCCTACACCCGCGACCAGCTCAAGGCATGGGTGGACTACGCCAAGAAGAACGATGCCATCATCCTGTACGATGCTGCATACGAGTGCTTCATCTCCGACGAGAACCTCGCCCGCAGCATCTTCGAGATCGAGGGTGCACGCGAGTGTGCCATTGAAATCTGCTCCTTCTCCAAGATCGCAGGCTTCACCGGCACCCGCTGCGGCTACACCGTGGTGCCCAAGGAGCTGGAGCGCGAGGGTATGAACATCAATAAGCTGTGGCTGCGCCGCCAGACCACCAAGTTCAACGGTGTGCCTTACGTGGTGCAGCGCGCCGCCGCTGCGGTGTTCACCGAGAGCGGCATGGCCGAAATCCAGCAGAATTTGGACTACTACCGCAAGAATGCCAAGGTCATCGCGGACGCTCTGGACGAGTGCGGCGTGTGGTACTGCGGCGGCAAGAACAGCCCCTACATCTGGCTGCGCTGCCCCGGTAACATGAAGAGCTGGGAGTTCTTCGACTGGCTGCTGGAAAACTGCGGCGTGGTCGGTACCCCGGGCGTGGGCTTCGGCGAGTGCGGCGAGGGCTACTTCCGCCTGACCGCTTTCGGTGACGCCGAAAAGACCAAGATGGCCGCCGAGCGCATTAAGACCGCCATCAAGGCACTGTAAAACCTAAAAAATGCACCTGCTGTCCGTTTTGGACGGCGGGTGTAATTTTTTTTGCGCATTCTCTTGACAAATCCGTATCTACTGTATATACTGTGCATATACAGATAAAACGCAAGAACCAAAGGAGCAGCCGATGGAACTGTTTATCAACAACAAAAGCGGCGCGCCTATCTATGACCAGATCTACAACCAGATCAAGCAGCAGATCATCAGCGGGGCTTTGCAGCCGGACGAGGCCATGCCCTCCATCCGGGGGCTGGCACGGGATCTGCGCATCAGCGTCATTACCACCAAGCGCGCCTACGATGAACTGGAAAAAGAAGGCTTCCTTTACGCAGTACCGGCAAAGGGCTTTTTTGTAGCCCCTAAAAACACCGAGCTGCTGCGGGAAGAGAACCTGCAAAAAAATTGAAGCGCACCTTACCGAAGCTGTGAAGCTGTCCGCATCCTGCGGGCTGAGCAGGGAAGAGCTGCGGGAGATGCTGGAACTGCTGTGGGAGGGCTGAACATGAACGCACTGGAACTGCGGGGACTTACAAAGCACTATAAGGACTTTACCCTCGGACCGCTGGATCTGACACTGCCCGGCGGCACCATCTGCGGCCTGATCGGCGAGAACGGCGCAGGCAAAAGCACCACCATCAAATTGATTCTGGACATACTGCAGAAGGACGGCGGTACCGTGACTATTTTGGGCAGGGACAACCGCACCGACCTTGTACACACCAAGGAAGAAATCGGTGTGGTTCTGGGCAGCGAGGGCATCCCCCTGTGCCTGAACGCAGAGCAGGCAGGCAAGGTGATGGCGGGCATCTACCACAATTGGGATGCCGCTGCCTACACAGAATTTTGCCAAAAATTTGAGCTGCCGGAAAAGAAAAAGTATAAGGACTACTCTACCGGCATGAAGATGAAGCTGTGCATTGCCGTGGCGCTGGCGCACCACCCGAAGATGCTGCTATTGGACGAAGCCACCAACGGGCTGGACCCGGTGGTGCGGGACGAGGTGACCGACCTGCTGCTGGACTTTGCCCGGGACGAAAACCACTCCATCCTTATCTCCTCCCACATTGTCAGCGACTTGGAAAAGCTGTGCGATACCATCGCCTTCCTGCACAAGGGCAGGCTGCTGCTCTGTGAGGAAAAGGATGCCTTGAGGGAGGAATACGCCCTGTGGCATGGCACGGCGGCGCAGCTGGCGGCGTTGGATGCACAGGTGTACGGCAAGCGGGTCACCCCCTACGGAGTCGAGGCGCTTGTGCGCCGGGACGCAATGCCCGCCGGAGCAGAGCTTGCCCCGGTAAGCATTGAGGAATTGTTTGTACTGATGGTGAAAGGGGAGTGTGCAGAATGAAAGGCTTGCTATTAAAGGATGCATATCAGGCATGGTATTACGCAAAAACGGTCGTTGTGGCAGCTGTAGTCATGATGGGTGTGGGTGTGATCTCGATGATGAACGGGGCCAATTTCTTCATTGTCTATGCGGGCTTTTTGCTGGGTATGATGCCCATGACACTGCTGGCCTATGATCAGGCCAGCAAATTCAGCGAATACAGTGCCGCGCTTCCGGTCACAAAAGAGCAGCTGGTGGGCAGCAAATACATCGTTGGTCTGTGCGGGCTGGTGCTGGCGGAACTCTTCGCCGCCGCAGCCCTTGGCGTGGCAAGCCTGCACTGGACAGCTGTGGACCATGCGCTTGTGGTTTCCACGCTGGTGCAGGTAGGCATGACAACGCTGCTGAACAGTGCCGTTCTGCTGCCGTTGAATTACCGTTTTGGCTACGAAAAGGCAAAATATGCGTTTTATTTTATGGTCGGCCTGGTTGCGGCTCTGATGGGGTTTGGCGTGTCCGCCAATGAGGACGGCCTGGCCCGGAACCTTCTGCCGCAGGGCGTTCCGCCACTGGCTCTGCTGGGCATTGTACTGATCGTTCTGGGGCTGTACTCCCTCTCTTGGCGGCTGTCCGTTGCATGGTACGGAAAGGCAGAGCAGTAAAATGAAGAAAAGTCA
>ENA-OQBL01001094-OQBL01001094.1-human-gut-metagenome-genome-assembly--contig:-NODE-1094-length-11428-cov-2.851783_pt1 | contig 11428 bp, 15 predicted proteins | sample MGYA00242747_ERZ504553 | MGnify/ENA primary metagenome ERZ504553 (study PRJEB26092, sample SAMD00036240) | human gut metagenome | host: Homo sapiens | study: EMG produced TPA metagenomics assembly of...
CCATCAAAAAGACCTATATCTATTGTATTTCTCATAGGGAGTCATTACCTTTGAACCCTATACTGAAAGGTCAGAACATCCCTATCTTTTCTCCCAAAACATCCCCATGTTTTGGGGTATTACATCCCGGGTGTTTTGGGTGAAAACATCCCCATGTTTTGGGGCAATACATCCGGGTGTTTTAGGTATTCAGTTATATAGTGAAAGGTATTCGGTCACGGAGTCTCACTGCTGATCACTTTGCTGTTTGAACGAATCTATCCGCCGAAAAGACTGCTGCTGATCTATGAAACTTATTCTCCGGAAGATTTTATCAGCAAAATTTCGGAGAGAAAAGACAAGTATTACATTGAAAAATGCGTGAATATCAGCGACGGATGGGAGAATGTGCGGGAGGAAATTTTAAATTACCAGTCTGTTCTCCTGTATGATATATCAGCGCAGAACAGGAATCTGATCCTGAAATACTGCTATCAGAAGGACAAGGAAATTTATATGACGTCCAAATCTCGGACGTCATACTCAGAAGCTCGAAGGACATTCTGCTTTTTGATACGCCGCTTCTTCTGGCGCAGAACAGCGGGCTGTCCTGGTTCCAGAAAGCGGTCAAGCGGCTGGTGGATCTGGTGATTGCGGTTCTCGGACTGGTCATCACCTCTCCGATCCTGCTGATTGTAGCTGTCTGCATTAAGGTGTGCGACGGCGGTCCGGTCTTCTTTTTCCAGGAAAGATGTACCCTGGGAGGAAAGGTTTTCAGAATCTGCAAGTTCAGAGCATGATCGTTGATGCGGAAAAGATGGAAAATCCAGACCGGCGACAGACGATGACGACCGAATCACTCCTGTGGGAAGGTTATAAGGAAACAAGGATTGATGAGCTTCCACAGCTGTTCAACGTCCTGAAAGGAGACATGAGCATTGTCGGGCCCGTCCGGAGCGAGTGGAACATGTGGAAATCTATACGAAAGAAATCCCCGAATTCGTTTACCGGATGAAGGTGAAAGGCGGGCTTACGGGCTATGCTCAGGTGTACGGGAAGTATAATACAACTGCCTATGACAAATTGAAAATGGATCTGATGTATATTGAAAACTATTCTTTTCTGCTGGACGTTAAGCTGATTCTGATGACGATAAAGGTAATGTTCATGAAAGCGAGCACAGAAGGATTTTCGGAAAAGCAGCAGAAGGATATCAGTGACGGCGGCGACAGGCCGTGGACGGAAAAGACGAACGATGGAGCAGGAAATGAACGAAGTTAAGATTTCAGTAATTATGCCGGTTTACCGTGTGGAAGATTACGTGGGCCGGGCGATTGAAAGTATGCAGAAGCAAACGCTTCAGGAGTTTGAATTTCTGATTGTGGACGACGGGAGTCCGGACCGAAGCGGAGAAATCTGTGACGCATATGCAAAGAAAGATGCAAGGATCCGTGTGTTTCACCGGAAGAACCAGGGGGCTCCGGCGGCGAGAAACGCGGCGATGGATCTGGCAAAAGGAAAATATCTGTATTTTCTGGATTCGGACGACTGGGCGGAGCCGGAGATGCTCGAGGAGATGTACCGGCTTGCGGAGAAATACCGTGCGGAGCTTGTCGTTGCAGGCTTTTATATCGACACGTACTATGGGGAAAATCAGTTCCGCACGGATGACTTTGTGCCGGAGGACGCCGTCTATTTGACAAAGGGAGAGTTTCGAAGAAATTCTTACCGGCTGTTTGACAGAAATATGCTGTACACGCCCTGGAATAAGCTGTATCTGAGGGAGTATATCGAAAAGCACAGGCTCCGCTTCCCGAAAACCATGTGGGATGACTTTCCGTTTAACCTGTCGGTGATTGATCAGGTGGAACGGGTGGCGGTGACTTCCCGTCAGTATTACCACTTTATCCGTGCGCGTGCAGAGTCCGAGACGGCGGCTTACCGCCCGGGAATGTATGAAAAGAGGGAAGAGGAGCACGGATGGCTTCTGGATCTCTACAGGCGCTGGAACATCAGGACGCCGGAGACGGCGGAGTTTATCGCACGTCGGTATATTGAACGGTTTATCGGCTGTGTGGAGAATCTGACAAATCCCAACTGTCGGATGAATTATCGTCAGAAACGCAGGGAAGTCCGGAAAATGCTGAAGAACGAACGGGTGGCAAAGAGCCTTCGGCTCGCAAAACCCCGTTCCTTCTATATGAAAGTCATGCTGATTCCGGTAAGGATGAGGAATGTGACATTGCTTCTGCTGGAGGCGTCTGTGATTACGTTTGTCAAGACGAAGAATACAAGGCTTTTTGCCAGGCTGAAGGCCGGGAGGTAAGAAATTTTGTTTTTATTCAAAGGATTGATGATTCTTCTGTGGCGTTTTTTCACTTCCCTTTCTGACAGGCTGCAGTTTTTCTGCAAAAGTGCCGAAGGAATATTCTTTCGAAAAGCATTTCTGAACGGATATCTTCTGCTTTTTGCAGTCTTTGAATTGCTTACGGTTCCGATGACGTATCTGCATCTGCCGTTTCACGTTCTTGTATGGGCGTTTGCTGTGATCAGTATACTTCTTGCTGGTATCGGACTGATCCGGCAGAGAACGGAAATATGGAACTGTATGATAAAACTTCCGTCAGTAGTACGCCCGGATTGGACCATGACGCTTGCTTTTGCAGTGATTTTCATCCAGGTAGCCGTCACGGTATTGGGTTGGCATGCGGATGCGGACGATTCTTTCTATATTGGAACCGCGAATACTACGGTGGCCACGGACAGCATGTTTGAAGTTGACCCATATACGGGAGAATTATACGAAAGTTTTCCTTCCAGATATGTACTTTCACCGTTTCCGATCTGGGTGGCATTCACCAGCCGTGTGATTCAGATGCATCCTGCCACGACAGCACATACGGTTCTTCCGTTGGCTCTGATCCCGCTTGCTTATGTGGTTTACAGTCTGATCGGGGAAATGTTTTTTCTGAAGGATAAGAAAAAACAGGGCGTTTTTCTGCTTGCGATGGGAGTCATTATGATGAGTTCCTGGTATTCTGTATACACACAGGGAACGTTCCTGCTGGTGAGGATCTGGCAGGGAAAAGCGGTACTGGCATCGGTGATTCTTCCTGCTGTTTTTTATCTGTGCAGCAGACTGTTGGTTTTAAAGAACAGCAAGAATGACTGGATCGTTTTGGTATGTGCAATGATTGCCGGTTTTATGGTCTCCACAATGGGAATTATGCTTCCTGTTTTGGCTGTTGCTGTTTTTGGCTTTCTGTTTGGTCTGTTGAAGAAAAACTGGGGCGGTCTGATTCGCTGCATTCTTGTATGTATGCCGAATCTGATTTTTGCAGTGATTTATCTGATTATAAGATAAGCAGCCGATTTTGAGACGGATGCTCCGTCAGTTCGGTGGAATGAACTGTCGGGGGTATACCGGTGAAGGAGGAAAGAAAGCTTGAAAGAAGCATGGGATTTGGCGGCACAATGGTTTCAGGCCTATATTGGCACAGGATTTTACCATATACTGTATCTGATTTGTCTGATCTGGATCATGCGTGATTCCAGAATCGACAGGAAATGGAAATATCTGTTTGGAGGATATACGATCCTGTTCCTGATTCTGTACTATTTTCCTGTGACCGCAAGAATCATTGCGTCGCTGATTGGTGGAAACGTTTATTGGAGGATGTTCTGGATTCTCCCGATCCCGATACTTATCGCGTTTGTTGCATCCTGTTTTACAGACGGGGAAAAGGTCAAAGGCTGGAAGCGCTTTCTCTGCGTTGCTGCAAGTGGTTGTGATACTGGCAGCTTCCGGAAAAAATCTGTATACAAACGGCGGCTTTGTAAAAGCGGAGAATTCCCAGAAGCTTATGGCGGAAACGGTAATGGTCTGCGAAATGCTGGAAGCGGATCGCCAGGAAGGACAGATCATTCGGGCGGCCGTCCCTAATGAGATGGTAAGTGAACTTCGTCAGTATGATGCAGATATTTATCTGCCGTATGGAAGATGGGATTATGAATATCCGGAAAAGCAGGAGCTGATGGATGCAATGAATGCGCAGCCTGTTCAGCCAATGGTGCTGGCGGAGGCTCTGAGAAAATTCGAGTGTAATTATCTGGTATATCCGGCAGCTGACGGTCTGATGGAAGCGATGGAAGAAGAGGAATTCGAGCTTCTCGGAGTGGTAGGGAATTATCAGGTTTACAAGGATGTGAAAGCTTGAGAACGGATGTTCAGAAACAGTTCAGCCAGCTGAACTGTTTCGATGTTCACAGTTACCTTGATGACACGGTAAGTGCGTCGGAAGGAGGAAAAAATGGGGAAAGAGCAGAATAAGACGATAAAGAAAGCCGGGAATTATATTCAGCTGCACCTGAATATTCTGCTCTTCTCGCTGACCAGTGTATTTTCGAAGTGCGCCTCTGTACAGTTTAATCATGGAGGAATAAAGAATCCGCTGCTGTATTTGTTTTTGTTCCTTATGATAGCAAACTGCGGCGTTTATGCGATTGCCTGGCAGAAGGTGATAAAAAAATTTCTCGCTGTCCACAGTATACGCGAACAGAAGCGTATATCTGATCTGGTCTCAGGTGTGGGCGGTTTTGATTTTTCATGAGAGTCTGAGCGTCAGGAATATCATCGGTCTTCTGGTGGTGCTGATAGGAGTGATGGTGGTGCAGAAATATGAATAAATATATGTTGCTGATGCTGGCCTGCACAGTGTTTTCGGCGTTGTCTCAGATTCTGCTGAAACAGAGCGCGAACAGGCAGCATGCCAGCCCTTTGAAGGAATATCTGAACTGGCGGGTGATTCTCGCATATTTGATCTTTGGAACGGTTCTTCTGGTAAATACTTATGCATACACAAACGTCGACTTGAAGTACGGACCTGTTCTTGATACGTTTACTTATGTATTCGTTTTGCTTTTTTTCCTGGCTGGTGCTGAGGGAGAAGATTACAAAAGGAAAACTGATTGGAAATCTCATTATTGTGGTCGGCGTATTGATTTATACGATGCCGTAAAAAAATAGGATAGGGTGTGTAGAAATGAGCAAAAAATAGTAAAAGTGTGAAAAAGGGAAAAGGGGAAAAAAGAATAGCGATCGGCATCTTTACCGTTCTGGTGGTCCTTGTGGCGACAGTCGCCGTGCTGCTGTCGCGGTCCTGTCAGTGGATGCTCAGGACATGGACAGGGCTTACGATGGAAGAACTGGTGTATCATCTGAATACCAGTCTGGAATGGGACAAATACGGATATGATCTGGGATTTCGTTCATTCCTTGTGTTTTGATTACCGGAATTGTATGTCTGCTGCTGGTTTTTGCATGCGTATTCCTCAGAAGAAGGCGGAGAATTTACGGCTCGTTCTGTCATTGATCATGGTTCTTTCTATTATAATGGCGACGGTAAGCGTTTCCAATGTCTGGACGACTCTGGATGTATCCGCTTATGCCAATAATCAGTCAGAGTATTCCACATTTATTGATGACAATTATGTGGATCCCAGGGATGTGACGCTGACATTCCCTGAACAGAAGAGAAATCTGATCTATATATTCCTGGAGTCGATGGAGATGACTTACAGCGACACGGCCAGCGGCGGAGCATTTGATACGGATGTCATTCCGGAACTTACGGAACTGTCCAAACAGAATGAAAGTTTTTCGGGCGACAATCAGACGCTGAACGGAGGTTATGCAATGCCTGGCGCAACATGGACGATCGGAGCGATGTTTGCGCAGAGTACGGGGCTGCCTCTGAATATTCCGATTGAACAGAATTCCATGAATACACAGGATTCTTTCTTCTCGGACATTATCTCCATCGGGGATATTCTCGAGAGCGCCGGTTACAGCCAGACGCTGATGATTGGTTCTGACGCTGAATTCGGAGGAAGAAAACTGTTTTATGAAGGACATGGGGATTATGATATTTTTGACTATAACTATGCGGCAGAAAACAGCTTGATTCCTGAAGGGTATCGTGTCTGGTGGGGATTCGAGGATAAGCGTCTGTTTGAGTTCGCGAAGGACAAACTGACAGAACTGGCTGCACAGGATCAGCCGTTTAACCTGACCATGCTTACCGTTGACACTCATTTTGAGGATGGCTATCAGTGTGAGGACTGCCCGGATTTATATGGCGACAATGTTTATGCCAATGTGATGGCGTGCTCCAGCCGCCAGGTATCCGAATTTGTGCAGTGGATTCAGCAGCAGCCGTTTTATGAGAATACTACGATTGTGATTTCGGGTGATCATCCGACGATGGACAGTGATTTCTGCGAGGATGTGCCGGAGGATTATACAAGAAAAGTATATACTACCTATATTAATGCCGGAACAGAAAATGAATGGAATACATACCGAACCTATACAACCTTTGACAATTTCCCGACAACGCTGGCAAGTCTTGGAGTGTCTATTGAAGGCGAAAGGCTTGGACTTGGAACGAATCTGTTTTCCAGCAAGGAAACTTTATCGGAAGTCTTCGGATATGAGAGGGAAAGTCAGGAGATTTCAAAACGTTCTGCATTGATGGATACGCTCACCTCTGATATTACGACGGAACAGGACCTGCAGGTGGAGGATGACGCATCGCAGACGGATGCAGGAGAAGAACTTCAGGCACAGATTACGGCGGATATCACGGCAGACGCCTATAATTATCAGACCGGCAAGTTTACCGTTTATATTTCAAATATTCAGTCGAACAGGGAACTTCAGTCCGTTCTTTGTGCTGTCTGGCCAGACGGAGATCAGTCGAAGCTTATTTGGTATGAGACAAACCCGGCGGGGGACGGCAGTTATCAATGTAATGTGTTTGCAAGTGATTTCGGTTATCAGAGGGGCATCTACGATATTCATGTTTACGCGATAGATACGGAAGGAAATTCGTATTTTATCAATGGAATTAATCAGTCGATCTGATGGCAGATGGATATTGAGAGGGAGAAAAAGAAGAATGGTAAAAGAAGAAGCAGGTATGTTTAAGGGTTTTATAAAATTCTGCAACGAGAGACGTAATCTTGTAATCTTTTCTATCGTTGTGACGGCATTGGTTTATGGATGCAGAATTTTCAGCCAGTCAGTTACCGTGGACACGGATTATATGATTAATATGCCCGGATACATGTACAACTGGCTGGATATCGGGCGATATGGTCTGATTGTCACTGAGAAGATTTTTGGAGTGCGGTGGTATAATCCTTATGTGAATTCAGCGTTTGCGTATGTGACAATTAATCTGTTCCTGCTTGTGTTCTGCTATGTGTTTGAAGATATCAGTGAGTGGAAGAACAGCAATAACTACTATATATTTTGCGCAATAGTTATTACACATCCAATTTGGGTGAGTCAATGGACTTTTTAAACTGCAGAATTTTCAGATTGCATTTTCCATTCTTTTGATTGCTGTAGCACTTTGGAATGCTTTTTCAATGGGTAAAGGGTAGAAGCAATTTTTTTGGATGATTTTTTTCAGTAATCTTCATGATATGGAGTTTTGGAAGCTATCAGACGAATATAGAGCTTTTTTATAGCCGTTGGGGCTGCAGCGTTGTTTTTATTACAAGGAAAGAGATTTTAAACGACCTTTTTTTGTTATGCCTCAAAGTAGTCCTTCCTTTTCTTGGTGCATTCATTATAAACCAAATTATCGTGAAAACATTTTTTTCTCTTCAGCAACATACTTAACTGATCAGATTATGTGGGGGAAAGCACCGGTTCAGACATGTCTGGATAATATTATTACAAATTTCAGGCAGGTTTTTGGCTTTGAAAAGATTAACTTTTTTGATATAACCTATAGCATTTTGTGCTTGGTGATCGCTGCACTTGCCCCTTTTTAAATTTCAAAAAAAGTTCTCAAAGTATGTATTTGGAAATGGCTGGCAGTTTTATTTGTTTTGCTTGCTCCTTTTATGATGACGATTGCTACTGGTGCGATTCCAGTATTTAGAAGTCAATATGTCGTTCCGTTTTGCTGTGGCTGTATGCTTATGTACCTGACTTCGCATGAAATTCAGATGGGAATATTTGAACAGCTGGCTCATGTAAAAAAGGGGATTCACGTTTTGTTAGTATTGCTGGCTCTTTGGATCGGCTTAAATCAGACAGGGACGACTTTAAGACTTTGGTATACGGATGATGTCCGATTTGAACAGGATGTTGCTATGCTGAATGAAATTATGTATCGGATTGATAATCTGGGATATTCTTTAGAGGATTATCATATTGCAGTCATAGGGCGAAAAAGTGCTTCTTTGAATAACTCCTGTTTTCCGGCGGTTGAGTTTATCGGAACATCTTATTTTGATATGTTTGTTGATACGGAACCGCAGTACATTTTTTTCAACAGCTAAAGTAAGGGATTTCGCTGCCACTAGAGGAATTACAATGACGATATCAACGGAGGCAGAAATTGCGGTGGCGAAGGAACATGCGGCATCGATGCCAAGCTGGCCGGCAGAGGGATGTATCGATGTAATCGACAATATTCTCGTAATAAAATTATCAGATGCTTAGAACATTGCTTTTTCATGTCTATAATGCTATAATAGACCAGACAATAACCGAAAAATGGTAAAACGGAGGAATTAAAATGCGTACTTACCTGGTAACCGGAGGAGCGGGATTTATCGGCTCCAACTATATCCATTATATGTTCAGAAAATACGGTGATGAAATTCAGATCATTAATGTAGACAAACTGACTTATGCGGGAAATCTTGAGAACCTGAAAGATATCGAGAACAGACCGAATTATACCTTTGTAAAGGCAGATATCTGTGACAGTGAGGCGATCAACGCACTGTTTGAAAAATATGATATCCAGAGAGTGGTTCATTTTGCAGCGGAGAGCCATGTGGACCGAAGCATCAAGGATCCGGAAGTGTTTGTAAAGACAAACGTGCTTGGAACACTGGTGATGCTGAATGCAGCAAAAGCAGCCTGGGAGCTGGAAGACGGTACGTTCAAGCCGGATCATAAATTCCTGCATGTATCGACGGATGAGGTGTACGGTTCACTGGACGAGGACGGCGGATATTTTTATGAGACGACTCCTTACGATCCGCACAGCCCGTATTCCGCGAGCAAGGCGTCTTCAGACATGCTGGTAAAAGCGTATATGGACACTTACAGATTCCCTGCAAATATTACCAACTGCAGCAACAATTACGGACCTTATCAGTTCCCTGAAAAACTGATTCCGCTGATCATCAACAATGCGCTGCACGGAAAGAAACTTCCGGTTTACGGCGACGGAAAGAATGTCCGTGACTGGCTGTATGTGGAAGATCACTGCAAGGGTATCGATATGGTTCAGGAAAAGAGCCGGCTGTTTGAAACGTATAACATCGGCGGACACAATGAAAAGCAGAATATCCAGATTATCCATATTATTCTGGATACCCTTCAGGAAATGCTCGCAGATGATGATCCGAGAAAAGCGCTGGTGAGTGAAGATCTGATCACTTATGTGGAGGACCGCAAAGGACATGACCGCCGGTACGCGATTGCGCCGGACAAGATCAAAGCGGAAGTGGGCTGGTATCCGGAAACCTGTTTTGAGGAAGGCATCCGCAAAACCATTGCATGGTTCTTTGAGCATGAAGAATGGATGAAGAACGTGACAAGTGGAGATTATCAGAGATATTACGCTGAGATGTATAAGGACAAATAAAGAATGAGTGGGGCAAAAATTGCAGTGGCTTGAGGTACACTGCATTTTTGCGTAAATGCCGGTAATAGATAATAATACAGAAAAGAGGTAATTGAAATGGGAAAGATAACAGTAGAAACATGTGAGATCGAAGGCCTGAAAGTTATTACGCCAACTGTGTTCGGCGATGAGCGCGGGTATTTTATGGAAACTTATAATTACAATGATTATAAAGAGGCCGGAATTGATATGGAATTCGTTCAGGACAACCAGTCGGCTTCGAAGAAAGGCGTGCTGCGCGGCCTGCATTTTCAGATTAATTATCCTCAGGATAAACTGGTGCGTGTAGTCAGCGGAGAAGTATTTGATGTGGCGGTGGATCTTCGTCCGGGCTCTGCGACTTACGGAAAGTGGTATGGAGTTCTGCTTTCGGCGGAAAATAAGAAACAGTTTTTCATCCCTAAAAATTTTGCACATGGATTTATTGTGCTTTCTGATTATGCGGAGTTTGCATACAAATGTACAGATTTTTATCATCCGAATGATGAAGGCGGTCTGTTCTGGGCGGATCCTCAGATCGGTGTGGAATGGCCGATGCCGGAGGGAATGACTCGTGAGGATCTGACAATTTCTGAAAAAGATCAGAAGTGGGGAGGTATCCAGGAGTATACAGAAAACCGGGAGTCATAATATGTCGAACAAGAAAAAAATTTTTACGGTTGTGCTGGCGGTTCTGGTGGTGCTGCTGAATTTCTATATTTTCAACTACCGGACGCCGGTTTCGGGGGTATTCAGCTTTTTTATTGAAATGAAAGCGGATCATGAGGATGTGATTCAGCTTTATTATGGAGAAAATACAGACTTTCAGGAAACGAGCAGTGAGAAGATCGCTTATACAGAAGCGGATGAATATCAGAAGATGGAATTTCATATTACATCTTCAGCGACAATGGTTCGGCTTGATCTTGGAACGAAACCGGGAGAGTTTGAAATCCGGGATATGTATCTGCAGTATGGAGATACGGTTGTTGAACTTTCCCCCGAAATTCTTACGGATTCTCTGGCCAGCCAGCAGCTTGCGGAGGTTCAGCCGACAGATGGTCATGTTGTGATAGAAACATCGGGAACCGATCCTTTTCTGGCAGTCACTGTAGATTCTTCTGCTTTGATGGAAGAGCTTACAAGAGATATGACGCAGAGCCAGATGGTGAAAAATATTGCCGTGCTGGCGGTTCTGGATATTGGACTGATCGTGCTGTTTCTGCTGAGAAAAAGGCTTCTGGTTTTGCCGAAAGAGCTTTTGCAGAACAGAAAGCTGATTCTCAAGCTTTCTGTCAATGACTTTAAAACAAAATATGCCGGTTCGTATCTCGGAATTGTCTGGGCATTTGTTCAGCCGATTGTTACAATTCTGGTTTATTGGTTTGTTTTTTCCTGTCGGTCTGAGGTCCGGAAATGTTGACAATTATCCGTTTGTCCTCTATCTGACGACGGGTATTATTCCGTGGTTCTTTTTCCAGGATGCCCTGAACGGCGGCACGAATGCGCTTTTGGAGTATAATTATCTCGTAAAAAAGGTTGCCATTTTAGGGTTTATATCAAAGAATGCTCAAGGAAGTTTAGCCGGTTGGTTTGTCGGGATTTTTTGTACAGCCATTTATTGTAAGATGATAACATCAAAAATGAAGAAAAATTCCAAGGAGGACTGGCAATGAAAGGTTATGACACAAGCAACGGATATATGGGATATGTAGAAGGCAAATACATTTTATTTGCCAGTGAGCAAGAGT
>ENA-OQBL01001095-OQBL01001095.1-human-gut-metagenome-genome-assembly--contig:-NODE-1095-length-11390-cov-3.678860_pt1 | contig 11390 bp, 10 predicted proteins | sample MGYA00242747_ERZ504553 | MGnify/ENA primary metagenome ERZ504553 (study PRJEB26092, sample SAMD00036240) | human gut metagenome | host: Homo sapiens | study: EMG produced TPA metagenomics assembly of...
CCGCTTCTCATACAGTCGATAGTGTTTGTGCAAATTGCATTTTTGGGGGCAACAATGTCAATTTGAGGAAGCTGAGCCGTGCCTGATGCTAATGCATTAAGCGCAGTCTTAACTCCGCATAAAATCGAACAGCCGATAAAACAGCCGTTTTTATCAATAACCGAAGCTGTAGTTGCAGTACCCAAATCGAAAATAATTTGCGGGCAAGGATATTTTCAATGCTTGCAACTGCACCGGCTACCATATCTGCGCCAAGCTCGGCAGGATTGTTTGTCTTAATATTAAGACCTGTTTTAACTCCCGGGCCGATTACTATTGATTTCTTACCCGTGATAAGCATAATTGCCTTTGAAACCGTTCTGATAAGCGGAGGCACAACTGAGGAAATAACGCTTCCCTCAATATCTTCGGGATTTATTTTGCAAATTTCAAGAATACTGTTAAGCTTTATTGCGTATTCCTCCGCCGAGTCATTAACTGCGGTCGAAAGGCGACACTCGTTAATAAGCGTATCGCCGTCAAGAATACCTAAAACGATATTTGTATTGCCGATATCTACAGCTAAAATCATTATTATTTTTCCTTTCTGCCAAGTTTTGTAAGCTTAATAATAGTAGGTGAAAGAATTATGTTTAAACCAAGTTCAAATAAGAAGTTGAAGCCTACAAGTCCTGTAATCATATAAACGAATACGTTTGTTCCTGCCGCCCAGGTTTTAATTGTGTCAAAGAAGAATAGGCGACAGCCGATTAAAAATATACCTGTATTTACTACAGGGCAAATGATTGCGGCAACTATTGTTGCAACAACCTTGTTTTCTTTTCAATTGCTTTGTATACTGCACCTGCCAAAAGACCTGCAAGCGCACCTTTTAGAAGGACCGTAATTACAGTTCCGCCCGGATTAACGGCTAAAAAGCCGCAGCATTGCCTGAAATTAAAACAGTAATTCCAAATGCAAGACCGAGCCACGCACCCGATAATACGCCGTAAAGCGAAGCGCCTACAACGATAGGGATAAGTACAAGCGAAATTGAGAACGGACCAAAGTGGATAAAACTACCGAGTAGCTGAAGCACAACTACTACTGCCGTGAGAAGTCCTACTCCGGCAATCTTTTTTCGTGTTTGTTTTCATATTTAATTTCCTTTCTGCTACTGTTCCTAAGCCCTTGCGCAAAATCACACAAACGCTCAAGCTTTGGCAAGTTATTTTGCCGGCGGATACAATGCGAGTACATTATATATTATTTTACTTTATAAGTAAACATTTTTTAGCAAAAATTAAAGCCGCAGACAACCGTTATCGGTATCTGCGACTGAAAATTTGTGTTTTGGTCACTTCCCAAGGGGAAGTGTCCCTGCGTGTAGAAAAAATGTCAGATTATAAATTTCTACACGCAGGTAGACTTTGAGAAAGCGAGGTAAATTTCGTATTTTGCGAGCGGGAGCTGTACGTGGGTACTGCCCCCGAGCAAAAGACGGAAAGCGCCAAAAGGTCAAGGACTCGATGTCCTTGACCTTTTTTCAATCTCTCCGAGTGCAACAAGTTGCACCCACCTCTCTTTACAAGGGAGGCAATGAGGTTTATTTATTTTATTCGGTGCGGTTTAACCGCTTTATCAATAGTTTTGGTCACTTCCTTTTGGGAAGCGACTTGTTTACATTTACATTTTCTTAGATAAGAATTCCACGAGCCTTTTTGCAGGAGCAAACGCAAAACCGTTATCTAATACATTGAAAAATGACTTCATAAAAAATTCCTTCTTTCTATTAAATTAAGTTTCGTAAATGCTGCGACCGAGTGCCGCTTTTTAAGCGTGTGCTTATCTGTTATATGCCTTGTCTATCTCGGCAAGGATTTTTGCACACTTGATAAGTTGTTTAAGCATACATAAAACCTCCTTCGCATTTTGTGCCTTCATTATAGCACAAAGTTTTTATTTGTCAAGCATATTGCACAAAAAAGATGCCTAATATTTGTATATAATGCCGAAAACATTGTATCAAATTACCAAAACAAAACTTGAAATTATTGTATACTATGCACAACAAAAAGACTTGCTACATTCAAAATGCAACAAGTCTTTAACAGTTTATTTAACGCTTATATTTACTTTTGTATAAAACGACAAAATATAAAATAATTTATTTTGTATGCTCGTCGAGTGTTAAATAGTACGAATTAAGAAAATGCTCACGGAAATATTTAACCTCGTCGAGATTAATTTCTTCAATTTTCTTTTGCTGAGCCTCAAGCGCCTTTTCAAATTCACGGTTGCCCATTCTGTATTCTTCAATACATTTGATAAGTGCGCTTATTTTATCAGCCGCCTTTACAAGCTTCCAAAGTTCTTTATCCTCGTCCTTTTTTTCAAAGAACGGCTCATAATCACTTCTGAATTCTTCGGGAAGCATATCAAGAAGTCTTTTGCCTGCAATGCACTCAATGTTTTTATATACATTTTTGATATCATCATTATAATACTTAACGGGAGTAGGCATATCACCTGTTATGACCTCTGTAGTATCGTGATAAAGTGCAAGCAAAGCCGCACGTTCGGCATTATAGCTTTTGCCGAATTTCTTGTTGCCGATTAATGCAAGTGCGTGTGCGATTACTGCAACCGAATGGCTGTGTTCGGCAATGTTTTCTTTAGTCGAATTATTCATTAAAGCCCATCTGTCGATAAGCTTCATTCTGTTTACCATTGCAAAGAAATTACTGCTCATCTTTTTCTTCCTTTGTAATGTTTATTCCAAGTTCGTCAAGCTGAATATCGTCAATGTAGCTTGGTGCACCGCTCATAAGCTCACTTGCGTTTTGAACCTTAGGGAATGCGGTTACGTCACGTAAACTGTCTGCACCGCAGATAAGCATTGCAAGCCTGTCAAGACCGATGCCCATACCGCCGTGTGGCGGAGCGGCATATTTATATGCTTCAACAAGGAAGCCAAACTTTGCGTCAATTTCTTCTTGCTCCATACCGAGAAGTTCAAACATTTTGTTTTGAAGTTCGCAGTCAGTAATTCTCATTGAGCCTGAAGAAAGTTCTGTTCCGTTTAATACAAGGTCAAATGCCTTAGCCCTAACTTTACCCTTGTCTGTATCAAGATATTCAATGCATTCCTCCATAGGCATTGTGAAAGGATGGTGCATTGCAAGCCATTCTCCTGTTTCTTCATCGTATTCAAAGAATGGCATTTCAGTAATCCAAAGGAAGTTCCACTTCCTTCGGGATAATGTCAAGCTCCTTGGCAACGATAAGGCGAAGTGCGCCGAGAATTGAAAGGGTGTCGCTTGTTTTGCCCGATACGATAAATACGCAGTCGCCCTTTTCAACATTAAGAGCGCTTGTAAGCTCGTCAAGCTCACCGTCTTTTAAGAATTTGTTGAACGAGCAGGTAGGTGCTTCGTCAGCCCATCTGATATATGCAAGCCCCTTTGCTCCGATACCCTTTGCATGCTCGGTAAGCTTGTCAATTTTCTTTCTTGTATATGTTGAAGCGGCATTTTTGGCAACAATTGCTCTTACTGTTCCGCCGGTTTCAACAGCGTTTTTAAATACAACAAAATCAGTCTTTTCAGCCCAAGCGGTAATATCCTCAATAAGCATACCAAAGCGTGTATCAGGCTTGTCTGATCCATACTTTTCCTGTGCTTCGGCAAAGGTCATACGTGGGAGAGGGAAGTCGATGTCAACGTCGATAGTTTCTTTCATAAGCTTTTTGATAAAGCCCTCTGCCATTTCCATAATATCGTCTGTATCAACAAATGACATTTCAAGGTCAATTTGTGTAAATTCAGGCTGCCTGTCTGCTCTTAAATCTTCATCTCTGAAGCAGCGAGCAAGCTGAATGTATCTGTCAAAGCCTGCAATCATACAAAGCTGCTTGTAAATCTGCGGAGATTGAGGAAGAGCATAGAATTTGCCGTTGTGAACACGTGACGGCACAACATAGTCCCTTGCGCCCTCAGGTGTTGACTTAATCATCATCGGAGTTTCGATTTCAATGAAATCATTGTCATAAAATATTCTCTTGCAATTTTTGCAATCTTATGGCGCATTAAAATATTTTGTGTAAGCTTTTCGTTTCTAAGGTTTAAGTAACGGTACTTAAGTGTGGTTTCGTCACCGACCTTTTCGCTCTTTGCAATTTCAAAAGGCGGTGTTTCAGCCTTTGAAATGATACGAAATTCTTTAACGTTAATTTCAATGTCACCTGTTGCAATCTTGTTTGTTTTGCTTTCACGCTCGCAAACAGTGCCGACAGCGGCAACAACATATTCTGCTCTTACGCTTTGCGCCTTGGCAAAAACCTCTCTGTCGGTAGTGTCATTAAATGAAAGCTGAACAAGACCTGTCCTGTCCCTTAAATCAATAAATATAAGATTACCGAGGTCACGCTGCCTTTGGCACCAACCGAAAAGGGTAACCTCCTTGCCTGCGTCCTCAATTCTAAGCTCGCCGCAATAATTTGTTCTTTTAAGTCCCTTGATTGTTTCCATTATATTATGCCTTTCACAAATTTATTTATAATCTGTAATTAATTATTATTCCTCATCGTTCTTATTGCCAAGACCGAAAAGTGAATTGAAATCAAATTCCTCACCGTTAATTTCCAAATCGGCAAGCTGCTCGTTTAACGATATGCTGTAAAATCCGCTTACAAAGGTGTCAAGATTAATCTCTGTTTCTTCACCCGTTTGCATATTTTTAAGCTTAGCGGTTTTAGCCGCAACCTCGTTATCGCCGATAACAACATTGAATTTAGCACCGAGCTTGTCAGCGTATTTCATCTGCGCTCTTACGCTTCTTTGGTTGAGGTCAAGCAAAGCCGAGAAACCCTCTTCTCTCATATCCTTAGCAATTTCAACAGCCTTGAGCGTCGCTTTTTCGCCAAGAGCAACAATGAATAAATCAGGCTTTTCAGCCTCAGGAAATTCGCAGCCCTGAGCTTCCATAAGAAGCATAAGCCTTTCGATTCCCATAGCAAAGCCGAGTGACGGAGTGTGCTGACCGCCAAGTTCTTCAACAAGACCGTCGTATCTGCCGCCGCCGCAAACAGTGCCCTGCGCACCGATTGAGTTTGAAACAAATTCAAATACCGTTTTGGTATAATAGTCAAGGCCTCTTACTATTTGCGGATTGATTGTATATTCAATATTTTGAGCCTTAAGGTACTTTTGCACATTTTCAAAATGCTCTTTACATTCGTCGCAAAGATAATCAATAACTACAGGTGCGCCCTCGGCAATTTCGTGGCAAATCGGGCTTTTGCAGTCAAGTATTCTCATCGGATTTCTGTCAAGCCTGCTTTTGCAAGTGTCGCAAAGCTCGTCCTTGCGAGAGGAAAAATATTCTTTGAGCGCCTTGTGATATTCGGCACGGCAGGTAGGACAGCCGATTGAGTTAATCTCAAGGCTTAAATCTTTAACGCCGAGTGTATCAAAAAGCGATTTTGCAAGCACAATAATTTCAGCGTCTGCAAGAGGGAGGCTGAGCCGAAACATTCAACACCGAACTGATGGAATTCTCTAAGCCTGCCTGCCTGCGGCTTTTCGTATCTGTAGCAAGAGGTGAGATAGCAAACCTTTTGCGGAAGCGCCTCGTTGCAAAGTCCGTTTTCAAGGTATGAACGAACTGCGCCTGCAGTGCCCTCCGGTCTTAATGTGATTGACCTGCCGCCCTTGTCGTCAAAAGTATACATTTCCTTTTGAACAACGTCAGTCGTGTCGCCAACACCTCTTTGGAAAAGCTCCGTGTGTTCAAAAACAGGTGTTCTTATTTCTTTATATCCAAACTTTGAAGCGATATCAAGCGCAGTAGCCTCGATATATTGGTTTTTGTGTACGTCCTTAGGCAAGACATCCTTAGTGCCTTTAATAGCTTTAGTTATAAGTGCCATATCGTTCTCCTGTTATTAATGTGTCATAAAAATCGGGCGAGTAAATTTACTCACCCGTTATTAGTTTTATTTTATCTCGACTGGTTATATCTTGGGTTTACTATTTCTCTCCACTCAAAATCGCCTCTCTCAACACCTCTGATTAATGCCTCAGCCGTTGCAATGTTGGTTGCAAACGGAATGTTGTGAACGTCGCAAAGACGTAAAAGGTCGTGGTCGCTCGGCTCGTGCGGTTTAGGTGAGAGCGGGTCTCTGAAAAATATTAAAAGGTCAATCTCATTGCAGGCAATGCGGCTTGCAATCTGCTGTCCGCCGCCCTGGCTTCCTGCAAGAAAGCAATTGATTTTAAGACCTGTTGCTTCTGAAACGAGCTTGCCTGTTGTTCCTGTTGCGCAAACATCGTGTCTGCTGATAATTCCGCAATATGCAATGCAAAATTGAACTAAAGCTCTTTTTTGGCGTCGTGTGCAATTAATGCGATATTCATACTTTACCCCATGATTAATTAAAGTGTTTGTGTTTGTTATTTTCTTTTTCTTATTTTCTGCCTTTTTAATCTAATACGTGCTTATTTTAACACAAAATTAATATATATTCAATAATTATTTATATATATACTCCAAAATACTACAAAAAACTTGAGTATTTACGGCAAAAAGCGTACCGACTTTTTGATTTTCCTTTGCGTCGGTGTTGTTTTGATACCAATAATTGATGATATCCTTAGTCATTTCCGCCGTTTCCGAGCCGGAGCCTGCAAGCTCAACTACTGATGAAACCGCAATTTCGGGATGGTTGTAAGGTGCAAATGTGATAAGAAAGCCGTTGTTTCTCTTAACGCCGTTTACCTTAACCTCGGAAGTACCTGTTTTGCAGGCAACCTTTGTTTTCATATTTGAAAATACCAAATAAGGGCCGCCGTTTGTAGCAACAAGGCGCATACCTTGATGAACGGTGTTAATCGTGCTTTGGCTTAAACCTACCGATTCAGCAACCGATTTCGTTTTTTCGTTGACATTGCCCGAAGCGGAAGAAATTATTGATTTTACAAAGTGAAGCTCATATCTTGTTCCGCCGTTTGCAACTGTTGAGCAGTAGTTTGCAAGCTGGAGAGGAGTGAAAAGGTTATCACTCTGACCGATAGCGGTTTGAAGTGTGTCACCTGCGTTCCATATTCCGCCGTTATTTTCTCTGTTTTCGGGAGATGCAAGAATACCTGAGGACTCTGCAATTTCAACTCCTGTTTTTTCGCCCAAGCCAAAGGCTGTTGCATATTCGTCAATTTTGGAAATTCCGAGCCTCATAGCGCAGTTGTAGAAGAAAATGTTGCACGAATCACGAAGTGCGGTTTTTACATTTTCACCGCCGTGTGCATTTCCGTGAAGACATTTGAATTTTTGCTTTCTGTATTCCATTGTACCGCCGCAGTTAAAAATCGTGTCAGCGCTGATAGCGCCCTCTTCAAGCGAAGCATTTGCAACAACGGGCTTAAATGTAGAACCCGGAGCGTAAGTGCCCATGGCAAATCTTGACCAAAGCGGGTTACGAGGGTTAGAAATAAGCTCGTCATATTTATCGTAATAATCGTTTAAATCGTAGGTAGGGTAGGAGGCTGCGGCAAGAAGTTCACCGCTGTTTACGTCCTCAACCACTACTGCACCTGCCGAGGAAGCAGCGTTAACCTTATTGCACACACCTTGAAGCCTGTTTTGCGCAAGCACCTGCAAATCACGGTCAATAGTCAATACCACAGTGTTGCCCTGAATAGGCTTTTTCGTGACCTCCTGCGTTATTTCGCCGTCTTTTTTTATCGTGATTGTAAGCTCGCCCGGAGTGCCCCTAAGCTCGCTTTCGCAAGCCTGCTCAATACCCGATTCGCCTATTTGGTCGGTGATTTTATATCCGTCGTCTTTGCGTTCGTTGTATTCCTCGGCATTGATTTTCCTGACTGTGCCGAGAATGTGCGGCGCAATTGTTGAGTCAACATATTCTCTGTATGCAACAATTCTTACGTCTGCACCGAGATATGTTTCTCGGTCCTCTTTAATCATTGCAACCGTTTCGTCGCTTACGTCATCTGCAATCGTAACAGGGTTTTCGTAAGAGAAAAGAAGCCTTGTAAGCTCATATCTGATATTGCCGATTTTTAGTGCAGTTTTGAGCGTCATAGCCTTCAATCTCATATTTTTCAATCATAGCGTCAAAGCAGTTTTGTGCAGTTGCATAAGGCTGAAGATTGAGCATATCTGCACTTTTCATCGTCGCAATATCCTCTTTTTTACCGCTGAATTTAACCTTGCCGCTCTTTGTTATTTTAAGCGGAAGATTTTGAGCGTATTCCTCCTTATTCTTCTCAAAAAGCTTAATAAGATTATAGATTATCTCGTTTCTTCTCTTATTGTCCTTTTGAGAGGGGAAAAATGCAGCGTTTAAAATTATCGAGTTGCCTTGCCTGTTGGTTACAAGGGAGTTACCGTTTCTGTCAACAATTTCTCCTCTTGCCGCCTCAAGCTCAACAACATATTTACTTTCCGTATTGTTTTGTGCGGCATAGTATTCGTTATTTTTTACCTGAATGTTAAACAGATCTGCCGCAAATGAAAAGATAACTAAGCAGACCACAATCAGCGCAAAAACACTCCTGCCGCTTTTATATTTACTTTTCAATGAAGTACTCCTTGATTATAATAAATTGCCGTTTATTTTATTTCTCTTTTATCCTCAATCACCGGCTTCGGTGCTTCGTTAAGCTTTCTTTTAATCGGTCTTAAAATGAGATAGATAAGCGGAGTGAGCACAAGCGTATAAATAACGCATGGAATGTAAAATGTTACAAGCGTCATTTCTCCGCCTTTTACACCCTTTATGATTATAAAGAAAAGCCAATAGATAAAGCCATAAAGAGCTGTTGCAACCGTTATTGAAGCAAAATTTGTGATAAAAATATCTCTTGCAATGTAAGTGACAAGTGCGCAGGAGAAAAAGCACATAATCATAATGAAAATGCAGTTAAAGCCCATATGCACTCCCGAAGTCAAATCCCATAAAAGCCCGGCAAAAAGACCTAAGAGCGCACCGTTTTTCTCGTCCTCGCCCATAGCAAGAATAATCGTTACAGGCAAAAGCAAAAAGCACCTTGCGCCCCAAACCTCAGGGAAAAGACCTTGAACATTTTGAAGCAAATCGCAACCGAGGATAATAAGGCAGTAAATGATATATTTAACCGTCTGCTTTTTTGCACTCATTATTTGCCCTCGCTTTCGCTGTAGCTTGTAAGAATGAGCACGGATGTTACCTTTTCAATATCCGTACCCGGCTCAACAGCCGCATAGCTTGAAATGTCCGTATCGTCATTATTGATATCTTTAACTGTTCCGATAATTATTCCTTTAGGCATTTTTTTGCTTATACCTGCCGTCGCAATAATCGAGCCGTAAGAAATTTTACTTGATGATGAAAGGTTTTCAAATTTGCAAACACCCTGCTTTGCAAGGCTTGCGTCACCCGAAACAAAGCTTAGCTCATTAGTAGAAATATCGTAAGCCGAAACCGAAAAATCCGGGTCGAGAATAGTATTTACAACGCTATAGGTAGGATAAGCCTTTTTTATAACGCCGATAAGATATTTTCCGTAAAGAACAGCCGCACCGTCCTTTACTCCGTTTAACGTGCCTTTGCTTACCGTGAACGAACAGTATGGATTTGCACTGTCCCTTCCGATAACCGATGCTTCGGCAAATTTGAAATCCTTATGTTCCTCTTTAAGGCCGAGTGCGTCCTTGTATAAATCATTTTGCGCTTTAAGATTGTTATAATCGGCAAGTTGGTTTTGAAGCTCACCGAGTTGCTTTTGAAGCGAATCGATTTTGGCGTCATATTCAGCATTACCCTTTGCACTTTCGCTTATATGGTCAATTCCATCGCTTATTTTGCTTGCAACCCAATGCGCAGGAGTGAATATTGTGCCTACTATGCCGCTTTGCGCCGTTTCACCGTGGCCGTTAGCCGCACAAATGAACATACCTACAAGAAGCAAGGCAATTATTGAAACTATTAACTTGAAACGACTGCTTTTAAAAAGGTCTTTCATAATTATTGTGCCCTTCTGAGTTTGATTGATGTTCCGATAGCTACGCAATCAAGCGGCTTTTCGGGAATATGTACCTGCATTTTTGTTTCCTTTGCAATAAGCTCCGGCAAGCCTCTGAGCTGGCTTGAACCGCCGGCAAGATAAATGCCCCTGTCGATAATATCAGACGCAAGTTCCGGAAGCGTAACTTCAAGAGTTTCTTTAATGGAAGCAATGATTTTAGAAACAGGCTCTGCCAAAACATCTCTTATTTCAGCCGAGGTTACCTCAACGCTCTTAGGTAAACCGTCTGTAAGATTTCTTCCCTTAACGTCCATTGCACCTTCGCCGTCGTATTCGCTTACAGAGCCGATTTTAAGCTTGATATCCTCAGCCGTGTTTTTTCCGATAAGAAGATTGTGCGCTTTTTTCATATGATTTACTATTGCCTCGTCAAATGCGTCGCCGCCAACCTTAATGCTTCTGCTTGCCGCAATACCGCCAAGGCTGATAACCGCAACGTCGCATGTGCCACCGCCGATATCAACTATCATAGAGCCGGTTGCTTCAAAAACAGGAAGCCCTGCGCCGATAGCTGCCGCCATCGACTCCTCAATAAGCTCAACGTCCTGTGCACCTGCCGAGCGAACAGCGTCCTCAACCGCACGTCTTTCAACCTCGGTTACACCGCTCGGAACACTTACAACAACTCTTGTCCTTGTAAAAAGATTTCTCCTGCTTGAACGGTAAATGAAACTCCTGAGCATATCCGACGTCATATCGAAATCGGCAATAACACCGTCTTGAAGCGGCCTTACTGCAATAATTGAACCCGGAGTTCTGCCAATCATAGTCTTAGCCTCATCGCCTGTTGCAAGAACCCTTTTAGTCTTTACATCAACTGCAACAACACTCGGCTCCCTTATAATAATTCTGCCCTTTTTGTCACAAATAACTGTGTTTGCCGTACCTAAATCAATTCCTATATCTCTTGAAAAAATCATCACTTTGTCCTGCCTTTATATCGAATGATAACAATAGTTATCCATTATTTAAAATCTTAATTGTATCTATTATATAATAGAGCGCTCCTTATAACAATAGCAAATTCAAAATATTTTAAAAATTTACAAAATTGTAAAATAAACAATAAAAAATCAAATTTTTTTACACGCTGGGAGACTTCGAAAAAATCTTGCAACACTTTGGGCGATAATTTATACTTAACTTATGACGTCGTCAAAAGAGGTGAGCAATATGAAAGAAAGCGAGTTTATAAAAATGCCCAAAAGGGTGATAAAAATGCTTTTTGCGAGCTTTATGAGCTTTATAAAAACAGGCTTTATCGTTATGCCTATTATAAGCTTTCGAGCGAAGCAGACGCAGAGGACGCCGTTATGGACTGCATTCTCT
>ENA-OQBL01001096-OQBL01001096.1-human-gut-metagenome-genome-assembly--contig:-NODE-1096-length-11381-cov-5.418873_pt1 | contig 11381 bp, 20 predicted proteins | sample MGYA00242747_ERZ504553 | MGnify/ENA primary metagenome ERZ504553 (study PRJEB26092, sample SAMD00036240) | human gut metagenome | host: Homo sapiens | study: EMG produced TPA metagenomics assembly of...
AACGAATAATCGTTCTGAATTTAGTATACTTGTGGGTATCTTAAAATATACAGAATCGCAAAGCCAAGTTCTAATTCTTACATGAACATATTCAAGTTTTTCTTTGCATTTTCGTAAAAAAGCGTTATGATTGAATCAGTTAAATCAAAGGAGGTATCAAATCATGAAATCACATAAATACTGGTCCTTAGGCGCACTTTTCTGTATGTTGGGTGCATTTAATTCTGGAATCAAAAAATCTATGACTGCACATAAATACTTTGCCTATTCTTCATTGCTTTGTATGGGCATAGTCCATTTATTCCGGTCACAAACTGGTTTCTCCAAAGAAGAAAAAAATCACTGAATCAAATAATAGTGAGAATAGTTAAATAAAAAAATTTGACCTTTTATTTCATCAAAGACAAAGTTGCTGGAGAATATTTTTTCTCTCCAGCAACTTTCTTTATCTTTAAGCCATTGAGATACAATACTGTCCAATCAGCTTCATCCAACTATTATATTTATTCTTTTCACACACCTTTCGGCAAATTTCATTCTCCATCAATACACAGAACATCTTATCATAATCAAATGCCCAAACAGCACCATTCACATGGTTTTCCACTGCTTTCTGATCTATGCTTTTCAAGCGTGTGACCATTTTTTCAATTTCTCCATTTCCCAAGTTACCGATATTTTTGCAGATAAACCGAAAGAAATTCAACGTTGCATATTCATCATGCCAATGGAACTCTTCTGGATTGTTTTTAATTTTACTGGCTCTCAGCTGTTCTTTGATTATCTGAGCAGCTACACCTTTCATCGAATCTTCGTATCTCATATTATTCACCTACTCTTCCTCAACGCCCAGTGACGGTTTAAATCTTTTATCCTTTGCCTGCGGTACCACGATCTCATAAAAATAAAATCCTAAATACCCAAGTGCCTGCTTCTTCATTTTATAAAAAGAAGTCCTGCCTATTCCTAACTCCTGTTGTACTTCCACATCTGTCTTATTATAATGACTGCAAAAACAGGAATGAAGGATTTCACTGAGCATCACACCATTCGGTGCATAGAACTTCACCAGTGTCATTCCACGATAGATCATATCAGACAAGCCATAAATGATCATCAGGTTATTCATTTCCCGGTGCATCTTTGGCACATTCAGCTGATTGTTATAAATGCTCAGATAACTCAATGCATATGCCATATCTTCATTGATTTTCTCCTGGCACTCCATATCCAGTTCTTCCAATACAACCTGGTTTTCTAAAATCAGTTTCTGGTAGCTTCTCATCAGTTCTTTAATATCAGTATAATGTCTTTCGATTGTAACTTCCAGATAATCCTGTGCATGACTTGCCATCTGGAAGGTAATTTCTTTCATTGATTTAATTGCATAATCTCTGTCTGTCATCAGTTTCAAAATCTCCTTATCATCATCACACTAACTGGCGGTCTTTCAGACCAGTTCGCTTTCCCCATGATTTTGATGGGAAGCAATTACTTACTACAACTTGCAGAAGCGGATATCCAAAAGGCATTGTGGGAGCTGCCTTTGCTGACCGAAATCCATCTTCTTATGTAAAACCTGCAGGAATATAAAGGGAAAGTGACTATCCCTGCCGGTTAATAATCCAAATAATATCGTCTATACCAATCTCTCCTTATGCTGTTTTTCTCTCCATAAACCATTTATCCACTTCGTAAAACAAGTGGCTTTCCTGCCCCTGTATCATACAGGTGTACATCACTCCTACACCGCCTGCCTTTCTGCTGGCGCATCGCTCGATTTTCAAAATTCTGTCAATACTATATTTTCTTCCATCCTCCCATGTAAAAAATATGGGAACCAGCTGTCCGTCTTTCCGAAACTCTGCCACTACATCTACATATACTTTGTTCATGCCGACACCTCACTATAAAATCTCGATTGCTCTTGGCGATGCCGGGATTCTGCGGATATATCCATTTTGCTCCAACTGCTTGATTCTGGAAAAAGCAGATGATGTTGATTTCACCCCGATCAACTCTCCAAATTCCCGGACTGTCGGCGGGTATCCATGCTCCTTCGTATAATTCAAAATACATTGATAACTTTCTTTCTGTTTTCTGGTTAATGCTTTTTTCAAATCTATCCCTCCAATTACCTATGAAAATAACTGTGTGGATGGATCGTGTGCGTACCAGCGTCTAAGTGGGATAAGACTTTATCCTGATACATTGCCGCTCGCTGTATACTGAAATAACCAAACCGTCGTCTGATCTCATCTACAGTACGATCCAGCTTCTCTAACTTTTCCTTTTTCTCCTGATTTCCAAATAAATCCAACTGCACGGGAATATCATCTAACACAAGATCCGCAGCTCGGATTCCCAGGCTTCTAATGGGATGTTCCCATTTATAATTATCTTTAAATAGCTGAAATGCTGCAGTTACAATCTCGTTTGTAATATTCGTTGGCTGTCGTAAATGTATCTGTCTGGAAAAACTATACAATCCATTATCTCGAACTGTAATTTCTACTGTTTTGCATTTAAATCCATGTTTCCGCAATCGTGCAGCTACACTTTCTGCCAATGCTATTTGAATGATCCAGACATCCAGATCATTTTCCAGATCTCTCGGTGTTGTAGTGCTATTACCTATCGACTTTACTGGTGCTTCATATCCTTCCTTGCAAACCGGATCTTCATCCCAGCCATTTGCGAAAGCCCATAATACATTTCCTATTTTTCCAAAATGACTCTCTAACAACTTTTCGTCTGATTCCGCAAGTTGCCCGATTGTCCGGATCCCAAATTTTTGCAATTTCTTATTTGTCTGTCTTCCGACATAAAGCAAATCTGACGCTGGAAGCTGCTATATCCTGTCTTTATAATTTTCTCGATCAAACTCTGTGATTGCATCCGGCTTTTTATAATCTGAACCAAGTTTCGCATAAATCTTATTCCAGGAAATTCCAATACTTACCGTTACACCCAGTTCGTATTTAATCCGATGGCTGATTTCTCTTGCAATCGTTATTCCGCTTCCTTTCAGATTTCTACTGTCTGATACATCCAGCCAGGCTTCATCAATCCCATATGGCTCGATCTTGTCCGTATACTCCGAATAGATTTCTCTTGCCATCTGTGAAAATCTCAAATACAAGTCCATCCGTGGTGGCACAAAAATGATTTCCGGACAAATCTGTTTTGCCTGCCATAATGCCATTCCGGTCTTTACACCTTTTCGCTTTGCAATATAATTTGCTGTCAGCACAATTCCATGTCTGGCTTCCGGATCACCGCCAACTGCAAGAGGCATTCCAGCAAATTCCGGGTGATGCAGCATTTCCACACTTGCATAAAATGAATTCATGTCGCTATGAAGAATTGTCCTGTCTCCCATTAACTCCACCACCTTCTCTCTGTTTGGTTTATTGTCTTATCAATTTCTGTATGCTTAGTATATATCTCCGTATTGGAGATAGTCAAGCGACATCTTGGTCGTATCATCTCCTTTTCGGAGATTTTTCTTGATTTTTGATTTTATTCGGGTTATAATGCATATAGAAAAATCAAAAAGAAATGAGGCGAACATATGCGTGCTTTCGGAGAAGTATTAGTAGAAAACAGAAAAAGGAAAGGCTACTCCCAGGCGGATCTGGTGGACTTACTTGCTCAGGAAGGAATTGAAGTTACTACGAAAGCAGTCTCCAAATGGGAGAATCTAACAAGAGAACCCTCCTTACACACAATCCTGACAGTTTGTCAGATTTTAGATATTGAAGATATATACGAAGAATTTTTAGGTGAAAATCCATTTGATCATGTCATGGAAAATTTGAATGAAGACGGCAAAGCTAAGATTATTGAATTTGCCAATCTTCTGCGGGCGTCCAGAAAGTATCTTCCGCATAGAGCCGATATCATTCCATTTGAAAATTATCAGCCGATTGCAGTAGAGCCAGCTTCTGCCGGTACTGGAAATTATATTGAAGACAGTGTAAAAGAAAGTTACAATGTCGGTCATCTCGCACCTGAAAAGACGGATTTTGGAATCCGTATATCTGGTGACAGTATGGAACCAATGTATCATACCGGAGATGTTGCATGGGTTCATAAACAAGACAGTATCTCCAACGGTGAAATCGGTATCTTCTATCTCAATGGCAATACCTATATCAAAGAGCTACATGACGGTCCGGATGGAGTTTATCTGGTTTCATTGAATGAAAAGTATCATCCAATCCAGATTTATGAATCTGATTCTTTTAAAATCTTTGGGAAAGTAATCGGAAAATGCAAAGGAGCAGAAATCCCTGGTTTTCATTAAAAATCAACTGCAGACTTCTAGCCTGCTCTTGCTGAAAATAATAAAGGAAGTGATAAAATGGCAATTAACAACACACTTAAAGATATCCGTGAAGAACGAAATCTCGTTCAGGCAGATCTTGCAAAAGCTGTCGGTTCTTGCAGTGATACCATCGGACGCATTGAGCGTGGTGAGCGAAATGCCTCTCTCGAAATTGCAATCCGTCTGGCACATTATCTGAAAATGCCAGTAGAAGAGATTTTTCAAATTGAAGACTGAACCGCAAATATCAGAAAACCGAGGACTGTTCCCCGGTTTTTCTTTTTCGCTAAACTATTTAGAGTCCTTTTACAAACTCAACTGCATTTTTTATATCTTTTCCATCTGGATGTCCTTTTGCTATACCACCCACCAGTTTAAATGGGCCAAATGTGTCATAGCCCTTGCATCCGAATTTTCCGATTGCTGTAGAATGCTTCTTGCCCAAAATCTGCTCTATGGATTTATAATTCGCACTTCCACCATAAGTACAGATCAGAAATACCCCTTTGTCGTCCGGTAGATTCTTCTCTGCAAATCCCAATATCGACTGATGAAATTTTGAAAAATAGATTCCTGATGCAAACCCAATCGTATCATAACTGCTCAGATCTGCATCTGGCTGTTTTACAGCATCAATCAAATCAACCTGACACTCTTCTGCAATGCTCTTTACTAATTTCTCTGTGTTTCCATGATGCACAGATGAATATACGATTACCTTTCTCATCATTCTTCCTTTCCTCTATTCCCATCAATCATATCATAGCTCATATCCAAAAAATCTAATGTCTTTGCTTCACTTACTGAACCATCCAGTAAAATTGTGATCCAGTGCTGTTTGTTCATATGGTATCCTGGCAAAAATCCAAAGGTCTGAATAATCATACTTGTCATTTCCGGATCACATTTTACATCCATAATATCGACAAATTCATTTCCTTCTAATCCTAGTTTGCATTTTTCAACGCTCATGACCACAGCATACCATTTTCCATTCTTATGTCGCAACACAGCATTATCTGGTGATTGTGCCCATAAATACTCCGGCATCGTACCATACTGTTTCTTCACATATTCAAAAATTTCTTCTTTCTTCACAATCTATTCAACTCCTGATTCTCCTGATATCCTGCCCATAATCATACCATATTTTCACTTCCCGTGCTACCTGCCAAATTCTTTTGCATTTTCCCGGTTCTCCTGACTTTAACTAATAGAGGGGTAAAACAGCAAGGACAGGAAGTGAGGATACACTTCCAGGAAATCCCAATTTAGGGTACCCTGCCCTAAATTGAAAAACGTTGAAAGCAACGATACTACTGCCCTCTCAGAAAGGAGAGCCCGCCAATGGCTGAAAGAAAGAGAAACAAAGAAATCCATTTTTATGTCACCGAAGAAGAAAGGAAGCTTATACGCAGGAAGATGATAGAATCAAAAACCAAAAACATGGGAGCTTATCTGCGTAAGATGGCAATCGATGGTTACATCGTCAACACCGATACCACCCCACTGAAGAAACAGTATGAGGAAATGCACAAGATTGGTGTAAATATCAACCAGATTGCAAAAAAGGTAAATACCACCGGAGATCTATATCCAGAAGAAATGCAAGAATTGAAAGAGATGGTGAAAGAATTATGGCGTATCTTAAAATCTTCCCCATTAAGGTAACTGACAAGAAAGCTCTGGACTATATTACAAATCCAGATAAGACAGATGAAAAACTGTTAGTTTCCAGTTTTGGCTGTTCCCCGGAAACTGCAGATCTTGAATTTTCTATGACAAGAGAAATGGCCAAAAAAGAATGGAATGGATAAAGGCGATAACCTGGCATTTCATCTGATCCAATCATTTAAACCTGGAGAAGTTGATGCCGAAAATGCCCATCGCTTAGGTCAACAATTTGCTGACGAAGTGCTGAAAGGAAAATATGAGTACGTGATCAGCACACACGTTGACAAAAATCATATTCACAATCATATCATCTTCAACGCTGCAAGCTTTGTTGATCATCACAAGTATGTTTCCAATAAGCGGAGCTACCATAAACTCTGCAGAATCAGTAATCGTATCTGCCATGAAAATGGACTTGCCACCAGCATGCCAACCGGAGAAAAAGGTAAAAGCTATAAAGAGAACATGGAATATCATCGTGGCACCAGTTGGAAAGCCAAGCTACGTGTCGCAGTTGATAAATCAATCTGGACTTCCATCAACTATGAGGAATTTCTGCAAAAGATGCAGTTAGCCGGATATGAAGTCCGGCAGGGAAAGCACCTGTCCTTCCGTGCACCGGAGCAGAAGAACTTCACTTATATGAAATCTCTCGGAAGCTATTATTCCGAAGAAAATGTTCGCATCCGTCTGGCTAAAAATCGTAGCAAAGCGAAAGCTCCAAAGCATCTGTCCAGGGAAGCTCGCCTGTATATCAATATTTCCACTTATGTTACGACCGGCAATCGAGAAGGATTTGAACGTTGGGCAAAACTCAATAATCTGAAAGAAGCAGCCCGCACCTTCAACTATCTTTCCGAAAATAATCTGCTGAATTATGAAGATTTCCAACAGCATCTTTCTGATGTCGATGCTTCTGTTAAAGCGGCTGAGCAGAGAATAACGCAAATCAACAATGAGTTGAGCATGCAGAAAGTCATTCAGAAACACTGCGATTCTTACCGGCTTTGTCGTAAAGTAATTGAAGATTGTAAATCTGCTAAAAATCCAAAAGCATACCGCACCAAACATCAGGCAGAATACCAGCTCCACGATTCACTAAAAAAAGAGCTTCAGGATCTCGGCGTTACCAAAATCCCAAGCTCTAATAAAGTTCAAAAGCTGATTGAAAATCTTGAATCTGAACAGGCTACTACTGTCCGGGAAAAGCAAGAATTACAGAAAAAACAAAAGACACTGGATATCATTCAGCAGAATTTTACTGCACTGCTCGATGCTCCTGAAATCAATTCAGACTTACTTCCGGCAAAACGGAAACCTGTTTCCGTCACAAGAGATAAATAAGATTGCACTGACGACTCAATTATTGTCTTCTAAATCTTCCCAGCTTCAGGACAATGGCAGCATTAAAAATGGGGAAGTATCGGCATCTACCATTAACCAACCAGTATATCAACCAGCTGGCAGTCCAGTTTAAAACATCCACAAACCCTGATATGCGCCGTTATGAAAGACCTCACGTCAATGAAGTCTGGTGCGGAGATTCCAGTGTGGGACCTTATTTAAAAACTGACGATGGTAAGAAACACCAGGTATATATCATTACGCTGATTGATGATGCCAGCCGCTTCATTGTCGGCATTGATGTCTTTTTTCACGATAACTTTGTAAATCTTATGTCGGTCATTAAGTCTGCCGTTGCAAAATACGGCCGCCCACAACTTTTTAACTTTGATAATGGCAGAAGCTATAAAAACAAGCAGATGGAACTGCTTGCAGCCCGGATCGGTTCTGTCATCCATTATGATCAGCCATACTCCCCGACACAGAAGGCAAAAATTGAGCGCTGGTTCCGCACCATGAAAGATCAGTGGATGGCAGGGCTTGATATCAGATAGTTTCATTCACTGGATGAACTCAGAGGAAATCTGTTTTCTTATGTACAGACTTATAATCAATCTCCGCACTCCTCTCTGAAAGGGGGGTCCCAGCAGGACAGATATTTTTCCGAAGCCAGCCTGTTCCATAGCATCTACGTCTTGTTTCCGGCATCAACAGCAAGAACTGCTCCATGACCTCTTCTAAAAGAAGATATCTTGGATTCAGGAGAATCATATCGTCCATGATTCCTATTACAAACCAGTAAAATTCCTCCACAAATCCTTCCACGTCCTGATCCGTATCTGAATACCATTGATTCAACTGGCATATCATTCTCACCTGTTCTTCATCCGTCAGTTCCATATCCATGAAGTAAAGTATCCGTCCTCCCGAATTACAAATCCGGAATTTTATTTCTTTCTCATTTTCATTCGGCATTCTTCCCTTTCCCATGTGTCCTCCATGGTGCTAGAATATAAATAGTACAAGCCAAAATGAGAAATTCCAAATACACATAAGCATGATACAATAGAGGCATGCTGAAGGAGGATCTCATATGGCAAAGCAACATGACAAACAATTTAAACTTGATGCAGTCCAGTACTATCAGGATCACAAAGATCTCGGAGTACGTGGATGTGCAGAAAATCTTGGCATCGGATACAGCACATTAACAAAATGGCTGAAAGACTTCCGGGAATCAGGTGATATTCCTGTTCGTGGTTCTGGTAATTATGCATCTGATGAGCAGAAGGAAATTGCCCGTCTCAGACGTGAATTACGTGATGCCCAAGATGCACTTGATGTGTTAAAAAAAGCAATCAACATTCTGGGAAAATGACGGAAGCCATTTATCTTGAAGTGTCTGAGAAGACGGAAGCTGCCAAAAAGGCTGGACACCGGGTTTCCGTCTCCGGAATGTTGAAATTTTTAGGTGTCTCTCGCTCAGGATATCTTGCATGGCTCCACCACGTACCTTCTGATACAGAAAAACGTCGTAAAGCTGTAAAAGCAAAAATACAGGATATTTATGATGATTCCAAGCAGAACTACGGTGCTCCGAAAATCACTGTAGAACTTCGAAAAACTGGTGAAGTCATTTCGGAAAGAACCGTTGGTACATATATGCGCCAAATGGGAATCCGTGCTCAGTGGAGCAAACCATGGACGATCACCACAAAAGATTCCGATTTCAGCACTGAATTACAAAATATCCTTGATGGGCAATTTAATCCTGATCGTCCGAATGCAGTCTGGTGTTCGGATATTACCTACATCTGGACAATAGATGGATTTGTCTATCTGACCAGTGTTATGGATTTATTTTCCAGAAAAATCATAGCCTGGACGCTTTCAGAAACACTGGAAGTATCTTGCGTGATTGATACTATAAACAAAGCCAAAGCTCGCCGAAATATCGATCAACCATTAATTATCCATTCGGATCGTGGCAGCCAATATGTTGCAAAGGAATATAAAAAGCAACCGAAAATATGCAGCGCAGTTATTCGAAGAAAGCTTTTCCGTGGGATAATGCATGCATTGAATGCTTTCATTCTATTATCAAACGTGAATGGCTCAATCGCTTTAAAATTCGCGACTATAAGCAGGCCTACCAGTTGATTTTTGAATATCTGGAAGCTTTCTACAATACGAAACGAATTCATAGCCATTGCAACTATATGTCGCCAAACGAATTCAAACGAGTGTATGAAAGAACGCACACTGAGGCTGAGCTTCTGGCAGGTTAAATGGGAGAAATTTCTCATTTTAACTTGTACTAAATCTTGACATAGGACCAACATTGTCATGTGCATGCCCACCATCCATCCGCTATTCCCCCTCAAATAATCAGAATGCGGACACTAGCATTCTTTCAATTTCTTCGTCAGACGGCTCATATCCATAAAAATCGAGATAAAATGTTTTAATCTCTTTATTGATATCAAATCCAGTTTTTCCAGGATACATTGTTTCTGCTGCCCATCTAAATACTAACGCACTTTCAGCCCCACAGTTTGACCAGGTATTAAATCCCCCCGGAATGTTGTAGACATGATCATTTTGTACTGCATCTAAATCAGACCAAGTGCCATCCTCAAGGAACTTGTCGACTTGCTTCGGCATTGCAAAAAAGATGAAATTAGGATTATATTCGAAAATCTGTTCACTTGTCAGATTAACATTAGCATAGGTATCTTCGTTTACCATTGAATAATTAGCACCGCACATTTCAACCCATTTACCGGTATATCTTCCAGATCCATATGCTGAATAATCTTTTGTGTCTTTCATTACCAATGCAGATACCCTATCATCTTCTCCAAGTGTATCAGAAAAAGCAATAGTATCTGCAACCGCATCATCAAGATATAAACAATAAGCCTCTGCCTTTTGACTTGCTTCATCTGTTCCGAGAACACTTGCAATCATTTTTACTACAGTCTGTAATTCTTCATATGTATCAAACTGACAATCAATTGTAGCGATACCGCATTCGTTTAATCTCGTGTAAAGGTTCTCATCATCGGCAGCTTTCATAAATACAACATCAACACCAGATTCAATTATCTCTTCGGAAGAAATGCCTTCATTAGATAAGCAAATTTTACTTTCATATTCAGGATATACGTCAAAAATCCACTTAAATGATGCAGACTTCTCTGGATATGCTGCAAGATGCTCTGTGCCATCAAACATCAGTAAGATATCCGTCAAGCCAGCCCATGCAACAGCATAGCTATCGATTTTTTCAGGCAATTTTATCTCATTTCCAGACATATCAGTAATCGAACCGAGCGAAACTTTTTTCCCTCTTCAGCAGTATCTCCAGAAGAGGGGGCTGCTCCGCAACCAGCCGTAATAGCCATAAGCATCGTAACAACTAATACCATACTCAATAACTTTTTCATTTGTTCTTTCATAGTTAATCTCCTTTTAATTTAAAATTGAAACATCCTTATCATATCATCTGATGTTTCTTTTCTTTTAACAATTCTTTTATCCGGCCATGATATTATTGCCGGAGTTCCCAAAACAAATGGTGGCTTCATAACGAAAGAATATGCTCCAACATTATGAAATATAATGTAATCACCAACTCCTATACTTCCTTCATATCCAAACGAGAAGTAGTCGTCTTCCATACAGGTTATTCCGCTAAAATCATTTAAGCCACATATTTCTTGCTTTTTTTATGGACATTATCTCAATCGGTATCTCATAACTTTTTCCCAATGCTTTTATTGAGCTAGCTGTTCCACCTAAAAAAGACTATATTTTTATCCATCCTTTTCTTTACATTAATCACTTTCGTGACATAAGACATAGCCGTAGCTGCGATAGCTGTCCCCGGCTCAAGAATCAAGTATGGCTTACAAGTTGAGTTTTTATATTCTTGGTTAAATAGCGTGCACACTGTATCTGAATACAATTCCATCAAACCACTATCAGGAACTGGCAAACCACCACCTAAATCAATTGCCCATATTTTGAT
>ENA-OQBL01001098-OQBL01001098.1-human-gut-metagenome-genome-assembly--contig:-NODE-1098-length-11345-cov-2.848636_pt1 | contig 11345 bp, 13 predicted proteins | sample MGYA00242747_ERZ504553 | MGnify/ENA primary metagenome ERZ504553 (study PRJEB26092, sample SAMD00036240) | human gut metagenome | host: Homo sapiens | study: EMG produced TPA metagenomics assembly of...
CTGTTCAAGAATTGAAAAGCACATCCTCCTGCAGCACCGGATGAATCCGAATAATCTTCATTCTGCTCATCTGAACCGACAGGCTGGTTGCCCGCAAAATCCCGAAAATTGTCTGATGTCACAAAAGGATCATCAATGTGATAATACAGAATTCCCGCCGGAATAACGATGCATTGCTTCATTTTTCTGCTGCTGTTCCTCACGTGCCGCATTCATATAGACCATCAGCTGCAGCTGCAGACCATGAAAGACAGATGCCAGATCGAACTTTGTACGTCCGGACTTGTAATCTATAATCTTCAGATAAACTTTGTCATCTTCCTCACACAGATCCATTCGGTCAATCTTGCCATTTAAAGACATGACGCCCCGATCCCCGTAAGACAAATGCATCTGCTGATTCTCAAGTTCCGTCGTAAAACGGACTTCATATCCGACCGGCTCAAAATCCCCCTTCTTCAATTGCTGCTGCAATGCCCAGATGGTTCGTTTGGTCATGCGCATGATTTTCTCAGTCAGATAATTGGCACGCATACTGTCCTGCATCACAGAATGATTATATTCCAGTACAACGCTGCTGACACATTCTTCCACCAGATGATCCCGGATCTCATCCGGAATTGTCCGCCACTGATAGCCGCTCCGTCCGATTCTCAGTGAAAAACGTTCGATTGCCTGATGAAAGATCATGCCAATATCCGGCGCCTGTACCTGATAAATTTTCCTTTCTTTTAAATGGAGTCCATAGGAAAGAAAATGGGCATAGGCACAGGCTGCATATTTCTCCAGCATCGTCACACCGCCCGTCAGCTGCCCGCCGTAAACGGCCCTGACAGCCGCCTGAGACAACTGCTCATCCCAATGCCTGTAAAATGCTGCTTCCACCAGCTGTCTGGTCTTCTCTGCATACTCCGGCCTTGACATAAACCAGTCATAGACATCCAACCAGTCTTCGGGAATCTGTCCATTCTCACTGATCTCACGAAGCCCTCTGATCATATACTGATAACTGTGGATCAAATCTCCTTTTTCCGTATCCGTCTGGTGTACCCGTTCCAGTACCAGCTTCGGAAAAACCGCTTTGATCCTGTCAAAAATAGAGGACGGCCGCTTCTCTTTCCCTGCTGCATCCTGCTCAGAACAGGTCAGTATCAGCTTTTCAGAAGGTTTTGTCATATTCATATAAAGATAATACTGCTCTGTACATGTATTTTCCTTTGCCGTTGGTGCCAAATGAATGTGATGCAATGCCAGACGGTCTCTCTCAATTTCTGTCAGCAGACCGCCGCCGTTTTCCATAAGCGGTACCAGTCCATCATTCATGCCGACAAAAAACAGGACTTTAATGTTCTCCAGCCTTGTTCGGCGTATATCACCAAAAGTTACCTGATCCACTCCCGGCGGAATAATGCCAATCCGCACATCATTGACGCCGGCATCCAGCACATCGGAAAAGACCTGAATAGAAAGTAGCTCCTGACCGAGAATCAAGTACATTCTCTCCAGCAATTCGATCATCACATCGTAAATCTGCTCATATTCCTTGGCTCTTGAAAGATCCCCGTTTTTTCTCAAAGAACGCAGTCCATGCCTCCAGCTGTCCTCGAATGCCCAGCTGCTGCATATACAAATAAAGTCTCCGCATAAAATCGACGGTCCGGCTTTCCTTATTCCGGCTTACTTCATAAAGTGCTTCCAAGGGCAGGATCAGCCGTTCCCGGATGCCATTGATCCTGTCCAGCTCTTCATCGGTCATTCCCTGCATTTTGGCCGTCCACACCTTTGTCCACTTACTATGGCCGCGGATGCCCAGCGCCAGCACATAATCCTCCAGACAGTCCGTCTCCTCCTCTGAAATACCCGTAAGGCCGCTTCTGAGATACCGCAGCATAGACGCATAACTGTATTTTTGAAGGAAAACACTGCAGAGTGACCGCAGCCATTCAACCAGCATATTTCCCGAAATGTTGCGTCTGCCGTCAAAGAAACAAGGAATCTGATACTTATCAAACCAATAATCAGCACTGCTGCGGTACAGATTCATGTCACTGGCTACAACAGCCATATCCCTGTATCTGTAATGCTTTCTGGCTGCATATTCATGAATCTTCATCGCCACAAAACCCATCTCATCATTCGGTGATGTCAGCCTGAAAGCCATCAGATCCTCCGGCTTTTCTGCCCGGGCCGCAGCCCTTTTTTCTGAATAGATTCTTCTCCATGGCAGCCAGTTCCGGATGTCCGGCAAACCGCCCCTTTTCATTGCCTTCAAGATGTATGTCCGCTTCTCTGGACACCTGATGCTCACGGCAGATCCGCTCCAGCTGAAAAATCGTATCCTTCGGCAGGTAAAAAAGGTGCTCCATGGAAACGGTCTGATACGGATTCTCCGCAACATCCACATTCAGCGTCATCACTACCCTCGGTGCCAACTGCAGAATGCGGGTCATCAGACGGTACTGAATGGGTGTAAAACCGGTAAAATCATCCAGAAATACGTGCACACGGCGAATCATATCGGATTGTTCGATCACATCGCATAACCGATCCGGCACTTCCTCCGTTGTCATATATTTTTCATGGATCCTGTCAAGAAAAGCCTCATAAATCACTGTTATATCCTGCAATTTGGCATATAAAACAGACTCAGTCCCCATTTCCATGCTTCGCTTTCTGAGAATATCCGGCGTCACGCCGTACTGTAAAAGCTCCGACAGCATAGACTTCACTTCGTCCACAAAACCCTTTTTCGCGTATATTGCCTCTGAAGGCAGAAAGTTCTTCTTCATGCTCCGTCAAAATTCTTCGGATAATATACTCTTGCCGGTATCTTCGAGAATTTTCCTTCTGATTCAGCCCCAGCTCCTCAAAAATTCTATAGGCCAGACGTTCAAAATCTCAGTACATCTACATTCATCACACCATGCCGCGGATGATGCATTCCACATAATATAATACCTCATTCTCATCACCGCTTATTGTAAAGAACGGTCTGCGGTATCAGAGCCGCCATCCCATCCCTGTGTTATGTCATAACGTGCCTTTAATCCTACTGTTTTTTCCCACATTACTGCCGGCAACTGTAATGGTCTTTTTTAAACCATGTCACATTATTTGCAGCATCATATTCTGTTTCCAAACAAAACGGCGTACATGACAACAATATTGGAAAGCCCCAGCTTCATGGCGGGCATCAGGCCAAAAAACGGGGTAAGCATGGATTCCAAAAAAGAGAGCGCCATGGAAAGGGCAAACAGCATGCCAAGCAGGGCGGTTTGTCTGGCTTTGTAGTTCTGCAAGGGGGATTCCTCCATTATTTTATGGCAATACCGCATAATTCTAAGTGCCGATACGGCGAGCGAGGTGCGGCAGATGCCAAGCCAAAAGCGCAGATAATACTGGATGTCTTATCGAGCATTTTGGCAACGCAGATGCCGTGCCGCAGCTGCCGGAGCGGTGCTTAAGCCGCAAGGCGGGAATTGTGCGGTGTTGCCTTATAAGTTACATGGATTCTGTATTTCAAAGTGTAAGGTGGCGGGCGGAGTTTGTCAAGCGCCGGTATTTTTGCGCAAAATTGTAGATGTGAAAGTGTGTGAGATTTACCCTGCGGGACTTGAAAAACAGGTGTAAATCGTGTATCCTATATAAGTACATTATTCTGGTGTACTATAGTAGGTGATCTAAATTCCCAGAGGGCCAAAGAGATAAATTTGAACCCCGAACCAACAAAGGAGAACTATATTATGAAAAAATTGATTTCTGCCTTGGCGGCAGCCGTTTTGTTTGCCACCCTGCTGGCTGGCTGCGGCAGCGGCGCTTCTTCCTCTGCCAGTGCTTCTTCGGAAGCTGCCAGCAGCACGGCTTCTGAGGCAGCCAGCACCGATGCTTCCTCCACTGAGGAAGCCACTGCCAGCGTGGATTTGGGCGCCATCGTGACCGCCATTGAGGCTGTGAACGAAGTGCCCAATGCCCGTGCCATCGATGACTTCTCCATGGAGAACGAGATGAACCTGACCCCGGATAACATTGTTGCTTTCCAGGGCGATGTGACCAACGACCAGGCAGACTGTGCTCTGGTATTCGCCGCCCAAGTCAAAGATGGCACCGCTGACGCCGTGAAAGCTGAACTGGAAGCCTATAAGGAATCAATGAGCAGCACGCTGTATGCTGACTTTGCTGATAAAGTTGCCAAGGCACAGGATGCACGCATTGTGGTAAAAGGCAATGTTGTGGTCATGGTCATTGCCGGTGTGAATGGCCCGGATTATTCCGCAATCGACACCGCCATTGACGGGGCACTTGCCTGATAGTAGCACAAACCGATACCAAACAGGCCGCGCCCCAACAGGCTGCGGCCTTGTTTTTTGGTGGGCTGTTCCCCACACTCCTGAACCAAGAGAGGAGGAACCGCTGTGAATTTTAACAGCGTTGTCTTTTTATTCTGTTTTATGCCGCTGGCGCTGGGGCTGTATTACCTTGTGCCGGGCAGGGTCAAAAATGCGGTGCTGCTGGTGGAAAGTCTGCTGTTTTTCTGCTGGGGCGGTATTACATGGCTGCCGCTGGCCGTGGGCATGGTTGCCATCAACTATGCGGCGGGGCTTCTGCTTGCCAGCCTGCCCGCCGGGGGCAAGCGAAAACTCGTGCTGATTGCTGCCATTGTGCTGACGGCAGCGGCGCTGGTCTACTGCAAATACACGAACTTTTTGCTGGACACGCTCAACGTTATCGCTTCCACCGGGTTTGCCAAGCTGAGTTTTTTGGATGTTTTGCCACTGGGCATCAGCTATTATACGTTTAAGCTCATCAGTTATACTGCGGATGTGTATACCGGCAAGGTAAAAGCGGAACGCAGCCCGGTGGTCTTTGCGGTATATGTTCTGATGTACCCGCAGCTGATCGTTGGCCCGATCGTGAAATACCGGGATATGGCGGATGTCCTACACCAGACACAGGGACGCTGCACCCTGCAAAAAGCGCAGGATGGTGCTGAAATGTTTGTGTTCGGCCTTGCCAAAAAGGTGATTTTGGCGGATTCCATTGCGGCGCTCTGGCAGGATATCATCGGAACAGGCGGCATTGGGTTGGCGAACGCTTCCCTGCCGCTGGCATGGCTGGGCATTATTGCGTACTCTTTGCAGCTGTACTTTGACTTTGCGGGTTACTCGGAGATGAGCAACGGCCTGAGCCTGATGATGGGCTTTGAATGCCCGGCGAACTTTAACCTGCCGTACATTTCAGGCAGTATTACCGAATTCTGGCGGCGGTGGCACATCAGCCTTTCCGGCTGGTTCCGGGATTACATTTATATCCCGCTGGGCGGCAACCGCTGCAGTGCCGGGCGCCAGATGCTGAACATGCTGGCCGTCTGGGCGCTGACCGGCATCTGGCATGGTGCGAACTGGAACTTTATCTGCTGGGGCCTTTACTATTTCGTGCTGCTTGTCATCGAAAAGAACTTTTTGATGAAGTACCTGAAAAAAGGCAAGGTCTGGCCGCACATTTACACATTGTTCCTGGTGGTACTGGGCTGGGGGCTGTTCACCTGCAACGCCTCCGGTGCACCGCTGGGGCTGCTGCTCAGCCGGTTGTTCATCCCGCAGGGCGGCGTTTCGGCGCTGTATTTCCTGCGCAATTATGCGGTGCTGCTGGTTGTGTGCTGCGTTTGCTCCACCCAACTGCCGGGGCAGTTCTGGCAGTGGTGCAAAGGCAAAGCCCCGCTACGGGCAGCGCTTTGCGGCGTCTGCTTTGTTCTGTGCACGGCGTATGTGGTAGCAGCAACGGGTTCCACCGCACTGTATGCAAACTTTTAAGGGGAGGGATGGCTTTATGGAAAAATATGTTCACCGCAGATCCGACCGTCATCTGCCGCCAGCTTCCCTGATTGTTTTGCCGCCTTGCTGTGCGGGTTTGCACTGGTCAACCTGTTCTGGGCCCAAGCGCGAGAACTCGGAGCTGGAAAACCGCAAACTGGCGCAAATGCCAGTGTTCAGCGTAAAAACTTTGCTGAACGGCAAATGGCAGGATGATTTTTCCACCTATCTGCAGGATCAGGTTGCCCTGCGCGATGGGTGGATCAACCTGGAAAGCGCCGTCAATGCCCTCGCGTTTGGCAAAACGGAGGAAAGCGGCATCCTAAACGGCAAAGATGGCTGGATGTTCACCAAGCTGTTTACCGTCAGTACGGATACTGAGAAGCAACTGGGGAAAAATATCAGTGCCGTCACAAACTTTGCCCAGCGCTACCCCGGCCGGGTCACATTTTTTGCTGGCACCTTCGGCCAGCGATATCTACCCGGAAATGCTGCCGGCCAATGCCCCCATGGTGGACGAAGATGCCATGCTGGATGACATTTTTGCCCAAGTGCAGGCCAGCGGGGCGGATGTGATCGATATGCGCGACGATTACCGCGCCAATAAGGATCAGCATCTGTACTTTAAGACCGACCACCACTGGACACCGGATGGTGCTTACCGCGCTTACCAGCAGTTCTGCACGCTGAAAAATCTGACGCCGTTTGACTGCAATGTCTATACCAAAATTACCGTCCCCGATTTTTACGGCACGCATTATTCTGCTACGCGGCGCTGGAATGCACAGGCGGACAGTTTCAGCTATTATGATCTGCCCAACCAGATGACGGTTTATAAAGTAAACGGCGAAGCAGATTATGAACCGGTGAAAACCGAGGGCCTGATGAACCTTGCCAAGCTGGATACTCGTGACAAGTATGGAGCTTTTTGGATGGCAACAACGGTTATTCGGTGATTGAGGGCAACGGGACGGGCAGCATCCTGGTGGTAAAGGACAGCTATGCCAACAGCTTTATCCCCTACCTGACGGCGAATTATGCGAAAATTGGCGTGGTGGATTTCCGCGGGCTGGCCTATGGGTTAGATTCCACGATTGAAAAAGGAGGGCTATGACCAAATCTTGATCCTGTATAACTTCCAGACTTTTATTTCTGACAACAAAGTGATTTATCTGAACCGCCCCACAACGCTGAAGTAAAAACGCCGCAGCCCGCCTGCATTTTGCAGGGCATCCAGCTTGTGCCGGGGAAAATGTGATTTTGCGGGAACCTGCAGGAATCCATTTTGAACAGACGGCCAATAGAAATGCCGATGCTTTAGCCTACGAATCTCACTGTGAGGTATACCGCATGGAACACCAACCTTTTACCATTGCGCAAATGCGCCCCATCCGTGATTGTATGACAGTCTCCCGCCGGCAAACCTTGGCAAAGAGGTGCTGGTCACCTGGTTTTCCCTTGGGGCGGGTACTACCATTACGCCGGAAAGCTATGACTGTACGACCCTGTATGTGGGTGTTATGGGCAACGGCCGCTTTATCTTAGGCGAAGATGGCCGGGCAGTTCCCTTTGCGGGGGATGATTTTCTGGCTGTTCCGCCCAAAACACTGTGTGGAACCAGCACGGATATCGGTATGATCTATACTGAAATTATTTTGAAAAAGGAGAATACTATCATGAACAACATCATCAAAGCTGGCCAGCCCACAGCCCTGAAAGACCTGATTTCTTACGAAGAGGGCAGCATTGCCAATGTTGACCTTGTCCACGCAGACAACATGAAGTTTGTGCTGATGGCATTCGATGCGGGCACCAGCCTGCCCCCACACCGCGCCCCCGGCAACGCCATCCTGACCGCACTGGAAGGCAAAGCAATCATTGACTATGAGGGTCAGGATTACGAGCTGAACGCAGGCGAAAGTTTCCGCTTTGACAAAAACGGCCTGCACAGCGTTACCCCGCAAGGCAAGTTCAAAATGAGCCTGCTGCTTGTGATTGAGTAAAATCAAACCATAAATCGCATTCCCCCGATGCAGAAGATAACCCTTTTGCATCGGGGGAATTTTTATTGGGAAAGCAGCGTGGAATAGTACGGTTCAGCCCTTTAGCTTAAAGGTGTTGTTTAGTGCCTTAAAGTGCCTGAATAAGATAAAGCAATAACAGGTGTACCGTGTAGGTTTTGACAATTCCGGCTTTATTCTTATAACAAAGCTGCTTCTGTTAGCTCCTTCAAACTCTTGTGCGTGGTAACATTGTGCGGATTGAAATGGTATAGGAGAGTGCTCCCCTGCCGGATGCCATTGATAGCGGCTGCCAGCGGACGGAGGGTGCGCCAAATGAGGAAACGCAGCATGTTTTTTTTGAAAACACCCTATTTATGCGACCTTGACACCGCTCGCTATAAAGGAAGGCTGCAGAGCCGCAACCCCGGAATGACCGGCATCAGCTTACACATTGATCAACATACAAAACAATAAAACCCCTGCCGCCGTAGAACAATTACATTCTACAGCGGCAGGGGCTGCTGCTTTGATTGGGCTATTTACTGCTTGATGATTGCCTTATTTTTGATAGCGCTTGCGCACGGCACCATATTCCAGGTGCGGCTGTCCGCCATTCACTGTGTCCGCATCAATGGTAACACGGGTAATAGTGGGGTCAGACGGAATTTCGTACATGATGGGGATCAGGATATCCTCCACCACGCTCCGCAGGCCGCGGGCGCCGCTCTTGCGTGCAATGGTCTTTTGGGCGATAGCACGCAGGGCAGCATCCGTAAAGGGACAGTTCAGCGCTGTCCATAGCCAGCAGCTCTTTGTACTGGCGCACAATGCTGTTTTTCGGCTCGGTCAGAACACGGATCAAAGATTCCTCATCCAGCGGGTCCAGCACCGTCACAACCGGCAGACGACCGATCAGCTCCGGAATCAGGCCAAACTTGACCAGATCGTCCGGCTCCACTTTGCGCAGCAGCTTTTGACGGGTTTCCTCGCTGTCCAGGTTGGTGCGCAGCTGGCTACCAAAGCCGAGGGTGCTCTTGTCGGTACGGGTCTGGATCAGCTTTTCCAGGCCGTCAAAGGCACCGCCGCAGATGAACAGGATGTTCTTGGTGTTGATCTGGATGAATTCCTGCTGCGGATGTTTGCGGCCGCCGTTGGGCGGCACATTGCTGACAGTGCCTTCCAGAATTTTCAGCAATGCCTGCTGCACGCCCTCTCCGCCAACATCGCGGGTGATGGAGGGGTTCTCGCTCTTGCGGGTGATCTTATCAATCTCATCCACATAGATAATACCAACTTCGGCTTTGGGAATATCAAAGTCCGCAGCCTGAATCAGCTTGAGCAGAATGTTCTCAACGTCCTCGCCAACGTAACCGGCTTCGGTCAGGGTGGTGGCGTCCGCAATCGCAAACGGAACGTTCAGCATTTTGGCAAGCGTCTGGGCCAGCAGGGTTTTGCCGGTACCGGACGGGCCAAGCATCAGTACGTTGGACTTTTGCAGCTCTACATGGCTTTCCTGCCCGGAAAGAATGCGCTTATAATGATTGTAGACAGAAACTGCCAGCACGCGCTTGGCATCGTCCTGACCAATGACATACTGGTCAAGGCCAGCTTTGATCTCAGCAGGCGTCATGATGTTGACATCCGCCAAAGGGTCAACGCCGGAATGCCCGCGAGAAGCCGCAGCACGGCGTTCCGGCGTTGCGCGCGGCGGTTCGGGTACGTTGCCATCCTTATACAGGGCACTGTAGCACATATCAATGCAATCTTTGCAGATGTTTACGCCGGGGCCGATGATAAGCTGATCCACCTGGCTTTGGGAACGGCCGCAAAAGCTGCAAATCATTTCACGTTTTCCGTCCTTGCCGGAAATCGAATTTGCCATTTCCTAATTCCCCCGGTTTTAGTGTTTTACAATGATCTCATCGATCAGGCCATAGGCCTTGGCTTCCTCTGCGGTCAGGTAGTTATCGCGGTCAGTATCTTTCTCCACAACCTCAAGAGGCTGGCCGGTATACTCGCTGAGCATGCGGTTCATCTTTTTCTTGATCTGCACAAGGTGGTTGGCATGGATCTGGATGTCGCTTGCCTGGCCGGAAAGGCCACCGCCCTGGCCGCCGGAAATCAGCGGCTGATGGATCAGGATCTCAGAATTCGGCAGGGCGAAACGCTTACCCTTGGTGCCGCTGGCCAGCAAAAATGCACCCATGGAAGCAGCCATGCCCACGCAGATGGTGGAAACATCGCACTTGATATACTTCATGGTATCGTGGATGGCCATACCGTCGGTAATGGAACCGCCAGGGCTGTTGATGTAGAAGCTGATATCTTTTTCGGGGTCCTGCCCTTCCAGATACAACAGCTGTGCAATGATCACGCTCGCGGAATTGGGGTTGACATCCTCGCTCAGAACGATAATACGGTCGTTCAACAGGCGTGAGAAAATATCATAGCTGCGCTCACCGCGCGCAGTCTGCTCAACAACATAAGGTACCAGGCTCATTCGGTTCCCTCCTTAAAACAATGGTAATGGTTCCGGGCTGTTACAGCCCGGAGAGCGGAGAACAAATCTCCATGATTCGATAAGAGCCGATACAACGGCAAAGCACGCTGTATCGGCTTTTATACAATCTTGCTATCGGGCAAAGCCAGGGCTATGGATTAGTCCTGCTTTTCCTCTTCTTTGGGCTCAGCGGTCACAACGTTAGCCTTTTCCTTAACAAAGTCGATTGCCTTATTGATTGCCAGATCAGCCTTAACAGCAGCGGCGTCCACAATGCTCTTAACCTTGTCGGCTTCCATCTTGTAAGCGTCAGCAATGCGCTTAACTTCTTCCTCGAACTCCTCGTCAGAAGCGGTGATGCCTTCCTTGGCAACGATAGCTTCCATTGCCAGGCGCATCTTGACCTGCTTGTCAGCCTGCTCCTTGAACTGTGCACGGAACTGCTCGATGTTCATACCCATATACTTCAGGTAGTCAGCCAGCTTCAGGCCCTGCTGAGAAATGCGATACTCGAAGTCCTGAACCAGCTCGTCGATGCGGCTGTCAACCATGGCGTCAGGAATATCAGCCTTCATGTTGGTGATAACCTGATCCATCAGATCGTTCTCGACCTTCTGCTCAGCCTGCTTGTCCAGGTTGGTCTTGATGTTGTTGCGGATGGAATCCTTCAGCTCGTCCAGGGTGTCGTACTCGCTGACGTCCTTGGCAAAGTCGTCGTCCAGCTCGGGCAGCTCCTTGTACTGGACCTCATGCAGCTTGATCTTGAAGGTTGCATCCTTGCCAGCCAGCTCGGCAGCGCCGTATTCCTCGGGGAACTTGACGTTGACGTCGAACTCTTCGCCAGCGGAATGGCCAACAACCTGATCCTCGAAACCGGGGATGAAGGAGCCGGAGCCCAGAACCAGAGAGTAATGCTCTGCCTTGCCGCCCTCAAAAAGCCTTGCCATCAACAAAGCCCTCAAAGTCGATATCAACGGTATCACCGTTCTCAGCAGCGCCCTCACGGGTCAGCAGACGGCCGTTGCGGTCCTG
>ENA-OQBL01001099-OQBL01001099.1-human-gut-metagenome-genome-assembly--contig:-NODE-1099-length-11343-cov-2.775767_pt1 | contig 11343 bp, 15 predicted proteins | sample MGYA00242747_ERZ504553 | MGnify/ENA primary metagenome ERZ504553 (study PRJEB26092, sample SAMD00036240) | human gut metagenome | host: Homo sapiens | study: EMG produced TPA metagenomics assembly of...
TTTTTTGCACTTTAATTTGTAATTTAAGAAGGTAATCTGAAACTTTTCCGGGCATCCGAACGTCTAATAAGCAGAAAGGAGCAAAAGAGAGCATGAAATATCCGGATATAAGCAAAGCTGTCGAACAGGAAATTCTGGCTTCTTATGAATAAACTTTACCGGCTTGCATTTTCATACGTGAAAAATGAGCAGGACGCTATGGACGTTGTGCAGGAGAGCGTATACAAAGCCATGAAAAATGCCAGTCAGATCAAGAGAAAAAATATATCAAAACATGGCTGTGGCGTATTGTGATTAACACGGCGGTAGATGCAACCCGGCGTCAGTCAAGGTTCGTGAGCGATGATCAGGTTCAGGAGGAAGGACAGGAGGATCGCTATGAGGACACGGATATCATGGCTGCGCTTGATACGCTCGAGGAAAAAGAGCGTAAGGTGATCATGCTGAAAGTTTTTGAAGAGTGGACAATCCGCGAAATTGCGGATTGTCTGCATCAAAATCCGAATACGGTGAAATCAATGCTTTATCGTGGCCTGAAAAAATTAAGAGGAAAAGTGGAGGCGGAGATGGTATGAGCAGATTAGATGATATCAAAGCGGCATATGATAACATTCAGGTGCCGGCGGAATTAAAAGAACGTGTGCTGCAAAGCATGGAACGTGGCAAAAAGGATGCGTGTGGAGAAAAAAAGAATCCGGAAAAACGTTTGCCGGAAAAGTGAACGGAATCAAAAGAAAGGTCACATGCTTCCGTTTGTCCGCGCGGCAGAAGCAGTGGCGGCAGCAGTTGCAGTGCTGGTCATCAGTGTCAATGTCAGTCCAACAGTGGCTAATGCAATGGAACAGGTGCCAATATTTGGTGCGATTGTTAAAATCGTGAATTTTACCACGTATTCTGATAAGCAGGCAAAAAAAGCAGATGGAAGCAACAGTCAGGGTGCCGGAAGTACAAGTCATTGGAACAGATGGAAAACCACTGACCAGAGAATCAAAGGAGTTAAATGCAGCGGTATCCGGATATCTGGACAAAATCTTTCAGATGTATAAGAAAGATGTGGCAGCTGTCAGTGACGGAGAGGAAGGCCATGAGGAAATTACTTCGGATTACCGGATTGTCACAGACAATAGGAGACTGTTTAGTCTGCGTGTGGATACGGTTATTGCCATGGGCGGTTCGGACAGTTTTACAAAGATATACAATATTGACAAGAAGACCGGAAAGATGATTACACTGAAAGATTTATTCCACGAGGGAAGTGATTATAAAAAACGTATTTCCGACAGTATAAAAGAACAGATGCGTGCCCAGATGAAAGAGGACAGCAGTAAGGCATATTTTCTGGATGATGATCAACCGGAATGGGATTTTAAGCAGATTAAGGATGATGCGGATTTTTATATCAGCGACAATGGAGAGTTAACGTTTGTCTTTGATAAGTATGAGGTGGCTCCTGGATATATGGGTCTGGTAGAATTTTCGGTTCCGACAGAGAAGCTTTCAGATATCGTTAAGGATGGATATTTGCAATAAAAATATAAAATATGCATAAAATTTTATAAAACTCGTTGCTTTTTTTGGTACTTATGATATAATGAAACCATGATACTTCTTGTATCAAATACACAGCAAAGGGGTTGGGCATCATGAGAATTACAATTACCGGAAGAAATATCGAACTGACAGAGGGATTAAAGGCAGCGGTAGAGGAGAAGCTTTCCAAACTGGAGAAGTTTTTCGCACCGGATACCGATGTATTTGTTACATTAAGCGTGGAGAAGGAGCGCCAGAAGATTGAGGTAACGATTCCGATTAAGGGACATGTGATTCGTTCAGAGCAGAGCAGCAATGATATGTATGTATCTATCGACTTGGTTGAGGAGGTTATCGAGCGTCAGCTTAGAAAATATCGTACCAAACTTGCGTCCAAGAAGATGAATGTAGCAGAAAATTTCAGCGAGGCATTTATTGACAGTGATGCAGATGAGGATGAGGAGATCAAGATCGTGCGTACCAAGAGATTTGGTATGAAGCCGATGTATCCGGAGGATGCATGTGTGCAGATGGAACTGACCGGACACGATTTCTTCGTATTCCGCAATGCAGAGACAGACGAGGTCAATGTCGTATACAAGAGAAAAGGAAATACATTTGGTCTGATCGAGCCGGAGTGCTAGTTCATAGAAATCGGAGGGCATCCATTGGATGCCCTTTTTTTGTGTAAAATGCATTATTTATACAGTAATACTTTGTGTAAAAAGCATACGCGAATCGCGTCTTTACATCAAATATGTAATAAGATATGATTACATATAGAAACTGACATTGGGGGTTGGTTTTTGATACAAATTCGGGTAGGAAAACAAAAGAAAAAGGAGAAGAAGAAAATTTATACAGAAAATAAAATTTGGGCGCTACGTGCAGTTCCTCATAGAGCGGGAAGATTTTTTAGAACTGGTTGCCAGCTGGCTTCTTTCCATAGAGGACGAGCGCATGCAGCTGTTAAGGCAGTTTATTTTTGAAGTGGAGTTATCGGAAACCGAAGAATTAAAAAATGTTTTGTATCAATATGGGAGTTATCTCACAGAGAAAAACTATCTGGAGAGAAAGTTTTTCGAATACATGGCAGAGCTGGTGCGGAAAATGGAACAGAATCGCAGGGCAGCGGCTTTGCCGGCAGCAATAGAATAAAGGGGGAATCCTACCGGAGTTTGTGCAAAAGGAGACTGTAGTGCTGAGCAGTCTCATTTTTTTCTGTACAAGAAGTGCTGGATATTGTTAAAAAAAGTGTCTAAAAGAAAATAATATCTTGTGTTAGTCAGGGGCAAACGTATATAATGATACAAAAGGTCTGATGCCGGAAAATAAAAAAGGTTTCGGTATCCGAAGGATTATTATTAATGGAAAAGAGGAAAACAGATCATGGATATCATAGTATTAGCAGGTGGGCTCAGCACAGAGCGGGATGTGTCATTTAAGACAGGAAGCATGGTTGCTTCTGCATTAAAAGAAAATGGACACCGGGTGATCTTGCTGGATGTGTTCATGGGTTACAGTGATAAAGAGGAAAATCTGGACGGAATTTTTGACCGTGCGGATGAAATCAGCGTAAAAGTAGATGACATCCCGGAGGTAGCACCGGATCTGGCAGCCGTAAAAGCTTCCAGAAAGGATCAGTCCCCATGCTTTTTCGGACCGAATGTAATCCGTATGTGCCAGATGGCAGATATCGTGTTTATGGCACTGCACGGAGAAAACGGAGAGAACGGAAAGCTGCAGGCAGCTTTTGATCTGCTTGGTGTAAAATATACCGGAAGTGATTATTTGAGCAGCGCGATTGCCATGAATAAAGGTATGGCAAAACAGCTGTTTGCAAGTGCGGGAATTCCTGCACCGAGAGGCATTGCCATGAAAAAAGAGAACCGTGAGGATGATGTGACAAAGCTTCCGCTGACACTTCCGTGCGTCGTAAAGCCATGCTGCGGAGGGTCCAGTATCGGTGTGACGATTGTCAGAGATGCAGCAGAGTTTAAGAAAGCACTCGATGAAGCGTTTCACTGGGAAGATGAGCTGGTCATTGAGGAATATGTCAAGGGACGTGAATTCTCGGTTGGTGTGATTGAAGGAAAGGCACTTCCAGTTATTGAGATTGCGCCGATTCAGGGCTTCTACGATTACAAGAATAAATACAAAGTAGGCAGTGCGGTAGAGACCTGTCCGGCAGATCTGCCAGAAGAAGTTTCTGCGCAGATGCGTAAATATGCAGAGCAGGTAGCCGAAGTGATCGGACTGGATACCTATTCCCGTTCGGATTTCCTGCTGGATGAAAATAATCATATGTATTGTCTGGAGGCAAACACTCTGCCGGGTATGACACCGACGAGTCTGCTGCCACAGGAAGCTGCTGTAATTGGAATCAATTTCAATGAGCTCTGCGAGAAACTGATTGCCATTTCCATGAAAAAGTATGAGGGATAATCATGTTTGGATGTTTTTATAAAAATGAACTGGAAAATAAAATGCCGGGGATGACAATTGAAAATATTGCAGCGGCATGTGAGGGGACGTTTGTCGGGGACCGGGCCCTGGTTACGAAGGAAATTGCCGGAGCAGTGACCGACAGTCGCCAGGTACAAAAAGATTACCTGTTTATTCCGATCAAAGGGGCACGTGTGGATGGTCATGATTTTATTCCGCAGGTATTTGAAAAGGGAGCACTGGTAGTGCTTTCGGATCATGCACTGCCGGAAGAGACGGGACCCTATATTCTGGTAAGTTCCACAACAGAAGCGATGAAAAAAATTGCAGCTTTTTACCGGACACAGTTATCCTGTAAAGTGGTTGGAATTACGGGAAGTGTCGGAAAAACAAGCACCAAGGAAATGATAGCTTCCGTTTTGGAACAGCGGTATAAAAGTGCTTAAGACAGAGGGAAACTTTAACAATGAGATCGGACTTCCGCTCACTATTTTTAAGATTCGCGCAAAACACGAAGTCGCGGTACTGGAAATGGGAATTTCCGATTTTGGAGAGATGCACCGTCTGGCAGCGATGGCACGGCCGGATATCGGAGTGATCACAAATATTGGTTTGTGCCATCTGGAAAATCTTAGTACAAGAGACGGAATCCTGCAGGCAAAGACAGAAATGTTTGACCATCTGCAGGTCGATGGAACCGTAATTTTAAATGGAGATGATGATAAGCTTCCACGAAAAAAGAGGTAAACGGAAAACCGGTAATTTTTATGGAGTGGGGGCGGATTCCGCATTTGATATCAAAAAAGATATTTATGCGACAGACATTGAAAATCATGGACTCGAAGGAATGTGTGCAAAGATCCATACGCCACAGGGCGATTTCGATGCGAAGATTCCGATTCCGGGTGAACATAATGTATACAATGCGCTGGCAGGAACTGCGGTCGGACTGCAGCTGGGACTTTCCATCCGGGAGATTGCACAGGGCATTGCATCTGTGCAGACCATTGCCGGGCGCACCAATCTGCTGCATGTAAAGGGAATGACCGTGATCGATGACTGTTACAATGCAAATCCGGTATCCATGAAAGCATCTATCGACGTGCTGGCACATACGTCGGGCAGACGGATTGCGGTGCTTGGCGATATGGGCGAACTTGGAGCAGAGGAAAAGGAACTTCACAGAAGTATCGGAAAGGCAGTTGCCGCTTCCGGGATTGATGCATTGTTCTGTGCGGGTACACTTGCGGAGGAATATGCCAGCGAGGCAAAAGCAAATCCAGAGTGTGAGGTACATTATAAGAAAACCCGTGAGAGATGACGGAGGAACTTCTGGCATATGTAAAAGAAGGAGATACCGTACTGGTTAAGGCTTCTCATTTTATGGAATTTCCAAAAGTTGTTGAGGCACTGACCAAAGAATAAATAAATTTATATAAGAAAGAAGAGGAACAAATATTATGGCAAATCCAGTAGTTACATTTACAATGGCGGACGGCAAAGTGATGAAGGCAGAGCTGTATCCGGAAGTTGCACCAAATACTGTAAATAACTTTATCAGTCTGGTAAAAAAGGGATTTTATGACGGACTGATTTTCCACCGTGTCATCAAAGGATTCATGATTCAGGGAGGAGATCCGCAAGGAACCGGTATGGGCGGCCCTGGATATGGAATCAAGGGAGAATTTGCACAGAATGGTGTCAAAAAATGATCTGCGCCACACCGCAGGCGTGCTTTCCATGGCACGTTCCATGATGCCGGATTCCGCAGGAAGCCAGTTCTTTATCATGCACAAAGACGCTCCGCATCTGGATGGCGCATATGCAGCGTTCGGCAAGATTATCGAGGGACAGGATGTGGTAGATGCCATTGCAGAGACCGCTACCGATTACAGTGATCGTCCGCTGGAAGATCAGGTGATGAAAACAGTTGTTGTGGATACCTTCGGGGAAGAATATCCGGAACCGGAAACCGTGTAATATTTAGAAAGGAGAGGCAGATTCGAAAGAGTCTGCCTTTTTTTGACAGGATGAAATTAAAGGCACTGGTCTATCAACAGAAAGAATGGAATCCTCTGCAATTGTCCACAGGCTTTCCGGCATTTCCGGTGGAAAACATAACGGAAGAAGCGCTTGCTGTGTGGAAACTTCATGCAGAGGAAGTCCTCCTGATTACGCCGACAGATGCAGGGATTCAGGCGGCAGTCCGTGCGCATATGGCGGTGGCTGCCTATGCAGATCCGGCATTTCCGGGACAGAGTTATGCGGGCGCCTGGATGGTGATTGAAGGTTTTGAGGAAGTGGATGATGAATTTCTGGAGCGGATTTTCAAAGATGCCTGGCCAGCCGTGGGTAGATTGCGCGCACGAAACGGTGCGTGATCCGGGAATTGTCGCTGGAAGATCTTCCCGCCCTGGAAAAACTGTATCAGAAAGAAGGGGTAACATGGCGTCTGGATGCAGACGGAGAGAGGATTCCGGGATTTATTGAACCATTGTTTGCAAAGGAAAAAGAAAAAAATATCAGCAGGCATATATTACCAATATGTACGGATACTATGGATATGGGATGTGGCTGGTTTTTGATAAAGCTTCCGGGGAACTGATCGGCAGGGCAGGACTCGAGCACCGGGAATTTCCGGATGCCGTGGAACTGGAACTGGGATATCTGATCGATCCGGACAGACAGGGACAGGGACTGGCCACGGAAGTGTGTCAGGCAATTCTTGCATTTGCCCGGGAAGAACTGAATTTTCCCAGAGTCAATGCCCTGACGGATCAAAAGAATGTGGCTTCTGTGGCACTTCTTCAGAAACTGGGATTTTACTATCTGGAGGATACAGATGTTTCCGGGAGCCGGACACAACGCTATATCTACGAGTTTTCTTAGGGGAAACCATTGCAATATGAAAAATTTATAAATTATAATAATCTATTATATTATGGCATATGGAAAAAGGTAGGTGAACGCATGGCAGATATTTCTACAGAAGAACTGGAACGAATTGAGCGCGAGTATCATTCGGGTTCCGACAACATTAAACCAATTCAGGAATTTTCCAAGCCGGAGGACTTGTATGACGAACTGATTGCAAGTATCCGGAAATACCATCCCTCCACGGATATCACATTAATTGAAAAGGCATATCATGTCGCTTTTGAGGCGCACAAAGGACAGGTGCGTAAATCCGGAGAGGCATATATTATCCATCCGCTCTGTGTGGCAATCATTCTGGCAGAGCTGGAACTGGACAAGGAAACCATTGCTGCGGGTCTGTTGCATGATGTGCTGGAAGATACCGTGATGACCGAAGAACAGATGCGGGAGGAATTCGGGGATGAAGTCCTTCTTCTCGTGGATGGTGTAACCAAGCTGCAGCATCTGCATCTGACGGATAATATTAAAAATCCGAAGGACAAGAATGCAGACCGGTTGGAGATGCAGGCGGAGAATCTGCGTAAGATGTTTCTTGCGATGGCGAAAGATATCCGTGTCATTATGATCAAACTGGCGGATCGTCTGCACAATATGCGTACCTTAAAATACCAGTCCAAGGAGGCACAGCAGCGGATCGCCCGTGAGACACAGGAGATTTACTGCCCGATCGCGCAGCGTCTTGGTATCAGCAAGATCAAGATTGAACTGGAAGATCTTTCACTTAAATATCTGGAGCCGGAGGCTTACTATGATCTGGTGGAAAAGGTTGCACTGCGCAAAAATGTGCGGGATGCCTATGTACAGGGACTGGTTGCCGATGTGCGCAGAGAAATTGAAGAGGCCGGCATCAAAGCGGAGATTTCCGGACGTGCCAAGCATTTCTTCTCCATTTATAAAAAGATGGTGAACCAGAACAAGACCATTGATCAGATTTATGATTTGTTTGCCATCCGTATCATTGTGGATACCGTAAAAGACTGCTATGCGGCTCTGGGAATTATGCACGAAAAATATAAACCGATTCCGGGTCGTTTCAAAGACTATATTGCCATGCCAAAACCGAATATGTATCAGTCTTTGCATACGACACTGATCGGACCGAGCGGACAGCCGTTTGAGATCCAGATCCGTACGTTTGAGATGCACCGTACCGCAGAATACGGTATTGCGGCGCACTGGAAATACAAGGAAGTGAACAATGGGGTAACAACTTCCACGACCGTAACCGAAGAAGAAAAATTTAAGCTGGCTGCGCCAGATCCTTGAGTGGCAGCGTGACATGTCGGATAATAAAGAGTTTATGACACTTTTAAAGAGTGATCTGGATCTGTTTTCCGATACGGTATTCTGTTTTACCCCGTCCGGAGATGTAAAGAACCTGCCAAACGGTTCCACACCGATTGATTTTGCGTACAGCATTCACTCTGCTGTGGGAAATAAGATGGTAGGTGCCAAAGTCAATGGCAAGCTGGTGCCGATTGACTATGTGATCCAGAACGGAGACCGGATTGAGGTCATCACTTCCCAGAACTCCAAGGGACCGAGCCGTGACTGGCTTTCCATTGTCAAGAGCACACAGGCCAAGAACAAGATCAATCAGTGGTTCCGCAGCGAATTAAAAGAAGAAAATATTCTGCACGGCAAGGAACTGATTAACAATTATGCCAAGGCAAAGGGAATCAATTTCGGAGAAATCAATAAGCCGGAATATCAGGGAAAGATTATCCGCAAATACGGGTTCCATGACTGGAATTCCTGTCTGGCAACCGTAGGACACGGAGGATTGAAAGAAAGCCAGATTGTAAACCGTATGTACGATGAATACCGCAAGGATCATCCGATTACGCTGACAGATCAGGAAGTGCTTGAGGCTGTTGGGGAGAATAAGCAGGAGGATATGCCAAAGCATTCCAAGAGCGGAATTGTGGTCAAGGGACTTTATGATGTGGCTGTGCATTTCAGTAAGTGCTGCAGCCCGGTTCCGGGAGATGAGATTGTGGGATTTGTCACCCGCGGACGTGGTGTGTCGATCCACCGTACCGACTGTGTCAATATTCTGCATTTGTCCGATATGGAGCGTGTGCGCCTGATTGAAGCTGAGTGGCAGGAGGGTGCAGACAAAGAACAGTTTGGCGAGTATCATGCGGAAATCAAGATTTTCTGTCACGACCGTTCCGGACTTCTTGTGGATATTACCAAAGTATTTACAGAGGCGGAGATCAATATTTCCGGGATTCACTCGAAGACCAGCAAGCAGGGGATCGCAACAATTGATGTGGCCTTCCAGACAAAAGGCAAGGGACAGATCACAAAAATTGTGGAAAAGATCCGACAGATTGAGAGCGTGATGGATGTGGAGCGGACGACCGGCTAAGGTTGCGCCGACAGGAGGAAGAGAATGGCAAAATTAAAAATAAATCACTATGTGGTAGGGCCGGTACAGACCAACTGCTATTTTGCAATCAATGATGAGACAAAAGAACTGATCATTATTGATCCGGGCTACAGTCCCAAGCAGCTGGCGGAGCGTGTGCGTCAGGAAGGATGTACACCGGTGGCAATTCTGCTGACACATGGACATTTTGATCATGCAACCGGAGCAGCAGATCTGGCAAAAGAATTTTCGATTCCGGTCTATGCCTATGAGACGGAAAAAGAAACGCTGGAAAATGAAGAGATGAATTTATGCCACATGACAGGGGAACACCACGTGTTCCATGCGGACATATATTTAAAGGATGAGCAGGAACTGGATCTGGCAGGATTTCATATCCGGGTACTGCACACACCGGGACATACACCGGGGGGATGCTGTTACTATTTCCCATACGAAAATGTGGTATTTTCCGGAGATACACTGTTTTGCACATCGGTAGGACGTACCGATTTTCCGGGCGGAAGCATGTCTGATATCATTCGTTCCATCAAGGAAAAGCTGATGACACTGCCGGACCGCACGACCGTTTATCCGGGACACAACGATGTAACGACTATTGAAAACGAGAGGATGTACAATCCATACTTATGATTACTGTAACATTAAACAGAACAGAATTTGAATATGATATTCATTCGCTGATTAAAGCGTTTTTGCCCGAAGGAAGATGTGGAGCTTTACTATACGAAGGAAGCGCATGCGGACGAAAAAAAGTGTGGCGTGTACCAATCATTCTGCGGAGCAGGAAGAAGCGGGGAAGTTCCCATTTTTCCGATTGATTATGCGGATGACAGAATTTCCATCGCCTGGGATGACGCGCCGGATGGTCCGGCGCGGCGCACCTTTGCGGTGGATTTTTCCAATCGTACAGAGACAAAGAATGCATTGAAGGAACATCTGTACCGCCTGCTTGAGGAAGAGACGGGACAGCCGCTGCCATGGGGTACACTGACCGGTATCCGTCCGACGAAGATTCCGATGCAGATGCTTGATGAGGGAAAAAACAAAAGAAGAGATTGCTTCCTATATGAAACAGACCTATCTGGCATCCGATGAGAAAATCAATCTGTCGATTGCCATTGCAGAGCGTGAGCGGGCATTGCTTTCCCGGCTGGATTATAAGAATGGATACAGTCTGTATATCGGCATACCGTTTTGCCCGAGCACCTGTCTGTACTGTTCGTTTACTTCCTATCCGCTGACTGCCTGGAAAACACAGGTTGATGCATATCTGGACGCACTGGAAAAGGAACTGGATTATGTTGCCGCAAAGAATTATCATCGCAAACTGAACTCGATCTATATCGGGGGAGGGACACCGACCACACTTGAGCCATACCAGCTGGATCGTCTGATCCGCAAGATCAGGTGCAGTTTTGATCTGGGAGATTGTCTGGAATTTACGGTGGAAGCAGGACGGCCGGATTCCATCACGGAAGAAAAACTGCTGGTGCTGCGAAAGAATGGCATCAGCCGTATATCCATCAATCCGCAGACAATGAAGCAGAAAACGCTCGATCTGATCGGACGTCATCATACGGTCGAACAGACGATAGAAAGTTTTCATATGGCAAGAAAGCTGGGATTTGACAATATCAACATGGATCTGATCATGGGGCTTCCGGAAGAGGATCTTTCGGATGTGCGAAATACGATGGAGATTTTAAAAGAATTCGATCCGGATAATATCACGATCCATTCACTTGCCATCAAGCGTGCGGCGCGGTTAAACATTTTCAAGGATCGCTATGAGAGCATGATGATGGTCAATACGCAGGAGCACATGGATCTGTGTGCCGAATACTGTCATCAGATGGGACTCTCTCCGTATTATCTGTACCGTCAGAAAGGAATGGCGGGAAATATGGAAAACGTGGGATATGCCAAGCCGGGCAAGGCAGGGGTGTATAACGTGTTAATCATGGAGGAACGCCAGACAATCGTTGCCTGTGGCGCAGGGGCATCTACCAAACGGGTATGGCCGCAGCCGAATG
>ENA-OQBL01001100-OQBL01001100.1-human-gut-metagenome-genome-assembly--contig:-NODE-1100-length-11337-cov-2.046476_pt1 | contig 11337 bp, 12 predicted proteins | sample MGYA00242747_ERZ504553 | MGnify/ENA primary metagenome ERZ504553 (study PRJEB26092, sample SAMD00036240) | human gut metagenome | host: Homo sapiens | study: EMG produced TPA metagenomics assembly of...
CATGGAAACACGGCCTGTTACGCGGACATCGGTCTCATGGAATCGGATACACATACCTTTCTTTGTGATCAGGAAAATATCTTCGGTATTATCGGTAGCCTTAACTTCGATCAATTCATCGTCATCACGAAGTACAATCGCCTGAAGACCGTTCTTGCGGACATTGCTGTATTCCTTCATCGGAGTCTTCTTAACCATACCATTGCGGGTTGCCATGAAGAGATATTTCTCATCATCGATCTCCTTCATAGGAACGATGGATGTGATCTTCTCGCCTGGCATCAGCGGAAGCAGATTCACGATGGCAGTACCTCTGGCAGTGCGTCCTGCCTCCGGAATCTCGTATCCCTTCAGACGGTATACGCGTCCCTTGTTGGTAAAGAACATCACATAATGATGGGTTGTGGTCATCAGCAGATCTTCGATATAATCTTCCTCAATAGTCTGCATGCCCTTGATTCCCTTGCCTCCGCGGTTCTGGCTCTTGAAATTATCGCTGGACATTCTCTTAATATAGCCAAAATTGGTCATGGTCACAACGATATCGTCATCCGGGATCAAATCCTCCGCAGACATATCGTATTCATCATATCCGATGGCGGTACGGCGGTCATCTCCGTATTTATCAGCGATGAGGGAGATCTCCTCCTTGATAACACACAGAAGTTTCTTCTCATCTGCCAGAATCGCTTTCAACTCTGCAATCTTTGCCTCCAGCTCTTTATATTCATTTTCCCAGTTTCTCGCGTTCCAGACCGGTCAGAGCACGCAGACGCATATCTACGATGGCCTGTGCCTGTGCATCCGAAAGATCAAAACGCTCCATTAACTGAGCTTTCGCCGCCTGAACATTGGCAGAACCGCGGATGATCTTAATAACCTCATCGATATGATCCAGTGCCTTTAAAGACCTTCCAAAATATGGCTCTCTCTTCTGCCTTGTTCAGATCATATTTGGTTCTTCTGGTTACCACATCCTCCTGGTGCTTTAAGTAATATTCCAGGATCTGCTGCAGATTTAAGATACGCGGCTCATTATTAACCAGCGCCAGCATAATCACACCAAAGGTGTCCTGCAGCTGTGTATGCTTCAGCAGACGGTTCATGATGACATTGGCATTCACATCACGGCGCAGTTCAATGCAGATCCGAAGTCCCTCACGGTTGGATTCATCACGCAGATCCGTGATTCCATCAAGCTTTTTATCCTTTACAAGCTCTGCGATCTTTTCGATCAAACGAGCCTTATTCACTGCATAAGGAAGCTCTGTCACGATGATACGGCTCTTGCCATTTGCCATGGCCTCGATATTGTATACAGCCCGTACACGGATCTTGCCGCGTCCGGTTCTGTACGCTTCTTCGATGCCTGCTTTTCCAAGGATGGTTGCTCCTGTCGGGAAATCAGGTCCCTTTACGATCTCCATCAGTTCTTCGATGGTAGTCGGGCGGTCTTCCTCCACCCGGTTGTCTATGATCTTGACAACGGCAGCAATCACCTCACGCAGGTTGTGAGGCGGAATATTCGTTGCCATACCAACGGCGATACCGGTGCCGCCATTTACCAGAATATTGGGAAAACGAGCCGGAAGAACCGTCGGTTCTTTCTCAGTCTCATCAAAGTTCGGCATGAAATCAACGGTATTCTTGCCAATATCCGCCAGCATCTCCATGGAAATACGGCTCAGTCTTGCCTCGGTGTATCGCATCGCTGCGGCGCCGTCGCCGTCCATGGAACCGAAGTTTCCATGTCCATCTACAAGCGGGTAACGGGTAGCCCATTTCTGAGCCATATTTACCAACGCACCATAGATTGAACTGTCACCATGTGGGTGGTATTTACCCATTGTATCACCGACGATACGGGCTGACTTACGGTGGGGCTTATCCGGTCCATTATTCAGCTCAACCATCGAATAAAGCACTCGTCTCTGCACCGGTTTCAAGCCATCCCGCACATCCGGAAGTGCACGGGCAGCAATAACGCTCATCGCATAATCGATGTAAGACGTTTCCATTGTCTTTTTCAGATCAATGTCATGAATTTTGTCAAATATATTTGGTTCCATCTATACTCCTTTCGTCCTCAAAAGGATTTAAGTGACTTAAATTTAATTAAATATCCAGGTTCTTTACGTACTTCGCATTTGCCTCGATAAACTCACGGCGCGGCTCAACCTGATCCCCCATCAGGGTAGCAAATGTCAGATCAACCTCCGAAGCAGTCTCACTGTCGATCTGGACACGGAGAAGAATTCGGCGCTCCGGATCCATGGTAGTCTCCCAAAGCTGTTCCGCGTCCATCTCACCCAGACCTTTATAACGCTGGATCTTATTGTTGTTGTCACGGCCAATCTCAGTCAGAATCGAATTCAGCTCATCATCGCTGTATGCATACCAGACACGCTTATTCTTCTCGATCTTATAAAGCGGCGGCTGTGCCAGATATACATGTCCTTCCCGGATCAAATCCGGCATAAAACGATACAGGAACGTCAGAAGCAGGGTACTGATATGTGCACCATCCACATCGGCATCGGTCATGATAATGATCTTGTTGTAACGAAGTTTTGAAATATCAAAATCTTCATGAATACCGGTACCAAATGCCGTGATCATCGCACGGATCTCCGCATTGCCGTAAATTCGATCCAGTCTTGCTTTTTCTACGTTTAAGATCTTGCCTCGAAGAGGCAGAATAGCCTGATTGGATTTATTTCTAGCCTCTTTCGCAGAACCACCCGCGGAATCTCCCTCTACGATGTAGATCTCGCAGTTTTCCGGATTCTTGTCGGAACAATCGGCTAATTTTCCTGGAAGCGCCATGCCGTCAAGCGCTGATTTACGTCTCGTCATCTCGCGCGCCTTGCGGGCTGCGTCGCGGGCTCTCTTGGCAAGAATTGATTTCTCACAGATGATCTTGGCAACCGTTGGATTCTGCTCCAGGAAATATGTCAGCTGCTCGCTCACGATCGCATCGACCGCCGCGCGGGCCTCGCTGTTGCCGAGTTTCTGCTTCGTCTGTCCCTCAAACTGCGGCTCCTCGATCTTAACGCTGATGATCGCTGTAAGGCCCTCGCGGATATCCTCACCGCTGAGTGCCGGCTCATTTTCCTTCAGAAGCTTATTTTTCTTCGCATAGTCATTAAAAGTCTTCGTCAGAGCACTCTTAAAGCCGGCCAGATGGGTACCGCCCTCCGGTGTGTTGATATTATTGACGAAGGTGTAGATATTTTCCGTGTAGGAATCGTTATGCTGCATCGCCACCTCGACAAATACCTTGTCCTTGATGCCCTCGCAGTAGATAACCGGTTCATAGAGCTTCTCATTGCTCCGGTTCAAGTAGGTGACAAATTCCTTGATACCGCCCTCATAGTGAAAGGTCTTCTCATGCTTCACTTCTCTGTCATCCCGCAGGGTGATCTTTAAGTTTTTCGTCAGGAATGCCGTCTCACGCAGGCGTACTTTTAACGTATCATAGTCGTAGACCGTTTCCTCGAAAATCTCCTTATCCGGCAGGAATACGACCCGTGTGCCGTGCTTATCCGGAGCACACTCACCGACTACTTTCAGCGGATACATCGTTTTGCCGCGCTCATAGCGCTGTTTATATACCTTTCCATCGCGGCAGATCTCAACCTCCAGCCACTCGGAAAGAGCATTTACAACCGATGCGCCTACGCCGTGCAGACCGCCGGATACCTTGTATCCGCCGCCGCCGAACTTGCCGCCCGCATGCAGGATCGTAAATACGACCTCAACCGCCGGAAGTCCGGCTTTTTTCTGAGTATCAACCGGGATACCACGACCGTCATCCTGTACCGTGATGGAATTGTCCGCATTGATCTGCACCTCGATGTGACTGCAGAATCCGGCTAACGCCTCATCCACGGAGTTGTCAACTATCTCATACACCAGGTGATGGAGGCCTCTTACAGATGTGCTGCCTATATACATACCAGGACGCTTTCTGACCGCCTCCAATCCCTCCAATATCTGTATTTGATCTGCACTGTATTCTGAACCCATAGTTCCTCCTTCACTTCGCTGTTTTATGTCTGACTAGTTGTCTTGTTTGGACGTTCACAGGTGACCGTCCCGCTCACGACCCGAAAGGTCTTATCTATCTGGAAGCTGTGGCTGATAAAATCATCCAAGCCCGTACAGGTAATGATCGTCTGTATGTGGCGGATGCTGGCGAGCAGATGATCCTGCCGTTTTTCCATCTAACTCCGACAAAACATCGTCGAGAAGCAGGATCGGATACTCCTTTTTGATCTTTTTAACCAGCTCAATCTCCGCCAGTTTGAGCGATAATGCCGCCGTTCTCTGCTGTCCCTGTGAACCGAAGCGCCGGATGTCAATTCCGTTGACATAGAAACTTAAGTCATCCCGGTGTGGTCCGACCAGCGTTGTCTTCTGCTTCCGGTCCGCCTCGCGGCTCTTTTTGACTGCCGCTTCCAACTGATCTGCCTCCGTGTTCGGCTCATACTGGATGACGAGTTCTTCCTTTCCACCCGACAATTTCTGATGGATCGGACGGATCAATTCGTTTAATTCACCGATAAATTCCCGCCGGTACTGGCTCACCTCCCGCCCGTAGGAAGCAAGCTGCATATCCCATATATCCAGCATCTCCTCGTACTCGGGATGGAAAAACAGCTCCTTTAAGAGCTTATTTCTCTGTATCACCACCCGGTTGTACTGCACCAGCGAATGGACGTAGAGCCGGTTTAACTGGCATAATTCCAGATCAATAAAACGGCGCCGATCCGCCGGCCCGTTCTTAATGAGATTCAGATCTTCCGGCGAAAAAAACACCACGTTAACAATGCCGAAAAGCTCGCTCGCCCGCCGGATCGGGATCCCGTTGACCGCCACGCCCTTCGTCTTATTTTTCTTTAGATGCATGTCAATCCGGTACGGCACATCGTCCTTGCGAAGCTGCATCTTGATGTGGGACTCGTCCTCTCCGAATTCGATGATCTCCCTGTCCTTGCTGCCGCGGTGGGACTTGGTCGTCGCACACACGTAGACCGCTTCAAGAATATTGGTTTTACCCTGCGCGTTGTCCCCGTAGAGAACATTCGTCCCCGGATCAAAATCCATATGTAATTCCCCGTAATTGCGGTAATTTTTGAGTTCGATCGATTCGATAAACATGAAACCATCCTTTATTTGGTGATTGTTACGGTCTCTCCGTCATACTCGACTTTGTCCCCGTCGTAAAGCTTCTTGCCGCGCTGCATCTCCACCGCGCCATTGACCTTCACAAGCCCGTCCTGAATCGCAAATTTAGCATCCACGCCAGACTCTACCAGACCAGCTGCCTTAAGCGCCTGACCCAGTTTTATAAATTCATCTCTCAGTTTTATCTCCATCTTATTTCAGATCCTTTCTGTCACTGTCTGCCTGCACCTGCCATGTCTAAAAATGGCAGGTTAGATCGCTGCCGCATTGAAATTGACCGGCAGGATCAGATAGATGTAAGTCTCCTCCTCGTCCCGGATAAAGCACGGGGATTTCGGATTCATCATGTACAGAGTCACTTCCTCATCATCGATGATTCGCAGCGCATCACCCAAAAACTTCGGGTTGAAGCCGATCATCAGGTCTTTTCCAAACTTGGTAATCGCCAGACGGGCATCCATCGTACCGAAGGCGGAATGCATCTTTAACTCCATTTCTTCATCGGTAAAGTTTAAGATCAAAGGTTTCTTATCATTTTCACGGACGAGAATGCTCGCACGGTCGATCGCATCCATGAAATCACGGCGGTTCAAGGTAACTTTCGTCTCATAATCGGAGGAAAGCATCTGATTGATCCGGAAATACTCGCCCTCAATCAGGCGGGATAACACGATCGTGTCGTCAAATTCAAACATGATGTGGTTGGTGCTGAAGAAAATCTGTACCTCAGAGTCGTTGTCACCGTTTAAGATCTTGCTGATCTCACCTAAAGTCTTGCCAGGAACGATGACTTTTATATCACTGTACTGTTCTTTTAATGCAACTTTGCGGATCGACATGCGGTGTCCGTCGAGGGAAACGAGCTTAAGTTCATTGCCGGTGACCTCCATCAGCTCACCGGTCATCATCTTGTTGCTGTCGTTCGGCGAGATCGAGAAGATCGTCTGGCGGATGATCTCTTTTAAGGTAAACTGGGAAAGTGTGATGAATTTATCCCGCTCAATGTGGGGAATATAGGAAAATTCATCGCCGTCCTTGCCCTGAATCTGGAAAATAGCCTTGTCACAGGTGATCGTCGTGTTGTATTTTTCATCCGATTCGATCGTGATCGTAGAATTTTCGCCGGAGAGCTTGCGGATATATCGGAAAAAAGCTTGGCATCAAGAGCGAATTTTTCCACGTTCCAGGATCGTTCCTTCGACCTTCGTCTCAATTCCCAGCTCCATATCGTTGCCGGTCAGTTTGATCTCATCCGAAACAGCATCGATCAGGATGCAATTCGAGAATCGGCATGGTGGTTTTGGAAGGAACGGCCTTCAGAACAATGTTGATGCCGTTCATTAAATGATCTTTTTCAAATGAAAGCTTCATGTTTGTTGATAACTCCTTTGCTAAAAATAACGTGGAACGGAAAGAAAAGATATATATAAATTCCGTCGCAATCGTAGTAGGGGCTGTGAATATGTGGAATTCTCCGGACAGCCCCGAAAATACAGGGGTTCAGACTCCTTTTGAATGGTTAAAAAGGCTGTGTAAAACTGTCCGGAACCGGCTGGATAACTTTTGAATTATCCACAGCCCTGAAATGGAGCAAAATGTGGGAAAAGTTATCCACAGGTTTTCAACCACTTTTCCACGCGAAATTGTGGAAGAAACCTACTGTGGGCTGATCTTTTTCATTAAGATTTCCACTGTATTGCGAAGCGATTCGTTTTTCTCCATATCGGCAGCGATCTTGTCGTGACCGTGGATGATCGTCGTGTGATCCCGACCGCCTAAATATTTGCCGATATTCTGCAGGGAAGTTCCGAGCATCGAACGGCAGATATACATCACGATCTGGCGCGGGAATACGATCTCCTTGTTGCGCTTCTGGGAGGAAATGTCAAGCGGAGTGATACCGAAATGATCAGCAACGACCTGGATGATCAGCTCTGGGGTCACTTCTTTCTCCGCGTTCGGGGAAATGAGATCCTTGAGCGCTTCCTCCGCCAGCTCCGTCGTGATCTCCTTGTTATTTAACTTGGAAAGGGCGACGATCTTGGTGAGGGCGCCCTCGAGTTCGCGGATGTTGGACTTGACGTTGGTGGCGATGTACTTGATCACTTCATTATCTATATTGTAGCCCTCGAGTTCCTCTTTTTTGCGGAGGATCGCCATACGGGTTTCATAATCCGGCGACTGGATATCGACGGTCAAGCCCCATTCGAAACGGGAACGAAGCCGTTCTTCCAGCGTCTCGATCTCTTTCGGCGGTTTATCTGAGGAGATAATGATCTGTTTTTTCGCTTCATAGAGTGCGTTGAAGGTATGGAAAAATTCTTCCTGTGTCGATTCCTTACCGATAATAAACTGGATATCATCGATGAGGAGGACGTCGTTGTTTCTGTATTTTTTCACGGAACTCCGTGGTGGAAATATTGTTTTTGTTCCGGATCGCATCGATCAGTTCGTTCGTAAACTTCTCACTTGTAACGTAGAGAACCTTCGCTTTTGGATTGTTTTTTAAGATAAAATGTCCGATCGAGTGCATAAGATGCGTTTTTCCCAGACCTACACCCCCGTAAATGAAGAGAGGGTTGTAGATCTCACCCGGAGATTCTGCCACGGCGAGGGAAGCGGCGTGCGCTAAGTTATTGTTCGCGCCGACGACGAAGGTGTCGAATGTGTAGCGCGGATTTAAGTTCGCATCCTGGATGAGCTGGCGGCTGACCTCGGACGGGCGGTTGATCAGATGGCTTTTGTCCGTCTCATTTTTGCGGCTCATCGACCTGTTCGATGGTGACAAAATCGACCTCACACTCGATTCCGGTTAGTTCTTCGATGGTAATCTGGATCAAAAGTCCGTAGTTTTTTTTTGATATAGCCGAGAAACTGCACATCCGGAACCAGGATCTGAAGGGTGCCGTCTTTCATGGAATAAGGCTGCGTCGGAAGCAGCCATGTTTTGAAAGAAACGTCCGTCAGTTCGTGTTCTTCTTTAATATGGAGGAGAATTTCATCCCATTTTTCCTTAATTTTCTCTATCATACTGTGTCTCCTAAACGTAAAAAGCAGCCAAAACTGCAAAATAACCCAATCTAAGTTCTATTCTACATGATTTGTCCACATTTTTCAATAAAAACCCGCAATGTGAATAAGTGAAATTCAGTTATCCACGTGGAAAAAACGCCGAAAAATAAGGCTTTTTGGTGAATGGGTGTGAACAATCAGAAGCTTATCCAGATCGTATTCCACGGCTTTTCCACAAGTTATCCCCAAAATGTGGATAAGTGGAGGATAAGCTGTGAATAGGTGGCGGGAATGCTGATAAAATAAGGATTTTTTTATCCACAAAATGGAAACGTCCCGGTGTGTATACTGTATACAATAAGGTGCCTCGACAGCAATCGACGATCGATCTGTGGGGACGCAGGATCGAAATGGTGGAAAAACCACAGAAATTCCTTGTTCTATGGGGATTAAAAAGATCAAAATAGTGGTTGACGAATGCGGAATTCTTCTATATAATGGAGAAGATGTTTAATTACAATAGTCTAACTATGTTGAGAAGAATGCGGATTTCGGCGTGAGCCGGAGGAAGCGTGGATTTCTCTTACTATATTATGGATGAGGAGGTGTATGCAGACATGAAGATGACATTTCAGCCGAAGAAAAGACAGAGAGCAAAAGTTCATGGATTCCGTGCGAGAATGAGCAGCGCAGGTGGAAGAAAAGTTCTGGCTGCCAGAAGAGCAAAAGGTAGAGCAAAATTATCTGCTTAATGAACGAGGCCGCAATCGAGTTATAGATTGTGGCCTTTCTTAATATTCATAGAAAAAGTTCTAAGAATATTAAGAAAAGCTCTGCGATGCACACTCGGTGCAGGGGAATTGGTGATTTTAATGAAGCGTTTTAATTCAATTAAGAAGAACAGCGAATTTCAAAAGGTTTACAAGACAGGGAAATCCTATGCCAATAAGCTTCTGGTTATGTACGTGAAGCGAGTGGATGACGGGAAGGAGCCTCGGATCGGTATCTCCGTCAGCAAAAAGGTTGGAAACAGCGTGGTCCGCCATCACGTGACAAGGTTGGTACGGGAGAGCTATCGGTTAAATAAGGACAGAGTCAGACTCGGATTAGACATCGTAGTCGTTGCCAGACCGGCAGCGAAAGAAGCAGACTTCAAAAAATTGAGAGTGCATACCTGCACTTATGCGGACTGCATAACATTCTGGAGAATCGAAGTGAGAATATTGATTAAGAAGATCTTGATAAGATGATTCGGGGATATCAGCTCTATATTTCCCCTATGACAGGACCTCACTGCAAGTACACGCCGACGTGCTCGGAGTACGCCATCCAGGCACTTAAAAAGTACGGCGCTGTAAAAGGTATGATTTTGGCATGTAAGCGGATTCTTCGCTGTAATCCATTTGCAGAAGGCGGTTATGATCCAGTTCCGTAAAGGATGAGGAGGTAGTTCATTGGACGTTAGCGTTTTAGTTGCGACAAAGGCAGGTTCGATCATGGGACCGATCGCCAGCGTGTTTGGTTATATCATGGACTTTTTATTCCGGATTACCAGCAGCATGGGGATCATGAATATCGGTCTGTGTATCATCCTGTTTACCATTATCACAAAGTTACTGTTATTTCCTCTGACGATCAAACAGCAGGAATCGTCAAAACTTATGTCGCTTATGAACCCTGAAATCAAGGCGGTTCAGAATAGGTATAAGGGAAAAACCGATCAGGCATCGATGGCTAAACAACAGGTCGAGATGCAGGCAGTTTATGAGAAATATGGCTCGAATCCGATGGCAGGATGTCTGCCGATGGCGATTCAGCTTCCGATTATCTTCGCTTTGTACCGGGTTATCTACAACATTCCGGCATACGTACCGTCAGTACGTGTCTTTTTTGACAACGTAGCGAACCCGCTGATGGAGCAACCGGATTACGTCAACAAGATTTCCGAGCTGGCAAGCGGTGTCGGCATGGCGGTGGACAAGGTAGACTACACCGTGGCAAACAAAGTCGTAGATATGTTATATAAGTTGACACCGGCTGGATGGGATACGCTGGAAAGTTTATTCCCGCAGATCTCTTCGACGATCGCAGAAAATGCGGGCAAGATTGAGCAGATGAACTATTTCTTCGGCATCAATCTGGCAACTCCGCCGTTTACCGGTTTTAACCACATCACGATCGCATGGATCATCCCGATCCTCGCAGGTCTGACCCAGTGGCTCTCCACCAAGCTGATTTCCAATTTACAGCAGGTGGATCAGGACGCGCCGGGCGCGAGCATGATGAACAGCATGATGATCACGATGCCGCTGATGTCCGTATTCTTCTGTTTCTCCCTGCCGTCCGCGATCGGTATCTACTGGGTCGTTCAGGGTGCATTCCAGCTCGTTCAGCAGCTGATCGTAAATGCACATATGAACAAGATCGATGTCGATGATCTGATCCGCCGCAACGTGGAGAAGATGAACAAGAAGAGAGCGAGAAAAGGTCTGCCGCCGGCCAATGTCAGCGAGAAGGCAAGCGTGAATTTAAAGGCGCTTCAGGCACGCGAGGATGCGGAAAGCAAGGCGAAAGAGGACAAGATCCCTCCCGCAATAAAAAGCAGATGGAGGCGTCTGAGCATTTACAATTCCGATCCGAAGCCGGGCAGTCTGGCTTCCAAGGCCAAGATGGTGCAGAAGTACAACGATAAGCACGCGAAAAAATAGAAGGAGGGCGCAGGATGGATATGATTACGGTTACCGCTAAGACAGTCGATGAGGCAGTAACAAAGGCACTGATTGAACTGGAAACCACCAGTGATAAATTAGAGTACGAAGTGGTCGAAAAAGGAAGCGCCGGATTTCTGGGGATCGGCGCGAAACCGGCGATCATCCGTGCTAAGAAAAAAGAGACGCTCGAGGATCGTGCGATCGACATTTTTAAGCCAGGTATTTGATGCGATGAACTTAGATGTGAAGATCGCAGCGGCTTTCAATGAGGAAGAGTGCGAGATGAACATTGACCTCTCCGGCGAGGACATGGGTATTTTGATCGGTAAGAGAGGTCAGACCCTGGATTCTCTCCAGTATCTGACAAGCCTTGTTGTAAATAAAGGCAAATCCGATTATATCCGTGTCAAACTTGATACAGAGG
>ENA-OQBL01001101-OQBL01001101.1-human-gut-metagenome-genome-assembly--contig:-NODE-1101-length-11329-cov-3.541332_pt1 | contig 11329 bp, 13 predicted proteins | sample MGYA00242747_ERZ504553 | MGnify/ENA primary metagenome ERZ504553 (study PRJEB26092, sample SAMD00036240) | human gut metagenome | host: Homo sapiens | study: EMG produced TPA metagenomics assembly of...
ATGAAATTAGACCCAAACTCAGAAAAACCTCTTCACATTCAAGCAGAAGAAGTGCTGAGAAAACTTATAGAATCAGAGGAATACAAAAAATGGGAAACTTCTTCCCAATGAGGTTTATTGTCTGAACAATTAAAACATATCGAGAAATACACTTCGCCAAGCAATCAACAAACTGGTATTCGAGGGATTATTGGTCAGAAAAAAAGGGCATGGTACAAAGGCTGTAAAAAAAGGTATTATAGGAGGAGTAAAGAACTGGTTGAGCTTCTCACAAGAAATGAAAATGCTAGGTATCGAAATTAAAAACTTCGAATTGCATGTCAGTTTTAAGAAAGCATCCGAAGAAATATGTACCTTTTTCAATATAGACCCTGAAAAGGGAACAAAATGTATGGTATTGGAAAGAGTACGCGGTAATAAAGAATACCCTTTTGTCTCCTTCATCTCTTATTTCAATCCGAGTATACCACTGACCGGTGATGAGGACTTCACCCAACCTCTTTATGGAATACTTGAAAATAAATATGACATCATCGTAAAAAACCAGTAAAGAGGAAGTATCCGCACGGTTGGCCGGAGAATATATCGCAGAAAAACTGGACATCAAATCCAGCGACCCTATATTAATAAGGAAAAGATTTGTTTATGATATCAATGGAACTCCCATTGAATACAATATAGGATACTATCGTGCAGACAGCTTTACCTACACCATAGAGGCAGAAAGATAAATATACAAGAAAGTTTAATCTATAACAGAAATGACTATGAATACAACAGAAATCCCCGTACTGCTGTTGACCGGTTATCTGGGTAGTGGCAAAACGACGTTGGTAAATCACATCCTTTCTAATAAACGTGGCATTAAGTTTGCCGTTATCGTCAATGACATAGGCGAGGTGAACATTGATGCAGACCTTATACAGAAAGGTGGCGTGGTGGGAAAGAAAGAGGAAAGTCTGGTAGCTCTACAGAATGGTTGTATCTGCTGTACGCTGAAGACAGACTTGATAGAGCAGATGTTCGAAATCATGAAGATGCAACGCTTCGACTACATAGTGATTGAGGCGAGTGGCATCTGTGAACCGGAGCCTATTGCCCAAACACTCTGCTCCATTCCTCATATGGGAGGAGCGTATACTAAATACGGTATTTGCCGCTTAGACTGCATTACCACCGTGGTGGACGCCTTACGTCTGCAAAGTGAATTTTCTTGCGGAGATGATTTGACACGCAAAGGCATTGATGAAGAAGATATAGAAAACCTCATCATTCAGCAGATTGAGTTCTGCAATATTATCCTGCTGAACAAAGCAGCAGAAGTACAGCCCGAAGAATTAAAACGTATCAAGCAGATTATCCGCACCTTGCAACCCGGTGCCGAAATTATAGAGTGCAACTATGCAGATGTAGACCTGGATAAGATTATCCATACCCACCTCTTTAACTTTGAGCGTGCCGCAACTTCTGCCGGATGGATTCGTGGCATAGAGCAACAAGTAAGCGAAGAGGAGGAAAAAGAGGCGCATTACCATCATGAAGAGGGTCATCATCACCATCACGAAGATGAACATCATCATGAAAGCGAACATCATCACGAGAAATGTCATCACCACCATCACGAAGGAGGTGAAGTAGAAGAATACGGTATTGGCACATTTGTCTACTACCGCCGTCCTGCATTCGACATTCATAAGTTCGACCACTATGTCGCTACCAAATGGCCCCGCAGCGTTATCCGCGCCAAGGGTGTCTGCTACTTCAGCCACAACCGCGACATGTCCTTCCTCTTTGAACAAGCAGGTATACAGAAGAAAATAACTGAAGCCGGACAATGGTATGCCACCGCTCCCGAAGAAGACATGATAGAACTGATGCGCCAAGAACCGGGATTGCTAAGAGACTGGGACGAACAATACGGCGACCGCATGCTGAAGATAGTATTCATCGGACAAAATATGGATAAAGAGCAAATCATCCGCGACTTGGACAAATGCCTTGAATAACTTCCTAAAAAAGTGCTCCCCGTCATTCCGATCTTAAGAACAACGGGGAGCATCGTCCCACGCGCGTAACTCTATTTTAAGAATCAGGAACCATATCAATTCTCCGTAAAACGGAACATTTTGAAATACACCTTCTGCTCTGTGTCGGATACATTCACCAACCTCATCTTCGCAACACTCAACTCCTTGAGAGATGCCTTCACCTGCGTTCTGTATCCCGGTTTCAAATCCACCGCCTGCCAGTTTGTGCCATCCGAAGTTACTTCCAGTTTAAACTTCGAATCAGTAACCTCCGCATCTCCCAAATCGATAAGCACCGAACTCAACTGGCGGGCATAATCCATCGAAATGGTCAGCACACCGCCTGCCTGCCAGTTGATGACTTCATTGGACGGAATAATTGTATTCACCTTTCCCTTCTGCTGAATAGGAAGCGAAGCCAACTGATTCACGTCGCTCTTCAACGTGTAGGGAGAATAAACAGCCTTTGTATCAAGCCCGGCATGGAACGCTGCATTATAGCCCGTTGTCGCCGCTTCGAACAAAGCATTGAAAGTAGGCATCAGATGCAGGCTGCCGCTCTTTATGCCCGCTTTATATTGGGCATCCGTCTCACCCATCAGCACCAGCAGGGCGCGGGCGTGTTCGTAGCTACCTATAAATGCATCCTTCTGCTGGCGCAGGCGTATCATGTTCAGCACCTCCGCACCATACTCTCCCACTTGTTTGAACTGAATGAGCCAAGGCCTTATTTCAGTTATCAACGGACGATTCTCATTTCCCGATGCAAGCAATCCATCAGCGGCAACGATTATCTTCCGGCATTCCTCAGCTACCTGCCGATAGGCATCTTCATCTATCTCGTTTTTCTCTTGATAAGCTTTCAACAAGGCAGAGAGAGCAGGCTGAATGGCAACGGACTCTTCACGGCGGAAACGATGTCCATTCTGTCCCGGGTCGGAATTATGAGCAGCGAAGATTTCCAAATATTCGGCATGAAGTGGCATAAGGTCTCTGACTGCATGTTTCCAAGAAGTTTCACTATCATAATTCTCCATATTCCAAGTATAATCAGCTACACTGTACAGAGAGATTTTGGAAGCCTCGGCATGTTCCATCGGATTGGAAACAAAAGCAGACATATCATCTTTTATATCAAGCCCGTTTCCATAAACCGGCCCTAGCAGCAAATGGTCTTGTACATAATCCGAAACGGGGAAATTCCACCAAATGTACGCCTTACGTTTCAGCAGCGGATTGACGAAGTCCAGCGTAGACTTATCTATAGTAGCAACTACCATATCACCGGTCCACATCACCTTGATACCCTCGTTCAACTTATCACCAAGCGTAGTGAGATAGCCTCCTTCTACATCGGTCCATGACTTGTTGTACTCTGTGGGACACAATATCAATGGTGCAACATCCCGCTTGACTTTTACAAAATGGTCGTCAATATAGTTCAACAGTTCAGCCTGCTTGTCCGCCTTTGTCCCTTCACCCGAAATATCATCAAAGAAAACGGCAAAACCACGCACACCCAACTGGTACATGCTTTCGAACTTCTGCAACAATAACGAGCGGTCTTCTTCATTCCAGCGAATATCCTGACCCGGATGAATGGCCCAATAGAAAATGACATTGTTCTCCTTCGCCCTATTTACCAATACCTTCAGTTGTTCTCCTTCTTGGGCAGGATAAGGCTTGCGCCAGTTGGGAGTCCGGTGATAAGGGTCGTCTTTCGGTCCATAGATATAGACATTCATTTTGTTCCGACCATAAAAATCAAGCTGGCGTATACGCGCCTCCTGACTCCAAGGAGCACCGTAAAACCCTTCCACCACACCCCGATAGGGAACATCGGGATAGTCCGTCACTTCAGCCAAAGGCAGCTTACCCAAAGCAAGCAACTGCGCAAGAGTCTGTACACCATAGTACGCTCCCCGCTCGTCAGCACCGGCTATGACGATGCAGTCTTTTTCTATTTTCAGGAAATAACCTTCGGATTTGCGTGGAATCCTATGTTGGTATTTCTTAATAATCTTATCTCCTTTCACTCCTATATATACACGGAAAGAAGCGCCAAGCACCTCTTCCGGCATCAATGAACGGAGTAAAGGCAACGCAGGTCCGTCCTGCACGGAATTGCCGGAAAGGATCTGGTATTGTTGGGGAATATCAACAGAATCTTTTTGCGTAATATATTCTTGGGGAGTAGGTTGCAAATGAAATTCTTGCGCACAAAGCGTCGCTGTCGTCAACATACCGAATGCTCCCAGTAATAGTAATTTTTTTCTCATAAGCGGATTATTAAATTAAGGAATATCTATGTATTAAGAAAACTCTTCCATGCATTCAAGGTTGATACGTTCAAAAATAAGAAATAAATATGAAAACACGTACAAATACAGACATTTATTTCAGTTTAAAGATTCATTTATTCTGCATCCGTTTGAGTTCATCGCACACTGCCGGATGCAGGAAGTAGCGTACATCTTTTCCCTCCTCCATGGCTCGACGGATAAAAGTGGAGCTGATTTCGAATACCGGAGAAGAAACAGTCCGTACATTCTGCGGTAAAGAGGCAGTCTCTACCGGATAGCCGGGACGAGGATAAACCAGAAGATGATTTTCGGCAATAATGCGTTCCGACTCGTACCAACGGTGGAACAGCTTCCAGTTGTCCGAACCAATAACAAGATGGAAAGTGTGTTGGGATAAGTCCGTTTCAGCGCGTCCAACGTATGAACAGTATAAGAAGGCCGAGGCAGATGGAATTCAAAATCGGAAGCGCGAAACTTGGGATAACCCTCGGTGGCTAGCTGCACCAGCTTCAAACGTAACTTGTCATCCATCAGATCGTTTTCTTCCTTCAGCGGATTGTGGGGGGTGACCATAAACCACACTTCATCCAGGTCCCCGTATTCGCAAAGATAGTTGGCGAGGGCCAAATGTCCGATGTGTATCGGGTTGAATGAGCCGCTGAAGATTCCTATATCCACTATTCTATTAATTTAAACAAGAAAATCACAAAGGGTGTCCTTTCAACGCACGCCAGGCAGTCCATGAATTGACAGCCGTCACCACAGCAATAAGAAACATCGGAATGCTTGTCCGAGATTCCTGATAATGTATATACAAGATACCGACAACAAGGGCACAAAGAAATAAGATGCAGTTAATAATCAGCAATGCCCTATTGAGCTTCGGATTATTCTTCTTTTTCGGTGCCAACTGGTTATGCAGTCCTCCATTTTGCTTCATGAGTTCAAAAATTGAGTAATCACTTTCAAGGCTTCCGCTTTAGCTGTTTCCAAGTCATCATTCACAATCACCGTATCAAATCTCGATGCAAAGCCCAATTCATATTCGGCTTTCGCCACGCGACTCTCTATCACTTCGGGAGCATCTGTTCCGCGTCCTACCAGGCGCTTGCGCAATTCCTCCACCGAAGGCGGTTGAATGAAAACAGACAATGCACGTTCACCATAGAATTTCTTAATATTGCAACCACCCACTACATCCACATCGAACACAACATTCTGCCCGGCAGCCAATTGTTTTTCCACCTGCTCCTTCAGTGTCCCGTAAAAACGGTCCTGATACACCTCTTCATACTCCAAGAATTCATCATTGGCTATGCGGTGGCGGAATTCATCGGGAGTCAGAAAGAAATATTCCACTCCATCTTCCTCCGTTCCGCGAGGCGGGCGACTGGTTGCCGAGATGGAAAATGAGAGATTCAGATTCTGAGTCAGCAGATAGTTGATAATCGTCGACTTTCCGGAACCCGAAGGGGCTGAAAATATGATAAGTTTTGCCATGAAATTTAAATCACATTACATTCAATACTTGTTCCTTGATTTGCTCCAGTTCATCCTTCATCTGAACGACAATCTTCTGCATCTCCGCATGATTGGACTTACTGCCCAAGGTATTGATTTCACGTCCCATCTCCTGAGCGATGAACCCTAACTTCTTGCCTTGGCCGGTTCCGGTTTCCAGCGTATTGATAAAATATTTCAGATGATTGCCAAGACGCTTGTTTTTCTTCGTTCACATCCAGCTTTTCGATGTAGTAGTATGAGCTCCTGCTCCAGGCGGTTCTTGTCATAATCCACACTCAAGGTCTTTTCCAGTGCATCTGTAATACGTTCCTTCACTTTGGCTACACGCTCTTTCTCATAGGGAGCGATAGTCTCCAACAGATGGGAGATGTTGGAGATCTTCTCACGGAACTTCTTTTCAAGGGCAGCTCCTTCCTGCTTACGGAAGTCCACCAGCGCACCGACAGCCTTTTCCACAGCCGAATAAACCACAGCCCATTCTTCCTCACTCAGTTCCTGCGTTTCATTCTTGGTCATCACATCCGGCATGCGGAGCAACGTGGCAAACCAGTCCGTCGCATCCGGCACAGGTATTCCTAGATTTTCTGATATAGCACAAATCTGCTTGTAATATCCCTCCACCAATGTCTGGTTGATGGGAGTGGCGCTTTCCGCACTCTCTTTCTTTTCTATCCAAAGACTGAAATCCACCTTTCCGCGTTCCAGTTTCCGTGATATTTCATTACGGATTTCCATCTCCTTCTCACGATAAAGCGGAGCAATGCGGGCAGATAAGTCCATTGCCTTACTATTGAGCGACTTTATTTCAACGTTGATTTTCTTATCAGGCAGTTCGACGGTTGCTTTGCCGTAGCCTGTCATGGATTGTATCATAATGTTATAGTTTTGCGCAAAATTACACGATTATTTTAATTAGTGAAAATAATCACGTAAATTTGCCACAATAAAATCAAGAATAAAAGTTATGTCATGTATCTTGCATATTGAAACGTCCACTTCTACCTGCTCCGTAGCCGTGAGCGAGGACGGACAGAACGTTTTTTCAAGAAAAGAGGACCTGAATGGCCCTTCACACGCCGTTTCATTGGGAGTCTTTGTGGACGAGGCGCTATCCTTTGCCGATAGCCATGCCATGCCGTTGGATGCAGTCGCCGTAAGCTGCGGCCCAGGTTCGTATACCGGGTTGCGTATCGGCGTGTCAATGGCAAAAGGTGTCTGCTATGGACGTAACCTGCCACTAATCGGACTGGAAACCCTGAAAGTTCAGTGTGTACCGGTATTACTCTACCACGATGAGCTACCCGACGACGCACTGCTCTGTCCCATGATTGACGCCCGCCGCATGGAAGTCTATGCTGCCATCTACGACCGTGCCTTGAAACCGGTGCGCGACATTGCAGCCGATATTGTGGACGAAAACTCCTACCTGGAATTCTTAGAGCGACATCCCGTCTATTTCTTCGGTGACGGTGCGGCCAAATGCAAAGAGAAAATCACGCATCCCAATGCACACTTCATCGACGGCATCCGCCCGCTTGCCAGCATGATGTTCCCGTTGGCAGAAAAGGCAACAGCCGAACAAGATTTCAAGGATGTGGCCTATTTCGAACCCTTCTATTTGAAGGAATTCGTAGCCGGCACGCCAAAGAAACTTATTTAGGGTTTAGCGATTAGGGATTAGGGATGAATACCATGCGGTATCACTACGTAGCCCATTAATCACTAACCACTAATCGCTAAACCCTAATCACTAATCATTGAACATTAATCACTAATTAAAGATGCAATATAACACCCAACAAAAACGGATGCCCCTGCCCGAATATGGCCGCAGCATCCAGAATATGGTAGACCACGCGCTGACAATCGAAGACCGCGCAGAACGCCAGCGCTGCGCAAATACAATCATCAACATCATGGGAAACATGTTTCCCCATTTGCGCGATGTGCCCGACTTCAAACATAAGCTGTGGGACCACCTTGCCATTATGGCCAACTTCCAACTGGATATAGATTATCCGTACGAGATTATCCGCAAGGACAATCTGAACACTAAGCCGGAGAGTATCCCCTACCCCAGTACCAAAATCCGTTACCGCCACTACGGCCGTACGCTGGAAGTACTGATAAAGAAAGCTATCGAATTCCCGGAAGGAGACGAGAAACAGAACTTGATAGCCCTCATCTGCAATCACATGAAGAAAGATTACATGGCATGGAATAAAGATACCGTCGATGACCGTAAAATTTCAGATGACCTCACCGAACTCTCTGACGGAAAACTGCAAATGACAGACAGCATCGTCCGACTCATGGCCGAACGTATTGACCAGAAACTACCGTCCGAAGGTGAATAACCCAAAATAACCGGAATAACAACCGGAACAAATAAACGGAAAATACTAAAATTGAATGATTAGCGATTAGTGGTTAGTGATGAATGTCATGTGGCATCACCATGCAGACCACTAATTACTAATCACTAAACCCCTAATCACTAACTTCATGGCATCATTTGTAATCGAAGGAGGACACAGACTTTCCGGTGACATTTACCCCCAAGGAGCGAAAAAACGAGGTGTTGCAAATTATCTGCGCCACATTGCTCACTGCCGAAGAGGTGACTGTGCACAATATCCCGGACATACTGGACGTCAACAACCTTATCCAATTGATGCGGGATATGGGAGTCAGCGTATCTAAAAAAGGCATTGACACTTACAGTTTTCAAGCTGCCGACATTGAATTTTGCCTATCTGGAAAGTGACGCGTTCCTGAAAAAATGTTCCAGCCTGCGCGGTTCCGTCATGCTGGTGGGGCCGATGGTGGCACGTTTCGGCAAGGCCATGATTTCCAAGCCGGGCGGAGACAAGATAGGACGCCGCCGTCTGGATACACATTTTATTGGTATCCAAAATTTAGGAGCCAACTTCATCTATAATGAGAAACGTGGCATCTACGAAATATCAGCCAAACAACTGCATGGCAGTTATATGCTACTCGACGAGGCATCTGTAACGGGAACCGCCAATATTGTAATGGCAGCAGTCCTTGCCAGAGGCAAGACCACCATCTACAACGCCGCCTGCGAACCCTACGTGCAGCAACTTTGCAGAATGCTGAACCGGATGGGAGCTAAGATAGAAGGCATCGCCTCCAACCTCCTGACTATCGAAGGAGTGGACGAGCTGCACGGAACCGAGCATACCATCCTCCCCGACATGATTGAAGTGGGCAGTTTCATCGGCATGGCAGCCATGACCCGTAGCGAACTGACCATCAAGAATGTCTCCTACGAGAACTTGGGAATTATCCCCGACAGTTTCCGCCGCCTCGGCATCAAGATGGAGCAGCGAGGAGATGACATTTACGTGCCCTCACAAGAGACGTACCAGATAGAGTCCTTTATCGACGGCTCCATCATGACCATTGCCGACGCACCCTGGCCCGGACTGACACCAGACTTGCTCAGTGTGCTGCTGGTGGTTGCCACCCAGGCAAAAGGCAGTGTACTCATTCACCAGAAAATGTTCGAAAGCCGCTTGTTCTTTGTGGACAAGCTGATAGATATGGGAGCGCAAATTATCCTCTGCGACCCGCACCGCGCCGTTGTCATCGGTCACGACCACGGCTTTAAACTACGTGGCGGCAACATGACCTCGCCCGATATCCGTGCGGGCATCGCCCTGCTGATAGCTGCCATGAGTGCGGACGGCATCAGCCGCATCCACAACATAGAGCAGATAGACCGTGGCTATCAGAACATCGAAGGGCGACTGAATGCGCTCGGAGCAAGAATAACAAGAATAGAATAAGATGATAAAGAGAGAAGAAGTATATAAGATAGGTATATTCAACAAGCCCCACGGCATTCACGGAGAACTATCGTTCACTTTTACGGATGACATCTTCGACCGGGTGGAAGCCGAATACCTAATCTGCCTGCTGGATGGTATACTGGTGCCTTTCTTCTTGGAAGAATACCGTTTCCGCTCCGACACCACCGCCCTTGTCAAACTGGAAGGCGTGGACACGGCAGAACGCGCCCGCATGTTCACTAATATTGAGGTCTACTTCCCCGTAAAGCATGCAGAAGAGGCAGGACCAGGTGAACTGAGTTGGGACTTCTTCGTCGGTTTTCGTATGGAGGAAGTACATCACGGCACGCTGGGAGAAGTGACGGACGTGGACACATCGACCATCAACACACTGTTTGTGGTGGACTATCAGGGAGAAGAACTGCTGGTGCCGGCACAAGAAGAGTTTATCATAGACATTGACCAGAAGCACAAGGTCATCACCGTAGACCTGCCGGAAGGTTTGATAGCTTTGGACGAAACAGAAGAGGTATGAAAAAGAAACGAAGAAAAGCATTTTGGAGTAACATCAAGTTCAAGTACAGACTGACGATTACGAACGAGAATACCCTTGAGGATATCATCACGTTGCGCGTATCCAAGCTGAACGGACTGTCCGTATTGCTCTCCGTGCTGTTCGTATTGTTTCTCATCGCCTCCCTGATCGTAGCCTTCACCCCGCTGCGCAACTACCTGCCGGGATATATGAACAGTGAAATCCGTGCCCAGGTAGTGGAGAATGCCTTGCGCGTAGATTCCCTCCAGCAACTGGTGAACAGACAGAACCTCTATATCATGAATATCCAGGACATCTTCCAGGGCAAGATAAAGGCAGATACCATACATTCCATCGACTCGTTGACCCACCTGCGCGAAGATTCGCTCATGGAACGTACACAACGGGAAGCCGAATTCCGCAAACAGTACGAGGAGACAGAAAAGTACAACCTGACGAGCATCACCGCTCGCCCCGAAATAGACGGACTGATTTTCTACCGCCCCACACGCGGCATGATTTCATCTCCCTTCAATGCCGAAACAAAACACTTCGGCACGGACATTGCCGCCAATCCGGGCGAAAGCGTATTGGCCACCTTAGACGGTACCGTCATACTGAGTACCTATACTGCCGAGACGGGTTATCTGATAGAAATACAGCACAACCAGGACTTCGTGTCAGTCTACAAGCATTGCGGCTCTCTGCTGAAACGGGAAGGAGATGCGGTGAAAGGGGGCTGAAGCCATCGCACTGGTAGGAAACACCGGCGAGCTGTCCACCGGTCCCCACCTTCACTTCGAGCTGTGGCATAAGGGCAGGGCCGTAAATCCCGAGCTTTACATCGTATTTTAGTCTCCAAATAGTAAATTGTAAATAGCATAATAGTAAATGAAACAGATTGCCATACTCGGTTCTACCGGTTCCATCGGTACACAAGCGTTGCAGGTCATCGAAGAACATCCCGACCAGTACGAAGCATACGTATTGACCGCCAATAACCGCGTAGAGGAACTCATAGCCCAGGCACGCAGATTCAAGCCTGAGGCAGTGGTAATAGCCAACGAATCGAAATACACGCAACTGAAAGAAGCGCTTGCCGACCTACCTATCAAGGTATAT
>ENA-OQBL01001103-OQBL01001103.1-human-gut-metagenome-genome-assembly--contig:-NODE-1103-length-11326-cov-3.389767_pt1 | contig 11326 bp, 14 predicted proteins | sample MGYA00242747_ERZ504553 | MGnify/ENA primary metagenome ERZ504553 (study PRJEB26092, sample SAMD00036240) | human gut metagenome | host: Homo sapiens | study: EMG produced TPA metagenomics assembly of...
GGTGTGATCTTTGCACCTGGTAAAGCTGCAAACGCTGGTGGTGTTGCTACATCTGCACTTGAAATGTCACAGAACAGCGAGAGACTTAGCTGGACATTTGAAGAAGTAGATGCAAAACTGAAGAACATCATGGTAAACATCTGCCACAACATGGACGATGCTGCAAAACGTTACGGAATGGAAGGTAACTATGTTGCCGGAGCTAACATTGCAGGATTTGAAAAAGTTGTAGATGCTATGACAGCTCAGGGAATCGTATAGAATTGGTATTTAATTTATCAGGCGACGGCTACTCGGACCGGAATAAAAGTTAGGAATCCTTTCCTGTTCAGGTTCCGTCGGCGGGTAATACTAAAGGGGCAAATTCTGCTAAAGCAGGCATTCAAAATTTGAAACTCGGCATACGCCTCAAACAGTCAAATTTTGAATACCTAACGCAGAAATTTTGCCCCTTAAGTATTACCAACACCTTCTCTACATTCACTGGAAAGGATACCCGACTTTTATTCCGTGGGTATCGGATGCCTGAAGAATTAAGTGCCTTATACTGCGTCCTTCAAGGACCGAGAGGTCAACCCAGTTAATAAATTAAATATCAATTGTAGAAATTATTTAAAAACTTTGAAAAAAGGTGTTGACTTTCCACGAAACCAATGCTATACTAACGAAGTCGGTTCGAGAGAGACGACAAAATATATGGGATCATAGCTCAGCTGGGAGAGCATCTGCCTTACAAGCAGAGGGTCATAGGTTCGAGCCCTATTGGTCCCATACATTTTCTAAATTGATTGTGGCGGGATAGCTCAGTTGGCTAGAGCACACGGTTCATACCCGTGGTGTCGCTGGTTCAAATCCAGTTCCCGCTACTCATTATGGCGGGATAGCTCAGTTGGCTAGAGCACACGGTTCATACCCGTGGTGTCGCTGGTTCAAATCCAGTTCCCGCTATTTTTTATTGCCATACATCTGTAAAAGTTGCCAGTGACAGCTTTCGGAGGTGGCAGGTTCTAAGTATATTGGTATACACAGCAAGAGAGTCGGAAAAGAATCCGGTTCTTTTTTATGCCCAATTTACCTAACAAAGTATACAAGAAAAGTAAAATCGTTTATAATATTTTACATCGCCATGCGTTCGAAAGAAACTGCTGCCTGCAGGAACTGTCACTGCCAGTTCATTGCGGATGCTTTGGCGGATTCTACAGATATGGTAAGAACAGGAGGTTAACGAAGATGGTACCAAAGAGTAGTTTATTCATTCGCATTGTTGCGGGTGCATATGTAATATATTTAGGAGAAAAGCTGATCAACAGTTCACTTGCGGATAGACCGGAGAATTATATACTTTATATAGCGGCAGGCGTAATATTCGCATTGATTGGTCTTTACTGGCTGGTAGGATCCGGAATCAAGATGGTGAAAAAGGAATACCGGGACGACAGCATTAGGGGCCGTATGAATGAATCTGAGAATGAGACGGAAGAAGTAAAAGCAACAGAAGAAAATGAATCAGAAGAACCGGTGGAAGAAACAGAAGAAAGCGCTACGCCAGAAAATGACAAACCAGTGAGATAAAAGATTAACAAAAAGATAAACAAAAATAAGGAGGAGAATATATGCGCGTAGGTATGGGATATGATGTACACAAGTTAGTAGAAGGAAGAGATCTGATCCTTGGTGGGGTGAAGATCCCTTACGAGAAGGGACTTCTTGGTCATTCGGATGCAGATGTATTATTACATGCAATCATGGATGCGCTTTTGGGGGCTGCAGCGCTGGGTGATATAGGAAAGCATTTTCCGGATACAGATCCGGCGTACAAAGGTGCGTCCAGTATCAGGCTTTTGGAAGAAGTGGGAAGAATGATCGACGAGAAATTATATGTGATCGGCAATATCGATGCAACGATTATTGCACAGCGGCCGAAGATGGCGCCGCACATTGAACAGATGCGGAAAAATGTGGCAGAGGCACTGCATATCGAGGTGGATCAGGTGAATATCAAGGCAACGACAGAAGAAGGACTTGGTTTTACTGGAACGGGAGAAGGAATTTCTTCACAGGCAATTGCAAGTCTGGATACGATCGCTAATTACAGTTACAGAGTTGGACCTTCAGAAGGTGGATGTGCCGGCTGTGGCGGATGTATGAAAGTGCAGGAAAGTTAGATAACGCAAAAATGATAAAAGCAGGCGGATAGACAGCAAATGCACAGAAGCAGATAGAAAAATAAGAGAAAAAGGGAAAAACAAAATGAAGATAAGAAAGCTGGAAACAGAAGAAAAACAGAACACGAAAAAGCTGTATGAAGAAGTGTTTTCAGAAGACAGCAAAAGTTTTGTTGATTATTATTATGAAGAAAAACTAAAAGACAATCAGATTTATGTAGTAGAAGAGGACGGAGAAATACAGGCTATGCTGCATCTGAATCCATATGAACTCGCGGTGAACGGCAGTAAAAAAGATGTGAATTATATCGTCGCCGTTGCAACGAGAGAATCTTACAGGAAACGTGGATATATGGCAGGATTGTTGAAACAGGCATTGAATGATATGTACGCAGACGGAGAGACGTTTACATTCCTGATGCCTGCATCAGAGAGCATTTATCTGCCCTTTGATTTCCGAACGGTATGTGAACAGAACCGGTCATATTATGATCCGGAGGAGGAAACAGAAGAAGGCGTGGTCATAACGGATGCAGTGAATGCGGATGCAGAAGAGATGGCGGCTTATATGGAAGCACAACTGACACAGTCATATCAGGTTTATGCAAAACGAAGCACAGCGTATTATGAACGCCTGATCAAGGAATATGCAAGTGATGGCGGAATATTAAAGATTTACAAAAAAGACGGTAAAATTACAGATATCAAGATCGCGGCAGAAGCGGAAGAGGTAGACGGCGGCAAACCAAAGATCATGATCCGTATCGTAGATGTCAGAAGAATGCTGATGTCATTGCGCCTGCAATCATTTATGGGTACATGCTTTACTGTAACGGATCCAATTATCGAAGAGAACAATCGTTGTGTGATGATCACGGGAACAGAATTCTCGGGTGTGATGCTGATGGATGGAAAGCCGGAGAACAGTGAAGGAACGATCACAGTGGGAGCACTTGCAAGCCTTGTATTCGGTGTAAAGACTGCAGAAGAAATCTGTGCGGATGGTGATGCAGTCATGTCGGAACGTATGAAAGAAGAACTTGGTAAGATCATACCATTGTCAAGGGTTTATCTGAACGAGACAGTGTAAAAAAGGAAGTGTCTTTCGTTTTTCTTTAGAATTTTCTGAAGTCCCCCTTAAGAAATGCCGGGTAATATAATAACAACAGAGGAAACAGCTGGAATTAGGAAAAAGGATGAGAAATAAGATGGAGATGAATCATGTACTGGTTGTAGAAGACGACAAGGAGATCAGAGAAGGTGTAGAGATATATCTGAAAAGTCAGGGGTATGAAGTATTCCAGGCAGCTGACGGTGTAGAAGGACTGGAAGTCATTGAAAAAGAAGACATCCATCTGGCAATTGTGGACATCATGATGCCAAGGATGGACGGAATCTCTATGGTGGTAAAGCTCAGGGAAAAATATGATTTCCCGGTGATCTTTCTTTCCGCAAAATCAGAAGAAGTGGATAAGATCATGGGACTGAATATGGGAGCCGATGATTACGTAACGAAACCATTTACCCCGATGGAACTGCTCGCCAGAGTCAACTCACAGCTTCGCAGATACCGCCGTTTTATGGAAAGGCTGGGAGATAAAGAAGAAAATTCCAGAATCCATACGATTGGCGGACTGGAGATCAATGAGGATAATGTAGAAGTGACCGTTGACGGCGAACCGGTAAAGATGACTCCGATCGAGTACAAGATCCTGCTGCTTCTGATGAAGAATCCGGGACGGGTGTTCTCTGCGGAGGAGATCTATGAGCGGGTATGGAATGAACGTGCGATCAACACCGATACGATTATGGTGCACGTCAGAAATATCCGTGAAAAGATAGAAGTAAATCCAAGAGAACCAAAATACTTAAAGGTGGTGTGGGGCGTTGGATACAAAATTGAAAAGCAGGCGTAAACTGGGAATTTTTCTGATAATTGTAACAATATTAAGTGCAGCATATGTCATGCTGTATAATTATGATGTGATTTATGAAAAACGCGGTCGAGGAAGCACAGAAGACTTATACGACGTCGCTTTCGGACAGGGAATATCTGGAAAGCTTTCTGGAATTCAGTTATATCCTTTATAATCAGGAGATATCATCCAAGACAGGAGAAGCCAAGATGTCACAGGATGAGATCAATGATGTGGCAGATGTGTGGATGGAGGATTATGAAGCATTATATCCTTATCTGGATTACCGGATCGAGGATGGATCGGGAACGGTTCTGGGACGAAGTACGGCGAATACCGGAAATGGTCTGACAGATGACAGCTTTAAAGAATATGCATTTGGTATGGTGCTGACTTACGATGAGCATGGCAACCCGGATGTGAAAGTTGTAAAGAGCGGCGAAAAGACAGCGCAGAGTATTGTTCTCAGAAAGATCATTGACAACTGGAGCGAGACGGTTGAGGACGCTACGCATGGAGAACTGAAGACGCGAAAACCGACACATACATCTACGGAATGAAGAAAAGCAGCATTGAACAGTATCTGAATCAATGGTACTGGTTCGGGGATGAAGCTCCGAATGATGCATGGTATATGATGCTTGCCTGCATGGCAGCAGTATGCGTGGCGGCATGGATTTTTGCACAGAGCGAGACACTGAAAATTGGTGGCGGAAAGATCTTCCGGCAGCCATTCGAGGTTGTTTTTGTTGTTGCGTCAATTACTCTTGGGATTCTGGATGATAAACTGAACTGGATCATAACCAGAGAAGAAGGCTTGCCGCAGCCAATGGATTTTGCAATCTGGGTCGGTGTATTTGCGGTCACATACTGGGTGACAACGTGTATCAGTGCGGTTCAGAAGATTGGGCTCAGAAAGTATGTCACGGAACGGACGCTGGTATGGCGGCTGTGGAAGGCGCTGAGGGAAGAAGCTCCGGCGGCTGCAGAAAGAGTCGGACGGGACGGTGGGAGACTGTACCGGAAGGTGAAAAAACTGGCCAACAGAGTATATGAGATTGTTACAGACATTGATTTTACCGATAAAGGAAGTAAGGCAATCCTGCGGATCGTACTGGTGAACTTTATCATCCTTGCTGTGACGAGTGTCTGGGTATATGGAATTATGGCACTGATCATTTATTCTGCAATCCTGTACTTTGTTTTCAAAAAAAATATTTTAATGAGGTGAAACGGAATTATCACAGACTTCTGGAAGCGACAAATGAGATTGCAGATGGCAATTTGGATGTAGAAATCGATGAGAATCTGGGTGTATTCGAGCCATTTAAAGAAGAAATCGAGAAGATCCAGAGCGGATTCAAGAAGGCGGTAGATGAGGAAGTAAAAAGCCAGCGTATGAAGACTGAACTGGTAACGAATGTCTCGCATGACCTTAAGACGCCGCTGACGGCGATCATCACCTATGTGAATCTTCTGAAGATTGAACAGGATCCGGAGAGACAGAAAGAATATATCGATGTGCTGGATAGAAAGTCTCTCAGACTGAAAGCACTGATCGAAGATTTGTTTGAGATCAGTAAAGCAAGCAGCAAATCTGTGAATCTGAACATTGCCAACATTGACATTGTGAATCTGTTCAAACAGGTGAAGCTGGAAATGGAAGAAAAGATCACGGAAGCGAATCTGGACTTCCGGCTGGATATTCCGGAGGATAAAGTGATCGTGGCACTGGACGGACAGAAGACATACAGGATCTTTGAAAATCTGATTGGAAATGCAGCAAAATACGCAATGCCTCATACGAGGGTATATGTGAAAATTGCGGCAGAAGACGGGGATGCGGTGTTCCAGATGAAAAATGTATCAGCAAACGAGCTTACATTTAACCCAGAGGAGATCACGGAACGTTTTGTCAGAGGGGATTCGTCAAGAAATACCGAAGGATCTGGACTTGGACTTGCAATCGTCAAAAGTTTCGTGGAGATTCAGAAAGGAAAATTCTGGATCGAGACGGAGGCGGATCATTTTTAAAGCGGAGATTCGCTGGAAACTGGTTGACAAAAAGGATGATATCGCATAATATATATTCTATATGAGAAAGACTTTGAACGGAAAGAGTAGCAGATGCGATGTGTCGAAAGAGAGAAACTGTCACCGGCTGAAAGCAGGTTTTGGATTACAGCTTTTGTGAAGTGCGTCCGGGAGTCGGTCCGGTGAAAAAGATGAAAAGTGTCATAGCCGGATCCGGGATTACACACGTTACGTGTACTGAGGGAAGGATACGGGTAATATAACTGTATTCTTTAAAAAGAGTGGAACCGCGGATATACTTCGTCTCTTGTGTAAAGCAAGAGACGAAGCTTTTTTTGTTTCTTGTATGTTAAAGCATGCAGGTTGGGCGGTAAACTTATAAAAAGGAGAGATCATAGATGGGCATCATATCATATGTCAATGAAGAAATCCAGGTAATACGGGAGCGGGATCCCGCAATTAAGTCAAATATGGAAGTGTTCCTGTATTCCAGCTTTAAAGCGATTCTTCATTACAGAATCGCACATAAGCTCTATCTGAAGAAACATTATTTCCTTGCAAGATGGGTATCGCAACGGGCAGCAAGAAAGACCGGGATTGAAATCCATCCGGGAGCGACGATAGGAAAAGGATTATTCATCGACCACGGAAGCGGAGTGATCATTGGTGAGACCGCCGAACTTGGAGATAATATCACGCTGTACCAGGGAGTCACACTTGGAGGAACCGGAAAGGAACAGGGAAAGAGACATCCGACGTTAGAAGATAATGTCATGGTCAGCGCAGGGGCAAAAGTACTTGGTTCTTTTACCATTGGAGAAAATTCCAAGATCGGGGGCAGGATCTGTCGTATTAAAAGAGGTACCGCCGAACTGTACGGTCGTAGGTGTGCCGGGCAGAGTTGTTAAAATGAATGATGAGAAGATACCGAGACTCGACATGGATCAGGTACATCTGCCGGATCCAATTGAAAATGATATCAGAGCCCTGCAGGAAGATAATTTAAGAATGCACAGACAGATCCAGGAGATGGAAAAATGTATGCAGTGCTTAAAAGAGAATCCGATACCGGAAGCAAAAAAAGGAGGAAATATCAGAAAATGAAGATATTTAATACAATGACAAAGAAAAAAGAAGAATTTGTACCTTTGGAAGAAGGAAAGGTAAAGATGTATGTATGCGGACCTACCGTATACAATTTCATCCACATCGGTAATGCAAGACCGATGATCGTATTCGACACCGTAAGAAGATATTTTGAATATAAAGGATATGATGTAAATTACGTATCAAACTTTACGGATGTAGATGACAAGATTATCAAGAAAGCCATTGAAGAAGGCGTAACAGCCGACGAGATTTCCAAACGTTACATTGCAGAGTGCAAAAAAGATATGGATGGTATGAACATCAAGCCGGCAACCAAGAACCCTCTGGCAACCGAAGAAATCTGTGGTATGGTAGATATGATCCAGACACTGATTGACAAAGGATTTGCTTACGAGAAGAACGGTACCGTATATTACAGTACAAGAAAGTTCAAAGATTACGGTAAACTTTCACACAAGAATCTGGATGATCTGCGTTCCGGTGAGCGTTCCCTTCTGGTATCAGGAGAAGATGAAAAAGAAGATCCACTGGATTTCGTGCTCTGGAAACCGAAAAAAGAAGGAGAGCCAGCATGGGAGTCTCCATGGAGCGAGGGACGTCCGGGATGGCACATCGAGTGCTCAGAGATGTCTAAGAAATACTTAGGCGAGCAGATCGACATTCATGCCGGCGGCGAGGATCTTGTATTCCCACATCATGAAAATGAGATCGCACAGAGCGAAGCTGCCAATGGCAAAGAATTTGCAAGATACTGGATGCACAATGCATTCCTGAACATTGATAACAGAAAGATGAGTAAATCTCTCGGAAACTTCCGTACCGTACGTGAGATCAGCGAACAGTACGATCTGCAGGTACTTCGTTTCTTCATGCTGAGTGCACATTACAGAAGCCCACTGAATTTCAGTGCAGATCTGATGGAAGCATCCAAGAATGGTCTGGAGCGTATCGTAAATGCAGCAGATAATCTGAAGTTCCTTATGGGAAATGCAAAAGCAGAAGCAATCACAGATGCAGAAGCAGAAAACTTTGCAAAAAACAGAAGAGTTTGTTGCAGGATTTGAAAAAGGCAATGGACGATGACTTCAATACAGCAGATGCCGTTGCAGCAATCTTTGACCTTGTAAAATATATCAATACAACAACCGATGCAGAAAGTTCCAAAGAATATCTTCAGAAATTATTCGATCTGCTTGTGAAGTTAACAGGAGTTCTGGGACTGATCGTAGATAAGAAAGAAGAGATTCTGGACGAAGACATCGAGAAACTGATCGAGGAGCGTCAGGCAGCACGTAAGGCTAAAGACTTTGCAAGAGCCGATGCAATCCGTGATGAACTGTTAGAGAAGGGTATCATCTTAAAGGATACCAGAGAAGGAGTACAATGGAAAAGAGCGTAGAGTGGGAATTTGACACTTATATGCAGGAGATTTTCCAGATGAAAGAGGTGGATATCAAAGAATATTCACCTCTTACTTTGGCATATATCGGAGACTGCATTTATGATCTGATCATCAAAACGCTGGTGATCAATGAAGGAAACCGTCAGGTACAGAAGCTGCACCAGAAGACCAGCTCTTATGTACAGGCATCCGCACAGTCGAAAATGATGCGTACGATGCAAGAACATCTGACAGAAGAAGAGCATGCCATCTATAAAAGAGGCCGCAATGCCAAGAGTGTATCGCCGGCGAAGAACCAGTCGATCACAGATTACAGACGTGCGACGGGATTCGAAGCCCTGCTTGGTTATCTGTATCTGAAAAAAGAGTGGAAAAGAATGCTGGAACTGGTTAAAATAGGTCTGGACAGTATCAAAGAACAATAAGGAGTGTTGAATATGAGTCACGATAAGAATGTACATGATAAGAAGATGCACGATAAAAAATCGTATGATAAGAAAGAAAATGAAAATATCATAGAAGGAAGAAATGCCGTCATGGAAGCATTTCGTTCCGGAAAACCGGTAGACAAGCTGTATGTACTGGACGGATGTCAGGACGGCGCAGTCAGATCCATCATCCGTGAGGCAAGAAAGCATGACACGATCCTGAACTTTGTGGAAAAGGATCGCTTAAACCAGTTGTCAGAGACCGGAAAACACCAGGGTGTGATCGCAAGTGTTGCCGCATATGAGTATGCAGAAGTAGAAGATATGTTAAAGCTTGCAGAAGAAAAAGGGGAAGATCCGTTCCTGATCATTTTGGATAATATCGAAGATCCGCACAATCTTGGTGCGATCATCCGTACCGCAAATCAGGCAGGTGCACATGGCGTGATCATTCCGAAGAGACGTGCAGTCGGACTGACGGCAACTGTGGCAAGAACTTCCGCAGGTGCGCTGAATTATACGCCGGTTGCAAAAGTAACGAATCTGGTAAAGACGATGGAAGATCTGAAGAAGAAGGGTCTGTGGTTCGTGTGTGCCGATATGGACGGCGATGTCATGTATGATGTCAATATGAAGGGGCCGATCGGTCTGGTGATCGGTAATGAAGGCGAAGGCGTGGGACGTCTGGTCAAAGACACTTGCGATTTTACCGCCAGAATCCCGATGAAGGGGGACATCGATTCCCTGAATGCATCGGTAGCAGCAGGTGTGCTGGCATATGAGATCGTAAGACAGCGGATGCAGTAAGAAAGTGAAGTACAGGCGATTGCCATAAGCAGATAAGTATAGAGTGAAATGTGGACTTCGGAGGAAAGTATGACAGAGTATAAAAAATTAACAGACGAAGAACTGATCCGCAGACTCCGCATGGGAGAAAACGGGATTATAGATTATCTGATGGCAAAAATATAAGAATCTGGTCAGAAAAGAAGCCAATGCAATGTATCTGCTCGGCGGAGAGACAGACGACCTGATCCAGGAAGGAATGATCGGTCTTTTCAAAGCTGTTCAGGATTATGATGTGGATCAGGAAGCTTCTTTCTTCAGTTTTGCAAGACTGTGTGTGACGAGACAGCTCTATTCGGCAATCGAAGCTTCGAACAGAAAGAAACACAGCCCGCTTAACAGTTACATTTCTTTGTATGAAAGGGAAGATGGCGAAGGTTCTCTGATCGATATGATGGAATCAGAACATGAGACAAATCCGGAAGAACTGCTTGTCAGTCAGGAACATGCAAAGTCGCTGGAAGAACGGCTGGAAAAGGATTTAAGTGAACTGGAACGCAGAGTCTTGTATTTACACCTGATGGGGACCGATTATAAGACGATCGCAAAGCTTCTGGACCGGAGTCCGAAGACGATTGATAATGCACTTCAGAGGATCAAAGGGAAGATGCAGAAGATTCTGGAAAAGGAAAAATAGATATAATTAAAATACGATATGTCCAGAAGAAAAAAGTGTATATTTTGTAGAGTTTTTTGTATGTACAGGAAAATTACAGATTCTTATAATGATATATGCAGTAAAGGTAAAAATAGGAGGTATCGTAATGGCAAAGAAAATATTAATCACCGGAGGCGCCGGTTATATCGGAAGTCACACAGCACTGGAACTTTTGAATGAAGGATATGAAGTTGTTGTATATGACAATCTGTGCAATTCATCAAAAGAATCTTTAAAGAGAGTAGAAGAGCTTTCTGGAAAGCACATTACATTTTATGAAGGAGATGTAATGGATGAAACTGCATTGAAGGCAATGATGGAAAAAGAGGGTGTAGATGCGGTGATTCACTGTGCAGCATTGAAGGCAGTCGGAGAATCTGTACAGAAGCCATTAGAGTATTACCGTAATAATATAACAGGAACCCTGACACTTATGGATGTTATGAAACAGACAGGGGTTAAGAATATCGTATTCAGTTCATCTGCAACTGTATACGGAAGTCCGGAGGAGATGCCGATTACAGAGGAGTGCCCGAAGGGACAGTGCACGAATCCTTACGGATGGACAAAATCCATGATGGAACAGATCATGACGGATGTACAGAAGGCCAATCCAGATATGAATGTTATTCTTCTTCGCTATTTCAACCCGGTAGGAGCACATGAAAGTGGACGTATCGGAGAGGATCCGAAGGGAATCCCGAACAACCTGATGCCATATATTTCACAGGTGGCAGTAGGAAAGCTTGAAAAACTCGGCGTATTCG
>ENA-OQBL01001106-OQBL01001106.1-human-gut-metagenome-genome-assembly--contig:-NODE-1106-length-11303-cov-3.241500_pt1 | contig 11303 bp, 10 predicted proteins | sample MGYA00242747_ERZ504553 | MGnify/ENA primary metagenome ERZ504553 (study PRJEB26092, sample SAMD00036240) | human gut metagenome | host: Homo sapiens | study: EMG produced TPA metagenomics assembly of...
CTTAACAGAGTGGCCGTACTTGCAGTCGTTCAGAATCGACACGCCGTACCGCGTCTCGGACAGGTCGGTGTATTTGTGGTTGCAGACCTCAAACTTGGCCTTATCCTGCTCGGTGTTGCGGGCGGTCGGACGCTTGAGGTAGCCGAACTGGATCTCCTGCCGCGCAATGTCGGCAAAGACCGAGACATCGAAGGCCGTTTTTAAGAAGCGATGGTCGTCCTGCCAGTCGATGATCGTCTCAAAGGTCACGTCGGCGCTGTCGGCGTGGAAAATCATATCCTGCAAAATTTCCGACTTGGCACTGATGCGGTAGCGGTTGCGGATACGGTATTCCACCGCGCCGTCGCTGACGACACGACTTTCCAGCAGCTCGGCAGTGTCGTGGAAGCGGCACTCGATGTCGGCATCGATATCCCAGTTATCCCAGTAGATGGGCATATCCTCGGCCAGCAGGAAGGTGTTGAGGGGGTAGCCCTCGCCGCGCAGTTCACGGTCGGCGTCGCGGTCGATGAAGGAAGTAATAAATCCGCGCTCGTCAAAAGTCACGATGCTGTGGGGCGTCGTGAGGGCATTTGCCCTCGCGCTTGAACGCAGATTTCGACGTTTCATCGCCGTTTTTCCATGTCAGTGCAACTGCGCCGTAGGCGGGAATCTGCACACCGCAGACAGCCAGTTTGCGCACGCCGTCCAGCGTTTCCGTCCACTGCTGGACATAGCCGCCTGCAATGTGCTGCCCCTCGCGGGCATCGAGATAGACGGTATCGCAGCGGTCAAAAGAAGTCGTATTCGTGACGGAAACATGCGCGTCATCGGCATTTTTTGCCAGCAACGCCGCAATGTCGCGGTCGGTGCCTTCCAGCAGGGCCTTCATCTCGGCCTTGCTCTCCTGGTGGGCGCGGGGCAGGCAGGTGCCGGGCAGAATGTCATGGAACTGGTTGACCAGCAGCGTGGAGACATAGCGCGCAATAGCACTGCCGTCCACGGCTGCGCCATCGGCAGCGGCCTGCTCGGCGGTCAGGAATTCCAAGTTGTGGATGTTGCGCTCTGCCAGACGGTTGTTGCGCTTGATGGTGTGCTGGTTCGTCAGCGTGCCGCGGTGCAGTTCCAGATAGAGCTCGCCGCTGTATTCCGACACATTGTGGGAGGTCGCTTCCAGCTCCTTCATAAAGTCGCCCACCAGCACGTGTTCGGCGCAGGGCACGCCCTCCAAATCTTTTTCGCGGCGGGCCATCTCGATCATCTCAAACTGGGGGCCGCCGCCGCCGTCACCGAAGCCGTAGGAAATCAGCCGCTTGTCGGAGACGGTCTTTTCGCGGATGCAGTCATTGCCGTTCACAACGTAGTCGGTCAGCGTCTTGGGGTCGGGCCAGACGTGGGTCTTATTCAGGTGGGTGAACACCTTTGTACCGTCGATGCCCTTCCACAGGAAGGTATCATACGGAAAGGTCGTCGTATCGTTCCACGCCATCTTCGTGGTTAGGAAGTAGTCCACGCCGCAGCCCTTCATAATCTGCGGGATGGACGCGCTGTACCCAAACGTATCGGGCAGCCAGAAGCAATTTGACGTGTAACCGAAGTATTTTCGCGTGAATCGCTGACCCCCACAGGAACTGGCGAATCATCGACTCACCGGAGGTAATGTTGCAGTCACACTCGATCCAGACACCGCCGTTCGGCTCATAGCGGCCAGCGGCGACGGCCTGCTGAATGCGGGCAAACAGCTGCGGGTAGTGGCGGCGGATCATATCGCCGTGATAGGCCGAGCTCTGGATAAAGGTGTACTCTGGGTACTGGGCCATCAGGTTCAGCTCGTTGGCGTAGGTGCGGGCGCATTTTTTCAGCGTTTCGCCCTTGTGCCACAGCCACGCCGTGTCCATGTGGGAGTGGCCAATCAGCCCAGCAAAGGGCGTTGTCTCGGAGTTTTTCTTGGCGAGTTGGGCATTCAGCAGCGTGTCGGCTTCGGCCAGCTTCGCAAGGAAGGTCTCACGGTCGATGTCCTCGACCGAGTAGTAGACCGTCTTATGGACTTCCAGCAGGGTGCGAATCAAGTCGGCGCGGCGGAAGCTGTCTTTATCGAGACATTCCACCATCTGGTTGACGGTCTTGAGGTCAAAATAAAACTCGTTGATAAGCTCGTTTTTAACACAGATGTCCGCAGGGCCGAGCTTGAAGCGGAAATCGCCGTGTTCTTCCATCTTCCACGGGTCGTTGCCGGAAAGATAGTGCCAGGTGTACATCTCCATCGCAATGTCGATGGTCTGGCCTGCGTGGACATTCTGCGCAATCATGTCACAGTAGTGGTTACCGTGGCTGCCGATGACAATCTTGTTGCAGAACGTGCCGAAGGGCTGGCCGTCCACCCAAAGCATAGCCTCGTAAAAGGTGCTTTTCGGGGCAAGGAACAGCGTTTTTCCGTCCAATTCCTGCGGTACGGTATAGCAGCCTTTCAGCCAGCAATATTTGCCCTCACCGCCCCATGTCTCGCCGTCCGCAAAGGGGCGGAACGCATCGTCGGCCGGAGGTGCATCCAGCGGACCGCACTCCTCGGTGCGCAGCATCGGCAGTTCGTCGACCTTGTCAAACAACATCGTGCCGAGCTTTTCCTCAAATTTTGCCAGTTTGCCGAGCATACGCTCAATTTGCTTTTCATTCAGCATCAGAATGTACTCCTCTATTTACCAAAGCAGCTTTGCGCCGCCTTTCAGGCGCAGCACAGCTTCCATCAAGAAATAATCGCCGTACAAAATCGTCATCTGCTTTTCGTCGGTGTAGCGTTCGGAACAATTCTGCAAAATGGCGTCGTGCGCCAGATTCCAGTCACAGCAGCTTTCCAGCGCGGTCAGGATATGGAACGCCGACTCCTGCCAATGTTCGGCTTCTTCGGGCAGATGTTCGGCCAGTTCCAGCATACCGTTGGCAAGAATCGCTCCGGCCGTAGCATCCAACAGCGGCTTATCGCCGCAAAAATCGCTGTGGGGCACCCACCCGGTACGCTGCAAAGCAGCTTCGACATAGACGGCGGCACGGCGGGCAGCCTGTAAGTATTCCGGCTTTCGGGTGTAGCGGTAGCTCAAGGCAAAGCCGTACACGGCCCAGCCCTGCCCGCGGGACCATACCGAATCGGGCGCGGCCCCCTGTCCTGCCAGCCAGTGCAGCAGGTGTCCATCCACCGGGTCGTAGACCGCCACGTGGGCCGAGGAACCATCCGGGCGCAGCATATACTGCATCGTGTGGTCGGCGTGGGCCTGCGCGGCGCGGGCATAGCGGGTGTAGCCAGTCTGTTCGGCAGTGCGGTAGAGCAACGGCAGGTTCATCATCGTGTCAATGATGGACCAGCCCTGCCGCTCTGGGCCATTCCACGCTGTAAAAAACCGCCCGTCCGGATTGAAACGCGCCATCAGCAAATCGGCGGCGCGGCGGGTTCGCACGCGGCTTTGCGCATTACCCGTCAGCAGTTCATCCGCACCTGCGGACAGATGCCACAGGAAACCCACATCGTGGTCAATGGCGTCGCCGCCTTTTTCCAGCGTCAGCAGGCAGTCGAGCTTTTTCCTCGGCCTGCTCGGCTTCGCGACGGTAGAGTTCATCGCCTGTCTCTTGGTAGAGGTACCACAGGATGCCCGGCCAGAAGCCGTTGGTCCAGAACGCCGGTGATGCCGCATAGCGGTCGATGTACCGTCCGTTTTCGTCGGTGGTATAGGGGATGATGCCTGGATTGCGGCACACGACCGTGTGCATTTTTCTTCGATGCGCCGCCACATTTCGTCGGCCCATGCCGTGTAGTGCTGTCTCATCATCTTACTCCGTCACTTCGGTGGTGATTTCGGTTTCCAGTGTTGTCTCTCCCGCCGGGATGGTGTAGCAGATGGCGGGCAACTCGGTCGTCTGGGTCACAAGGTTCGTGTTCGGTTCGCCCCAGATGACGGCGGGCGCGCCTTGTACGCCCAGACTGCGCACCGTGCAGCGGCTTGTGTCATTGGCCGCCCACGCAGTTGTGTCGTCCTTCCCCGCGTGGTATCCGCTGTCCCGCGTCGAGACCGCAAACCCGCAGTCCCACGCGCGGCAGGCAAAGCTGCTCTTGATGTGATGGATGCGCTTGTGGCCGTTTTCCTGCGGCAGCAGTTCGCTTGTGACCGTGATGCCCTCAAACGGCGACCATGTGGAGACGACGCGGTGTTCTTCCACGGTGAAGCTGTCGATCAGCCGCCGCACAAAAATGTGGCCGCTGATTTCAAAGGCCAGCATACTGTCGGGCACGGCCTCGGTGATGCGCTTGCCGGATCGCGGCACGCTGAACCCGAAATGGGTCGAGTAGGCAAACTTGGAATATTTCTCCGGCACATGTACCTGGTTATTCTCATGGTGCACACCGGGCACATAGGCCACCACGTCATGGGGGCGGCGCTGCACCAGCATCTCGCCGCGGCGCAACAATTTCAGCGGTTCCAGCTCTGGCAGCGGCTCGATTTCTGCCTGCCAGAATGGCGCATCGTCGGGAATCATCAAAAATGCAAACGCTTTCAGCGACCAGTAAGGCGAACCGGGGGCGTTGTAGCTTTCGGCCATGTGCAGGTTCGGGTAGCGGTAGCCAATGGTCAAGATGCCGCAGTTGTCAAAAATCGGTTGCTGCATCCACCAGTTCAAGTGACGGAACAGGATGCCCTTGACCTGCCCGGGGTAAAGCCGTCTAGTCCGGTGACGGCGGCAATGCTCCAGAACGCCGCCTGCGCGAAGCGGTAGGTCAAGCTGCGGCCATAGGGCAGCGCAGGGCCTTCCTCACTGAACCAGTAGACGAACTGTTTGGCAAACTCGGCGGCGCGGGCGCGGTAGCGGCGGCAGCGGTTCGAATCCTCGTTTTCCATCGCCAGCACATAGACAAGGCTGTAAAAGTGCAGGGCAAAATTGGGATGTAATAGTCTTTCTGCGCGGTCAGACCGTCTTGATACCAGCCGTCGCCCAAATAGAAATCCTCGATGCGGTTCAGGCTCTTTTCCAGCTTTTCGGCATCATAGGGTTGGCCCGCATTTTTTCAACGCCACGTTCACAAGGATGCGGAAAAACTGCCAGTTGTTGTCGGCCACGTCAAATTCATTGATGCCGTTCAGCCAACGGGCAATCTGCGCTTTTTCCGCATCGGAAATCAGCGTCCAGACTTTGTCCGGGGCGAACAGCAGCGCGTAAGACAGCGCTGCCATCTCCACATATTTCTGGTCACAGCGGCGGAACCCACCCCAATAGTCGGGGTGGTCGGGGTTTGTGCCGTTGACAAGGCCGCGGCGGTACAGGGCGGCAAAGTCGTCCTCTGCCCCGCCGCCTGCCCAGAACGGCACCAGCCCCCACAGCGGACGGGAGAATGCTTCCATCAGAATCGTGCGCTGCGGGTAGCACGACCCGGTATGGCCGATGTCCAGCCCTGCTCCGCTTTCCAGATAAAACGGCTTCAGCGGTGCCAGCAGGTTCGATAGAAGCTGTTGGAAGTCCTGTTTTGTGGTGCAAGTTTTCATAGTATTACCCCTTCACGCTGCCGACCATAACGCCTTTGTCGAAGTATTTCTGCACAAACGGATAGAAAATCAGCATCGGCAGGGTCGAAACCACGATAACGGCATATTTCATCGTCTCAAAAATCAAGAACTGGTCGTTGCCGCCGCTGGCGCTGTCCACCATCTGGTTGTCGATCAGCATATTGCGCAGAATCAGCTGCAGCGGGTATTTCTGCGGTGCACCCTGCAAGTAAATCATGGGGGCGAACCAGTCGTTCCAGTGGGCCAAACCGTAGTACAGCACCAGCACGGCCACCGTGGCTTTGGACAGCGGCAGCACAATCTGGAACAAAATCACAAAGTGGTTGGCACCATCCACGCGGGCGGCATCTTCAAGACTTTCGGGGATGGCCTCAAACGCCGAGCGCATGATGATCAGGTTCATCGTGCTGATGGCACCGGGCAGAATCAGCGCCCAGTAGGACTGGTACAGCCCCATCGAACGGACATTCAGATAGCTGGGGGATCAGACCGCCGCTGATGTACATTGTCAGCAGAATCATCATCATGATGGGCTTTTTCAGCATGACGTTCTTGCGGGAGAGGAAGTATGCACCCAGCGCCGTAAGCACAATGTTCAGCGCCGTGCCCACGACCACAACAAAATCGTGTTGCCGTAGCCGCGCAGGATATCACCGTTTTTGAACACTTCCTTGTAAGCCGCCGTTGAGAAGCCCTTCGGGGCCAGCAGCACACCGTTGTACTGGAAGAACTGCGCCGCATCGCTGAACGAAGCGAACACCACATACAAAAACGGGTAGATGCAGATAAATCCGATGACCAGCATCAGCAAAATATTGAATACGTTGAATACCTTGCGGCTGGGAGATTCTTTGATTTTCATATGCAAACCTCCATTAGAACAGACTGGTATCGGAAACTTTCTTGCTGAACCAGTTCGTGATGATCAGCAGCAGCACATTGATGGCCGAGTTGAACAGGCCTACCGCTGTGGAGTAGCTGTAACTCATCTTTTCAATACCCATGCGGTAGACGTAGGACGAGATAACATCTGCCGTCTGATAAGTCAGCGGATTGTACAGCAGGATAACTTTCTCATAGCCGACATTCATCAAGCTGCCCATACGCAGGATGAACATAATGACGATTGTGGGTGCAATGCCGGGCAGCGTGATATGCAAAAGCTGCTGGAAACGGCCCGCACCGTCGATTTCGGCGGCCTCGTACAATTCTTGATTTATGCCCGCCAGCGCGGCGATATAGAGGATGCTGTCCCAGCCCATGCCCTGCCAGATGGCGGAGATAACATAAATCGGAACAAACAAGCCGGAGTTGGAGAGCATCGGTTTGCCGCTGTACCCAAAGAACTGCGCGATCTCATTGATGAAACCGCCGGAGTTCGTAAAGCTCATAATCATGCTGCACACGACGACAATGGAGATAAAGTGCGGCATATAGGACATCGTCTGGATGACCTTGACGAACTTTTTATGCGTAATTTCGTTGAGCAACAGCGCAAAAATGATGGGAATCGGGAAGCCGAAAATAATGCTGCTCAGACTGATGGTGACGGTGTTTTTAATCAAGCGCCAGAAATACTTGCCCTGGAAGAAGTCAATGAAATTTTTGAATCCTACCCATTCGTTGTTCAGAACACCGGGGTTCAGCGGGTTGTAGTCTTGAAATGCGATCAAGGCGCCGTACATCGGCTTATAGCAGAAGATGATATAGTACAAAAGCACGGGCAGCACCAGCAGATAGAGCTGGTAGTTTTTCTTGAAATCCCGTTTCAGTCTGGCCCAAAAGCCCTGCTTTGGCCGGTCGAGCGTTACAACTTTACTCACAGCTTTTCCTCCTTAGGTTTCATAAGGGCAAAGCCCCCGCCATAGGCGGCGGAGGCTTTGCTGCATGGTGCCGGGAATTATTTTGCGTTGTAGCGATCCAGCGCGGCCTGCTTGATTTCAATGGCACGGTCCACGTCAAGGCTCTTGACTTCTTCCACAAAGTCGTCAAACTCATCGATGGAGCGCTCGCCTGCGATGAACGCGGCCACATTCTCGTCAACCAGCGTCCAGATGTCGGTGTCGATGCTGCCGCACTCGGCGCTCTCCTCGGCGGTCAGCGCGATGGGAGGAATCAAGGTGTTGGCGGCATCGGTCTCGGACCAGGTCTTGACGGCGTCACGCTGCTGCTGGCGGGCCAGGTACTGGTTGTAGTAGTCCAGATCCTGCACAAAGCCGCCGCCCATGTGGGATGCGCCGATGTAGTAGGACATGGCTTGGGCCATGGTCAAGCCGTCGGGATTGTTGGTGATAAGGCTGGTGTAGACGGGTTTACCGTCCTGCATCTCGTAGCTGACGCCCTCGGTGCCGAAGTTGTAGAGCATGTTGCCCTCTTCGCTGTAGCCGTAGTCGAGGAATTTAACGGCCAACTCCACATTCTTGCAGTTGGAGGTGATGGCCATGCCGCTAAGGCCGGCGTAATCGGCCTTGTAGCCGCTCATCGGGGTGGAAGTGCCGTCCAGCGTGGGCGACGGTGCGCCGACCAGTTCAAAGTCGGGGTCGGTAGCCTGGGCGGCTTCCATGTACTTGCCGATGCCTCCGCCGACAGCGCCCCACAGGGCACCGGCCTGACCGGTGGTGACAGCCGCATCGCGGGCCTTCTTATCGGAGGTCAGGTAGTTGGGGTCGAGCAGGCCTTCCTCATACCACTTTTTCATCTCGGTCAGGAAGTCCTTGAAGCCCGGCTCGATGGGGCCAAAGACGACCTTGCCGTCTTTCTGGATGTAGTCATAGGCCGCACCGTAAGCCTCGGCAAAGGCGCTGTAATGCCAGTGGTTTGTGGCGTCCAGCACGAAGGGAGCCGTTGCGCCGAAGTCATTCTTGAAGGTCGTCAGCGTGGTGTACCAGTCGTCCATCGTTTTCGGCACATCCAGCCCGGCCTCGTCCAGCCAGTCCTTGCGGACAATCAGGCCGTTGAAGCTGCACAGCTCGTCGGAGCCGCGAATCAACGGGAAGGTCAGGTACTTGCCGTCATCGGTCTTGACCAGCTTGTCGATTTCGGGGTGCTCTTCCAGATACTTTTTGAAGTTGGGGGCGTACTGGTCAATCAGATCGTTCAGTTCGATGATGTAGCCCTTCTCGTAAGCGGAGGTCGCGCCGCCCTCAAAGAAGTCCACGTTGTCGATGATGTCGGGCAGGTTGTCCTTGCCGCCCGCAATCATCAAGTTGAACTGCTCTTTCGTGTCGCCGGAAGCGGCGGTCAGATTCAGCTTGACACCGGTAGCCGCCTGCAATTCCTGCAGGAATGGCACCTTCTCGACCTCATTCACATCGGAGGGCAGCCAGACGGACGCCTGACCCCAGATGGAAAGGGTATTGTCGCCGTTGGAGGCCGTGGAAGCGGACGAGGCACCGTCCGTGGCACCGGCGGCCGTAGAGGCACCGCCGCAGCCTGCCATAACACCAGCCATCAGCAGGGATGTTGCAGCCAATAACGTTTTGCGTTTCATAGTCATTCTCCTTCTTTGCAGTGGTTTTTATTGGAGCGGCGCGTCTCCTGTGCGCCGCTTATTTGGTATGTCTGTATAATACAACTCGCTATATGATATGTCAATAGTTTTCCATTCATTGTCGATGAATTTGGCATTATGCTCTATTTTTGCAGGTTTTTTTGGTGCATATCGACCGTGTTTTTGTCCATTTTCCGTCGTTTAATCTATATCATCTTTTGTGCAAGATATATCAACTTTGTCCAAGGCAGGCAAAAAAGGCCCGACTCTATCGGTTTTCGCTTCTTTCCGATAGAGTCGGGCTTCCCCTGTTCTTTTATTCTATTTTGCATTCCGCGCAGGTCTCGCGGATTTTCAGTTCCGTCGGCAGCACCTTGTGCAGCATGGCGGGCGTCTCCCCCCGCAGCAGCTCCAGCATAATGTTGGCCGCATTGCTGCCGATTTGGTACATATCCTGCCGCACGGTCGTCAGCGGCTTCTCCGTCAGGTTCTTTACCCGGATGTCGTCAAAGCCCGTCACTGAAATATCCTCCGGCACTTCCAGCCCCATCAGCTTCAAGCAGCGCATCACACTGATGGCCACGCCGTCGTTGATGGCGCAAACAGCCGTGACCCCCTGCTGCAAGAGGCCCCGCAGCAGCGTTTTGCCGCGTTCCATATCGTCGGCCTTATAGGTTCCGTCCAGCACCCATCCGGGCTGGGCAATGATGCCCGCCTCGCGCAGAGCCTGCGCATAACCAAAATAACGGTCGCGCACCGAGCTGGCCAGCCCTATTTTTTTGTCCGTAACAAAGGCAATTTTTTTGTGTCCCAGCGAGAGCAGGTATTCCACAACGTCCCTCATGCCCTTTTGGTTGTCGCACACGACGGAGTACAGCGGCAGCGCGTCGATGCGCTTGTCGATGATGACCAGCGGGAACTTTTCCATGTAGAGCATATTCAGCAAATCGAGGTTTTCGCTGTCGGAGCTGGGGTAGTAAATCAGCCCCGCCGTGCCCCGCTCGCAAATCTGCATCAGGCCCTTGCGAATATCCCCTTCCCGGTTGGGCAGGCAGTTGATGTCCACCATGTACCCGGCCGCCCGTAGCACGTTCGTCACCCCGGTCAGCGTGTCCACAATGCCGCCGTCCGCACTGCGGAACGGAATCACCATCGACACAACCTGCTTGTACAGGCTCTTGCGCTCCGAAATGTCCGCTTCCTGTCGGTGAGACAGTTTGGCCACATAGGTTCCGCTGCCGCGGATGCTGTACGCCAGCCCACTCTGTTTCAGTTCCTCCAACGCGCGCTTGGACGTGATACGGCTGACATCGTACTGCTTTGCAAGGTCCATCTCGGTAGGCAGGCGCTCACCTTCTTTCAGCGTGCCGCTGTAAATACTCTCCCGCAGATCGTTTGCAATTTTTTGATATAGTAAATTTGTATCAGCCATTTCGGCACTCCTGTCTCGATTTGATATATCTTTTTATACAGATAGTACCATTATTCCTGCCACTTGTCAAACAAAACTTTTTATTTCGTGTAACTTTTTCTTTTCAGCCGTTATCCTTGACATCTGCGTTTCAAAATGTTATGTTTACGCACAGAGAAGTTATATTTTGCGAGGTGCTTTATGGAACTCACAGGAAAAGCCATCAATTTCTTAGGAGATAGTATCACCGAAGGCGCAGGGGCATCTGCCCCAGACAAATGCTATGTAGAAGTTCTGCGCCGCAACTATGGTTTGACCCATGCACGCAACTATGGCATTAGCGGAACACGCATCGCCCACCAAATGCAGGCTTCGGACAACCCCCGCAACGACTTGGATTTTTGCGGGCGCTTTCATAAGATGGATGACCATGCTGACGCAGTAGTTGTTTTCGGCGGAACAAATGATTTTGGCCACGGCCTTGCGCCATTCGGAGAAATCGGAGATTTTTCTCCCGATACATTCTGCGGTGCCTGCGACACGCTTTACAAAGGGCTGCGCACAAAATATCCCCACATACCTGTCATTATTGTTACTCCAACACCTCGCCGTGCAGAAACCGATCCCCACGGAGATGGCTCCAAACCTACCAAGCAACCGTTGTGTGCCTATGTTGATGCCATTCGAAAAAAATCGCCGCTGTAAACGGCTTGCCTGTGCTGGATCTGTTCCACTGCGCCCCTGTCGGTCACCGTGACCTGTTCCCACCGGAGCTATTCCCGGATGGTTTGCACCCGAACGATATTGGCCACGCAAGGCTCGCTGCACAGATTGCCGAATTTTTGCAGACCCTATAACGCATAAAAATAGTGCTGCC
>ENA-OQBL01001107-OQBL01001107.1-human-gut-metagenome-genome-assembly--contig:-NODE-1107-length-11295-cov-3.515222_pt1 | contig 11295 bp, 10 predicted proteins | sample MGYA00242747_ERZ504553 | MGnify/ENA primary metagenome ERZ504553 (study PRJEB26092, sample SAMD00036240) | human gut metagenome | host: Homo sapiens | study: EMG produced TPA metagenomics assembly of...
CTTTGACTACGCCACTCATTTCACCACGTTGACGAGAACGTTTCTCATCTTGGGTATTGCTCTGCGGACTTCCAGATTTAGAATTTTCATACTTTTTCTGAATTCTTTCAACTTGTTCCCTTGTCACTCCCCGCCGCATTAATTCAGTAGTAATCTGCTTTTGATTTTTACCCATCTGCTGAGCGCTTTTTACATACTGAACAACCTTATCATCTGACATCTGCTGAGCAAAAGCTACTCCTGACAAAGTAAATACCAAAAAGAATAGTGTTATTAATCTACGCATAAAATATTCTGATTAATCTTTTGAGTTCTTGTAATAAATATAAATCGGGCACAAAGGTAATATATTATTTTATAATATACATTTATTCCACTTCTAAGTTTCAGAAAATGCATTAAAAACGCTGTCATTTTCACGTCTTTTCCTTGGGTAGAAGAAAGTGAGAAAATTGGCACTATTTTTTTTGCATTAGTCCAATCAAAATAGCCTTTTTTTGCGGTATAACTATGTTGCACCAAGGCCAGCACTTCTTCCCGCACATGTTCATAATCATCAACAGATGCCTTTTCACGCTTTATCTTTTCACTGATTACAGAATCCAAAAGCCCATCCCCAGGCCCTCCTACAATGTACACTTCTCCTCCATCCCCCATGACTCCCACTTCCAGGGTGAGCATACAAGCTTCAGACAAGGTCATCAAACAATGCGCATTCATCGGATACATCTCACCCAAACGTACTATGAACATATCAGTTTCCCCTTTGTCGCGTTTCAACCTGCAATAAGATGACTGCACATACATTTCCGCCACACGCTTACTATATTCCATAGCATTCTCCGGATGACGTGCATTAGTTACAGACATCATAACCATACGGGACACTCTATACTTTACCGCCAGGTCCGCAATATTCACTGTTCCCGATATATTCGTTTGAATTGCCTCTGACACAAAATCATCCATCAGTTGTACATGTTTATAAGCAGCAGAATGAAAAACAAGTTGAGGACGTGTTCCTTCAAATATAGCCTCCATACGCGTACGGTTAGCAACATCTGCAACCAATACGCGGACCTCCAGATTCTTCCAATGATCAGACAATTCCAACTGTACATCATACAATGGGGACTCTGCCTGATCTACCAGAATCAACTGATAAGGATTCAGTGTAGCCAACTGGCGGACGATTTCCCTTCCTACAGCTCCCGCTGCTCCCGTAACCATTACTCTACGCCCCTCAATATGGGCCGCAATTTTACGCATGTCAACTTGTACCGGTTCTCCACGAAGCCAATCTTCTATTTGAATGTCCTTTATCAGTCCATCATCCATACAATCGCTTAAGGGAGGAACGGTCATTACATGAATATCATGAGAGAACAGTTTATCCAGCATTCCGGAATTTTCCAAATCCGATACCTTGCTTGGAGAGATAATGATTGTATCCACTTTCTTTTTCTTTAGACGATCAAACAGCTGTTCATCGTTGGGATATACCCTGCATCCCATCGTATGTTTACCTATCATATCAAGTTCGTCCGAAATAAAGCCACGCAGGCGATAATGATTATTACGACTAACTCTCAAGGATTTTGCAACATCGACTCCAGTCCCATGGAATCCATAAATAAAAACATTCACGCAATGACGTGCATCAAAAGCAATAGCTTCATAAAGCATCTTCACAGCAATGCGCATACAAACCATCAGAGAGAAAGTAAACATATATGCCATAAACAGAATGCTGTTCGGCAAAGTTTCTTCAAGCCCCAAAACAGACCAACAGAAATTCCCCAAAAACAGTACAACATAGCTTATCGTAAGGCTCCAAAACACACGATAAATATCTACAAAAGAAGAAAAACGGATGACACCTACATAAGTACGGAAAATATGAAAGAAACAGACATTACACAATACAGCCCAAATGGTCAGCCATACATACAAAGAAATTTCATAAGATACGGACGAAAGCCTATATTGCAAAAAACATGCAGAAAGTATGGAAATCACAACGATAATTACATCTACCGACAACACCACCCATTTGGACGCTATGCGTGAAGAAAGATATTTATAATATGTTCTAAAATTCATAATCAGTATCAGACTTTTTGCTATAGGACCTACGACAAAGATGCTTCTTTTCGTTTTATTATCCAATTTTTAAGGCAATAAAGTTCAGAACATTCAAACAGAAAATTATTCTACTAAAATATTTCTAAAAAAAACAAGGATTCTTTTTGCCTTTTCAAATAAAGATGTACCTTTGCACCCCGTAAACAAAAGTTTATTGCCGCTATAGCTCAGTTGGTAGAGCAACGCATTCGTAACGCGTAGGTCGCCAGTTCAAGTCTGGCTAGCGGCTCAATATTAAAGCACTGATTATTCCAGATAATCAGTGCTTTTTCTTTTCTAAAATAAAAAACGCTCTTCTACGAGTATATTTGCATAAAACACAATGCCCTTTCAAACAGTTTAATCTATAGCCGCATGATTATCTCAAAATAGGTTTAAAACAGCACCATCTGATTACATCCACAGTCTAAAATGATAACTTGAAACATATAGATACACTATTAAAAACATAATACACCTATATTATATATAGTAATTCCCAATATTTGTGGCAACTTTTCAATAACCAAATTTTTCAATCTTAAATGAAGTATTGAGATGACGAAAAAATCACAAGCTAAAATCAAAAGGTTACCATAGATTTCTATAATATACTATAAGAAAATGAAAAGAATCAAGTTATTTACAGCAGCTTTGCTGCTGGCGGCTATGTCCGCAGGAAACGATATGTGGGCGCTTTCCACTTCAGGAAAGAAAGACACGCATCCGGTAGAATCACCCAAATTCTTCAGTGGAAACGCCAACCCACTGTCGGATTTCATTTTTGGTGGCCGACCCGACATCGATGGAATACAACGGAAGGCTCTATGTGTATGGAACCAATGACACCCAGCAACTGGACAGTGTGGGGAAAGATGGCAAAAACACATACCAATACATCCATTCGCTGGTTATGTTGTCTACCGATGACATGGTAAACTGGACTTATCACGGACTGATTGACGTAAAGGCCCTCTCACCATGGGGTATAGCCTCATGGGCTCCATCCATTGTATCGCGGATAGAATCGGACGGTAAAACCCACTTCTACCTCTACTACTCCAACAGCGGTGCGGGCGTAGGCGTACTAACCTCCACCTCTCCCGTAGGCCCGTGGACCGACCCGCTGGGGCGTATGCTGGTGAGCCAGTTCACCCAAGGATTAGGCCACTGCAAAGCTCCCTTCGACCCGGGTGCCGTGATAGATGACGAAGGTATAGGATGGTTATCATTCGGTGGAGGCGGAAAGGGGGAAGTCGGCACCGACTACATGCCTGGAGATGCCCGCATTGTCCGCTTGGGCAAAGACCTGATTAGTCTGGACAGCGAGATAGTAGAGATAAAAGCTCCCTATCACTTCGAAGCCAATGAGCTGAACTACTGGAACGGCACATGGATTTATACCTACAATACCGACTGGAACAAGCGCACCGAATGGCCCCACGAGGGAGTGGACAAACCCAGCATCTGCTGCATGTCGTACATGACTTCACACACGCCTCTCGACACCGACAGCTGGAAGTATGTGGACAATTATTTCAAGAATCCCGGAGACTATGGTATGGGGTTCAGCAACAATCATACCCATCTGCAAAAATACAAAGGAGACTATTACCTATTTTATCACAACATGTGCTTGCAAGAACACAAAGGCACCAATGGCGGTTTCCGCAGCCTTTGCGTCAACAAGCTGAAGGTAGACGAAAAAAACCGTGAAGCTGGAAATGGGAGAAGCCACACTGAAGGGTGTGGACCAGATAAAGCCAGTGAACCCGTTCATTCATCAGCAAGCAGAAACAACAGCCGCTACGCTAGGCATACACTTTGAGCCTACAGCCACACCCGGCAACATGCTTGCAGTGGGCAGTGAACAAAAGAAATCAGTTATATCCGTACGTGGCGTATTCTTCTCCGGCTTTCCCTCTCTATTCCGTGCCACAGCAGCAGGACACGGCACTCTGGAAGTGCACCTTGACCGCCCCGATGGTGAAGTACTGGCTTCCACCTCCTTCAATTCAGACTCTTTACAGACTGTCTCTACAAAGATAAACACAGACAAAGACGGTATTCACAACCTTTATTTCGTATTTAAAGGCAAAGAACTGAAGGTAGATGAATGGATATTTGAGAGATTTTGAAAAGCATAATCTACCGTAGCCCTCAAAAATATTCATTGCAATAATTATTTATATGATAAGCACTACGCATTCGGTCAGCACTACAGATTTAATGTAAAAAAATGCTCCGACTATGTAGTTTCCAATCAAAAAAATGTATCTTGCGGAGATTTATTAAATACGATATAAACATGAAACCCTATTTAATCCCCTTCTTTGCAACTGTTGCACTGACCGCAACCGCTCAACCAAAAAAACGAGATTACCAGCGTCCTCGAAATACTGGATGTAACCAATGGTAACCGGACCGTCGTCAAAGAATTTCCCTACCGGATTGAAGCCCCCAATTGGACGCCCGACGGGCAATGGCTGCTATACAACAGCGAAGGAAAGCTTTACCGCCTTTCCCCCACCTCGCCTGCCGAACCGGAACTGATAAACACCGGATTTGCCCAAAACTGCAACAACGACCACGTCCTCTCGGCCGACGGACAGCAGATAGCCATCAGCCACGGGACGAAAGAGGACTATAAATCGCGCATTTATACACTTCCCATCACGGGCGGCACTCCCCGTTTAATAACGCCTATGGCTCCCAGCTACCTCCACGGTTGGAGTCCCGACGGTAAAGAACTTGCCTATTGCGCCGAACGAAACGGCAACTATGATATTTATACCATCCCCGTGGAAGGAGGTGAAGAAACCCGCCTGACCACTGCCGAGGGTCTGGATGATGGACCGGAATATTCCCCCCTGCGGACAATACATCTGGTTCAACTCCGTACGCACCGGACTCATGCAAGTCTGGCGCATGAAGGCAGACGGCTCCGAACAGACCCAGATGACCTTTGACGAAACCCGCAACTCCTGGTTCCCCCACATCTCTCCTGACGGAAAATCCGTTGTATTCATCACCTACTACAAAGGTGACCTGGAACCGGGAGAGCATCTGGCAAACAAGAACGTAGAACTGCGCCTAATGCCCGCAAACGGTGGAGAACCCAAAACTTTGTTAAAGATTTTCGGCGGACAAGGCACCATCAATGTCAACTCATGGGCACCGGACAGCAAACGCATAGCCTTTGTCAGCTATCGAATTAACTGATATGACTTGATGATTTTCACTCCATTTTTTTACTAACTTTGCCCGACTAAAGATGCAGTAAAACAAAATGGAAAAGAAAAAGAAGAAAATCATTATCGGAACATTCGTTACACTAATTCTTATTGGAGCAGCTTGTGCAGGAACAGTATACTACTATCTGTTTGCCCCGCAATTCCATCCGCAAAAGACAGTCTATATCTATATAGACCGCGACGACACCGCCGACTCCATATATAATAAGGTGAAACAACAAGGCCATCCCCGAAGCTTCACCGGCTTCCGCTGGATGGCCCAATACAAGAAATATTCCGAAAACATACACACCGGACGCTACGCTATCCGGCCGGGAGAAAACGTATATCACGTATTCAGCCGTCTGTACCGCGGATATCAAGAACCTATGAACCTCACCGTCGGCAGCGTACGCACGCTGGACCGCCTGGCACGCAGCATAAGCAAACAGCTCATGATAGACTCCGCCGAAATAGCCGGACTGATGAACGACTCCGCATTCCAACAAAAACTGGGATACACCAAAGAGACCTTGCCCTGCCTCTTCATCCCCGAAACCTACCAAGTCTATTGGGACATGAGTGTGGAAGAGTTCTTCGAAAGAATGCAGAAAGAGCACCAAAGGTTCTGGAACCAGGAACGCCTAGGAAAAGCCACCGCCATCGGAATGACCCCGACGGAAATCTGCACCCTTGCCTCCATCGTCGAGGAAGAGACAAACAACAATCCTGAAAAACCGATGGTAGCAGGGTTATATATCAACCGCCTGCACGCCGGCATGCCCCTGCAAGCCGACCCTACCATCAAATTTGCCTTGCAGGCCTTCGGCTTGCGGAGAATTACGAATGGCCATCTGGCGATAGAATCCCCCTACAACACCTACCTCAATACCGGATTGCCTCCCGGCCCCATACGCATCCCCTCACCCAGCGGGCTGGATGCCGTGCTGAATTATACGAAACACAACTACCTCTACATGTGTGCCAAAGAGGACTTCTCGGGCACCCATAACTTTGCATCCAATTATGCCGAGCACATGAAAAATGCAAGAAGATATTGGGATGCATTAAACGAAAGAAAGATTTTCAAGTAATCTGCTGATAAAATAAAAGCAAAATCCTATATTTGCGTCAAATATTAATCCATGACTAACACTTAAATATTCAGATATGAGCAAGCAACTCTTACTTGGCGATGAAGCCATTGCACAAGCTGCATTAGATGCCGGACTTTCGGGCGTATATGCCTATCCCGGCACTCCTTCTACGGAAATCACCGAATATATTCAGATGACACCGGTTACTGCTGAAAAGAACATTCATAACCGCTGGTGCTCTAACGAAAAAATCTGCGATGGAGGCTGCCCTGGGCATGTCCTTTGCAGGCAAGCGTTCACTAGTGTGCATGAAGCACGTGGGTATGAACGTGGCTGCCGACTGTTTCATCAACTCTGCCATTACCGGCGTAAAAGGTGGTCTGATAGTCATAGCTGCCGACGATCCCAGCATGCATTCCTCGCAGAACGAGCAGGACAGCCGTTTCTATGGCGACTTCTCCCTCATCCCGATGTACGAACCAAGCAACCAGCAGGAAGCATACGACATGGTATACAACGGATTCAGCTTCTCCGAACAGACCGGCGAACCCATCCTGATGCGCATGGTTACGCGCCTGGCACACTCCCGTTCCGGTGTAGAGCGCAAGGAGCAACAACCGCAGAATGAAATTTCCTTCAGCGAAGACCCACGTCAGTTCATCCTCCTGCCGGGTAATGCACGCAAACGTTACAAAGCATTGCTGCAACGCCAGGACGAATTTATCAAAGCTTCTGAAAACTCCGCTTACAACAAATATACCGACGGTCCCAACAAAAAGCTGGGTATCGTGGCATGCGGCATCGGCTACAACTACCTGATGGAAAACTATCCCGAAGGCTGCGAATATCCGGTACTGAAAATCGGACAATACCCGTTGCCCAAGAAACAGCTGATGCAGCTGGTAGAAGCATGTGACGAGATTCTGGTACTGGAAGACGGACAACCGTTCGTAGAAAAACAGCTGAAAGGCTATCTGGGCATCGGCATCAAAGTAAAAGGCCGTTTGGACGGCACTCTTTCACAAGACGGAGAGCTGAACCCGGACAGCGTGGCACATGCCGTAGGCAAAGAGAACAAGGCTGAATTCAGCGTTCCTTCTCTGGTAGAGATGCGCCCGCCCGCTTTGTGCGAGGGTTGCGGCCATCGCGACATGTACACGGTGCTGACCCAAGTATTGAAAGAAGAATATCCCACTTATAAGGTGTTCAGCGACATTGGTTGCTACACGCTGGGAGCCAACGCTCCGTTCAACGCCATTAACTCTTGCGTGGATATGGGCGCCTCCATCACCATGGCGAAGGGTGCTTCGGATGCCGATCTGCATCCTGCCGTAGCCGTTATCGGCGACTCCACCTTCACCCACTCGGGCATGACAGGACTGCTGGATTGCGTCAACGAAAACGCCGACGTCACCATCGTCATCTCCGACAACGAAACCACCGCCATGACCGGAGGACAAGACTCTGCCGGCACCGGACGTTTGGAAGCCATCTGCGCCGGCATCGGTGTAGCTCCCGAACACATCCGCGTCGTAGTTCCTTTGAAGAAGAACTACGAAGAGATGAAGCAAATCATCCGGGAAGAAATCGAATACCACGGCGTATCCGTCATCATCCCCCGCAGAGAATGTATCCAAACATTAGCACGCAAAAAAAGAAACAAGTAAAGCCATGAAAAAAGACATCATACTTTCCGGCGTAGGAGGACAAGGTATCCTCTCCATCGCCACCGTAATCGGCAAAGCAGCCCTCAAGGGCGGACTCTACATGAAGCAGGCAGAAGTACACGGCATGAGCCAGCGAGGCGGTGACGTGCAGTCCAACTTGCGCATCAGCGACCAACCCATCGCCTCGGACCTTATCCCCACAGGAAAATGCGACCTCATCATCTCCTTGGAACCGATGGAGGCGTTGCGCTACCTCCCCTTCCTCAGCCCTGAGGGTTGGCTGGTGACCAATGAAGCTCCCTTCATCAACATTCCCAACTATCCGGCAGAAGAAGACATCAAGGCCGAAATCAACAAGCTGCCGCATAAAATCATGCTGAACGTAAACGAGGTGGCAAAAGAAGTCGGCTCTCCCCGCGTAGCGAACATCGTACTGCTGGGCGCCACCATCCCCTTTCTCGGCATTGACTATGCAAAGGTGCAAGACAGCATCCGCGAAATCTTCCAACGCAAGGGAGACGCCATTGTAGAGTTGAACCTCAAAGCGTTGGCTGCCGGCAAAGAGATTGCTGAAAAACTGATGTAAACTATAATTGACTCTAAATTTCAACATACCATGAATAACAAATACTGGGAAGAAGAGATTGAAACGATGCCCCGTGAGCAGTTGCGCGAACTACAACTGCAACGGTTAAAAAAGACTGTCAGCATTGCCGCCAACTCTCCCTACTATAAAAAAGTATTCCAAGAGCATGGCATCACTGCCGGCAGCATCCGGTCTATAGAAGACATACGTAAGATACCGTTTACCACCAAGGCTGATATGCGCGCCAATTATCCTTTTGGATTAGTAGCAGGCGATATGCGTGAGGACGGAGTACGTATCCATTCTTCCAGTGGCACTACGGGCACGCCGACGGTCATCGTACACTCCCAACACGATTTGGACTCTTGGGCAAACTTAGTGGCACGCTGCCTCTATATGGTAGGCATCCGTAAGACGGATGTTTTCCAAAACAGCTCCGGCTACGGTATGTTCACCGGAGGACTGGGCTTTCAGTATGGAGCCGAACGTCTGGGTGCACTGACTGTTCCTGCCGCTGCCGGCAACAGCAAGCGCCAGATTAAGTTCATCACCGATTTCAAGACTACTGCCCTACATGCCATTCCCAGCTATGCCATCCGTCTGGCCGAAGTATTCCAGGAAGAAGGTATAGACCCTACCAGTACAAGCTTGAAAACGCTTGTTATCGGTGCCGAACCCCACACAGACGAGCAACGTAGAAAGATTGAGCGCATGCTTGGTGTCAAAGCCTACAACAGCTTCGGTATGACTGAAATGAACGGTCCCGGCGTAGCCTTCGAATGTACCGAACAAGACGGCATGCACTTCTGGGAAGATTGCTACCTGGTCGAAATCATTAATCCGGAAACCGGCGACCCCGTACCGGAAGGTGAAATCGGCGAACTGGTACTGACAACCTTAGACAGAGAAATGATGCCGCTTATCCGTTATCGCACGCGCGACCTTACCCGCATTCTGCCTGGCAAGTGCCCTTGCGGACGTACCCACATCCGTATAGACCGCATCAAAGGCCGTAGTGACGACATGTTCATCATCAAGGGAGTCAACATCTTCCCCATGCAGGTGGAAAAGGTGCTGGTACAATTCCCCGAATTGGGCAGTAATTACCTCATCACACTTGAAACGGTTAATAATCAAGATGAAATGATTGTAGAAGTTGAACTCAGCGACCTCTCTACCGATAACTATATCGAGCTGGAGAAGATTCGCAAAGCAATCACCCGTCAGTTGAAAGACGAGATTCTGGTAACCCCGAAATTGCGGTTGGTGAAGAAAGGCTCCCTACCGCAGAGCGAAGGAAAAGCCGTCAGGGTAAAAGACCTGAGGAACAACAAATAAACCGTAAAAACCTCTTTTCAAAACAGACCATCTGTTCACCCGATACAGATGGTCTGTTTTGTATAAACGTATCATCTATCTTCCCTTGATACATCATCTGTTTCAGCATCACGTATCATTTGTTTCACAATCACCCACATCCGCATAAAAAGAAAGAGGAACGGTTATCCAGACAGATTACCGTTCCTCTTTTATAGAAAGCCGCACCGATGATGTGATGAAACTCCGTATGACATGATTTGAGTGCTCCTCCTCTTTGTAATCCACCGACTCAAGAGTTACCCCGAAGGGCGTGGCCCGCCATTGAGAAGCGAAGCTTGTCTCGGTATTTCATAAAAATTGATGAGTTTCCCGATCCAATCAATGCGGCTATTTTTTCTATAACAAAGGTAATGAGTTTCTATGAAAGAAACAAGTAAAATCAGCAAATTGTTTCAAGTCCTTTTAATGTTTTAACCCCTCCCAAGACTATCAGAAAACAAAAAGTGCTGACTACCAAAAGAGTAATCAGCACCTCGTAATTTATCTGCTAACTGTTTTTATGCAGCCTTTGCTTTAGCAACGATAGCCTTGAAAGCTTCCGGATGGTTCATCGCTAAATCAGCCAACACCTTGCGGTTGATTTCGATACCGGCTTTGTGCAAAGCGCCCATCAGCTTAGAGTAAGACATACCTTCCAGACGAGCGGCAGCATTGATACGCTGAATCCACAAAGCGCGGAAGTTTCTCTTCTTGTTCTTACGGTCACGGAACGCATAAGTCAAACCTTTCTCCCAAGTATTCTTGGCAACGGTCCAAACGTTCTTTCTTGCACCAAAGTAACCTCTGGTCAATTTCAAAATTTTCTTTCTTCTTGCTTTAGAAGCAACATGATTTACTGATCTTGGCATAGTTTTACTTGTTTTTGAATGTTAGCGCCGTTACTTCACGCAGCGGACTTAAAGCTAATGCATTCGGTTAATAACTTTAATACTTTTGTACGCTTTTCAATTACTTCATTGCTAAAAGCTCTTTCACCTGGCTTACATCTGTTGTACTTACAAGTGTAGAGTAGCACAAGTTTCTTTTCTGCTTCTTAGTTTTCTTAGTCAGGATGTGACTATGAAAAGCGTGCTTTCTTTTGATTTTACCTGTTCCGGTAAGAGTAAATCTCTTTTTTAGAACCGGAGTTAGTCTTCATCTTTGGCATCTTTTTTAACTTTTTAATTATTAAATTATATGGCAACGCACTATACCTATGGCGTTACTCA